>Ga0209368_1000539_pt1 | contig 29465 bp, 27 predicted proteins | sample EBPBio242008_DNA_FD_185862 | JGI IMG/M metagenome (GOLD analysis project Ga0209368, IMG submission 185862) | Wastewater treatment Type I Accumulibacter community from EBPR Bioreactor in Madison, WI, USA - Reactor 1_4/24/2008_ DNA (SPAdes)... | ecosystem: Engineered > Bioreactor > EBPR >...
CTTCCGCTCCGCTACAGCCGCTTCCCCGCTGCCGATGCTGTCCAGCCTCAACCATGGGGCTTTTTATTCAACCCAACTGGCCCCTTTTTAAACCGGTGCCTGGCCCGTTTTTATCCCGGTGTTGACAATCGCGCGGCAAGGTTAAAGGATCGGAGCAGGGCATTGCCGGGGTGCGCCTGCAGAACCTCCTGCCCCGGGCAAGGGTGCTCTACGCATCGGCAACCGGCGCGTCCGACGTCAACAACTTGGCCTATGCGACGCGCCTTGGGCTCTGGGGTCCGGAAACCGCCTTCGCCAATCGCGAGGCCTTCGTCGCCGATATTCGTGATGGTGGAATCGCCGCGATGGAGCTGGTCGCGCGGGATCTCAAGTCGCTCGGCCTCTACACGGCCCGGGCCCTTTCGTTCGCCGGTGTCGAGTATGAAATCCTCGAGCATTGCCTGACCGAGGATCAGATCGCAGTCTATGACGCTTATGCTGAGGCCTGGGCGATCATCCACGCCAACCTGCGCGATGCGCTGGAAGCCACGCGGATCGTCGACGGCGAGACCGGGGGCACGCTCAACTCCGGTGCCAAGTCCGCAGCGCTGTCGATCTTCGAGGGAACCAAGCAGCGCTTCTTCGCGCAGCTGCTTTTATCGATGAAGCTCCCCAGCTTGCTGCCCGCGATCGATACGGCGATCGCCGATGGGCATGCCGTTGTCGTGCAACTCGTCTCAACGGCAGAGGCCATGCTCGACCGGCGACTTGCCGACCTCTCGGACGAGGAACGCGAAGCTCTCGAGATCGATCTGTCCCCGCGAGAATATGTGTAATGTTGAGCTCAACATTACATATATTCTTTGCAGTCGCAGTTTATGTCGAGCGTGGCAGCAGGAGGCGCAGGTTTCCTTCGGTTTTCCATGATTTCACTCCAGATAATATGTGGGTCAGGAGAATGTCCGGGGACGGGTCAGGCCCGTCTTCGAACGTCGGTAAGCATGGTGATCAGAGCGTCGGATGGCGGCTTGAAGCGCCCCGGCTTGATCGCAGGGGCACCGTGGGCAGCGAGAATCTGAAGCTTCTCTTCGGGATCGGCGCGCAAGTAGGTCTCGGTGCTCTGGATACTGGCGTGGCCGAGCCATAATGCGACCTTGCGAATGTCCCCCGTCGCCGCGAGCGTGTGCATCGCGCAAGAATGACGAAGCACGTGGGGTGTGACGCGCTTCTCAAGGATCGACGGCTGCTTCGTCGCTGCCGTCTTGACGTGCTCGGCCAATCGGAACGCAAATCCGTCGCGGGTCATCGGCTGCCCGTTGGCATTTAGGAATATCTCGGTGACCTCAACTTGAGGCCGGATCGCAAGCCATGCGCGCAATGCGATCTGGGTCTCCTTCCACAGCGGCAGGACCCGTTCACGTCGCCCTTTGCCCATGATGTGCATGGTGGACAGGGAGCGGTCCGGGAAATCGCCCAGTTGCAGCGTTACGAGTTCCGACACCCTCAGTCCGCCAGCATAGGTAAGATGCAGCATCGCGCGATCACGGGTGCCGAGGCGTGTCCGGGGATCGGGTGTATCGAGCAAAGCCTTGATCTCGGCCCGGTCGAGATAATCGATCAGCGCCTTGTCTGTCTTCTTGGTCGGGATTGCTCTGACACGGAGTGCCTGATCGAGGCAGGCTGGAATCCGGTACTCGATGTATCGGAAGAAGGATCGGATCGCGGCGAGCCTGCCATTGCGGGTCCGCACGCAGCTGCCGCGGCCGATCTCGACATGATCGAGGAAGGCCATGATCATGTCTGTGCCGAGATCCTCAATCTCGAGATCGGTCGGTCGGCGCTTCAGCCGATCGGCAGCGAACTGGACGAGGAGGACGAAGCAGTTGGCATAGGTCTTCACCGTGTGCGGGCTGACGGCGCGTTCGCGCGGCAGATGTTCCCGCAGATATGCCGAGAGATGGGGAGCAAGCGCCGTCATGCCGCTTCTCCTTGAAAAAGTTGCTCGCTTGCAGCCGCAATGTCGCGAAGCAGCACCGGCGTGGCTTCGAGATACCAGTACGTGTTGGCGATCGACGCGTGCCCCAGGTAGACACTGAGACCGGCCATGTGGTGGGCAATGGCTTCCCTGTCACGCGGGCAGGACTCAAGCGAGCGGACAGCGAAAGTATGCCGCAGATCGTGGAGTCGCATGCCTGCCGTACCGGTTGCCCCACGATATCCGAGAAGCCGGGCCAACCTGACGAACACGACGTGGGCGCGCACCTTGTGCGGCGCTCGCCCCCGGATCGTGACGAACAGGTCATTACACTTGGCCGGATGCTTCGCGCGGATCGCAATGTAGGCTTCGAGTGCTTTGCGCGTCGATGGCTGCAAGGTGATCAGCCGCTGCTTGCCGAACTTGCCGTTGCGGACAACCAGCCCATCCTCGACCAGATCGTCGCACTGTAGCGCGAGAGCCTCGGAAATCCGAAGTCCTGTCGTCGCCAGCAGACCGAACAGGTAATGGTAGGTGTACGGGCTGATCGTGCCTTGGGGCGAAACGTCCAACGCCGCCGTCATGATCGCCCGCACCTGGTCCGGTTCGATGATGATCGGAGTCGGGCGTGGCCGCTTGCCGCGTCCGAAAACGCCGACAGGCGGGACTTCGTGGTCTGGATCCTCGGCGTTAGCGAAAAGGCTGAAGTTACGAGCAGCGTCGTACCTATGGCGAGCCACGTTCTGCGAGCTTGCCGTGTGGCACCAGTCGTAGATGCGCTGCACTCGGGTGTGCCGGTCACCGAAGCGTCCGGCGAAAGCCGCGTATTGGCGCAGCAGTCGTTCCTGCTCCGAGAACTTCCGCCCCAAACTGCGATACAGCGAGACGTATCTGGCAATGTGCATGTTCAGCATGACGGTTCTCCCGGCCATGGCTGCGCGATCTTCATGAGCATCGGCAGGTCGACCTTGGCGTAGATGGCGGTGGTCTCGGGCGAGCTGTGGCGCAGGATCGTTCCAACGGACTCCAGTCCTGCGCCCGCGCGCAGCAAGTTGGTGGCAAGCGAATGCCGGAAAATGTGCGATCCGGTCGGCACGCCTTCGATCCCGCCGCGCTCATGCGTGCGTGCAACGATGCCAGCGATCTCCGCCGATGAGCGGAAAGAACGGAATGGGGCTTGCGCGCGCACGAACAGATGCGGATCGGCGGTCTTGGGGCGTGCCTTGGCAATGTAGTCCAGGATCGCGTCACCGACGTCTTGAGGCAATGGCAGGCGATCGGGCCGACGCGTCTTGCCCTTGACCGTCAGGTGGCCCGAGCGCCAGTCGATATCGTCGAGGTGCATATCCCGAATATCACCGGCACGCAGGCCAAGCCGGGCGAGCAGGAGAATGATGGCCTTGTCCCGAACTTCCACCGGGCGATCAGTCGGACATGCGCCGATGATCTGCTCGATCGTTGCCGGGTTGACGTGCCGGGGCAGCGTCGAAAGACGGTAGCGTTGCACTGATGGGATCGCGTGCAACAAAGCTGGACGGCAAACACCCTGCACGACCAGGAACCGAATATAGCTCCTCATTATCGTGACGAGCAGTGATGCCGAACCTGGCGTCTCCTTGCTTCGTTGTTGAAACGCCCGCCTGAGGACGGCTGCATCCCATTGTGAAGGCTCGCCGAGGATAGGCATGAGTCGCCTGATATCGGTCCGGTAGCGCCGGATCGTCTCGTCGGTCGCGCCGCGGTGTTGCTTGAGCCATGCCAGATATGCCGCCATGTGCGGGTCGTCATCCGACACCGGTTCGACTGAAGGGATGACACCCCGGCCGCGCAAGAACTCGACGAAGTGCCGAGCACCACGCCGCCGCCGCTTCGCGCCCGAGGCGACGAGTTTGCCCCGCTTGCGCCAGACCGGACATCGACAATCATGCGCGCCGTACTGGTCGATGATCGTGTCGTCGATATCGGCCCACGACTGCCGCTTGATGCGAAGCCAAGCCACAATATGCTCGGCTTCCGACCGGTAGCCCTGTGCCACTCCAGGGGCGAGTTGCAGGCTGTCGATTGCATCGGAGTAGTCGGTGAGGTGACGGGGGAGATCGTCGATCCCATCGTCGACTTCGATGTACCCTTGATCTTCGAGGAACCGGACAAAGCGCCGGACCCGCGCAGCCTGATCAGTCTTATAGGCGGCTTGCTGAGCCGAGTATCCGTGGCACCGACAACGGTGCTTCTCGAACCGTCGGACGACTTGATCGTCGAGCGTACTGACCGGGATGGCATGCATATCCAGCCAATGCAGGAAATGACGGATCGCTGCACTGTACAGGATCGAACAGGCCGCTTCCTCCTTGACCCACAGAGAGGAGAGGAAGGCGTTGAATAGGGCATCCGAGCTGGGCGGATCTTCGATCCGGAGCTGTGCCGGACAAAACAGCTCTGATGATCTTGTTCTCATGGTGGTTCCTTCGACTTGTTCAGGTCGAGGGAACCGTAATTATCTGGAGTGAAATCATGGAAAACCGAAGGAAACCTGCGCCTCCTGCTGCCACGCTCGACATAAACTGCGACTGCAAAGAATATGTGATCGACTATCTCGCCAAGAGCTTTCCTGTCCGCCTGATGGCGGTGTTCACCGACGAAAACGGCAATCCTCGCTCTGAGCCGATGAGCGACGAGTATGGCGCGCCCGTTTTGTGTCGATCGGCACTCGCCGCGCGCGACCGGATGATCGAGCAGCTCTGTGCCTTGCCGCCGATTGCTACCGCGCTCGATGCCATCATTGAGCGCTTCGGCGTTGAGCAGGTTGCAGAGGTCACTGGTCGCACGCGTCGGCTTATCGTTGGCGGCGACGGTCGTCAGAAACTCCAATCCCGCTCGCCGCGCGCCAACGTTGCTGAAACGCAGGCATTCATGGACGGTGCCAAGCGCATCCTGGTGTTCTCCGATGCCGGGGGGACGGGGCGCAGCTACCACGCCGATCTGGCCGTGAAGAACCAGGCCCGCCGCGTCCACTTCCTGCTCGAGCCGGGCTGGCGGGCTGACGCCGCAATCCAGGGGCTCGGGCGGACCAATCGCACCAATCAGGCATCGGCCCCGCTGTTCAGGCCCGTGACGACAGATGTGCGCGGCGAGCGTCGCTTCATCTCGACGATCGCTCGGCGCCTCGACAGCCTCGGCGCTCTGACCCGCGGGCAGCGCCAGACCGGTGGCCAGAACCTCTTCGATCCTGCCGACAATCTCGAAAGCATCTACGCCAAGGAGGCGCTCCATCGCTGGTTCGGCCTGTTGTTCACCGGAAAGCTCGAGGCCGTCAGTCTCGGGCGCTTTCAGGAGCTGACAGGCCTTCGGATCGAAGCGCCTGATGGTTCGATGGTCGATGACCTGCCGTCGATCCAGCGGTGGCTCAATCGCATTCTTGCGCTTCCCATCGCCCTGCAGAATGCGATCTTCGACGAGTTCATGGGGCTTGTCGAAGCGCGCATCGATGCCGCCCGGCAGGCCGGCACGCTCGATCTCGGCCTCGAGACGATCGCAGTCGAGGAGTTCACGATCCTGTCGGACATGTTGCTGCGCACCGATCCGGCATCGGGTGCGACCACCCATCTCCTCGAACTGGAAATCGCCAGAGCCTTGAAGCCGCTCACCCTGAAGCGGCTTGAGGAGCTTCACGGGCTTGCCGGGCAGCGGCAGCGGCCGGTTCGGAACGCCCGCTCAGGCCGGGTTGCCTTGCTCGTGCCTGCCCGAAGCATCCTTGCCGATGACGGTACGCGCGTGACCCGCTTCGAATTGCTGCGTCCGCTCGGGCGCAGCCACATCACCGAAGAACAGCTGGTGGAGAGCAGCTGGGAGGATGTCTCCCTCAACGATTTTCAAAATTCCTGGGCGACCGAGGTCGAAGAAGCCCGTTCCAGCCACAAACGCGAACGCCTCTATCTTGCGACGGGCCTCCTGCTGCCGGTCTGGGACAAGCTGCCATCGGATTTCGTGAGGGTCAGCCGCATCTCGGCGGCGGATGGTCGTTCGCTGCTTGGCCGGGAGGTTCCGGTCCATTGTGTCCCGGAACTGTGCCTGGCGCTGGGTCTGGAACGGGAACAAACGGTCTCTGCTGATGAAATTGTTCAGACCGTCCTGGCGACGGGCCGGTCCATGGAGTTTGCGGGCCGCGAGCTGCTCATGGTCAAGCGCAGCCTGGTCAATGGGTCACAGCGACTTGAGCTTACGGGATGGAGTACTGCTCGGCTCGACTGGTACAAGGCCCAAGGCTGCTTTACCGAGATCATCCGCTATCAGACCCGGCTCTTCGTGCCGATCGAGGGCGCGGCGAGCGTGATTACCAGACTGGCATGATCGGCAGAGTTCCTTGTCAAATGGCATTATTTGCCATATATGATGCCATATGGAGAACTGCCATGCTGGCTCTGCAACCCGTTGATACTTCCGTTACCGCCTTCCGTCCCGATCCGATTACCCAGGATGAGGCAGCTGCCATGTTCCGGGCAGTCCTCAATCTGTTCGGCAAATGGGAACTGACCGACGAGCAGGCGGCAACCCTGCTCGACATGCCGGTTCGATCCTATCGGCGCTGGAAGGCAGAAGGCCCGGGGCGCATCTCGCGTGATGCGCGAGCGCGTCTTTCCAACCTCATGGGGATCCACAAGGCGCTTCGCATCATCTTCTCGGAGGCGACCCGCGGGTACACTTGGATCAGAGCAGCGAATGAAGCGTTTGGCGGAGCCAGTGCGCTCGAAGTGATGCTGGGAGGCGAGCTTACCGACATCATGCGGGTGCGTCGCTACCTCGACGCCGAGCGCGGTGGCTGGTGAGCGAAACAGCAGAAATCCCCGTTTCTAGAGTTGAGTGGAAGGGCGCTGTCAGGATCATCCGCAGCGCCTTTCCGCCGATTGATCTGTTCGAGGACATCGCCGATCCCGCGGACTGGCCGCTGCTGATCTCGGCAGAGCAGAAAACCAATCCACGCATCATGGCGACGATTGGCAATCTCGACCTCGTTCCGGTCGACCGACGCGTCGGCGGCAACGGCGCCTCCTATCTCATGGCGCCATTCACCCACGTTAGCACCGATAGACCGAGCCGCTTTACCGATGGCAGCTACGGTGTGCTCTACGTTGGGGACCGTTTTGAGACCGCACTGTTCGAGACGATCTACCATCACGCCCGCTTCATGGCCCGAACGCACGAAGCGCCTGGCTGGACGTCGCAATTCCGGGAAATCGTCATGTCAGTCGATGCAGACCTGCATGATTTGCGAGTTCCGGCAGGGGAGCCAGTTCCGGCGCTCGATCCCGACAGTTATGTCGCATCTCAAGCGCTCGCGTGGCACCTCAGGGGCGCGGGATCGGACGGGATTGCTTACCCGAGCATCCGGCACCCCGGCGGGGAATGCGTCGCGCTATTCTACCCGGACTGCGCATCAAATCCGCTTCATGGGCGGCACCTCGACTATCACTGGGATGGCGCGCGGGTTGATCTGGTTCGTGATGCGGGATCAGGCGCTGTCTTCCGGATTGTCGATTTGCCGCCCGATCCCGCCTGACCGAACGAGCTGGGTCTCGCGCCTGCGCTTGGCTAGGTTGCCTTCCACCAGCTGAGCATGCGTTGCCACCAACTGGCTGGCGGTCGAGGTGCGGACATGGTCGTAGCGGGCGTCTCCTGGCTGGGCTGAGCAACATCCGAGGGATCCGCCTGCCTGAAGTAGCGAGCCTTCGCTCTTCGGTCTCGTTGCCGCTCGGCAGCGACTTGTGCTTCCGACCAGGGCGGCGCAGCGATCACCTTGCCGCGGCGGATCACATAGTGCGAACGGCACGGCAGCGTCCAGTTCCCTACCGAAGGGTGCAGACTGATCGCCTCTCCGTCGTAGGTGATGTTCCAGTCTGTTGGGGTAAGTGGCGTCACTACTTCCTCTCCGCAGCCACAGCAGCAGCTGTGCGCGACGCTGCCGTATTCCATCGATACGTAAAGAATCCCGGGGACGAGCGGCTCAGGAAAGCTCTCCACGAAGCGATGTTCGAGTTCGGTATACCGGATCATGACTGGTCCTCGTTGAGCAGCATGTTGCCGTCGAGTGTGTAGGTCGAATGATGTTCGCGCTCGAGGTCGCAGTAGAATCCGCACAGCTTCTTCCACTTGATTACCGCCAGGACAGCGTTGAGCGCATTGAGGTCGGCTACCTGGATATTCGAGGCGTAGATATCCCCGGCCCCGCCGCCGGCCAGGGGAATGCGATTGTGCTGGCTGGCCTTGGTCCTGCTCTCCAGAGTGCTGGTCGTAACCCTCAAGATGCCACTAAGGCCCTGTTCGCCGAGTTCTAGACCCATGCCGATATCGACAAAGCCGACTCCGCGTGCGTGAAGCCATTCTACGAGGGCGGCTTTCTCTTCACCTGCGTCAAGGCTTAGGAACGCGAAGTGGATGCCTTCGAGCAGATCAATGGTCTCGGCTGTAATCGCCTTCGGCACCGCGGTTATGCCGCGATGCATGCGCGAGTAGATCGCCGTAAAATAGTCGACTTTCGGCGGTGCGTCGCGCAGGTCGTCAAGGCTCGGCGCCCCAGGGGCACGAAAGGCATTGTGCTGAAGGAACTCGTCAGGATCGAAGAGGCGGATTTCCGCTACCGGCGTTTTAGCCAGCATGTCGAGAATATAGCTTCCCGACCCGCCGAGGCCGATGATCGCGATGCGGTGCCCCGCGAGCTTGGCGGTGAGCGCGCCGATCCCGACCCTGTCCGACGCCGTCTCGACGTAGTGAAAAACGCTCTCAGCGTCCTCCTCATCGTCGATCACGCGGTGGGGGCGCGGCGAGAGCGTGGTGTCGATTACCGCGGCAGGTCCCGAGATGATCGAAGCATAGGTCGACATCTTGTGGTGGTAGTCACGATACCCTCCTTCAGGCTTGCTGGAGAAGGCGTGCTCCGCTGTGAGCCCATTGCCAAGCTCGAAGTGCGCGGTCTGGTGGGCGATCGCCGCGATCGGCTTTCCATCGGCGAAGCAAGGGTAGTCTCCGTCGAAATGCATGACGTGAGTGTCGGGCGGCCGGGTCTGGTCGCCGGCCAAGGCTAGGCTCGAGATAAGTGTGCCCTTGCGAACCTTGCGGTGGGCATCGACGTAGGGGACCTCGCGCATGACGAGGAACCCTCCGACGATCTGGACGAAATACCCTTCCTCGCGCAGCCTAGCGAGATCGGCGTTACGACTGAACAGTGCGCGTGACATTGAAGATCGTCCCCTGCTTGATGGTTACCGAACCGTGCGCGCTCAGCTCGCCGGCGTGCGGCTTCGAGGCCGCCTTGCGGTAGGTCATGGAGAACACGACGTTGGCTTCGTGCGGACCCGGGAAGGCCAGCTCGACGATCTGCTCGAAGGTCACGGTCGGACCGCGAACCACGCGCGGACGCGTGTTAACGATGATTTCGATTTCTACCGACGGGCGCGGGGCGTTGTAGAAGCGTTCGATGCCTGGAGCGCTCAAGTCGACCAACATGGCCGGCTCGATGAGAACGTCGGTTCCGCCACGCACCTCGAGGAACACCGCCTCTTCGGGCCCGGGCTCAGCGATCTGATTGAGAATGCGGCCGCTGATTGCGGGCTTGCCCCAGCGCTGCTGGTCATCGTTGACCTCGAACTTGAATTCGCGGTCGGTGAGGAAGGCGACGAAGCGCTCGGCGCCAGCGGTGCTGAGGTCGAAAGGTTCATCGAGGCGCACGTCCTCGAAGTCGCCGGTCGGGAGGATCGCGAACAGGCTGTAACCTCGGTCGGGTTCAAGCCCTGCCGCTTCGAGCACCTGGCGGCCCAGCGGGATCGGATCGGCAACGGTGAGTGCGCGAAAGTCGAGGTTCTCGAGGGCGAACTGAAAGCGATACGCCCGTGCCGGCCGCAGGCTCCGGCCTTCGCGGAGGGCATCGCCGACATCATCAAATTCGGGAAGTTCAGGGGTAGCCATTTTGATTTGTCCTTCGGTTTGCCGGAACAGCCCGGCTACGAAGGGACAATCGGAACAGCGGCAGCCGACCGGAAAGGCGCTCAGAAGTTTTTTTGCATGGGGCCTGTCGGGACGGGCCCGCACACGAAGAACGCCGGACAGCCGGGGCAGACCCTCTGGTTGGGGTTCGTTGGAAATCTGCCAGCGCGAACATCCGCAAGTACGGTAGCGAGGAGTTCGCGGCGCCGACTGATAACGAGCTGCGAGAGCTCGAGCGGAGTCACGGTATCACTGGTCAGATGGACAACTTCGGCGTTCGCCCCCGTCGCGTTCTCCGCGATTGCAAGTAGCGCAGCAGCCACGCTGAGATCTTCGGTGTCTGCCTTTCGGAACACGCCGGTGCGGATACGCCGGTGGATACGACGACCTCGCGCATCGACGAGCACATCGTCGGCGCTAACGATTATTTGGTCGCTTCCTATCCCGAGCGGCAATTCAGTCGGCATCTGGAATTGATGGGCATAGCGCGATCGCCGGAATCGCATCACAAGTTTGACTGCCGTAGCCCGCAGTTCGACGAAACTTCCCGGTATGTCGAGACCGTGATCGTCGCAGGCTTGTTCGACTGTAGCCCGGAGAACTGCATCGTCGGAGATGTCGAGCCCGCTGCGCACGACTGCGCGCACGACAGTCCGGGCGGCTTCGTGCATGCGCATGTAATCGCTCTCGGTTCGGCGGCCGCCGATGCCGAGCACATGAGTGTAGAAGAAGCGCCGTTTACACTTTTCCTTGTCCAGCATCGCGACCTGAGAATCTCGTAAGCGAATAGGGCCGTCGATCAATAGTTCGATCGGCTCGGCTTCGAGCGCAGGTGGCAGCGCTTGGACGAGAGCGGGCACTCTTTCGGTAACGGCAGGACCAAGTCGCGGCAGGAAGGTCGAAAGCGGGCGCTGCTTGCCATCTCTCTTCTCCGTGGCGGCATAAAGTATGAGACGATCGCGCGCGCGTGACGTGGCGACGTAAAACAAGCATTCGCGCTCTTCTGCGTCGCCGGCGCAAAGCGCAGCTTTGACGTCGCCGGTTATGCTGGCGATTACGCCTTCGGGGGGAAGGCAGGCAGGTGCCTTCGGATAACTCGGGAGTGTGTCTTGGTTGAGGCCTGGTAGATGTACGCCTCGAAACTCAAGGCCTTTCGCACCGTGGATCGTCATGAGGCGGACGGCGTCGAGTCCCTGCGCCGCTACAGGTAGCTGACGTAGGTCGCGATCGTCCCCGATAGCTACCAGCCGCCTGATACGTTCAAGTAGGCGCGGAACGGTGCGACCCTCCACGGGTGGCTGCGCGCGTAGGAAGTTCATGAACTGCCAAATCGCGATGCCTTGGCTACGTTCGGCGATGGAATCGGCTTCGGCTATTCGGGCTGCTATGCGGGTGCGGTCGAGCAGGACAGTCGCCAGAGTTCGCCACGGTGGAGAGTCGGCGTCGAATCCATCGAGAGCTGCTGCGAGCCTATCGAGCGCGGTCATTGCTTCCGCCGACACCGCTAGGCGGCGGCGCTCGGTCAGCCATTCCAAGGGTTCGGCCTCTTTGGACCGCAACGTTTCGAGGACGCAGGCGACATCGCCGAGCGGCATGGCAAAATCGGGCATGCAGCCGGTTCGGACGAGCCCCATCGCGCGACCATCAGCTAGCAAAGATAGCAGCGACAAAAGGTCCTTGACCTCGTTTCGCTCGAACAGGCTGCCCAGAAAGAGAACGGGCACGTCCATCCGTTCGAGGTCGCGGGCGATTTCGCCAAGGCGCTCATTCCCGGTACACAGCACGGCTTGGTCTCGATAGGCAATGCCGGCTGTCCGAAGCTCTTCGATGCAGTCGGCGATTGCTACCGACTGCTCTTCCTTGGCCGGGCGGAGCCTAAGTTCGATAGGGTGACCGCTGGCGCCGCGATGGGCATCCAGCTCCGCACTCGTCCTACTCGCGGCCATCTTGGCGGCGAACGTGGAATAGGCGGTCACGATTTCGTCACTCGACCGGTAATTGATCTCCAACCGGCCTGATGCCGCGCCGGGAAAATCCTCGGACGTGAACTTAGAGGTGCTGATCGGGGAGGCGCCGCGAAAACGATAGATCGACTGCCTTGCGTCTCCCACCACCCAGAGATTCTCGCCGGTCGGGCGCAGCGCCTTCAACAAGCGCACACTGGCTCGGTTGACGTCTTGGTATTCGTCAACAAGCACGTGATCGTAGGTCTGGCCAAGCTGGGCGGCGATCTCAGGGCGCGTCTCGAGAAGTTCGACGGGGAGCGAAACAAGATCGCCGAAATCGATCGCATGCCGCTGGCGTTTGAGCGTTTCGTAGAGAGCGTAAACGCGCGCGACTTCTGCCGCTTTCAGGGCTTCTGTATGACGCGGCTCGACGCCTTCGGCAGCAATGCGCATATTCTCGGCGTGGCGGGCATACTCGCCGGCGTCGACGACCTCGTCCTTTGCTCTCGAGATGGCCGCTAAAATGTCCCCAATAAGACGCGTCGGATTATAGAGATCCTGGTAGTAATCGAGCGCGAGCTTGGGAAACTCTGCCTCGAGGAGCTCGACTGCTTCTACCCGGTCCATGAGGCGCGGATCGTCGGGAAGGCCGAATTCAGCATGAAAGCGCCGAACAAGATCGAGTCCGAAGGCGTGGAAGGTACCAATCCACATGGCTGCTGCCGTGTCCGGTCGCTTCGCCGCGATGCGCTCGGCCATCTCGCCAGCGGCTTTGTTGGAATAGGTTAAGACGAGCAGCCGCCTCGGATCTACACCCTCGTCCAGTAGTTGCACCACCCGAGCAGTGAGTGTCTGGGTCTTGCCGGTCCCAGGCCCTGCTTCAAGGAGATAGGTTCGCCCGCGGTGTCCTGCCGCTTCTGCCTGAGCAGCGTTCAATGGATACTCTTCGCGAAAGCTGCTGTCGGGTTCGATGACAGGTAGCAGCAGACCGTCGAGCAATTGCTGCATGACAGCATCCAGCGAAGCATTCATGCGTCCGGCGATCTCGTGTGCAGTCAAACTGTCAACCAGATGAAGGCGGCATAGGACCTCGCGCGGCAGGAGAAGTTCACGGGCGAACAGGTCCATTTGAACCTCGCGCCGCTGTCTTCGGCCATAGTCGACGACCCGATCAATTCCGGTCGGTGAGGGCTCGGAGGGACGCGCCATGTCTGCGTGCAGCACCGTGGGTGATGCGGTTGCATCACCTAACACATGGTGGCCGATTTCATGCGCAACAAGGAATGCTTGTTCGAATCGGGAGCCCACGTTTTCGTGGATTATGAGATCGTCGGCTGGAACCAGCGTCGCGCGGCCGTTGTCCAGACTGGCCGCGCCGGGGTTTGTTGTCTCGACGTCAAGGCCGCGTGTCTTCGCGATGGCGACAACAAATGTGTAAGGATCGGTCGGATCGAGCCCGTGCATAACGGCATCCGCATGCATCTCGGCCGCCCTGCGGCGTCCCAGCTCGATCGCATCCATCTATTCGCCGCTACCTGCCAGAAGCTTCGACCGATCAGCCTCGGAAACCCCGGCATCGATCAGGATTTGCTCAAAGGTCATTTGCTCCGCGGAGCCGGGCGGGCGGCCCGACTTATAGCTTCTGCCGGCGGTCATGGGTATTGGCGGCTGGCGCATGGCTGCGATCACATGCGCGCGAGGCAAGTCGAGAGCGTCCGAGAGGTTGCCAAGGATGGTATCGGGAAGGCTCGATGCCAGGACGCGGTGCTCTCGCAGGCACGTGATGACCTGCCTCGGCACGCCGAGTTTGCGAGCGAGGTCCTTGCCGATGTCTCCAGTGAGGCGGGCCAACGGGTCTTCGCCGGCGGGTTCGCTTGGAGTAGCCGCCTTGTGCGTGATCCATGCGGCATCGATGCGCGATTCATCGGTAGCCAACAGAGGACTCTCGTCTTCGTGCTCTGGTGCCGCAAGCAACTGCGAAAAATCGATGAGCTGGGTGGCATACTGCGGATAATCCTCGACGTATTGTCGAAGCACGTCGCCATCATGGACGCCTTCTGATTGAAACAAATCGAGCACAGCGTCGAGGGTGAGGGGCAGCGGGTTGGCGGTCATTGGTCGTCCCCAGGATTAAATAGGGCCCCGAGTGCTTTTAACGCTCGGTCCCGATAGTTGCGAACCGTCTTCTCAGAGCAGTTTAGAGCCTTCGCTATTGTCATCACCGAAGGGTCGCTTGAATCGATTTGCCAACCGCTCAAAAGGAGGTGAATGGTCCTTCTTTGTTCAATTGGCAGAGCCTCAATCGCTCTGTGGAAACGTGTCCGGAAAAGCGGATCGGAAAGCAGTTCGGCGTCGAGAAGACTTGTCGTGGTTGCCTGGGCTGCGTCATCGGACGTGCCGCTGCTCTCGTCGTCCAGCGACGCGGTGCGACTTTCCTCTTGCCAGACTCGGTCCTGCGCATCGAGGCGCAAGCGTTTAACGGCGAGGTCGAACCGGACCTCGAAGAAGTCCAGCTTGTCGTCGGGCTCCTTACGATCCTTCGCGAGCATCTCGACGAAGCGGTCGAAAACGGCGTTGCGGATGCGCTCGTTGCTGAGCGAAGAGGAATCCTTGGAGATTTCGGCTCGCGGTACCGATCGGAGCACCCTCTCGATAAGGATCTTATATAACTGTTCGAACCAAGCGTCCGAGTTGTCCCGGCGACTCCTCCGGACGAAATAAAGCAAGCACTCACTCGGCAGGTAATCCGGATGCTTGCGATCGCGGATGCGTGCGCGTTCAAGGAGCACATTACGCGGCAGATTGGCGAGACCTGCGAGAAGCGGTTCAATGATGTCGGGACGTTGATAAAGTGTCCCGTCGGCTTTTCGCTTAGTGAGCGGAACAATCAACATTTCCTCCCTTGTCCGCACGTTAGCATCGATGCGGCGGTCTGTTAATCGCCACTGAAAAAACAACCGGAAAGGCCGGAGTAAAAAATTTGATTTCGTCCAGTGCTCCTCGGCTGCGTTTGGTGCTGGCTATACAAATATGGCTGAGCCATGCCCTAGGCGCTCCGAAGCCGTGTGGCTTGCCCTGCCGATCGGCAGTTTCGCTGCGAACGCATTAGAGTGGAGTGGGCTTTGCCCTGATTGAGCCATTTGGACGTCGATAGTCGGCGTGCCGGGCTCACAATCAGGAGTGTGTCCTATGATCAAGTCGATCCCGCTGAACAAGCTCGTTCAGTCGCCCCGCAATGTCCGCCGTCACAGCGACGCTGCTGCGGATGCCGAGCTCAAGGCCAGCATCGCTGCCTGCGGCCTGCTGCAGAACCTCATCGTCCGACCCTCCGCGAAGGGCAAGTTCGAGGTCGAAGCCGGCGAACGGCGCCGCCGCGCGATGCTGGCGCTCGCAGACGAAAAGATCCTCGCGCGTGATCACGAAGTCACGTGCCTCGTGCTCGAGGACAACGCTGAAGCGGCCGTCGAGATTAGCCTCGCGGAGAACTTCCACCGCCTCGCCATGAACCCCGCTGACGAAGCCCAGGCCTTCGCTGCGCTCGTGTCGGGAGGTGCGACAGTCGAAGATGTTGCCCGCCGCTTCGGTCTGACTGTCCGCTTCGTCGAGGGTCGGCTGCGTCTTGCGACGCTTGCGCCCGTCGTGTTCGAGGCGCTCGCTTCCGGGCAGATCACCCTCGATATTGCCAAGGCCTTCGGTGCAACTTCGGACCAGGACATCCAGACCCGCGTCTTCGAGCAGGTGTCCTCGGGCTACTACGCACCGAATCCCGACAGCATCCGGCGCATGGTCCTTTCCGGCACAGTCCGGGGCAGCGATCCGCGAGCGCGCCTTGTTGGCCGCGATGCCTATATTGCCGCCGGCGGCCGGATCGAGCGCGAGCTGTTCGACAACGACGACAGCGAATCCTGGGTCGATGTTGCGCTGCTCGAGAGCCTCGCGGCCGCGAAGATGGAAGAGCAGGCCAAAGCCCTCGCCGCCGAGCAGGGTCTTGCCTGGGTCAAGCCGACGCTCGATCCCTATGCCAGCCACGATCTGGTCGAAGGGCTAGTCCGGCTTCCCGCCGAGCCGGCGCCGCTGACCGAAGCCGAACTGACGCGGCTCGACGAACTCGATGCCACTTATGACGAACATGCGGCGATCCTCGAAGATGAGGACAGCGCCGAGGAGGCTGTGGCAGCCGCCGAAGCGGCGATCGAGGCGATCGAACGCGAGTGTCAGGACATTCGCGCCCGCCCGCCCGTCATCGCGCCCGAGCTCAAGGCCGAGGCAGGGATGATCCTGGTGCTCTCGCGTGATGGGACGCCGGTTCTCCAGCCGGTGTTCTACGGCGAGCGTCAGGACGATCCCGACGAGGCCGATGATGGGATCGAAGTCGTTGCTGGCGAAGAAGGTTCGGACAGGCGTCGGGTGACCTTGTCGAAGCGTCTGGTCGACGAGCTCGCGATGCAGCGCCGCGATGTTCTGGCCCTGCATGTGGCATCCGACCCCGGTCTCGCGCTCGACATCATGGTCTTCACGCTGGCCGATGCCGATACCCACGACTGGCGGACGCGGCCTTCGACCACGCTGCGCGCCCCCGTTCCTCCAGGCCCGATCATCGGCTTCGAAGCCAAGGATGCGCCGGCTAGCAGCGCGCTTGCCGAGCTCAGGTCCGGTCTCGACGAAAGCTGGCGCGCCGGGCCTGATGCAACGTCCCGCTTCGATCTGTTCCGGGCGCTGCCCGATGAAAGCCGAGCCGCATGGCTTGGCTTTGTCGTTGCCCGGTCGCTCGAGGCGAGCCTCAACATGTCCGGTGAGCGCCAGCTTCCGTTCCAGGATCACCTTGGCAGCCTGATCGGCATCGATATGGCGCAGTGGTGGCGGCCGACGGCGGCCAACTACTTCGACCGGGTCTCGAAGCAGGTGATCCTCGACGCGCTGACCGATGTCGGCGGCCTCGAGCTCTCCTCGCGCTTTGCCTCGGTCAGGAAGGGTGACCTCGCGATGAGCGCCGAGCGCGTCTTCGCCGGCACCTACATCACCGAGGTTGAGGTCCGCGAAAAGGCCCTGGCCTGGGTGCCTGAGGTCATGCGGTTTGCCTCCGCTGCCCCGGAGGCTGGCGAAGCCGAGATCGACGCAAGCGACGCTGCGCCTGGTGTCGAAGGCGAAATTCATACCCCCCGCGAACTGGCCGCCTGACCTCCTCCTGACAGGCTCGGCCACTCGCACCTCGAGAAGCGGTCCTTCGGCTCACGCCGGAGGGCCGCTTCCTTTTTGGGAGAAGAGCAGAGGGGGCTGGGGACACTGTGGCACTGACCGGCGAACCCGTCGCCGATTGTCCAGATGCCGCAATCAGGAGAACCATCATGGCCTATCGCAAGGAGCAGGGCGGCGGCCTGTCGCCCGCCACCCGTATCACCCAGGAAATCATCGCCCGTCTGGAAGCTGGCACAAAGCCGTGGATCAAGCCGTGGCGCGGTGTCCCGGTCTCCCGGCCCTTGCGGGCCTGCGGGATCCCGTACCGCGGCATGAACGTGTTCTGGCTCTGGATGGTCGCCGATATGTGCGGCTACGCCTCGCCATTCTGGATGACCTACAACCAGGCAAAATCGCTCGGAGCCCAGGTCCGCAAGGGCGAGAAGTCGACCATCGCTATCTTCTACAAGAGCTACACCAAAGAGGTGGAAGCGCCCGATACCGGCGAAAGGACTGACGAGGCCCGCCGGGTGCTGAAAGCCTATCCGGTGTTCAACGCCGATCAGGTGGAAGGTCTGCCCGAGCGCTTCCATCCGGCCGCAACGCTGGAACTGGTGGAGCCGGAAGGCCGCGAGGCCGAGCTCGACGCCTTCTTTGCTGCCATCCCGGTCAATCTGCGTCATCAGGGCTGCGAGGCCTATTACGAGCCGACTGCGGATCGCGTCACGATGCCGCCGGCCAGCCTGTTTAACGGTTTCGATCACTACTACGCCACGCTCGCCCACGAACTGTCGCACTGGACCGGCCATACGAGCCGTCTGGGGCGTGACCTCAAGAACCGCTTCGGCACGGCGGCCTATGCCGCCGAGGAACTTGTCGCCGAACTCTCCAGCGCGATGCTGGGCGCCGAGCTGGGGCTGCCCGTCACACATCTCGACAGCCACGCGAGCTACATCGAACATTGGCTCAAGCTTCTGAAGGATGACGATCGCGCCATCCTGACCGCTGCCGCCAAGGCCGAAGAGGCTTCGAGCCTGCTGCTGAAGCTCGGCGGAAGGGTTATCCCTGAGCAGTTTGACGATGCGTCAGGCGACGCTGCGCTTGCGGCCTGAGGGAGGATGTCATGGGCCGATCTGTCAGCTATCCCAGCGGCGCTATCGTCGCCTTCACGGTTCTCGAAGTCGAAAGCGACGATGACTGGGAATTCGAATACGAGTGGCTGCGCGAAGACCTGTGCGAGCGGGCCGCCAGTGCTTTCCCGTCCCTGATCCGGCATGCCGGCTGGCGCGGCCGGGAAGACCGGGTCCTCATGCGCAATGCCTATGCGGATTTCGGCGTGTCGGTCTTTGGCGGGCTGGTTGCCGTCTGGATCGTCGAACGCGATGATGGGGCCTATTGGGACGCCGACTGGCGCACAGCCCGCTCACCGCGGGCAAAGCGCTGGCTGTCACAGATTGCATCCCGTTTCGATGCCTTGTTTGGCGACTACGATTGCCTCGGGCACATGTCGAACGGCGAGGGGGTCTACACCAAACGCGCAGCTTGAGGCCTGCGCGTTGGCCAGAAACAGCGGTTAGGGTTGCCATCCCTGATTGCACTTTGCCGACCGCTCATGGTCTGTCGCCATGCGAGAGAGGCCCTGGGCCAGCCGCCAGTCTTGCGCAACCCGGCTTGGGCGGGCCCGTGTTGGCCTTGGCCCTTCGGGCTCAAGGCCTGCCCGCGCCAGCCCGCCAAGCCGGGTTCCCCCTGACGGGTGCGCAATCCTGCCTGAAGCTGGCCCTGAAGGGCTCTCGCTGGCGCAGCCATGAACGGGTGCGTCGGCCTCACGCCAGTCAGGAGGACTTCCCCATGCACACGTCATTTGCCGATCAACTCGTCGGGCTCGATCTCGCCGGCTTCTCGATTGGACCCGCTCCCCTATCGACAAGCGATTTCCCGGTCCGGGAGGCGGTTGTCCAAACCCTCGAAGCGGTCTGGTCGGATCTTTTCGCCATGGTGTCCGGGACCGCTCTTGAAGCCGATGCCGAGGATCTTGGCTGGGCCTTCGTCAACATCTTCCACCGCTCGGCGGAACGCAAATCGACGGCCCTTGACCGGGCGACCGACGAGGTCCGCGCGCTTATTGCTACGGCCGATGGATCCGAGGTCCACACTCACGACCTCGAGACGCAGGTCGAGCGGGCGCAATGCGCCGAAAGCGCCATGCTGGCGCTTGAAGAGATGCGCGAGGTCGCAGCAGCCCTTTACCTCAACGAGTTCGGGTCATCGTGGAAGCCGGTCTCCAGTTCTCGCTTCAATCACAGCGTCATGCTGACTTCCGCACTCGTCGAAGGGCGCGACTTCCTGCGCGCCCGTGCCGAGGCCAAGCGCCGTGCGGCGGTGCCCGAAGGAACCCCTGTCGTGTTCGCTGGCGGGCGCACCCGTCATGCGACCGAGGACGATGCACTGACCTTCGGCAACAACGTCTGGGCAACGCTCGACAAGGTCCGCGGCCGCGTGCCTGACATGGTGCTCATCCATGGCGGCGACACCAAGGGCGTCGACCGCCTGGCATCGAGCTGGGCCGAACGGCGCGGCATCGCGCAGGTCACGTTCTCGCTCGACATGCGGCTCGGCGCCCGTGCCGGCTTCAAGCGCAACGAGCGGATGCTCTCCCTCGATCCGCGCTACGTCATCGCCTTTCCAGGCAATGGCGTGCTCGAACGTCTGGTCATCGAAGCCAAGGCTCGGCGGATCACCGTTGTCGATCGGCGCGGGCCCCTCGGCACCAATCCGAAGAGCACTTCGGCAGGCACTGACTGAGGTCATGCCGGTCCTCGCGCCAGCGCCGGGTCGGCGCTGGCGTCGTCCGTCAGAGGAAAGGCGCGCGCCTGTCGTTTGGAGCCAGCGAATTACCGTTGGCTTCAGTTACCAGGAGGCATACCATGATCGATATCGAGGCTGTGATGGCCGACTTTGCCGTTCGCCAGGCCGAGCGGCAAGTGCAGGTGGCCGAAGAAATCCAACAGCTCAAGGCTGCCATTCTTCCGCGCTTGCAGGACGCTGGGATTGCCCGGGTCGAGATCCATTTCGACGGATGCGGCGACAGCGGTGCCGTTGAAGAATGTGCATGCCTCGATGCAGCCGGCGCGGCGATCCCGTGCCCGGAAGTCTCCCTCATGGAAGGCGAAGCAGACAACGTTCGTCGTGCTGGTCCCGAAGAGCTGCAATCAATCGGCCAGGCACTCGAACAGCTGACCTATCTGGCGCTCGAACGCCACCATCCGGGCTGGGAGATCAACGACGGTGCCTGCGGCGAACTCGTGATCGATGTGGCTGAAGCGACTTTCGTGCTCGACTGCAGCCTGCGCTTCACCGCGACCGATGATCACTCGACCGAGCTCTAGGAGACCTGGCATGGCCCACTGCTACTACCACGCCCTCTCGTCGGTCCGGAAATGGGGCGGTACGGTCGATGACTATCTCCCGCTGCACCAGTGTTTCGACCAGTCCAAGGCAATCCTGGCAGACCCACGGCACCGCGCTCTGCGGCACCATGCCGAGGGCATATTCATGCTCGAAACACTCTTCGGCGAGACCCTCGTCAATCCCGATGGCCGGGTCGTTCCGGTGCGTCTGGTCGGCGAACAGCCCGTACGCGAAGACCTGGGCTCGATCCCCTCCTTTGCCGATTGGGCGCGCTTGATCACGCCGCAGGCCTGGATGCTTCGCGGCAACCCTTTGGACGGCGCTGAAGGGGTGACGATCGACATGCCTGGCCGCGGTGAAGCAGTTGCGCCCAGGAGCGTGCCACCTGCTGAAGCGGTCGGTACCGTGATCTAAGAGGGGGTTCCCCGGTGAAGGGGCGGGGTGGATGATCCTGCCAAGACCGGAGGGAAACGAGTCAGGGCAAACCTGTTCAAGGCATCCAGCTCCACCCGGCTTCGATGCAAACCTGTCCCTGAATCACCCCCCGTCGAGACGCGCAACCCGGATCAGGTCCGACCGAGTTGCCGGGCACGATTTTGCGCATCGCTGGTGCCGAAAACCGGTTCCCACTTTTCGGCGCGATGCTGCGTGCCCGGCTGCCCGCACCACCCGAACCAGTTCCGGGTTTCCCTTCGGTGCGCTTCGCCGCGGGGCGCTTCTGCTCGGGTTTTGCAGCCGGGATGGACCCGGAATGCTCGATCAGGAGAAAGCCCATGACCAATCTCGTTATCCTCGTTGGCCGCATCGCTCGCGACCCCGAGACCCGCACCACCCAGGGTGGAACCAGCATCACCTCGGTCTCGGTCGTGACCGACCGTCCCGCCCGCAAGGAAGGCAAGACCTACAAGGACGAGAACGGCTACACCGCCAAGGACAGCGAATTCCACCGGATCACCTGCTTCAACGGCCTCGGCCAGAATGTGGCCAAGTATTGCACCAAGGGCCAGCTCGTGACGGTCGAAGGGCGCATCCACTACACCCAGTGGGAAGATCAGAGCGGCACCAAGCGCTACGGCTGCGAGATCATCGCCGACAAGGTCGACTTCCTCACCAAGGGCCGCTCAGGCAGCAACGAAGGTGCTCCCGATATCGATGAGGACTGAATGTCCTTGCCTCACGACAAGGCCCCGGTGGCAGACGCCATCGGGGCCTTTTCTTTTGTACGCCTACGATGCGGCGGCACGGGGCATCGAACCCCTTGCCGCCGCGGGATGGGCTCTACGCGGGAGCAATCCGCTTCAGCGTTTCCTCGATCCCGAGCGCCATCGATGCGCGAACGATCTGGCGCAACTGCGCCGGATCGATCGTCTCCGCGCCGCACTCGATCAGCAGCTTTCCGAGTTCGGTCGCTGCTTCTTCGCGGAGACGCGCCTCCTCGTTCTCGAGTTGGGCACGCTGTTCACGAAGCTTCTTCAAGGCATCACGGGCAGTAGGTTTGGACCTGGCCATAGTGCTTCCTTCTTGCTGGCCGTTGGTCCCCTCCGCTGCCGATCTTGGCACTGCGGGCGCATGTAGGAAAATGTTTTGTGGGGCAGGCGTTGCGCTTCTGCGCAGGCGTTGGAGAGGTCTCTCTCGCAGAAAGACCAAGTGTGATGCGGGCTTTGGGGCTGCGTCAAGGACGACGGGGCCCCACCATTTTTACCGGGCAAGCCCGGCAAAAATCGTTGCCCCCATCGCCGCTTCGCGGCCGCTATCGCGGTCCCTGACCCAGCCCGTCACCCACATCCTTCGCAGCTCCTGATGCGACGCATCGAACATCAGGAGGAAAGATCATGTACGCTTCACTGAACATTGCCGCTGCTGGTCCCGCCGCCGATCAGGCAGCCTTCGTTGCTGCCCTGGATCAGGCCCATGCCCGGTCCCTTCACAGCTACTTCACACAGTACGTCCTGACCGATGACGAGGCAGGCTATATCGCGGTCGATGAAGGCGACTACGGCGCCTTGCCCAAGGCCATGCTGGACCGTGTCATCGATACTGTGCCGGGCCGTCTCAGCGATGAATTCTGACTCGCCGGCTTGGGAGGAAGTCCGTCAGGGCTTCCTCCTTTCTTTTTGCTCGCAGACCGTTTCGGCATCCCTCGGCCGGTACGGGAAGGCGGGTCGACAGCGTCAGTCGGCGGTATCGGGGCGGTCGAGATCGGCGAGCCGTTCCGGCATACCCAGGACCTTCAACGCCGCGGCCTCAATGGCTTCTGCCTGTGTCGGGAAAGCCTCGGAGGAACTGATCGACACCCCGTTCGGGTAAGTGACTGTCGCCTGGAAACCATTGCCCTTCGGTGTCGCACTCAATGTGACCTGGCCCATGCGGCGCCCCCTTTCTTTCCGGAAAATTGGCTGCATCATAGGCGTCGATCCCGTCTGTGCCTATCGCGATCCGCGGATCGGCTACTTGCCGAGGACCCTGGGAATGGGGATCGCAAAACGCATCATCCGTTAAAGGATCAATAGCTGGTTCCTGTCCTCGCAGTTGGGGACAGTTGGGCACACCCTACGCGACGGGTCGCAGGAAAGGTGGGCAGAAAAAATATGCAATCACAGAGGGATAGAGCGAATTTTGTGGAATGGCAGCTTCTCCGTCAGAAGTGACGGGGGTGAGGGCAGTTACGTGGATTTGACCAAGGCCAGGCCGGAAGTGGCGGAATTCCGCAGTCCTCTATGTTCTTGACATGTTCTTGAATCTGACTTAGCTTCGAGCCTGCCTTTCGCAGTGTGAATCGGGCTCCTGACCACAAGGAGTCCGTGCATGACACGGCCAATCTGTCTCCAGGTTTACATCTCCAGCGAGCTCAGCTCGATGATCCGCAGGGCTGCCAAGGCCAAGGGGATCAGCATGAGCGAGTGGGTTCGCGCTTTGCTCGCCAATGCCTGCGCCGAGGACGAGCTTGCCTCGCGGCTCGACGCTTCCATTGAGCGCATTTCCCGCCGCTCGGTGTTCCTCATGGTCGGGGTTGATGCGCTGTTGGCGGGCCACCCCGACCACGCGCTGCGCGGTCGGGCTCACCAGGCGTACGTGCGCAAATGCAAGGAACTCGGTCTTTCCATAGCCGCTGGCGAGGGAGGCTCCGATGAAGCGTAATCTCGTCAACTTTACGCGTGGCAGCCAGCTGCTCGGACACTTCAGCTTCATGTTCGCGGCGGGTCTCAAGGGCCCATTGATTGTCGCCGCGCTCGTGATCTCATGGACCTCATGGTGGACCATTTCGGCAGGGCTCACCGATCACGAAGTCTATCTCGTCTGGATGCGGATCTATGCCGCCATCTACGGCTTCATGGAGTTCGATCCCGACAAACGGATCACCCTGGAAACCGCCTTCGGCGCGACCATCCAGTTTCCGATTGCCCTGCTCGAGCACTACCCCCCGGTGGTCCATGCGTGGGAGAAGCTGATGGCGCTTCTGACCAGTGCCTTGTGGCGTTCCGGGTTCTTGTTGGTGCCTGCGTTTGCCGTCTTCTACTGGTTCGCCGAGCGGTTCGGTGGCCGCTCCAAAGAACGCAAACATGAGCGCGGCGCGATGCTCGTCACGCTCCCCGAGCTCGTCGATGAATTGACCGCACACAACCGGCACGAGCGCACCCGTGAGCTTGATACCGCGCTGGGCTGGAAATGGCGCCTCAGCCTGCCGCGAGAGATCGCCCGGGTCTTTCCGTATCGGCCATCGCACATCGCCACGGTCTCCTATCCCTGGCGGCTCGAACAAAGCCATGCGATGCTCATTGGCACCACCGGTATGGGCAAGACCGTGGCGATCTCCGACATGATCGCGGAAGCAAGAGCCAAGGGTCAGCGCTGCGTGGTCTTCGATCTGACCGGGGCCTTTATCGAGCACTTCCATGCTGCCCATTGCGACATAATTCTGAACCCGCTCGATGCGCGCTGCCCCCAGTGGAGCCTGTTTGACGAATGCCGCTCCGAAGGTGAGTTCTGGGCCGCCGCGGACGCCCTCGTCCCCCATGACGGGGGCGGAGAAGCCCAGTTCTGGGTGATCGCTGCCCGCGCGTTGTTCGTCGAATTCTGCCTCAAACTTGTGGCCGAAGGCAGGGCGACCAACGACGCCCTGGCGCGGGAGCTGATGACCGCGGACCTCTCGCGCGTTCATGCCATGATGCGCGGAACGATCGCCGATCCGCTGACCGCGCCGGAAGCCGCACGCATGGCGGAATCGATCCGCGCCGTCTTCAACGTGAACGCCAAGGCGCTCAAGCTGCTGCCCACTGCCGGACCTCGTTTCTCGGTTCGCCAATGGATCGAGGACGGGACCGCTAGCGCCAGAGGCGAAGGCTCGATCCTGTTCATTTCGGCTCGCTATGTCGACATGAGCGTCTGCGCGCAGCTGCTCACGCTCTGGCTCGATACCGCCATGAATACGCTGATGACGATGCCCCGCACCCGCGATCTCAAGTGCTGGTTCTTCGTCGATGAGCTGGGTGCATTGCACCGCCTGCCGGCGCTCGAGAAAGGCTTGCAGACAGCGCGCAATTTCGGCGGCGCGATTGTCCTTGGCCTTCACGCCTATGCCAAGCTCAAGGAGGTCTACGGCGAGAACATGGCGATGACGCTGGCATCGCTCGCCCGGACCAAACTGATCCTTGGAACCGCCGACCGCGAGACGGCCACCTGGTGCTCCGACTTCATCGGCCATCGCCAGGTCAGGGACATGGAAGAGGGCTACACCTATGGCTACAACAATGCCCGCGATGCGGTCAGCCTCACCCCGCGCAAGCACATCGAGCCGCTCTTGCTGCCCGACCAGCTGATGAACCTTCCGCGCCTGTCGGGGTACATCAAGTTCCCTGATGGCTTTCCCGCCGCACCGGTCAAGCTGAAGCCCGTCGACCGACCCAAGCAGGCGGAAACCTTCATCGCCAGGGTCAAGGACAGCCCGAAGGCAAGGGGCACGGAGATCCATCCGGCGGCGGAGCAGGCAGAGCAGAAGGCAGCGCCGACAGGCGGCGAGCATCCCTCGTCGAACGATGACGGAGCGGGCAAGCCGGTCGTCCCAAAGCAGGGAGAACTGGCCCTGGATCAGGGACCGAAATCCGCGCCGAGACAGGAGCCTGACGCGTCAGCCAAGGATATTGGTCGAGCAGAGGAACACTCGCGCGGCAAGCGAACCAAAGAGCGGGAACCGGCAGCTCCTTCCGGGCAGGAGAAGGCGGGCAAGGCCAGGAAGGAGCGGCCGAATACCAGAACCGATGCGCATGCGCGAAAGGCTGGACCTTCCGCCCGCCCACTTCTCCCGACAGGCGAAGCCGCAGCGGCGCCGGATCAGTCGGCTTCTGCAAAGGGCACGCCCCAGGCCAGCACGCCCGGAACCGAGGGGCTGCAACAGGGCAAGCCGGATAACCCGAAGAGCCAAAGCTCCAGCGATGCCGCCGCGCGCAAGCTGATGATCGAGGATGGTCTGCGGGAGCACGAGCCCCCGCCGATCACTGGTCCCGATCTTGGCGACATGGAGATGTGAGCATGGCGCTGACTGCCTCGGGATGGCGGAGCGATCGATGCTGTCGGTAGCCAATGTCCGCACCGCCGGCGGCGCGGCCAACTACTTCGCTGCCGACAATTACTACACGCGGGCTGATGCCGATCGTTCGGGTGAATGGCTGGGGACGGGCGCTGCCGCGCTCGGGCTTACTGGTTCCGTAGACGCGCGGCAGTTCGAGGCGGTCCTTAAAGGACTGCTGCCCGATGGTAGCCGCGTCGGCAGTGACAACCGGGCGCACCGGGCGGGGACCGATCTCACCTTCTCGATGCCGAAAAGCTGGTCGGTCCTGGCTCTGGTGGGTGGCGACAAACGGATCCTCCATGCCTACGCGTCGGCCGTCCGGGAAACCCTGCGGTGGGCCGAGAAGAACCTTGCCGAGACCCGGATGGAGGTTCGGGGCAGAGAGCGTACCGTCCAGACCTGCAACCTTGCGATCGCGCTGTTCCAGCACGACACCAACCGCAACCAGGAGCCCAACGCCCACTTTCATGCCGTCATTGCCAACGTGACGAGAGGGGGCGACGGCAAATGGCGGGCGCTGCGCAATGACAAGCTCTGGCAGCACAATACTTTGCTCAATGCCATGACGATGGCGCGGTTTCGTCTGAGCGTCGAGAAGCTCGGTTACGAGGTCGGCGAGTTCGGCAAGCACGGTAATTTCGAGGCCGTAGGTGTGCCCAAGGCGGTCCGCGATGCCTTCAGTTCCCGGCGAGCGGAAATCCTCGAAGCGGCCGCCCAGATGAACTTCTCAGGGCCAGGCGTGCTCGATGCTGCAACCTTGATGACCCGAGCCGACAAGGGGCGGATCGAAGATCGCGATGCGCTGACGCAGCAGTGGCAGGAAGCGTCTGCGAGGCTGGGCTTTGATCCCGCCACGGTGATTGCCAGAGCCAATGCTCGCAGTGCGCAGGATCTTGGCAATGTGACCGGCTTGAGGCCAACGATGCGCGCGCTTGTCCGCAATGTTCAGGACCTTGCAACCTCCTTTGCCGAGCGCCTTGGCCTGCGCGAAGGTGACCCACTGATACCTGCCCGGCTGAGCAATCGCAGTGTCGAGCAGGTCGCCGCAATTCATGCAGTCGCCTCGGCTGTGCGGCATCTGGGCGAGCGGGAGGCGGCTTTCACCCGGGCCGACATCTACCGTGCAGCGCTTGGCTTTGCGCTCCCAACCTCGCTCGTTGACATCGAGCACCGCGTCGACCAGCTGCTTCGCCAGGGACATCTGGAGAAGGGCAGGGGCGCTGACCGGGAACTGCTGACGACACGCGACGCCATAAGCCTCGAACAGCGCATCATTGCCGGGGTTGAAGACGGGCGCGGCGCCGCGCCGGCGATTGTTTCTCCCGACCTTGCCGGGTCCCGTCTGCAGGCCCTGTCCCAGATCAAATATGGCCTGACCTTGAACGCTGGACAGGAAGGGGCAGGGCGTTTGCTGCTTGGCTCGAACAACCGCATCGTCGCGATCCAGGGCGTCGCGGGCGCAGGCAAGAGCACGGTCCTCAAACCTGTCGCCGATATCCTGCGCGAGGAGGGTAGGGGCGTGCTCGGGCTCGCGGTGCAGAACACGCTTGTCCAGATGCTCGAGCGCGACACGAGTATTGCCTCGATGACAGTGTCGCGGTTCCTCGCCCGGCACCGCGATCTCCTTGAAGGGGCCGATGCGGACCGTCTCGCCGAGGCGCGGGCCGAGATGCGCGGCACCGTCGTGCTGCTCGACGAGGCATCGATGGTCGGCAATGCCGACAAGGAGAAGCTTGTGCGGCTGGCAAACCTGCTCGAGCTCGGCCGCTTTGCCAGCATTGGCGACCGCAAGCAGTTGGGTGCCGTCGATGCTGGAAAGCCATTCGATGTGATGCAGCAGGCCGGCATCGAGACTGCGGTGATGGGCACCAATCTTCGCGCACGCAGCGAAGGACTGCGTGAAGCCCAACTGGCAGCGCAAGAAGGGCGCATCGAAGACGCCATGCGCCATTTGGCACCCCAGGTGATCGAGGCGGGGAATGATGCTGCTGTCGAAGCTGCCGCAGCCTGGCTGTCCCTGTCGACAGCCGAGCGCGAGGCAACCGCTATCTATGCCTCAGGCCGAAACCTGCGCAGCGCCGTGAACGATGCGGTGCAGACCGGCCTCAAAGCGAGCGGCGAGCTTGGTCCTGAAACCATGCGGCTTCAGACCCTGTCCCGCGTCAATGTGACCCGCGAGGAGCTGCGATATGCGAGCACCTATGCGCCCGGCATGGTGGTCGAGGTCGCGCGGCGTCAGCGCGGCCAAGCTATGGCAGCGGGCGAATACCGGGTGGTCGGAACCGATGTGGCACGCGAGCGGGTCACGCTGGAGAACGCGCGTGGCCGCCAGTTCGAGTTTCGTCCCGGTCAGATCAGGCCGCAAGGTGAGCAGGATCCGCTACGCCTGTTCGAAGTTCGTGCCCTCGACATTTACACCGGTGACAGGATCCGTTGGACCGACACCGATCACCAGCGGGGCCTGCTCAATGCCGACCAGGCCCGGATTGTCGCAGTCGACAAAGAGGCTGTCGTGGTGAAGACATCCTTGGGCGCAGAGCACAGGCTGGAGCAGGGCGACCCGATGCTCCGCCGTCTTGATCTTGCCTATGCGCTCAATGCCCATATGGCGCAGGGGCTGACCTCCGATCGCGGCATTGCTGTCATGGACAGTCGCGAGCGTAATCTGGCCAACCAGCAGACGTTCCTGGTGACAGTTACACGGCTGCGCGATGGTCTCACGCTTTATGTCGATAATGCTGGCAAGCTCGAGGCGGCGGTCGAGCGCAATGCCGGCATGAAGCGCTCGGCGCTGGAAACGGTCGATCTGCTCCGCGATGCGGCAGCCAAAGGGCAGGCCAAAGATCGTGTGGCGCCTGCACCGGAACGCAAGCCGCCAGAGCTTGACCGGTCGATCACCAAGCCATTCGAGATCGGCATCTAGCGTCCCGCTGTCCCCATGCGTCCGCACATGGCCGGTTGACGCAAAGTTCTTTATTTGTTCTCATTGACCCATGCCCCGAATCTCCGACGATATCCTCCTCACCCATCTCGAAGTCGCGCTGGCCGTTGCGCCAGAGCTCACGCTCGTCCGGCTCAATGCCGATGATCCACGCGCCCAGCGCAGCGCCAGGGTCGATCTGGCTCGTCATCTTGTCGAACGCATGCGCGGCTTCAACATCGAAGGCGACAGCCAGGGCGGCCCGGCCGCGCAGTCGTGTTTGTTTCCGGGCGATCTCTCGCCGATCGGATGAACTTACAGGTCTTGTCGATGAGGTTTACTGGAGTGGTCGATCTTGGGCGTTGGAGCTCAGCTGGACAATCCGCTCGGCGATAGCCTGCTGAGAACACCGGGAATAAAAGGGGCCACGGATCGGCCGGTAGCACCGGATTAAAAATGGGCCAGTCCTGCTAGACCCCTGCTTTTGTGCGGGGGTGGAGGATGAAGAGAGTGGAGCTTTAT
>Ga0209368_1000549_pt1 | contig 29167 bp, 30 predicted proteins | sample EBPBio242008_DNA_FD_185862 | JGI IMG/M metagenome (GOLD analysis project Ga0209368, IMG submission 185862) | Wastewater treatment Type I Accumulibacter community from EBPR Bioreactor in Madison, WI, USA - Reactor 1_4/24/2008_ DNA (SPAdes)... | ecosystem: Engineered > Bioreactor > EBPR >...
GAGCGCGCTTCGGGCTACGAGAACCAGACCTCGAACTGATCCGCACATCGCAGATCACGGGCAAGGCCGCGTCCCACAAGGACGCGGCCTTCGCCTTTTCCGGCAGCTGACCGGGCCTCCGGACCAGACCGGAGATCCCCAGTCCAATTCACTGTCGGGAGCGCAAACTGCCCTTCTCCCGGGGCCAGCTATGGCCCGACGTGCTCCGCATTCTCGCCACATTGCGGGTGTACGCCGGGGTGTGGGGCGAGGTTGCCCGCAGAAACCGCATGCGGCACGGACACGAAGGACGACAGCATGACGACTGAACCGCAAAGGAACGTCCAGGCCAGTTTCTCGCTGGACGAGTCAGGGGCGATCACCGTCGACTGGGTGGTACTTAGTGCTGCAGTGATCGGATTGGGCATGGTGGTGCTTCTGCCCGTAGCGTTCTCGGCCGACAGTTCGGCCGCCGGGATCGCGAACTACATTTCCAACCTCAAGGTGGGTTACGGCAACGACTGAGGATCGACCCGCAGATGAGGCGCTGCTGAACCGGTTCCAGGGATACAGGCAAAAGGAAACTGACGATGCGCATGGTATTCGCACTGGTCCTGATGGTGGGCGTCGCGCTCGCCGGCGCGGCCGTGTACATGGCACAGGGCTATATCAGCCAGACCCAGAACGCTCTGGCGCAGGAGCGCGCAGCACGCGCCAAGGCGGGCCCGCTGGTTGAGGTCTTCGTGGTCAACAAGGACCGCAACTACGGCGACCCGCTGACCAAGGACGACGTGCAGAAGATCTACTGGCCCGAGAATGCGCTTCCCAAGGACATTGCCCGCGACGAGGCCCTTCTCTTCCCCGAGGGAAATAGCGAGCCGCGCTTCGTCGCCCGTTCGATGGCCAAGTTCGAACCGGTGCTGATGTCCAAAGTGACCGATCCCGGCGAACCGGCCGGCCTGAACGGCCAGTTGAAGGACGGCGAGCGCGCCTTCGCGATCCGCGTCGATGTGGCGAGCGGCGTTTCCGGCTTCCTGCAGCCTTCGGACTTTGTCGATGTCTACTGGACCGGCCCCTCTCCTGATCAGCAGACCGATGTGACCCAACTCATCGAAGGTTCGCTGCGCATCGTGGCGATCGACCAGCAGGCCAGCACCGACAATTCTGGCGGCGGTGCTGTGATCGCCAGGACTGTCACCGTTGCCGCCTCGCCGCAGCAGGTGGCCCGCCTGGCGCAGGCTCAGGCCACCGGGCGGATGGCCCTGTCTCTCGTCGGCTCCAGTGCAGATGACGCCACCGCCGTCGAGGTGAACGGCAAGAGCCTTCTTGGGATCGTGGATGCCATGGAGCCCGAACCCGAACCTGTGGTGGCCGAAGCGAAGGTGTGCACGTTGAAGACCCGCAAGGGCGGCGAACTGCAGATCACCGAGATTCCCTGCACCAACTGACGCAGCGACAAGATCGTGCCGGGGCCCCATGCATGGATGTCCCGGCTTTCCTTTTCGCAACAATTTGCGTCTGTTGCAGGTTATCCACATAAAGAGCTGCGGACAACCGACTGATAGTTGCAAAAAAAAGCCGCTTGGCGCAGGATAGCACAAAAGAGCGGGCAAGAAGAACCCGCACCGAGGCGTGATCGAAAGGGCAGGTCACATGAGCATGCGTGTGCATTGGGCGGCGGGTCTGTTTGGCCTGGCGCTGGGACTTTCGCCCATGTCGCAGGCCATGGCGCAAAACCTGCGCGTGATGCAGGGCTCGGAAACGGCACCGCTTAGCGTGCCGATGAACCGCGCCGTCGTGGTGGAGAGCGACATCCCCTTCGCCGAACTGTCGATCGCAAACCCCGGGATCGCCGACATCTCGACGCTGTCGGACAAGACGATCTACGTGCTGGGCAAGACGCCCGGGCGCACGACGCTGACGCTGCTTGGCCCCGATGGCAAGCTGATCTCTAACGTTGAGGTCCACGTCGCCCCCGACATCGCCGAGTTCAAGGAGCGGCTGAGGCAGATCCTTCCGGGTGAGAACATCGAGGTGCGAACCGCCAATGACGGCATCGTCCTCTCGGGGACCGTCTCGTCGACTGCGAAATTGGACCGCGCCCTGGATCTTGCCAACCGTTATGCGCCCGAACGGGTGTCGAACCTGATGACGGTGGGCGGCACGCAGCAAGTGATGCTGAAGGTGCGCTTTGCCGAAATGCAGAGGTCGGTCGCCAAGAACCTGTCCTCGTCCATCGCACTGCGCTCGACCGGCGGCGACGTCGGCGTGATCGGCGAAAGCGGAACCTGGCTTCAGGGTGACAACGACATCAGCAACTCCACCATCACGGCGCGTGACAATGTCGAGGGCGCCCTGGGCCTTGGCTTCACGGCTGGCAACCTGGAGTTCGCCGTTCTTCTGGAAGCGCTTGAATCCAAGGGCATGGTCCGAACCCTGGCCGAGCCGAACCTGACTGCCCTCTCCGGTCAGGAAGCCAGCTTCCTTGCGGGCGGGGAATACCCGATCCCGGTGGCAGGAGGTGACGGAACGATCGGCATCGAATACAAGCCCTTCGGTGTGCAGCTTGGCTTCACCCCAGTGGTCGTCGATGGCAACATCATCAACCTGACGATCGATGCCGCCGTCTCGGCGATCGACTCGTCGATCACCATCCAGTCCGAGGGCTTTTCGGTCAACGCCTTCAAGGTACGAGAGACCGCCACCACGGTCGAGATGCGCGACGGCGAGAGCTTTGCCATCGCAGGCCTTCTGCAAGACGACTTCCGCGACCTGAACGGACAGGTTCCTTGGCTGGGCGACATCCCTGTGCTGGGCACGCTGTTCCGGTCGGCGGATTATCAACGCGCGCAGAGCGAACTGGTCATCATCGTGACGCCGCACCTGGTGAATCCGACCCGCGGCGAGGCCCTCGCCCTGCCGACGGACCGGGTCCGCATCCCGACCGAACGCGAGTTGTTCCTGTTCGGCAAGACCGCCGGTTCCAACACCGGGGCGGCGGGAGAAGTGGCCCGACAGGACTACAGCGGCTCCTACGGCTATGTGATGGAGTGATGCGGATGCGCTTCCTGCCTGTCTTCGCCACACTCTCCATGGCTGTCCTTGCGGCTTGCGACATCCCGGCCGGATCGCAGATCGACCAGGGACAGTTCGGCGGCGCGACCATGAACAACTCGCAGCTGATGCAGGGCGATATCTCTGCCGAATACGCGCTTGGCATGCGCTTCGCGAACGAAGTGAACCCGACCGTGAACTTCGCGTTCGATTCGTCGGTTCTGACGCCCCAGGCACAGGCAACCCTGCGACAGCAGGCCAACTGGATCCGCCAGTTCCCCGAGCTGCGCTTCCGGGTCTATGGCTTCACCGACAACGTCGGCACAAAGGAATACAACTATCAGCTTGGCCTGCGCAGGGCGAATGCCGTCGTCGCCTACTTCTCGCAGCTTGGCATCTCGCGCTCGCGGCTGGAGGCGATCGTCTCCTACGGCAAGACGCGGCCGCTGATCCCGGTACCTGGCCCGGAAATCCGCAACCGCCGCGCCGTCACCGAGGTGTCGGGCTTCGTGAAGGCTCAGCCGATACCGCTGAACGGCAAGTACGCGGAGATCGTCTTCCGCGAATACGTAAGAAGCGCCACGCGACCGCACCCGGAAACCGTGCAAGTAGAAACCCAGATCGATCCTGGCGGCAACTGATCGCCAGGGAAGTGAAGGCTGACAGCCGCGTGCCCGCAAGGGCCGCGGCTGTTTCCGTCTTGGACGAAAATCAAAGATTCACGATCTTTCAGCCCAATTGTCGCCACCATTCCCGGTGAGTTTCGGCACCATGGCAACAGTCGCGCGGGAGAGCAGCCGCGCACGGTTCGCCGGGTTCTACGGGCTCTCACGCAGACGTGGTCCCGTTCCGGGGGCCGTCTTTGAAAGGACGAACAGAGGCGATGACGAGCGTGGCAAATCTTCAGCCGGATCCGGCGCCGATCGTGGCCTGCACGATCTCGCGCGATGTACAGAACTTCGATCTCCTGATCGACGACATGGAACTGGAGCTCGGCGAAAGCTGGGGCGACCTTTCCTTCGACGATGCGATCACCTTCTTCGGCCAACCCGATGCCGCCTCCTTGGAGTTCGTGGCCGTCGCAGTGAACGCCGAGGATGAAAAGGACCTTGGCCGCATCACCGAGATCATCAAGCAGGCAAAGACCAGGGGCATCAAGGTCATCCTTATCGCCGACCAGGTAAGCCCGGTGGCCCTGCACCAGCTTCTGCGCCTCGGTGCCGAGGATTTCGTACCCTACCCCCTCCCTGATGGCGCCCTGCACGACGCCATCGAGCGGATGCGCAAGGCCCAGGCGGCGGCGCCGGTCGTGGTGGCCACCCGCGACGGGCTTGTTGACGAGGAGTTCTCGCACCCGAGCTTCAAGGCCAAGGGCGACCGCGACGGCGTGCTGCTGCCCGTCCATGGTCTGGCCGGCGGCACGGGGGCGACGACCTTTGCCGTGAACCTCGCCTGGGAGCTGGCCACGGTGATCAAGACGGACGCGCCGCGTGTCTGCCTGATCGACCTCGACTTCCAGTACGGCTCGGTTTCAACCTATCTCGACCTGCCGCGCAAGGAAGCGGTGTTCGAGATGCTGACCGACATGGGTTCCGCCGACAGCGACAGCCTCCTCTCGGCGATGCTGACCTTCAACGACAAGCTGCATGTGCTGACCGCCCCCTCGGACATGCTGCCGCTGGACATCGTTGGCCCCGAAGACATCGGAAAGCTTCTGGACATGGCGCAGGCGAACTTCGACTTCGTCGTCGTGGACATGCCCTCGACCATCGTGAACTGGACCGAGACGGTCCTGGCGCGCGCCCATGTCTACTTTGCCACCATGCAGCTGGACCTGCGTTCGGCCCAGAACGTCCTGCGTCTGATCCGCGCGCTGAAGGCCGAGGGCCTGCCGCACGAGAAGCTGCGCTACGTCCTGAACCACGCGCCAAAGTTCACCGATCTTTCGGCCAAGAGCCGGGTCAAGCGCATGGCGGAAAGCCTGGACATCGAGATCGAACTGCAACTGCCAGATGGCGGCGCCCAGGTCACCCAGGCCAACGACCACGGCCTGCCGCTGGCTGAATCTGCCGCGAAGAACCCACTGCGGCGCGAGCTGCAGAAGCTGGCCAAGTCGCTTTTCGAACTGAACAAGGCTGTCGAAGCCGGCAAGGGCTGAGACGGATCGGGGGAAGAACATGTTCTCGCGCTTCAAGAAACCGGAGTCCGACGCCACGCGCGGCGCCGCGACGGCCGCCGTCACGTCGCCCGCACCGGCAGCAAAGCTGGCCGGCGGTGCGCCCCAAGCGGCGCCCGGCCGCGCGACCGGGCAGGTTCGGCCGATACCTACCGCCCTGCCCAAGCCCTCGGCCGAGGTCATCGCGGCCGAGAAGGAAAAGAAGCGCAAGGAACGGCTGATGGAGCTGAAGGTCGAGCTGCACAAGCGGCTGCTCGACAACCTGAACCTCGCCGCAATCGAACATGCCACGGAAGCAAGCCTCAAGCAGGAGATCGCCGCGATCTCGGCCGAGGCGCTGGACGAGATGTCGGTCTCGCTCAACTCGGCCGATCGCTCCACCCTGACGCAGGAGCTTTATGACGAGGTCATGGGCCTCGGGCCGCTGGAAAGCCTGCTGAAGGACGAAACCGTCAACGACATTCTGGTGAACGGGCCGCAGCGGGTGTTCGTCGAACGGTCCGGCCGGCTGGAACTGACCGACATCACCTTCAAGGACGAACGGCACCTCTTGCGGATCATCGACAAGATCGTGTCTGCCGTGGGCCGCCGGGTCGATGAATCGAACCCCTATTGCGACGCCCGCCTTGCCGATGGCAGCCGGTTCAACTGCATGGTGCCGCCCGTCGCGGTGGATGGCAGCCTCGTCTCGATCCGGAAGTTCAAGAAGGAAAAGCTCAAGGTCGACGACCTCGTGCGTTTCGGCGCCTTCACCGAGGAGATGGCCGCCTATCTGCAGGCCGCCGTGGCCTGCCGGCTCAACGTCATCGTTTCGGGCGGTACGGGTTCGGGCAAGACGACGACGCTGAACGCCCTGTCCAGCTTCATCGATAACCGCGAGCGCGTGCTGACCATCGAGGACACGGCGGAACTGCAACTGCAGCAGGTCCATGTCGGCCGGATGGAAAGCCGCCCGCCGAACGTCGAAGGCAAGGGCGCGGTAACGCAGCGCGACTGTCTGCGCAATGCGCTGCGGATGCGCCCCGACCGCATCATCGTGGGCGAAACCCGCGGCGAGGAAGTGATCGACATGCTGCAGGCAATGAACACTGGCCACGACGGCTCGATGACCACGATCCACGCAAACTCGGCCCGCGACGCCGTGAGCCGTCTGGAAAACATGGTCGCCATGGCCGGGATCGAGATGCCGCTGAAGGCCGTGCGCGCCCAGATCGCCAGCGCCGTCAACCTCATCGTGCAGGCCAGCCGCCTGCAGGACGGCTCGCGCCGCATGATCTCGATCACCGAGATCACCGGGATGGAGGGCGAGGTGATCTCGATGCAGGAGGTGTTCCGCTATGAACGCCTGGGCATCGAACCTTCGGGCAAGATCATCGGCCGCTTCAATGCCACCGGCATCCGGTCGGCCTACTCGGAACGCTTCCGCCAGTGGGGCTATGACCTGCCGGCTTCGATCTACGAACCCATCGCGTAAGGCAAACCCATGCAGATCTCTGCGGCCCCCCTCATCTATGTCCTGATCTTCGTCGCCGTGATCCTGCTGGTCGAGGGTCTGTACCTGACGGTCTTCGGCAAATCGATCAGCCTGAACAGCCGCGTGTCGCGCCGCCTGTCGCTTCTGGAAAAGAACGGCAACCGCGAACAGGTGCTGGAACAGCTCCGCAAGGAAATGTCCCAGCACATGAACTCGATGGGCATCCCGCTCTATTCGATCCTCGCCACCAAGGCACAGCGGGCGAACATCGCCTTCTCGCCGAAACAGCTTGTGCTCATCATGGCCGCGCTGTCGGTCGTGTCGTATCTCGGCCTTACGCTCGGGACCGAGGCCTCGACGCCCGTGCGCGTCTTGGTCGGGCTCGTGATGGGCGTTGGCGGCGTCTACACCTGGGTGGACCGCAAGGCCAAGAAGCGCATGGCGCTGCTGGAAGAGCAGCTTCCCGATGCGGTGGAACTGATGGTGCGCAGCCTGCGCGTCGGCCACCCCTTCTCGTCCGCCATTGCGATCGTCGCAAAGGAAGTCCCCGACCCTCTTGGAACCGAGTTCGGCATGATCGCCGACGAGGCCGCGTATGGCCGCGACGTGGCCGACAGCCTGAAGGCCTTTGCCGAACGGATGGACAGCCAGGACCTGCGCTTCCTTGCCGTGGCCGTCACGATCCAGCAGCAGTCCGGCGGCAACCTTGCCGAAATCCTTGAAGGCCTCGCCAAGGTGATCCGCGCGCGCTTCAAGCTGTTCCGCCGGGTCAAGGCCATCACGGCCGAGGCGAAATGGTCGGGCATGTTCCTGTCGGGCTTCCCCATCGCTGCGCTGATCATGATCAGCGTGATCCGTCCCGACTACTATGACGATGTGAAGGACACTCCCGCCTTCATTCCGGCGGCGCTGATCGTGGCCGTGTTCCTGATCGTCAACGTCATCTTCATGAAGATGATGGTCAACATCAAGGTCTGAGGTCTGCCATGTCCTTCGTTGCCAACATCAGCCAGATCCTGACCGATCGTCTCGGCCCTCTTGGCCCGATGATCGGGCTGCTGGCGGCAGGGCTCGTTCTTGTGGCTGTGGCCCTGGCGGTGATGCTGAAGAAGTCGCCCGAGCCATTCGACAAGCTGAAAGTGCAGCGTCAGGTGCAGACCTCGGTCAACACCGAAGCCGCGCCGCTGCGCCAGCGCGACCGCGCCGAAAAGCTGGAGCGCTTCGCCTCGTTCCTTGAACCGCAGGACGCCGAACAGATGTCGGCCTCTCGGCTGAAGATGCTGCGCGCCGGCTACCGCGACAAGAACGCGGTGCGCCTGTTCCATTTCGCCCAGTTCAGCCTGGGCATCGGGGCGCTGGCGATCGGGGTGATCTACAGCATGTTCCTGTCGTCGAACCAGGAAGTGAACACGCAAGGTTTGATCCTTTCGACCCTGATTCCCGGTGTAATGGGCTATTATCTGCCGCAGTACTGGGTGCAGCGCCGTGCCCAGACCCGCACGCAGGAAATCATCTCGGGCTTTCCGGATGCGCTCGACCTGATGTTGGTCTGCGTCGAAGCCGGCCAATCGCTGGACCAGTCGATCAACCGTGTGGCCAAGGAAACACGCGCGGGCTACCCGGCTCTCGCCGACGAATTCGAGATCGTCGCCCACGAGGTGAAGGCCGGCAAGGAACGGGTGCAGGTGCTGAAGGACATGTCGGACCGCGTCGGCATCCCGGACGTGTCGTCCTTCGTGACCACTCTGGTCCAGTCGGCGACCTTCGGCACCTCGATCGCCGAAGCACTTCGGGTCTATTCGGCCGAAATGCGTGACAAGCGCGTGATGAGGGCCGAAGAGAAGGCGAACGTCTTGCCGACGAAACTCACTCTGGGCACAATGATGTTCACGGTGCCACCGCTGATGATCATCCTGATCGGTCCTTCGGTGCACGGCATCACGCAGTCGCTCGGAGGCTTCTAGCAGTGACAAGTTCGATCCCTCGGCTTTCCACCGCGGCAGGCGGAGGGCTCTGACATAGCCCTGCCCCGCCTGCCGAGGATGCGGCCCGCCTTCGCGATCCTTCTGCTTCTGGCCGCCTGTTCACCGGGCGGCCTTGGCCTTTCCGGCACGGGCGGCGGCCCACCCGCCGCCGATGGCAGCCGGCGGGGCGAAAGCGGCATGGTGGTGGGCGACCGGCTCATGGCCTCGGGAGAATACGAACTTGCCCTGAAGGCCTATCTGCGCGCCGCCGCAGATGAAGGCATGACCTCGGACGTCCTGGCCTCCATCGGTTCGGCCAACCTCGCCCTTGGCCGGCTCAACCAGGCCGAACTGGCCCTCCGCCGCGCCGTCGAGGAGGACCCCGAGAACATTCCCGCGCTGAACAACCTCGGCGTCGTGCTGATGAACGAGGACAATCCGGGCGAGGCACGGGTCTTCTTCCAGCGCGCCTATGCGCTGGACAGTGGCGCCACGGACTCCATCCGTGAAAATCTTCGGCTGGCTATCGCACAGTCCGAGGGAACCGTGTATTCTGACCCGGTAGAAGGCAAATCTCCCTCTGCCGTGGTGCGCGAACAGGACGGGTCCACCAATCTCGTCACCCTGTCCGATCTCTGACGGCTCTGGGTCGAGCAGTTCAAAAGGACGCGAAATGCGCCACCCCGTTCTACTTGCGCTGTGCATCGCAAGCACGGCACTGGCGGCTTGCCAGCGCAACAACGAGGCCGAGGTCAAGCGCGCCATCGACAGCGTGACCGAAGTCGATCAGGCGAACCTCAACGAGATCATGCTCACGGTCGGCGACCCGAACGAGGCCGTGACCTACTTCAAGGGCGCCGTCGCCGCCAATCCGCAAAGCATCGACACCAAACGGATGCTGGCAAAATCACTGAACCGCGCGGGCAAGCCGACCGAGGCGGTCGTCGTCTGGACCGAAGTGGTGAACTCGCCGGACGGCACCAATGCCGACCGCGTCGAACTGGCGGGCACCTACATCCGGGTCAACAACTGGGACCAGGCAGCCGCCATGCTGAACCAGGTTCCGCCCACCTACGAAACCTACGAGCGCTATCGCTACGAGGCGATGGTGGCCGACAGTCAGAAGCAGTGGAAGAAGGCCGACAGCTTCTATGAAATCGCGGCCGGTCTGACCACCCAGCCCGCAGGCATCTACAACAACTGGGGCTTCTCGAAGCTGACCCGGCAGGATTACAGCGGCGCCGAACGGCTGTTCCTTGAGGCGCTGACCTATGATCCGGGCATGTTCACCGCAAAGAACAACCTCATCCTCGCCCGCGGCGCTCAGGGCAAGTACGACATGCCGGTGATCCAGATGACCCAGAAGGAAAACAGCGAGTTGCTCTACACACTGGCCCTGACCGCCATCAAGCGCGGGGACGTGAACGTGGGCAAGCAGCTTCTGCAACAGTCCATCGACACCAATCCGCAATACTTCGAGGCGGCCGAGCGCAGCCTCGCTGCTCTGGACGGCTGATCCGATGACGACCACGGCAGCTTTGGTCTTCATGCCCTTCGTGCTGCCGATCTGCCTCTGGGTGGCTTGGTCGGACATGAAGTTCATGCGTATCCCGAACCTGGCCAACTACGCGCTGGCGCTGGTCTGGCTGGTGCTCGGGCTCTTCCTCGTGCCGCTGGCAGACTGGGCCTGGGGCATTGCCCTGGGTCTTGCCGTGCTGGTCGTCGGTTTCCTGGCCAACCTGACCCGTCTGGTCGGCGCGGGCGATGCCAAGTTCGCGGCGGCCATGGCGCCCTTCTTCCTCGGCACTCCCTGGAACGTCGTCTACATCCTGTTCGCCTCTTGCCTGCTGGGCGCCTTCGCGGCCCATCGCACCATGCGGGCCGTGGGCGCGTTCCGCAGTGCCACGCCCGACTGGGCCAGCTGGACAGATGCCAAGTTCCCCATGGGCCTCGCCCTTGCCGGGGCGCTGGCGCTCTGCCTCATCGGACGCGCCGCGGGGATCGGCGCGTGACGCCGCCCCGCTGCCGCAGCTTTGCCATCGACCTGCCGCACACTCTCGTCAGGATTGTCCCATGAACGCCGTCGCGCCCCCCAATGTCCTTGCCCCGCCCGCCCCGCGGACCCTGGCCGAGACCGGCCTTGGCCAGGTGATGATGCGGGATATCCTGCTGAAGACGCTGTTCCGGATGAACCTCGACCTCGTGTCCGAGATCAGCCGCGCCATCTGCCTGCCCGTGCCGCTGGCCCAGGAACTTGTGGATCTCGCCCGCAGCCAGCGCCTTCTGGAAGCCACCGGCACCTTGCACGCGACCTCGGGCAACGAGATGGGCTACCAGCTCACCGATGCCGGCAAGGCGCGCGCGCTGGATGCGCTCAGCCAGTCGGAATACTACGGTGCAATGCCGGTGCCGCTGACAGATTACGCGGTGCAGATGAAGCGCCAGTCGGTGCGCGACATCCGCCTGACCCGCGACCAGCTGGTCGGCGCCATGGGCCACCTGATCCTGCCGCCCGATCTTCTGGACCATCTTGGCCCCGCTGTCACCTCGGGCCGGTCGATCCTGATGTACGGCCCGCCCGGCAACGGCAAATCCTCCATCTCGAACGGCATCCGCGCCGCGCTTGGCGACCGCATCTATGTGCCGCGCGCCATCGAGTATGCGGGTCAGGTGATCACGGTCTATGACCCGATCGTGCACAGCCAGGCCGAAATGGCAGTAGACGACCCAAACAGCCTGCGCCGCACCTCGAACCGCTTCGACAACCGCTATGTCTTCTGCGAACGGCCCACGGTCATCACCGGGGGCGAACTCACGCTCGACATGCTGGACCTGAAATACAATCCGGTGGCGCGCACCTATACCGCGCCCTTGCAGCTGAAAGCCTCGGGCGGCATCTTCATCGTCGATGACCTTGGCCGCCAGTCCGAGCCGCCGCAAAAGCTGGTGAACCGCTGGATCGTTCCGCTGGAAGAGGCGAAGGACATCCTTGCCCTGCAATCCGGGGAAAAGTTCACCGTTCCCTTCGACACGCTGGTGATCTTCTCGACCAACTTCCACCCCAACGAGATCTTCGACGGCGCCGCGCTGCGCCGCATCTTCTTCAAGATCAAGGTGGACGGTCCGAACCAGGAAATGTTCCTGAAAATCTTCGCCATGGTCGCGCGCAAGAAGAAGGTGCCGCTGGACGAAAAGACCCTGCTGCACCTCCTGAAGGTCAAGTACCCGACCATCAGCAACAATTTCGCGAACTACCAGCCCACCTTCCTGATCGACCAGATGATCGCCATTTGCGAATTCGAGGGCATCCCCTACCAGATGAGCCCCGAACTGGTCGACCGCGCCTGGGCCAACATGTTCGTGCGCGACGAGGCCATCGCACGCTGAGCCCCGCGCCCCGGCGCAGGCCGGGGCCTTGCGACTGATCGGCACCGGACGTGCATGCGGCCTGAACCGGCGCGCGACTGCATCAGCCAATCAGAACAGCCTGACCCCGCTTTCGGTGACAACCGCATCCAGCCGCTGGTCGGTAGGTTCGGTCGGCACCTCCTCCACTTCCTGCGCGTCGAAGGCAAAGCCCACCGCCAGCACAGGCCCGCGCGCGCGAAGGCCCTCAAGCGTGCGGTCATAGAAGCCACCGCCATAGCCCAGCCGATAGCCGCGCGCGTCAAACGACAGCAGCGGCACGATCAGCACCTCGGGCTCGATCCAGGCGCCTTCCGCCGGGATCGCGGCGCCGAACTCGCCCGGCACCATCGCGCAGCCCGGCGACCATTCACGAAACTTCAGCGCCTGGCCCGGACCCAGGATCACCGGCACACCCACCGGTCCGGCATGGGCCGCCATGGCCGCCGTCGGATCGATCTCGGTCCGCATCGCCATGTAACCCGCCAGCCGCTTGCCCGCATGGGTGGCCAGGACATCGGCCAGCAATTCCGCTGCCTGCCCCTGCCCCGCGGCAAAGGCGGCCTTGCGGGTGGCGAAGGCGGCCTTCCGGGCCGCGGCCTTGTCGATCATATCAGCACCAGCGTGGCGAGGCCCAGGAAGGCGAAGAACCCCATCACGTCCGTCAGCGTGGTCACGAACGTTCCCGAGGCCAGCGCAGGGTCCAGCCCCAGCCGATCCAGCGTCAGGGGCACCAGCACGCCCCCCAGGGCGGCGACGATCTGGTTCACCACCATGGCCGCCGCCAGCACCAGCCCGATCTTCACGTCGCCAAAGATCAGCGATCCGGCCACGCCCAGGATCAGCGCCAGCCCCAGCCCGTTCAGCACGCCCGCCACCAGTTCGCGAAGGATCACGCGCTTGGCATTCGCGCGCGTCAGGTCGCGCGTCGCCAGCGCCCGCACCGAAACGGCCAGCGACTGCGTACCGGCAATCCCCCCGGTCGAGGCGACGATGGGCATCAGCGCCGCCAGCGCAACAAGCGCGGCGATGGTGCCCTCGAAGGCCGAGATCACCATGGCCGACAGCGAGGCCGTCGCGAGGTTCACCACCAGCCAGGGCAGCCGCGACTTCGCGGTTTCCAAAGGCCCGTCCGACAGGCTGGATTCGTCGCCCACGCCGGCCAGGCGCAGCATGTCTTCCTCGTGCTCCTCGTCCAGCACGTTCATCGCGTCGTCAATGGTGATCACGCCCACCAGCCGCCCGGCCGCGTCCACCACCGGGCACGAGATCAGGTGGTACTGGTTGAACATGTAGGCGACGTCCGCCTCTTCATCGGTGGCCTGAATGGTGCGGAAGCTCTCTTCCGTGATATCCTTCAGCTTTGCATCCCGCGCCGAGGACAGCACCCGCCCAAGCGTCACATAGCCCTGAGGCTTCATGCGCGGATCGACCAGGATGACATGGTAGAACTGGTCCGGCAGGTGATCTGCGCCCCGCAGGAAGTCGATGGTCTGGCCCACGGTCCAGTCCATCGGCGCCACCACCACCTCGCGCTGCATCAGGCGGCCGGCGGAATGCTCCGGGTAGGACATCGCCTGTTCGACCGCGGCGCGCTCCGACTGGTCTAGCGCGCCAAGGATCAGACCGCGCTGCTGCGGCTCTTCGATGTCCTCCAGAAGGTCCACGACATCGTCGGATTCAAGCTCGCGCACCGCCTCAGCCAGGATCTCGGGCGGCAGCGCCTCGACCACCTCCTCGCGGATGCCCTCGTCGATTTCCGACAGGATCTCGCCATCGAACTCGCGGCCGTAAAGCTGCAGCAGGTCACGGCGTTCGGAAGGGCCGATCTGTTCCAGGATGTCGGCGATGTCGGCCGGGTGCAGCGGCTCCAGCAGCGCGGTCAGGCGTGCGCTGTCGCGGGCCTCAACCGCCTCAAGCACGGCCTCCAGCCGCGCCTCGTCCAGGGCCACCTCGGTCCCCTCGATGATGGCCCTGTCGTCGCCCATGAGACCCCCGTTCGGATTGCCGCGACCTTAGCGAAAGCTCTTTCAAAGAAACAGGGGCAGGTCCGACCTTTTTCGCCGCAGCCGCGACGCGGCGCGGGCGCCAAGCCCTTGACTTCCCTTTGCATTCACCTTTGCCCAAATGCTCGGCGGGGGGTCCGGGGGGCGCGAAGCCCCCCGGCGCCTGCCACGAACCCCCACTTTTCTGCAAGAGCACAAGGCCTTACGCTTTGCCGTCGACATGCACGGGGACCCCGATGACCGAACTGATCCTAGGCCAGACCCTCCGCTTCCAGGGCGACCCCTTCGAAATGGGACCCGAAGCCGCGCTTCACGACAGCGCGGGCGGCGTGGCCATCGACCAGGGCCGCATCCTCGCCGTAGGCTCCGCCGCCGATCTGCGCACCCGCTATCCCCAGGCCAGGGTCACCGACCACGGCAAGGCGCTCATCTCCGCGGGCTTCGTCGATGCCCATGTCCACTACCCCCAGACCGCCATCATCGCCTCCTGGGGCAAGCGGCTGATCGACTGGCTGAACAGCTACACCTTCCCCGAAGAGATGCGCTTCGCCGATCCCGCCTATGCCCAGGAAATCGCGAACCGCTACCTCGACCTCGTCGCCGGCCATGGCACCACCACGGTCTGCACCTACGCGACCATCCATCCCGCCAGCGTGGACGCCATCTTCTCCGCGGCCCAAGCCCGCGGGATGCGGCTTTACGCCGGCAAGACCTGCATGGACCGCAACGCGCCCGAAGGCCTGCGCGACACCGCGCAATCGGCCTACGACGACAGCCGGCGGCTCCTGGAGAAATGGCACGGCATCGACCGGCTGAACTATGTCATCACCCCGCGCTTCTCTCCCACCTCGACGCCCGAACAACTCGCCGCCCTTGGCCAGCTCTGGCGGGAATACCCCGACTGCCTGATGCAGACCCATCTCAGCGAACAGACCGACGAGATCGCCTGGGTGAAGTCGCTCTTCCCGCAGTCGCGCGACTATCTCGACACCTACGAATCCCAGGGCCTCCTGCGCGAAGGCGCGCTCTACGGCCATGCCATCCACCTGACGGACCGCGAGAAATCACGCCTCACCGAGGCCGGCGCCAGCCTGATCCACTGCCCGACCTCCAACACCTTCATCGGCTCGGGCCTGTTCGACATGGGGCTGGCCACAAAGCTGCGCGTGGGCCTCGCGACCGACACCGGGGGCGGATCGTCCTTCTCGATGTTGCACACCATGGCCGCGGCCTACGAGGTGGCCCAGCTTCGCGGCCAGGCGCTGCACCCGTCACAGCTCTGGTGGCTGGCGACGCAGGGTTCCGCCCGCGCGCTTCATGCCGAAAACAGCATCGGCAACCTCATGCCGGGCATGGAGGCCGATCTCGTGGTGATCGACCTCGCTTCCACCCCCGCCATCGAACAGGCCACGCGGCGGGCCAGCACGATCTGGGAGGCGCTCTTCCCAACCATCATGATGGGCGACGACCGCGCCATCCGCGAAGTGCGGATCATGGGGAAGGTTTCGGCCCCCGCTTCGGCGCCTGGCCGGGCCTAGGCCCCGCACGCGGAGCGCGCGGCGCCACAGGCGCGCCGCCCTCAGGCTTCGGCGTGCGCGGCCGCTTCGGCGGCGGCGGGGCAGGATCGGCCAGTTCCCAGCCGTCAGGATAGAAGTCATGCGCCAGCGCGATCTCGGTCGCCACGCGCTCGCGCTCCCAGACCGCCTCGGGCGTCACCGGGATCGGCGCCGATGTGGCGATCACCGTCTCGCGGTCGCCCAGGCGCCGCGTATGAAACCCCTTGGCGCGCAGCGCCTTTTCAAAGCCCGCCCAGTCCGCGTCCAACTCCTCCACGAAGAACTGAAAATCCACCGCCGACATTGCGGGCAGACCCTTCGCGCCCTTGAACGTCGCGAAGGTCTCGCGCCGCTGCGCTTCGTAGTTGTGCCCCATCCCGGTCCCCGCTGCGCCAAACCTGCCCTGCGCCTAGCATTTCCTGCCCCTCTCGACCAGCGCCCCGCGCCGCCAAAAGAAAGGGGCGGCCGAAGCCGCCCAAGTGAGGGGACATATACTGACCGCTTCTAGGCGACGATCAGGTCTGCCGCGCCGTTCCAGGCATTCCAGTCGACCACACTGAAGTTACCCGCTCCGAACGCGCCAGTCAGGTTGACGCGGAAATCGTAGCCCGCCGACGCATCCAGACCGATGTAGATCGAGGTCACGCCGCCCACGGTCTCGATCTCGGCCGCCCACTGGCCAACCGTCGCACCGTTGCCGGCAGCGAGGCTGTTGATGTGGACGCCCTCGAACCGCAGGATGTCGCCGGTTGCCGCGTCGGCCACCAGATCCGTGCCGTTCGACCAGACCGAGCTGAACAGGAACTGGTCGGCATCCGCGCCGCCATACAGCGTGTCGGTGCCGCCGCCGCCGTTCAGGATGTCCCGACCGGCTGCGCCGCGCAGCACATCGTTACCGCCGAAGCCACTCAGCCGGTCATTGTAGGCCGAGCCGGTGAAGTCGAACTGGTCGACGTTGATGTAACGGGTGCTGTAGGACCCATCCACCGCCTCCATCGCCCACCAGCCATAGCCCTTGTCCACCGTACGGACGCTGGCGGTCGCAGTGCTGGCGTCGGCGGTCAACTTGTCCGAACCGGCACCGCCGTTGACTTCGTTGAAGCCGCCGGTGCCGACATTCATGACGTCGTTGCCGTCATTGGTGTTCAGCACGTGATTGCCCACCACGGCAGACAGGTTGAGCGTGTCATTGCCCGACCCGGTGTTCAGGTGGACGCTCTCGATCCCGGCCAGCTTGGTGCCATTGCCCACCAGGGTGCCAGCACCGGTTGCCGTCAGCGTCAGCGTCAGGCCTGCCGTCGCGGCACTCAGGTTCATCGCCCAGGTGTCCTGGCCGGCCCCGCCATTGACCGAGTCAGCGCCGCCGGCACCAGAATAGAGCGTGTCATTGCCAGCCCCGCCGATCAGCGTATCGGCCAGCGAGCCGCCATCCAGCGCATCGTTGCCGGTGCCGCCGGTGATGTTGAACCGCTCCATGTTGATGTAGTCCGCATACTGGCTGTCCGAGACCGTGCCATACCGCCACCAGCCATAGCCCACGTCGCGGTTGTCGATGTCCTGGTCGAACCCGGCAAAGCTCAGCACCAGAAGGTCGGTCCCCGCCTCACCGTTCACGCGGTCGATGCCCAGGCCGGGGTTCAGCGTGTCATTGCCAAGCCCACCGTTCATCGTGTCGTTCAGGGCATAGCCCGCGGTCGAGAAACTGTCGTTCCCGGCGCCAAGCGAGATGCTGACCTGCTCGATATTGCGGATGGACAGGTTGCGCGCCGTAAGTTGCGCCGTGGTCTGGCTGGCGACCGCGTCAAACAGCATCGCGCCGTTCAGCGCCGTCAGATCGGCCGCCCAGGCGTCATTGCCCGCACCGCCATCGATCACCGCCGTACCGGCCGAGCTGTTCAACCAGTCGTCGCCGTCGTTGCCGTTCAGCGTATCGCGGTTGCCCCAGCCGACCAGCGTGTCATGCCCGGCGCCGCCGGTCAGGTTCAGCTGCTCGATGCCGTAGTAATCGACGATGTCGCCGCTGCGCGACGAGAACCGCCACCAGCCATAGCCGCGGTCGGTGTGCGAGATGCCGCTGTCCGCGCCGGTGATGCCGCTCCAGTCCATGATCAGGGTATCGGTCTGGCCGCCGCCATTGACCGAGTCGACGCCGCGTCCCGTGGTGATCACGTCGTTGCCGTCATTGGTGTTGATGACATCGTTGTAGATGCCTGCATGGGCCGTGATCCGGTCGCTGCCGGCACCCGTGGTCAGGGACAAGCGCTCGATTCCGCTGATCGTGGCCACGTTCGCGGTCTGGGTGTTCAGGTTCACCTGGACCGAGGTGGTATAGCCCGACATGTTGGCTTCCCAGGCATCGTTGCCATCGCCACCGGCGATCACATCGGCCCCCGACACGCCGTTCAGCCAGTCATTGCCGGCCCCGCCGGTCAGGGTGTCCACCAGGCTACCGCCCGACAGGATGTCATGGCCGGACCCGCCGGTCAGGTTCACCCGCTCGACACTGTAGGTGTCCACCCACCGCGTTCCGGCCTGGTCGCCCAGGCGCCACCAGCCATAGCCGCGATCGGTCCAGGAGATGCGGGTCGTCGCGGCCGAGAAGTCGGCCACCAGCAGGTCTTCGTCCGCCCCGGCGTTGAAGGTGGAACGGCCACCGTTCACGATGAACGTGTCGTTCCCGGCGCCGGATTCAAAGTACTGGTCACCCGTGACGGCGCTGGCATCGACCAGATCGCCGCCGCTGCCCGTGACCAGGCTCACCTGCTCGATGCCGCGCAGCCGCGCGCCCGTCGCGCCGATGACGTTCCAGACACCCGGGGTCAGCGTCACCGTGACACCCACGTTCAGCCCGCCATAGTTCGCGGACCACAGATCCCGGCCTGCACCGCCATCAATGGTATCGGCGCCAAGGCCGCTGGAGATCGTGTCGTTGCCGGCACCGGTCACCAGCCGGTCACTGGCATCGCGCCCGCCGATCCGGTCATTGCCAGAGCCGGTCGTGATGTAGAAACTCTCGAAGTTGATGAAATCGATGGCGGAACTGAAGTCGTCCGCGAACCGCCACCAGCCATAGCCGACATCACGCAGCGTGACGTCGGTGCCCAGCGAAGACCAATTCACGACAAGTCTGTCCGTCCCTGCCAAACCATCGACCGAATGATACGATCCCGGCGTCACCGTCACCAGATCGTCGCCAGTCGTCGTCGGAAGACCCGTAATCGCCATAATTCCCTCCATTTGCGGCCTTTCGCAAATCGATCAGGAACTGGGCAAACCCGCCATGACCTGCATCAAAGTTTGGTCATATTCACGAATTGATCAGGATCAAACTGCCATCAACCCGCGGGCCAGGGCGTTCTGTCGCTCTATCACGCGGGCCAGGTCGATGGTCGCCATCGCGCCATCCCGCACCACCTGCCGCCCCTCCACGAACAGGTCGCGCACCCGCGTGGGCCCGCACAGCACCAGCGCGGCCACCGGGTCCCAGGCCCCCGCCGCCTCGATCCCCGAGACATCCCAGATCGCGAGATCAGCCCGCATCCCAGGCGCCAGCGCCCCGCAGTCGTCACGCCCCAGCACCCGCGCCCCGCCCAGGGTGGCGATCTCCAGCACCTCGCGCGCGCTCATGGCATCCGCCCCCCGCGCCACGCGCTGCAACAACAGCGCCTGCCGCGCCTCGGAGATCAGGTTCCCCGCGTCGTTGCTGGCCGATCCGTCCACCCCCAGGCCCACCTTCACGCCGGCATCCCGCATCGCGCGCACCGGCGCGATGCCCGATCCCAGCCGACAGTTGGAACAGGGGCAATGCGCCACGCCGGTTCCCGTCCGCGCAAACAGGCCGATCTCCTGCCCGTCCAGCTTCACGCAATGCGCGTGCCAGACATCCGGCCCGGTCCATCCCAGATCCTCGGCATATTGCCCCGGCCGGCAGCCGAACTGCGACAGCGAATAGGCGATGTCCTCGTCATTCTCGGCCAGATGGGTGTGCAGCATCACCCCCTTGTCCCGCGCCAGAAGGGCGGCATCCCGCATCAGCTCGCGGCTGACCGAGAAGGGCGAACAGGGTGCCAGCCCCACCCGCACCATCGCACCCGGCCGGGCATCGTGAAAGGCATCCACCACCCGGATGCAATCCTCAAGGATCGCGCGCTCGTCCTCCACAAGGCTGTCCGGCGGCAGCCCGCCCGCGCTTTCGCCAATCGACATGGCGCCCCGCGTCGGATGGAAGCGCAGCCCCACCTCGCGCGCCGCAGCGATCGTGTCATCCAGCCGCGATCCGTTGGGGTACAGGTAAAGGTGGTCCGAGGTCAGCGTGCAGCCCGAAAGCGCCAGTTCCGACAGCCCCACCTGGGCCGAGACGAACATCTCTTCCGGCCCGAACTTCGCCCAGATCGGGTACAGCGTCTTCAGCCAGCCGAACAGCAGCGCATCCTGCCCGCCCGGCACGACCCGGGTCAGCGTCTGGTACAGGTGGTGATGCGTGTTCACCATGCCCGGCGTCACCACGCAACCGCGCGCCTCCACCACCTCGGCCCCCGGCGCCTGCAACCCCTTGCCCACGGCCGCCACCACGCCGCCGCGGATCAGCACATCGCCGCCGGCGATCTCTTCGCGGGCGGCGTTCATCGTCACAACAACATCGGCATTGCGGATCAGGATATCCGTCATCTCACCATCCTCTCCCCTTCGGTGAGACTGCACGGCAGGCCGACAGAAGGGGGAAAGGACTCGGATCCTGCACCGCAAATCTGCCCGCCACCGCGACAGGGTGCAAGAGCGGCGCGGTCAGCCGTTCAGCCAGCGCAGCGCTTCGCCGTGAATCTCGGCATTTGCCGCCGCCAGCACCCGCCCGCCATCCAGGCAGGGACCACCCTTCCAGTCGGTCACGATGCCGCCCGCGGCCTCGATCACCGCAATGGGCGCCTGCACATCATAGGCCTGCAAGCCCGCCTCGATCACCAGGTCGATCTGCCCGGCGGCAACCAGCGCATAGCCATAGCAATCCATGCCATAGCGCACCAGCCGCGCCCGCGCCGCCACGTTGCGGAACGCGGCGCCCTCATCCGGCGTGCCCACTTCGGGGAATGTCGAGAACAGGATGGCATCCGACAGCGCGCGGGGCCCCCGGCAGCGCAATGCCCGTTCGCCCGAAGGCCCCGTCACCAGGGCGCGGCCCAGCCCACCCTCGAACCGCTCGCGGATATAGGGCTGGTCGATCAGCCCATAGACCACGCCCTCCGCATCGCGGACCGAGATCAGCACGCCCCATGTGGGCGTGCCAGACAGATAGCCGCGCGTCCCGTCAATGGGATCCAGCACCCAGGTCAGGCCGGATGTTCCCTCGGCCGCGCCGAACTCTTCCCCCAGGATCCCGTCCTGTGGGCGCCGCCGGGCAAGGATCGCGCGCATCCGCTCCTCGCTCAGCCGGTCGGCCACCGTCACCGGGTCGAACCGGTGCGATTCCTTCGAATCCGCCGCAAGGGCCTCTGTCCGGAAATGCAGAAGCGTCGCTTCGCGCGCCGCCTCGGCCAGCTCTGCGGCCGTCGAGATCAGCTCTTCGGCCGTTGCCGCATCAATCCGCGCCATGGTGCCTCCGCCGGCCCCGCACCGGGGCATTCCCGGTCGCTAGCCCGGCGGCAGGGCGCGGTCAAGGTTCCCTTCAGGCAGCCTCGCTCAGCACGCGCGCCAGATCAAACAGGCGGCGGCGTTGCGCTTCGGGAATGGCGTAGTAGGACCGCACAAGCTCCAGCGCTTCCTTGTCGGCCATCATGTCGGGGGCGCCAGCCGGTTCGGCGGCGTCTTCCAACCCTTCAAAGAAGAAGGAAATCGTCACGCCCAGGGCGTCGGCAATGTCCCACAGGCGGGACGCACTGACCCGGTTCATGCCGGTTTCGTACTTCTGGATCTGTTGGAACTTGATCCCGACCTTGTCCGCAAGCTGCTGTTGCGTCATGCCGATCATCCAGCGCCGATGGCGGATACGCTTGCCGACATGGGCGTCAACGGGATGCTTCATCGAATACTCCAATCATGGGTTTGTCACTCGTCACCACGGGCCTTGCGCATCACCCTTCGGCGCTTCAGTCTCCGCAGGGTTGAAAATCGCCTCCCGCCGCTCGCCTGTAAACCTGTCTAAATGGACAAGTCGAATTGTACAGGTGGATAGGGAAAACTCGCCTCAAGCGCGACCCCTCTCCAGCACGCAGCCCCCTTGCCATTCATCCAACTGTCAGAAAAGCTGAAAGAAACCGCAAAATCGAAGGAGAGGCCGTTGCGCGCCTGGCGGATCGAATCACTTGGGCACTCACCGGTGCTGGCCAACCTTGACCGGCCAGAACCTGGCCCCGGACAGGCCCTGGTGCGTGTGGCGGCGGCCGGTCTCAACTTTGCCGACCTCCTGATGGCAAAGGGCAGCTACCAGGATCGCCCCGCCCTGCCCTTCACCCCCGGCCTCGAACTCGCCGGCCGGGTCGAGGCTCTGGGTCCCGGCACCGCAGGCCCGCCCCCCGGCACCCGCGTCGCCGCGGCCACGCTTGGCGCCTTCGCCGAATATGCCGTCGTCCCCGCCGAAACCCTTGTGCCCCTGCCCGACACCATGGATTTCGCCACCGCCGCAGGCTTCCTCATCGCCTACGGCACCTCGCACCTTGCGCTGGCCCATCGCGCCCGCCTGCAACCGGGCGAAACGCTCTTCGTCACCGGCGCGGCCGGCGGCGTGGGCCTTACGGCGGTCGAGGTCGGCGTGCGCATGGGCGCGCGCGTCATCGCCTCGGCGCGCGGCGCCGACCGGCTGGACATCGCCCGCGCCGCCGGCGCCCACCACCTCATCGACAGCGAGGCGCCGGGCCTGAAAGAGGCACTGAAAGACCTCGGCGGCATCGACGTGTTCTACGATCCGGTGGGCGGCCCCGCCTTCGACGCGGCGCTGCGTGCCGCCCGCCCCGAAGGCCGGCTCATCCCCATCGGCTTCGCCTCGGGCGAGGTGCCGCCCATCCCTGCCAACCTCCTTCTGGTGAAGAACCTCACCGTCATCGGTCTGTGGTGGGGCGGCTACACCCGGTTCGCCCCGGCGCTCGCCCGCGACAGCCTCGCCACCTTGTTCGACTGGGTGGCCGAAGGCGCGCTGAAGCCCCTCGTCAGCCATGCCCTGCCCTTCGACGCCCTGCCCGAGGCGCTGGCCCTGATCCGCGACCGCAAGGCCACCGGCAAGGTCGTGCTGATGGTCGATCCGGCCGCCTGATCCGCGAAAAACCAGCGGTTTCGCTGTTGACTCTGCTTCGCGCCTGCGTAAAAGGCGGGCTTCAAGATTTCACGGGGCAACGCCAGTTTCCCCGGCCAAGGAGAAACGAAATGGCGAAGCCGACGACGATCAAGATCCGTCTGAACTCGACGGCGGGCACCGGGCACTTCTATGTGACCAAGAAGAATGCCCGCACCATGACCGAAAAGATGGTCGTAAAGAAGTATGACCCCGTCAAGCGGGAGCATGTCGAATACAAGGAAGGCAAGATCAAGTAAGATCGCCTTCCCGTTCGGGATGTAAGGCCGCGTCACCCGACGCGGCCTTTTGCTTTTCGGGGGTCCGCATGTCCGACACCATCACCCTGCGCCTCGCCACCCCCGCCGATCTGGCGGCGGTCGATGCGCTTCTGGCCCGCGCCTATCCGCGCCTGCTGGCCGCCGACTACCCGCCCTCGGTGCTGGTCACCGCCGTGCCGCTCATCGCCCGTGCCCGGCCCGAACTGCTGGCATCAGGGCGCTACTGGCTCGCCTGCGACAGCGCCGGCGCCGTGCTGGCCGCCGGCGGCTGGTCGGCGGGCGCGCCCTCCGACGGTGCACGCCAGCCCGGCACCGCCCATATCCGCCACGTCGTCACCGACGACCGCCACACCCGCCGCGGCCTCGCCCGCGCCGTGCTGACCCGCGCCATGGACCAGGCCCGCGCCACCGGCGTCACGCGGTTCGACTGCTGGTCCACCCGCACCGCCGAACGCTTCTACCAGAGCCTCGGCTTCACCACGCTCGGCCCGGCCGAGATCCCCCTCGCCCCCGGCATCGCCTTCCCGGCGATCCGCATGACGCGCGAGGGCTAGATGCAGCGCATCATGATCGTCGGCCAGCCCGGCTCGGGAAAATCCACCCTCGCCCGCCAGCTCGGGCAGCGCACCGGCCTGCCGGTGCACCACATGGACCACATCCACTGGATGCCCGGTTGGGTGGAACGCCCCCAGGCCGAAAAGACCCGCCTTGCCCGCGAGGTCGAGGCGCAGGAGCACTGGATCTTCGAAGGCGGCCATTCCGCCACCTATGCCAGCCGCGCCGCCCGCGCCGACCTGATCCTCTGGCTCGACATCCCCCTGCGGCTCCGCGCCTGGCGCGTCCTGCGCCGCAGCCTGATCCACCGCGGCCGCACCCGCCCCGACCTGCCCGAAGGCTGCCCCGAACGCTTCGGCCCCGAAACCCTGCCCTTCTGGCGCTACATCTGGACCACCCGCCACACCGGCCGCGACCGCATCGCCCGCATGCTCGCCGCCGCCCCGCCCGGCATCCCCGTCCTGCGCCTGACATCGCTCAGGGACATCAGCCGCTTCCTCGACAGCCTGCCCAAATGAAAAGGGCCGGTCCACCGGACCGGCCCCCGCACCCTTGCCTGCGATCCGTCAGCGACGGTCGCCCAGGAACTGCAGCAGGAACATGAACAGGTTGATGAAGTCCAAGTACAGCTGCAGCGCGCCCATGATGGCGGCCTTGCCCAGCCACTCCTGATCCATCGCCTGCGCGTGCTGGATATACTCGTTCTTGATGCGCTGCGTGTCGAAGGCGGTCAGGCCCGCGAACAGAAGCACGCCGATCACCGAGATGGCGAAAGACATCGCCGCCGAGGCGAGGAAGATGTTGACCAGCGAGGCCACGATCAGGCCCACCACGCCCATGATGAGGAAGGTCCCGAAGGGCGACAGGTCACGCTTCGTCGTATAGCCGTACAGCGACAGCGAGGCGAAGGCGATGGCCGTCACCAGGAAGGTCGTGGCGATCGAGGCGCCGGTGAAGGCCAGGAAGATCCAGGCCAGCGACAGGCCCATGATCGCGGCATACACATAGAAATACAGCTGTGCGCCGGCCAGCGACAGCCGGTTCAGGGCCGCGCCGAAGAACATCACCATGCCCAGGGGCAGGAACATGACCACCCAGCCCAGGATGTTCATCTTGCCCGTCGCCGGGTCCATCAGCGCCGACATCAGCGCCGGCGAGGTGCCGACCGCCCAGGCAACCGCGCCCGTGATCAGCATGCCGACGGACATCAGCCCGTAGACCTTGTTCATATGGGCACGAAGGCCCTCGTCGATCTGCGCGGCCCGGGCACCGACGCCCGCCGTACGGATCGTGTCAAATTCAGCCATGTGTTGCCTCCGATGTCTGCGCCATTGCTTATTCCCGGCCTTTTCAAGGGCCGGGCTATGCCGGCAATATCGGAAGCGTCGGGGCACATTTCAAGAACTCTCTTCAGAAAACATGACCGGAATGGTCATGTATTCCCCATCACCCCCGGCGCACCTGCTCCCAGTCCCAGAACCCGCGCTCTGCCTCGCGCAGCGCCTCGTCCCGGGTCAGGCCGATGTCGCGAAGGATCGCATCGTCCAGGTCACGCAGCGCGCGACGGCTGCGGTTGGCCGAAAGCAGGACGGCCAGGCGGAACAGCCAGCCCCTCAGCCCGCCCGCAGGGCGGCGCGAAGGCGAAAGGGAACGGGCGGATGAAAGCGGCATGGACATGACAGTCTCCTTTGTCTCATCGTGTTTCGGTATGCGTCACTCGGGTCTCATCAACTTGTGTGATCGGTATACAGGGGACTAGCCCATTCCGAAAACGAATGTTAATGAATAGACACATCAGGAGTTGTGATATGCCCCGCAACCTCGACCTCACCGCCCTGCGCTCCTTCGTGGCCATCGCCGATGCCGGCGGCGTCACCCGCGCCGCGGGCTTCCTCAACCTCACGCAGTCCGCCGTTTCGATGCAGATCCGGCGCCTCGAGGAATCGCTCGACCTCGCCCTGCTCGACCGCACAGGCCGCGGCGTCAGCCTTACCCCCGCCGGCGAACAGCTTCTGGGCTATGCCCGCAAGATGCTGGCGCTCAACGACGAGGTCTACGCCCGCCTCACCCAGTCCAGCCACGAGGGCGAGGTCGTGCTCGGCGTGCCGCATGACATTGTCTATCCGCAGATCCCGCAGGTGCTTCAGGCCTTCGCGCGCGACTATCCGCGGATGAAGGTCACGCTCCTGTCCTCCTTCACCCGCACGCTCCTGGCCCAGTTCGGCCGCGGCGAATGCGACATGATCCTCACCACCGAAGATTCCGTGGGGCCGGGCGGCGAGACGCTGACCGAATTGCCCCTGGTCTGGATCGGCGCGCGCGGCGGCCAGGCCTGGCGCCAGCGCCCGCTGCGGCTGGCACACGAACAATCCTGCTTCTTCCGCCAGCCCACCCAAGCCGCGCTGGATGCCGCAGGCATCCCCTGGGTCATGGCGATGGACGGCTCCTCCAGCCGCGCGACCGAGGCCATCGTCTCGGCCGACCTTGCCGTTCACACCGTGCTGGCCGGGTCCGAACCTGCCCATGTAGAACGCATCGCCCACGGTGGCACCCTGCCCGACCTCGGCAGCTTGAAGATCAATCTCTATGTCGCTGGAACCGCGCGCAATTCCGCCGTTTCCGCCCTGGCCGACCTGGTGCGCCACGCCTACTGCTGCGCCGTCCCTTCCGCGCCGATGCGCAGCGCCATTGCCGCCGGCGCCTGATCCGCGCGACAGCCGGCACCCGCGCCTCCCCTCTCCCCTCGTGGGAGAGAGTCAGGCAGAGGGGGCGCCCCGCCAGACGGAAATGAAACGCGCGGATGGCCTGTAAGCCGGATTCTGTTCCGGGGGTTGCCCCCCTTCGACGACCATTCCTCTGCCACCGCCGTTACCGGCGGGGTCAAGCTGCCAACCCGGGCCTCCGGGCTGAGACGTCCCTGCGGAGGTCTCCGGCAGCCTTTCGGCTGTTGGCCCGGACCTTTCCGCGCGAGGCCCCTATTCGGCATTGCTCCGGGTGGGGCTTGCCGTGCCGTCCCGGTTGCCCGGTCCGCGGTGGGCTCTTACCCCACCGTTTCACCCTGACCCCGGCTTCCCCGCGATAGGGTCGCGGCACCGGGGCAGTCTGTTCTCTGTGGCGCTTTCCCTGGGGTTGCCCCCGCCGGGCGTTACCCGGCACCCTTGTCTCATGGAGTCCGGACTTTCCTCGAACCTTTCGGCCCGCGGCCGTCCGGCCATCCGCGCGCGGCTGATCTAGCCGCGCCGCCCCCGCCGGTCAAGCCGCAGCGCCGCCGGGGGCAGCCAAGATTTTTCGCCGAAAAATCTTGGCTGCGGTCCCGCGGGAACCCGCCCGCGCTTGCGAACCGCCGCCGCGGCTGACAGCCTGCCGCCACCATGCGCCAGACCATGCCCGACCCCGACCTCGTCGCCCCGCCCGAAAAGCTGAGCTTCCTCGACCGCCAGACGCTCGCCCTGCCCCGGCCCCTGACCGCAGCCGAGGCCTGGAGCCGGATGAACGCCCGCCCCCTGCCCGGCCTGGCGCTGGCCTTTCGCATCCGCGATGCCATCTCGGCCCGCTTCGGGGTCGAACCCATCGGCGGTCTCAGCGGCCGCCCGGCCGGCGCCCCCAGACCGGGAGACAAGCTCGACTTCTTCCTGGTCGAACGCGCCGAGCCCGGCATCCTCACGCTTTCGGCCCGCGACCGTCACCTGGACACCATCACCTGCATCACCACCTCGGACACCCAGTTGGCCATCACCTCATCGGTGGTGACAAAGAACCGCTTCGGGCAGCTCTACATGCTGCCCGTGGCCCCGGCCCACCGCCTGATCGTGAAAACCCTCCTGAAGCGCCTCTCGCGCGAGCTTCAGGCCAAGACCGGCCAGGCGGCCGGAAACCGCCGCGCCAGGTCCACCGCCATGCCCGCGTCCACCGCGTCCAGCGGCCCCTCGGCCCAGGGCCGGAACCGCAGACGGAACGCCCGCAACAGCGCATCCTCCGCCACATCAGGATAGCCAAAGGCCCGCGCCGCCGGCAGGAACGCCGCCGGCGCCGCCGAACCCCCCTCCGCAGGCCAGACCGACAGCCCCCGCACCGCCAGCCGCCGCCAGTCGAACCGCGGCCCCGGATCGGCCTTGCGCAAAGGCGCCATGTCGGAATGCCCGATCACGCCCTCAGGCGCGATCCCCCACCGCTCCATGATCCCGGCCAGCAATCGCTCCAGCCCCGCCAACTGCGCCGCCGCAAAGGGCTCGGCGCCGCGGTTCTGCAACTCGATGCCGATCGAGCGCGAGTTCACATCCCCCGCACCGCCCCATTCGCCCGCCCCCGCATGCCAGGCCCGCATCTCCTCGGGCACCAGCGCCTCGGCGCGGCCGTCCACATCCACCAGCCAATGCGCCGAAACCTCCCAGGCCGGGTCGCACAGCCGCTCCCGCGCCGCGGCGCAGCTTTCCATCGCGGTGAAATGAATGACCACCAGCGAGGGCCTCACGCCCCCGCGCCGTTCGCCGAAATTGGGCGAGCCCGCCACCTACTGCTGGACGGCCAGCCGATAGGGCGTCGGATCCCAGCCACAGGCAAAGCCGTCGCCATCCGGGTCCAGCCCCTTGCGGTCCTTCTCCGGCCCGCCCGCCTCAAGGAAGGCTTCCTGCGCCAGGTCGGGCGAGGAATATTTGGCGCAGGCATTGCCCACCTGGATCGACCCGCGCGAATAGACCTTCTGCCCCACCGCATTGGTGGTCGAGATCGCATATTGCGCCAGGTTCGGCCCGGTATTGGCCGGGCGTTCCGGCACCGCCGTCGGCGGGATCACCTCGTACTGCGCGCGGTTCGCGGCAATCCGCGCCGCGTCGCTCTCGATGGTCTCGCGGCTGGCCACGGCCTGGAAATCGTTCTCGTCCGAAATGCCGGTATGCGTGGCCGCGCCCATCTCCGCCGTGGTCTCGGCAATCCCCGCCGGCGCGTTACCGCGCGGCCGGTTCGTGCTGTCCGCCGGCAGCGCCGCTGCCGTCATCGGCGGCGCCCCGATCGCGGTCTCCGCCGCCCCGGCTTCCGCCGCCGCGATCATGGCCGTCTCGGGGGGGCCCACGCCCTCGGCCCGGTCGATGGCCGCCGCCGCCGCCTCGGGCGAGAATCCCGCCGCCGGCGCGACAGGCGCCCCGGCCGCCCCCGCCGCCATGTTCGACGCCGTCTGGTCGCGCACATAGGCGTTGTAATCCTGGAATCCGGGACCGGATTCCGGCACCTGCGTGCTGCATGCCGCAAGGCCCAGAAGGCACAGGGAAATCAGCGGAAGACGCATCTTGGAGGGTCTGGAGGTGTTCAGCATCCGGCCGCCCTTACCACCATTTCGCGGCTTTGGCCACAAAGCCCGCCGCCCGCTCCAGCACATAGGCGTGATTGAGCAGATCGCCCTCTTCCCAGGGCCGCCCGATCAGCTGCAGCCCCAGGGGCAGCCCCTTGGCATCCAGCCCCACCGG
>Ga0209368_1000550_pt1 | contig 29150 bp, 25 predicted proteins | sample EBPBio242008_DNA_FD_185862 | JGI IMG/M metagenome (GOLD analysis project Ga0209368, IMG submission 185862) | Wastewater treatment Type I Accumulibacter community from EBPR Bioreactor in Madison, WI, USA - Reactor 1_4/24/2008_ DNA (SPAdes)... | ecosystem: Engineered > Bioreactor > EBPR >...
CATCGGACTCTGCGGCAAGGACGGCAACATGGTCACCGCCCGCAAGGTGACGCGCACCGTGGTCGACCCCGATTCCAAGATCGAGGAGGTCCTGGACCTCGGCTTCGTCGGCGAGCCCGAGAAGGTCAACACCACCGTGCTCGACGCGGTGCTGAAGGCCGAGCTGATCCCGGTGCTGGCGCCGGTCTGCGCCGCCGCCGACGGCCAGACCTACAATGTCAACGCCGACACCTTCGCGGGCGCCATTGCCGGTGCGCTCAACGCCAAGCGCCTGCTGCTGCTCACCGACGTGCCGGGCGTGCTGAACAAGGACAAGCAACTCATCCCCGAGCTCACGGTCGAGGAATGCCGCCACCTGATCGCGGACGGCACGATCTCCGGAGGCATGATCCCGAAGATCGAGACCTGCATCTACGCGCTGGAAAAGGGCGTCGAGGCGGTCGTCATCCTCGACGGCAAGGTGCCGCATGCGGCGCTGATCGAGCTCTTCACCGATACCGGCGCCGGCACGATCATCCGGCGTTGAGGGAACCTCTCACGCGGTCATCCCGGGCGACCGAAGGGAGACCCGGGATCCATGCCGGAACGGTTCGGGCATGGATCCCGGATCGGCGCCGCTACCGCGGCTTGTCCGGGATGACGGTGTGGAGGATTTAAAGAGCCGCCCCGATTAAGCTCCCGCCAAGGACTTGCGGCGCAGACTCCGGCTCGCCACATCACGGAGTCCAATGAAAACACTCGCAGACACCCCTGCCGCGCCCCCGCCCCTGACGGCGGAAGACTTCGCGCATGTCGACCACTGGATCTTCGATCTCGACAACACCCTCTATTCGCATGAGAGCCGCGTCTGGCCGCAGGTCAACGAGCGTATCACGCTGTTCCTGCAGGAACTGTTCGGGCTCGACGGCCTGTCCTCGCATGCGCTGCGGCAATATTACTATCACCGCTACGGCACGACGCTGAAGGGGCTAATGGAGGAGCACCGGATCGATCCCGACCAGTTCCTCGACTTTGCCCATGATATCGACCTGACGCTGCTCGAACCGAATCCCGCGCTCGGCGCGGCGCTTGCGGCTTTGCCCGGGCGCAAGCTGATCCTGACCAACGGCTCGGTCGGCCACGCCAAGAACGTCGCCGGTAAGCTCGGCATCCTCGACCAGTTCGAGGATATCTTCGACATCGTCCATGCCGGCTTCCTGCCGAAGCCCGAGCGCGCCACCTACGAGAACTTCCTCGCCAAGCATTCGGTCGATCCCGGCCGCGCCGCGATGTTCGAGGATATCGAGAAGAACCTGATCGTGCCGAGCGACCTCGGCATGAAGACCGTGCTGATCATCCCGCAGACGCCCGATCCCTTCCGCGAGGCCTGGGAACAGTCCGCGATCGATGCCGGCCATGTCCACCACGTCACGGCCGATCTCACCGGCTTCCTGAGGCCGCTCGGACGTTCCGGCGAACAATAGGGTTGAACGGGAGGCGTTTCCTCCCGCTCAGGTTCCTTGCAAAGGAAATTCCGTTCTTCTTTACGAACTCCTTGGGAGCTGATACTGCTCCTGTCCGTTATAAAGAACGGACCGAGAGTTCCATGTCGTCACCGGACAAAGCCGCAGCCAAGCTGCATCCCGAGACCCGCCTCGTCCATGACGGCATCCAGCGTTCGCAGTTCGGCGAGACCTCGGAAGCCCTGTATCTGACGCAGGGCCATGTCTACGACAACGCCGCGCAGGCCGAAGGCCGCTTCCTGAACACCGATCCCGGCTTCCAGTACGGCCGGCTCGGCAATCCGACGACGGCGATGCTCGAAGCTCGGATGGCCTCGTTCGAGGGCGCCGAGGCCTGCCGCGCGACCGCGACCGGCATGGCCGCCGTGACGGCGGCCATGATGGCGCCGGTGCGGGCGGGCGACCATGTCGTCGCGGCGAGCGCGCTGTTCGGCTCCTGTCGCTACATCATCGAGGACCATCTGCCGCGCTACGGCGTCGAGACGACGCTGGTCGAGGGCACCGATCTCGATGCCTGGCGCAAGGCGGTTCGCCCCAATACCAAGCTGTTCTTCCTGGAATCGCCGTCGAACCCGACGCTCGAAGTGCTTGATATCGCTGCGATCGCCAAGGTGGCGAAGGAGGCCGGCGCCAAGCTCGTCGTCGACAATGTCTTCGCCACGCCGCTCTACCAGCGCCCGCTCGAGCTCGGCGCCGATATCGTCGTCTATTCCGCGACCAAGCATATCGACGGCCAGGGCCGCTGCCTCGGCGGGCTGATCCTCGGCTCGAAGGAGCTGATCGAGGCCGATATCCAGAACTACCTGCGCCAGACCGGCCCGATCCTGTCGCCCTTCAACGCCTGGGTGATGCTGAAAGCGCTGGAGACGCTGCCGCTGCGCGTCACCAGGCAGGCACAGAACGCCACGGCCGTCGCCGACTGGCTGGCGGCGCAGAGCAAGCCGACCAAGGTGATCTTCCCCGGCCACAAGAACCATCCGCAGGCCGAGATCATCAAGCGCCAGATGAGCGGCCCCTCGACGATGATCGCCTTCGAGGTCCCTGGCGGCAAGGAAGGCGCCTATCGCCTGCTCGACGCCTGCAAGCTGATCCGGATCTCGAACAATCTCGGCGACGCCAAGAGCCTGATCGTCCATCCCGCGACGACGACGCATCAGCGCTTCACGCCGGAAGTGCGCGCCGCGATGGGCGTCAGCGACGGGCTCGTCCGCCTCTCGATCGGGCTCGAGCACCATGACGACCTGATCGCCGACCTGGAGCAGGCGCTGGCGAAGGTCTGAGGCTTTTCGCGCAAGAACCTCCGCCGTCATCCCGGGCGAAGCGAAGCGTAGACCCGGGATCCATGCCGGAGCGCTTCCAATAAAGGTTCCGGCATGGATCCCGGATCGCCGCCGCTTCGCGGCTTGTCCGGGATGACGCGCAGGTTGGGAAGGCGATTGCGCCAGTGGCCATCACCGCCCACCCCTGCTAAAGCGGGGCCGTTTCCCGCTAAAGGCTTGAGAGGCCAGCATGCGTTCGGGCGAAGTGAAGCGCCGCACCAACGAGACCGATATCGCGGTCTCGCTCCTGATCGACGGCACCGGCAAGGCCGAGATCGCCACCGGCGTCGGCTTCTTCGACCATATGCTCGATCTCTTCGCCCGCCATTCGCTGATCGACCTTACGGTCAAGGTGAAAGGCGACACGCATATCGACGATCACCATTCCGTCGAGGATGCCGGCATCGCCATGGGCGAGGCGCTTAAAGCAGCGCTCGGCACCAAGAAGGGCATCCGCCGCTATGCCGACGTGCACCTGCCGATGGACGAGACCCTGACCCGCGTCGCCGTCGATGTCTCCGGCCGGCCGTTCCTGGTGTTCCGCACCGAGTTCAAGGCGCAGAAGATCGGCAATTTCGACACCGAGCTCGTGCGCGAGTTCTTCCAGGCCTTCGCGATCAATGCCGGCATCACGCTGCATGTCGAAACGCTCTACGGCGACAACGCCCACCACATCGCCGAAAGCTGCTTCAAGGGGCTGGCGCGGGCGCTGCGGCAGGCGCTCGACCTCGATCCGCGCGAGGGCGACCGCATCCCCTCGACCAAGGGCGCTTTGTAGGAGGTCTCGATGGCATTCTACACCGTCATGACGCCGCCGCCGGAAGGCGACCGGCGCGAGGAGATCGAGCAGGCGTGCCTCATTCCCGAGAGCTTCGCCACGGTAGCCTTCCTGCTCACGGGCCTCTGGCTGCTCGGCAAGCGGCTCTGGCTGGCGACGCTGCTCTTCGTGCTGTTCTGGGGCGTGCTGATCTGGCTGAACAGCCGCTTCGGCCTGCATGCCAGCGCGCTCTCGCTGATCTATTGGGCGGTCGCGCTGTTCCTGGGCATCGAGGGCAACAACCTCGTCATCCGCAAGCTCACCCGCCAGGGCTGGCGCGTGTCCGACGTCGTCGAGGCCCGCACGCTGGCCGAGGCGGAGCGCCGCTATTTCGAGCGGGCGCTGGCCGGCGAATCCATGCCGCGCGTGGAAGCGGCGCCGGCGACTGTCGCGGCCCGGCCGAGCGGACCGCTGCCGATCATCGGCCTGTTTCCGGAGGCTCGGGGACGATGAGCCAGAACGTCGCGATCATCGATTACGGCTCGGGCAACCTGCACTCGGCCGCGAAAGCCTTCGAGCGGGCGGCGCTTGAGGCCGGCATCCCCTCGACCATCCATGTCACCAGCGACACCGACATCGTGCGCGCGGCCGATCGCATCGTGCTGCCGGGCGTCGGCGCCTTTGCCGATTGCCGGCGCGGGCTCGATGCCGTGCCGGGCATGGTCGAGACGCTGGAAGAGGTCGTGCGGGGCAAGGGTCGCCCCTTCCTCGGCATCTGCGTCGGCATGCAGCTGCTCGCCTCGCGCGGACTGGAATACACGGTCACGCAGGGCCTCGGCTGGATTCCCGGCGACGTCACGCTGATCAGGCCGAATGACGACGCCCTCAAGATCCCGCATATGGGCTGGAACACCCTGCACAAGCAGGACGAGCACCCGCTGCTCGACGGCATCGAGACCGGCCCGCAGGGGCTGCACGCCTATTTCGTGCATTCCTATGCGCTGGCGGCGCAGCGCCCGCAGGACGTGCTGGCGCTCACCGAGCATGGCGGGCCGGTGACGGCGATGGTCGCGCATGGCAACGTCGCCGGCACGCAGTTCCACCCCGAGAAGAGCCAGAAGCTGGGGCTGAAGCTCATCACGAATTTCCTGAGCTGGGCACCATGATCCTCTTTCCCGCGATCGACCTGAAGGAAGGCCGCTGCGTCCGCCTCAAGCAGGGCGACATGGCGCAGGCCACCATCTTCAACGACGATCCCGCCGCGCAGGCCGCCGATTTCGAGGGCCAAGGGTTCCAGTGGCTGCATGTCGTCGATCTCGACGGTGCCTTCGCCGGCAAGCCGATGAACGCGGCGGCGGTCGAGGCGATCCTGAAGCGCGTGGCGTTTCCGGTGCAGCTCGGCGGCGGCATCCGCGACATGAAGACGGTGGCCGGCTGGCTCGAGAAGGGCATCCGACGCGTCATCATCGGCACGGCGGCGGTGCGCGATCCCGGCTTCGTGCGCGAGGCGGCGAAGGCTTTTCCGGGCAAGGTCGCCGTCGGCATCGATGCGCGCGACGGCTTCGTGGCCGTGGAAGGCTGGGCCGAGACCTCCTCGCTGGCGGCTGCCGATCTCGGCAAGCGCTTCGAAGATGCCGGCGTCGCCGCGATCATCTACACCGACATCGCCCGCGACGGCATGCTGCAGGGTATCAACTGGGAGGGCACGATCGCGCTGGCACAGGCCGTCTCGATCCCGGTGATCGCTTCGGGCGGACTGGCCTCGATGGCCGATATCGAGCGCCTTTGCGCCCCCGACGCCGCGATCCTCGAAGGCGCGATCACGGGCCGCGCGCTCTATGACGGGCGCATTGACCCCGCCGCAGCGCTGAAGCGCCTCGCGGCGGCCGGCACGGGAGCCGCGGCATGACGCTCAAGACCCGCATCATCCCCTGCCTCGACGTCAAGGACGGCCGCGTCGTCAAGGGCGTGAAGTTCGTCGACCTCGTCGATGCCGGCGATCCCGTCGAGGCCGCCAAGGCCTATGACGCTGCCGGCGCCGACGAGCTCTGTTTCCTCGACATCACGGCGAGCCACGAGGATCGCGGCATCCTGTTCGACGTGGTGACGCGCACGGCCGAGGCCTGCTTCATGCCGCTCACCGTCGGCGGCGGCGTGCGCAAGGTCGAGGATATCCGGGCGCTGCTGCTCGCCGGGGCCGACAAGGTCTCGATCAACACCGCGGCCGTGACCAACCGCCAGTTCGTCAGGGAAGCGGCCGAGAAATTCGGCGCGCAGTGCATCACCGTCGCGATCGACGCCAAGCAGGTCACGCCCGGCCGCTGGGAGATCTTCACCCATGGCGGTCGCAATGCCACCGGCATCGAGGCGGTCGCCTTCGCGCGCGAGGTCGTCTCGCTCGGCGCCGGGGAGTTGCTGGTCACCTCGATGGATCGCGACGGCACCAAGGTCGGCTACGATCTCGGCCTGACGCGGGCAATCGCGGATGCGGTCTCGGTACCGGTCATCGCGTCCGGCGGCGTCGGCGATCTCGACGATCTCGTCGCCGGCGTCGCGCAAGGCCATGCCTCGGCCGTGCTCGCCGCCTCGATCTTCCATTTCGGCACCTACACGATCGGCCAGGCCAAGGCGCATATGGCGGAAGCCGGACTCAGGATGAGGCTGGACTGAGACGTGGCAGGGCTCCTTTCCCTTGTCATTCCGGGGCGCGCCACAGGCGCGAACCCGGAACCCACGACCGGGCTCGCCGCTCGCAACTGGGCATCGGCTGTATCACCCGGTCGTGGGTTCCGGGTTCTTCGCTCCGCGAAGCCCCGGAATGACAGAGGTTCAGCATGACCTTCACCCTCTCCGATCTCGAAGCTCGCGTCGCCGAGCGCGCCGCCGCCTCTCCCGAGGAATCCTGGACGGCGAAGCTGCTGGCCGCCGGGCCCGAGCGAGCCGCCAAGAAGTTCGGCGAGGAGGCTGTCGAGGCCGTGATCGCCGCCGTGAAGGGCGACCGGGCCGAGTTGATCGCCGAAAGCGCCGACGTGCTCTATCATCTTTTGGTTGTGCTTCGGGCGCGCGATATTGCATTGCAGGACGTCTTGAGCCAGCTTGAGGCCCGCACCGCCCGCTCCGGACTGGCGGAAAAGGCGGCCCGGCCCCGTTGAGTTGCGTGAGGATGGACCGGCCAGGATGACCCTCCCTTGAACCTCGAAGCCTGGATTGCGGGTCGCGTCATGGACCAGCGCCTGATCACCACTCCCCCGGAACGCGACCTCGTCTCGCCCTACCGTGCCTTCTCGCGGGACGAGTGGGCGCATCTGCGCGCCGACGCGCCCCTGACGCTCTCGGTCGACGATCTCACCAAGCTGCAATCGCTCAACGATCCGATCTCGCTCGACGAGATCGTGGCGATCTACCTACCGCTGTCGCGCCTGCTCTCGCTCTATGTCGCGGCGACGCAAGGGCTGTTCAAGGCGACGCAGCGCTTCCTGATGGCCGAGTCCGAGGTCAAGGTGCCCTATGTCATCGGGGTCGCGGGTTCGGTCGCGGTCGGTAAGTCGACCACGGCGCGCGTGCTCAAGGCCCTGCTCTCGCGCTGGCCGAACACGCCGAAGGTCGAGCTCGTCACCACCGACGGCTTCCTCCTGCCCAATGCCGAGCTGGAACGGCGTGGCCTGATGGGGCGCAAGGGCTTTCCGGAAAGCTACGATGGGGCGGCGATCCTGCGCTTCCTCTCCGACGTCAAGGCCGGCAAGCCGCAGGTGACGGCCCCGGTCTATTCGCATCTCGTCTACGACGTGGTGCCCGGCGAGACCGTGACCGTCGAACGGCCGGACATCCTGATCCTCGAAGGTCTCAACGTCCTGCAGCCGAGCCGGATGCCCAGGGACGGCACGGCCATCCCCTTCGTCTCCGACTATTTCGACTTCTCGGTCTATCTCGATGCCGACGAGAACGATCTGCATCGCTGGTACGTCAACCGCTTCATGACGCTGCGTCAGACGGCCTTCCGCGACCCGCGCTCGTTCTTCCGCAAATATGCCGAGATCGGCGAGGAGGAGGCGCTCGCCATCGCCGAGAAGCTCTGGACCGGGATCAACCTGCCGAACCTGCAGGAGAACATCCTGCCGACGCGCCAGCGCGCCAGCCTGATCCTGACCAAGGGCGCGAGCCACCGCATCCAGCAGGTCGCCCTGCGGCGGCTGTAGCGCGGGTTCCGAGACCGCGATGACGACCTATGTCGCCCTGCTGCACTCGATCGTGCTCGGCCCCGGCAGGCGGCTGATCATGGCCGATCTCAAGGCCATGGCGGCCGAGCTCGGCTTGGCCAATCCACGGACCTGGGTCGCCACCGGCAACCTGATCTTCGAGGGCGAAGGTGCGCCGCTCGCCGAGGTCGAAAGCCGGCTGGAGGCGGCGTTCCGTGATCGCTTCGGCAAGCCCGTCGATATCATCCTGCGCACGGCGCCGGCCTGGCTGCGGCTCGCCGCGCAGAATCCCTTCTCGGAGGGCAGCGGCGCCCATGTCGGTATCCGCGTCATGCGAAAGCCGCTCGGCCCGGACACCCTCACCAGGCTGGAGGCCATCGCGACGCCGGATATGCGCCTCGCACTCAGGGATGGCGATCTCTGGATCGATTTCGCGGGCGCGCCGAGCGAGGCAAAGCTGCTCTCGCATCTGACGACCAAAAAGCTCGGCATCGGCACCTTGCGCAACGCGAATACGGTCAAGGCACTGGCGGCCATGCTCGCGTGATGGCCGGCCTGTCCTCCCTCGGCGGAATGGCGCTCGCGGCCTTCGTCGCCGCGACGCTGCTGCCGGCACAGTCGGAAGCCGTCTTCGTCGGGCTGCTCGCCGCGAAGAGCGTCGATCCGCTGGCGCTGTTCCTGACCGCGAGCATCGCGAACACCGCCGGCTCGATCCTCAACTGGTGGCTCGGCCTGATGATCGCGCGTCACGGCGTCGACAGGCTGCCAGCGCGCCTGCGGCCCGACCCGAAGCGCTTCGCCCAGGCGCAAGGCTTCTTCGCCCGTTTCGGCTGGCCATCCCTGCTGCTGGCCTGGGTTCCAATCGTCGGCGATCCCCTGACTTTCGCCGCGGGCACGTTGAACTACCCGTTCTGGCGCTTCACCGTTCTCGTCCTGATCGGCAAGGCAGGGCGCTATGCGGCGCTCTGGGCGGGCTGGGCAAGTTTCGCCTGAGCCTCTGCGAATCGCGGATGATTTTCGGCGATATCTTCCCTTAGGGTAGCCGCATATCGTTTGCGAAACCGGCCGGGCCGGGCTACCAGCGAAGCGTCCGTTCAAGGAGATCAGATTATGAGCATTCAGCGTATCGGCGTCGGCCCGCGCATGTCCAAGGCCGTCGTGCACGGCAACACCGTCTATCTGGCCGGCCAGGTCGCGGACAAGGCCGCCGGCAAGAGCGTCGGCGAGCAGACTGCCGACATCCTCGGCATCATCGACGGCCTCCTGGCCGAAGCCGGCACCGACAAGTCGAAGCTGCTGATGGTCAACATCTGGCTCACCGACATCTCGACCTTCGCCGAAATGAACGCCGTCTGGGACAAGTGGGTCGTCGCCGGCGCCACCCCGGGCCGCGCCACGGTCGAGGCCAAGCTGGCCGCGCCGCAGTTCACCGTCGAGATCGCGGTCATCGCCGCGAAGTAAATCGCCCCGGATCGCCGCGTGTCCAAACGGGCGCGCGGCAATCCCTGTCACCGGACCGGAGCGGGAGGCAGCCATCAGCCAGACCGACCAGATCGCTCCGCTCCTGGCGCGCATCGCCGGACGCCGCGGCATATCGCCGATGGCGATGGCCGCGATGATGGCGGACTGGCTGCGGCGTGCGGGCTCGCCCCTGCCCAGCGAGCACCTGCTCGACCGCAAGGCCAGCGACTTCCTCGCGCTGTCTACCCGCCTCGCCACGCCTCTCGGCGATGCCGAGATCAAGCGCCTGCGCGGAGAAGCCGCCACTGCCATCGCAGAGGGCCGTTTCGCCGAAGCCGACAAGAGCCTCGCCCAGGCCGAGCTGCACGCCATCGGCGGCTCCACCGACCTTTCCGCGCTCCCGCTCGAACGCCGGCTGCTGATCGGCGAGAACCGCGCCGACCGCGCGGCCATCAGCTTCCTGCGCACGACCTCCGAGGCCTATCGCGAAGCCGCCGCCCGCTATGGCGAAGCCTCCGCCCTGATCGGCCTCGCAAATGTGGACCGCAGCCGGGAGGCCGCTCTCGAGCAGGCGAAGGTGCTGGCACGGCTCAGCGAAGATTTCGGCGGCCGCGAAGGTTATGACGGCTCGATCGCCGCCCTGCGCCGTTTGCTCGAAGGGCTCGACAGCCTCGCTGACACCATCTCCTTCGCCGGAGCGCAGGAAGCGCTGGCCTCGGCGCTCGACAAGCTGGCCGCATTGACCGGCGACGCCAAGCTGCTCGACGAGGCCCTCATCCATTGCCGGGCCGGGCTCGAAGACCTGCGCCATGACGAGGCGCCCGCGCTCTGGCGTGCCCTGAAGCTGCGGCTGGGCCGGCTTGCGGTCAATCTCGGCGTCTCGCAGAAGGACGACAATCTGCTGGAGGAAGCGGTCGCGACCTATGCCACGGCACTTGCCGTCTGGAAGCGCAGCGACGACGAGGTCCGCTGGCTCGAAGCCGAGCACATGATCTCCCGCGCGCGTGCCACGCTCGGCCGGCGCCGCAGCGACCTCTCTTTGCTCGAACGCGCCTTCAACGGTCTCAACCGCGTCTCGCAGGCGACCGACCGTAGCCGCACCCCCATGCGCTGGGCCGAGCTTCAGGACCAGATGGGCGGCGTCCTCGCTGCCATGGGCGAGCGCTACAGCGAGCCGGTCGTGATCGAGGAGGCGATCGCCGCCTTCGCCGCCGCGCTGGAAGAATATCGCCAGGAGCGCGCACCGCTGCTCTGGGCGCAGACGCGGGCCAATCAGGCCGAGGCCATGCTCCAGCTCGCCCGCCGCAACAAGGACAAGGCGCTGGCGCAGCAGGCGCTCGCCCAGTTGATGGCGGCAACCGAAACCGCCAAGCAGGCGCCGAATAGTGGCGGCGTCGCCGCCGATCTGCAGAAGCGCCTCGGAGCCGCCGGCGCGACCGCCGCCAAGCTGATCGCCGGCTGAGCCCGGAGCCTCAGCGCGGGCGGCGCGCGGCCAACCGCTCCAGCGCGGCATCCAGCGTCGCATCGCGCTTGGCGAAGCAGAAGCGGACGACGTTCCTGACAGCGCCCTCGGCATAGAAGGCGCTGACCGGAATCGCGGCGACACCATTCTCGGTCACCAGCCGGCGGCAGAAATCGACATCGTCGCTCTCGCCGAGCGGCGCGATATCGACATTGAGGAAATAGGTCCCGGCGCTCGGCAGCACCGCGAATCCGAGATCGCGCAGGCCGGCCGCGAAACGGTCGCGCGAGCGCTGGAAATCGGCGCGCATGCCCTCGTAATAGCCGTCATCCTTGCCCAGGCCATAGGCCACCGCGGCCTGCAGGTTCGGCGGCGTGGTGAAGGTGAGAAACTGGTGCGCCTTGGACAGCACGCGCATGATCGCGGGCGCGGCCATGACGAGCCCGACCTTCCAGCCCGTCAGCGAGAATATCTTGCCGGCCGAGGAAATCTTGACGGTGCGCTCGCGCATGTCCGGGCGTCCGAGCACCGAGGCATGACGGTGCCCGTCGAACACGACATGCTCCCAAACCTCGTCGCAGATCGCGATCGCGTCGTGGCGGACGCAGAAATCCGCGAGCAGGTCGAGATCGGCCTTACCGAAGATCGTCGCGGTCGGGTTGAGCGGATTGTTGAACAGCACGACCTTCGTCTTCGGCGAGAAGGCTTTTGCCAGGGCCGCCTCGGTCAGGCCGAAATGCGGCGGGGTCAGCGTCACGAATTTCGGGATGCCGCCAGCGCGCCGCACCAGCGGCAGATAGGCGTCGTACATCGGCTCGAACAGCACGACCTCGTCGCCGGGCGTGATCAGGGCCATCAGCGCGCCGGCAATGGCCTCGGTCGCGCCAGAGGTCACCATGATTTCCGTCGTGGGGTCGAGGTCGAGCCCCTGCCAATGCTTGTAGTGCTTGGCAGCCGCCTCGCGCAGCTCGGGCAGCCCCATCATCGGCGGATACTGGTTCCAGCCATCGACCACCGCCTCGGCCGCCTTCCGGCGGACATCGAGCGGGCCGGGATCATCCGGGAAGCCCTGCCCGAGATTCACGGCCCCGGTCTCGCGGGCAAGCTGCGACATCACCTCGAAGACGGTGGTGGGGAGGGCGGAGAGGATCGGATTCATCGCGGTCGGATCGGCTCGGCAAAGGCGGGAACCGTGGCTTTAGCATGCCGGACCGGCCGGCGCATCCGATGGGAAATGATCCGACGGAGGTGAGAGAAATAGCGAGTGATGAATGTTGACATTCGTCATCAATCAGTGTCTATTGATTCCCAGCCGGCCTTCGGCGGACGCCCGTTGCGACTTCGCCCCTTTGGCGCAGCAGGATGCCGCAGAAGGCCGGCGAACCTTGTCAGGATGGTGCAAGCGCCACCCGACGCGCGAAGTCAGCGCCGAACTCTCCCATCCTCCTTGCGTGAAGATTGCCGCTGCGGCTGGTTTCCGCGCATATCGAAACCACGCTAAGCAGGCATATGGCCCGCTCCCCCGTTCCCGCGATCATGATCCTCGGCACCGGCTCCAATGTCGGGAAGTCGCTGATCGTCGCCGGGCTGTGCCGGCTGTTCGCGAATCGCGGCCTGAAAGTACGGCCGTTCAAACCGCAGAACATGTCGAACAATGCCGCGGCGACCGCTGCCGGCGAGATCGGCCGGGCGCAGGCGTTGCAGGCCCGCGCCGCCCGTGTTGCTGCTCACCCCGACATGAACCCCGTGCTGCTGAAGCCTGAGGGCGAGCAAGGCAGCCAGATCATCCTGCAGGGCCGCGTTGCCGGCCGCCTCGCCTCGCGCGACTTCGCCCGGCGCGGGGATTTCATGCCGCAGGTCCTCGACAGCTTCACGCGCCTGAGCGAAGGCGCCGATCTCGTCATCGTCGAGGGCGCGGGGTCGCCGGCCGAGACGAACCTGCGCGCCCGCGACATCGCCAATCTCGGCTTCGCGCGGGCCGCCAACGTCCCGGCCGTGCTGATCGGCGATATCGACCGCGGCGGCGTGATCGCGAGCCTGGTTGGCACGCACGCGGTTCTCGATGCGGAAGACAGGGCGATGATCCGCGCCTTCGCGATCAACCGCTTCCGGGGCGCCGTCGAACTGTTTGCGCCCGGCGTCGCCACGATCGCGGAGGCCACGGGGTGGCCCAGTCTCGGCGTCGTGCCCTGGTTCGCCGATGCGGTCAGGCTGCCGGCCGAGGACGGGCTCGACATCCGCTCGGGGCGTAAATCCGGGGCTCGGATCAGGATCGCCGTGCCGGTCTTGCCGGGCATCGCCAATTTCGACGATCTCGACCCGCTAAAGCTGGAGCAGGATGTCGACCTCGCCATGATCGGGCCGGGGCAGCCGCTGCCGGGGGATACCGACCTCGTCATTCTGCCGGGCTCCAAGACGACTTTGCGCGATCTCGCGGCCTTGCGGAAAGAGGGCTGGGACATCGACATCCTCGCCCATCGCCGCAGGGGCGGGCGCGTCCTCGGGCTCTGCGGCGGCTACCAGATGCTCGGACGCGTGGTGCGCGACCCGCTCGGGCTGGAAGGGCCGCCGGGTGAAGCGCCCGGCCTTGGCCTGCTCGATGTCGAGACAACCCTCGACGCCGACAAGACCGTCCGCGAGGTTGATTTCGTCGATATCGGCAGCACGGCGTCGGGCCGGGCCTATGAAATCCATCTCGGCCGAACGGACGGCGCCGATACGGTCCGCGCTCCGTTCCGCGTCGAAGGCCGGGCGGAAGGCGCCGCAAGTCCGGATGGCCGGGTCGCCGGCAGCTATCTGCATGGCATCTTTGCTTCAGACGCGGTGCGCGGCGCCTGGCTCACTGCGATCGACGCAGAGCACCCTACATCGTCAGACCTGCATTACGACGGTGTGATCGAGGCGACCCTAGATGGGCTCGCTGCGCATCTGGACGCTCATTTCGATACCGAAACCCTGCTTAATCTCGCCAGAACCCGCAGTTCCGTGGTCTGAGCCGGGTGGGAACCTCGGACGCCCTGAACTGTTCCTTGAACAAGGGCCTTGCCCGCAGATTGATGCACATCAAGGCAAAAGTCTTTATTCGCCATTATGTTGACGAATGATGAAATTCGTCATAAAGATCAATTCTTCACCGCTTTCGTTTGAAACAACCCAACCGGCGACGCCGTGAGTAACTCCGAACGCGATACCAGGCAGATCATCGTCGACACCGCCGAACGCTTCTTTCGCGATATCGGGTACCAGAAGACGACGGTGGCGGACATCGCCAAATCCCTGCGGATGAGCCCCGCCAACGTTTATCGCTTCTTCGACTCCAAGAAGTCGATCAACGAGGCCGTGCTGGAGCGCTACAAGCGCGAGCAGGAAGAAGCCATCGCAACGATCGCCGACGAAGACCGGCCCGCATCCGATCGGCTGCGCGACATCCTCGCCACCTCCTACAAGTTGAATGCCGCACGCTTCGCCGGCCATGCCCGGATGCAGGAAATGGTCTGCGCCGCGATGGAGGAGAGCTGGGATGCGATCATCGCCCATATCGAGCGTTTCGACATGGTGCTGCGCCGCGTCGTCGCCGACGGCATCGCGCGCGGCGAGTTCCGGCCGATGGAGCCGGCCCATGCCACCGGCTGCATCCGCACCGCGATGATCCGCTTCATGCATCCGCTGCTGATCACGCAATGCGAGTGCATTCCGGGCCCGACGCCGGACGAGATGATCGCCTTCGTGCTCAGCGCGCTGGAAGCAAAGCCCCAGGCTCGCTAGAGCACTTCGCTGGAGAACGCTCCAGGCGATCCCGAACCGACGCGTTGACAAGCCGCCGAGGGAGCGGGATACCGCCCGGACATGGCCATCCTGCCCAAACAGAATCTCAAGAAGCTCGCTGTCGTCCTGCATGACCTCACGGTCACGGCGCTGGCGATCTGGCTGGTCTTCGTCGTGCGGTTCGAGGGCGCCCTGCTCACCGAGCACCTGCGCTACCTGCCGCGCTTCCTGCCCTTCTTCGTGGCCTATGCCGGGCTGGTCTACTGGTTCTTCTCGCTCTACCGCTCGAAATGGCGCTTTGCCTCGCTGCCGGACCTCTCGAACATCGTCAAAGCGGTCTCCGTCCTGACGGTATCGCTGCTCGCCGTCGATTACGTGCTGATCTCGCCGAGCTTCTATGGCGCCTTCTATTTCGGCAAGATCTCGATCGCGCTGTACTGGCTGGTGCAGGTCGCGCTGCTCGGCGGTCCGCGCCTCGCCTATCGCTATTTCAAATATGCCCGTTCGCGGACCACAGCCGTGCGCGAGGCGAACCTGCCGACGCTGCTGCTCGGGCGCGGCGTCGAGGTCGAGATGGTGATCCGCGCCATGGAGGCCGGCACGATGCGGCGGCTGCGACCCGCCGGCATCCTGTCGCCACGTCCCGATGATCTCGGCCAGTCGATCCGCGGCGTGCCGGTGCTCGGGCTGCTCACCGATCTGGAACGGGTCGCGGGCGAAGCGATGGAGCGCGGCGAAGCCTATCGCCGCATCGTCGCCACGCCTGCCGCCCTGCTGCCGGAAGCGCAGCCGGAAAAATGGCTGGCGCGCACGCGCAAGCTCGCCTTGCCGATCTCGCGTATCGACAGCCTCGGCGAAGGCTTGCGCGACACGGAGGTGGCGCCGCTCGAGATCGAGGACCTGCTGGTCCGCTCGACCGCCACGATCGACCGCGACCGGCTGGGCGCATTCCTGAAGGGCAAGCGCGTCATCGTCACCGGCGGCGGCGGCTCGATCGGCTCCGAGATCTGCCTGCGTTGCGCCGCCTTCGGCGCGGCCGAATTGCTCATCATCGAAAGCTCGGAACCAGCCCTGTTCCAGATCAGCGAACAGCTCTCGGTGCAGGCGCCGGGTACGGCCGTCTCCGGCGCGCTTGCCGATGTCCGCGATCGCGCGCGCATCATGCCGCTCTTCGCCGGCTTCAAGCCCGACATCGTCGTCCATGCCGCCGCGCTCAAGCACGTTCCCTATCTGGAGGCGGACTGGAGCGAGGGCATCAAGACCAATATCTTCGGCTCGGTGAACGTCATCGACTCCGCGGTCGCGGCCGGTGCCCGGACCTTCGTGATGATCTCGACCGACAAGGCGATCGAGCCCGTCTCGATGCTGGGCGCGACCAAGCGCTTCGCCGAGATCTACGCGCAGTCGCGCGATGCCGAGCTCGTCGCCGCCGATTCCGGCATCCGCCTCGTCGCGGTCCGCTTCGGCAATGTGCTGGGCTCGGCCGGTTCGGTGGTGCCGAAGTTCAAGGCGCAGATCGCCCGGGGCGGGCCGGTCACGGTGACCAGCCCCGACATGATCCGCTATTTCATGACGATCCGCGAGGCCTGCGACCTCGTGCTGACTGCTGCCACCCACGCCCGAGCGAGCCACGCGGAGGCCGAGCGTGCTGCCGTCTACGTGCTCAAGATGGGCCAGCCGATGCGGATCATGGACATGGCCGAGCGGATGATCCGCCTCGCCGGCTTCGAGCCCGGCGAGGATATCGAGATCGTCGTCTCCGGCGTCCGGCCGGGCGAGCGGCTGCATGAGATCCTGTTCGCCCATGACGAGCCGATGGCCGAAACCGGGCTCGACGGGGTGATGGCAGCCAAGCCGATCTTCGCCGGCCGCGACAGGATCGAAGCCTGGCTGGCGCGCCTTGCAGCGGCGGTGAAAGCCAATGATCAGGCCGCGGCCAATGCCGTGCTCGACGAAGCGATCCCGGATTTCAGCCTGCGCGATTCGAAGCGGCCAGACGCGCCAGGGCCGGCTTCGTCTCAACCAACGGCTGCCAGCCAGCCCTGAGCAGGCGTTCCGGACGGGCGACGAGGCTGCCCGCCAGCTTGAGGAAAGTCTCCTCGCGCCCGGCAAGGCGCGCCAGCCGGCGCAGCCAGGCCTCCGGCACGGGCAGAAGACCCGGACCACGCCCCAGCCCGGCCCGCATCGCCGCCAGCATCCCGGAGACACTGATGGGCTCCGGGTCGGACAGCGCGTAGCTCTGCCGCGCCGGACAGGCCGGCGTCAGCGCGAACAGGATGGCGCTGGCGAGGTTCTCGAGCGCAAGCAGCGAGCGCGGCGCCTGCAACCCGCCGAAGGGCAGCGGCACGGGCAAGCGCGCCAGCTTGAGCAGCGCTGCCATATTCGCCTTCACCCCCGGCCCGTAGATCAGGACCGGGCGCAGTGCGACCCAGTCGAGATCGATCTCGGCCAGTCCTCGTTCCGCCGCGAGCTTGGAGCGGCCGTAGGGGTCGCCGGGCGCCGGTTGCGTCTCCTCGGTCAGCGGCAGGCCGTCGAAGGCATCGGTCAGCGCCTTGATCGAGGAGAGATAGACGAACCGCTGCACGCCGGCCTTCTCCGCAGCGCGGGCGAGCTCCAGCGTCGCCTCGGTGTTGATGCGCCGGTAGAGCGCCGCGTCGAGACCCGGCCCGGCATGGGCAAGGCCGGCCATGTGCACGACATGGTCGACGTCTTCCAGGGCGGCGGACCAGTCGACCGGTGCCGAGAGATCGCCGGTCACGACGGCTTCCGCGCCTGCGGGGACGGGCTGTGGGCTGCGCTGGGCGAGACGCGGGCGATAGCCTGCCTCGAGGAGCGCCGCCACGACATGCGGACCGACGAACCCGCTCGCGCCGGTGACGAGGACGCGCCGGTCAGCCATGGCGGGGGCCGGTCGCGAAGCGGCGCAGCAACAGGCCGGTCAGCAGGGCAGCGACAGCCAGACAGATCGCCTGGATCGGAAGGGCCGGCCAGATCAGCGAAATACCGGCGATCGCGGCAAGCGCGAGATTGAGCAGGGCGACGCGACCGACCACGGCGATCACGCTGAAACCGTTCACCGTCGCCTGCTGGTAGAAATGCGAGCGATGCGCCTCCCAGACCTTCTCGCCGCGCGCGAGGCGCCGCAGCAGCGTGATCGTCGCGTCGGCGATATGGTAGAGTGGCAGGATCAGCGCGGCGGCGAAAGCGCCCGTGCCGGCGAGACGGTAGAGCAGATAGGCGGTGACGAGCCCGATCGGCAGCGAGCCGACATCGCCGAGGAAGAGCCGCGCCACCGGCCGGTTGAAGGGCGCGAAGCCGAGGAGCCCGCCGCAGAGAGCGGCGGCGAGCCAGCCTGTCACCGGGTCTATCGTGCCGGCCATGCCGGCGAAGGCCAGCGCAGCCGTCAACGGCACGATGCCGGCGACCGTGATCCAGTCGAGCCCGTCCATGAAATTGACGAGATTGACGAACCAGACCCCGGCGAGAAGCGCCAGGGCACGCTCGACAGGCAGGGGCAGGAATTCGGGAAACAAACGCAGTTCCGGCGCGGCCCCAAACAGCACGAAGCCGACGCAGACAGCTTGCAGCACCAGCCGGATGCCCGCTGGCAGTGGCCGGATATCGTCCCAGGCGCCGACGATGCCGAGCCCGATCACGGCCAGCGCCAGCACCAGCACGGCGCGGGTCGCCGCACCCTCGAGGGGGACGAGCCAGAGCGTCGTGCCCAACGCGAGGAAGGCGCCAGCGAGGACCGCGATGCCGCCGCCTTGAGGCGTCGGGATCTTGTGACTGGACCGCGCATTCGGCCGCGCCAGCGCATAGCGCAGCAAGAGCGGGCGCAAGGCCACGCACAGCACCGCCGCCAGAACGGCGGCGGCGGCACAGATCAGCAGAGGGCGAAACACGCTATCCAAAGTGCCCGCACCATAGTCGAGGCGGCGCAAAAGCCTAGAGGCTACGCCGCCTTATCCGCCCATGCGGCTGCGTCCTAATTCCGGAAGCCGATCAGCACGCCGTCGGCACCGAGCTGGAGCTGCAAGCCCTGGCGGCGGGTGGCGAGCCTGAGCGTCACGCCCTTGTCGTTGCGCAGCCATGTCGTACCGCGGCCGGCCGCGCCCACGGCCCAGCCTTCCTTGAGCTGGACATAAGCTCCGGCGAAGTCGGAGACGCGGCGCAGCCCGTAGACCGTACCGGTCGCGACCGAGCGCGAAGCGCCGATCGAGCCGATGCCGAGCCCGCCAACCGTGATCGGGTAGGAGCGGCCCTGGTAGCGCAAGGTTCCGCCGCCAGCCTCGCCGGAGGCGATGAAGCCAGCCTGGACCTGCTCGATGCGAACCGTACCCGTCGAAGGGCCAAGCGAGCGCTGCTGGGCCACGGCCGGCGAAGCCAGCATCAGAACGGCGGCGGCGGTGGTCGTGATCTGCCTGATCGTCATCATATCCTGCTCCTCGCGCCGAAGCGGCGGCGTCGCGGATCAACCCGCGAAACGCGGATTCGATCCCGCGACGGGAGCAGGATTACGGCCGGGTCAGGATCGAAGCAGCAGGATCGCGCCGTGGAGTGCGCCGGTATGCATCACTTGCCGACCTTCTCGTTACGCAGGGCATTCGCGACCTGGTCGACGAGCCGGCGCGGATCGGGATGGCCGTCATATTCGATGACGCCGACATTCAGCGTGTTCTTCCGGACCGTCTTGCCGTCGATCGAGAAATGCGTCGCCGCATAGCTTTCGACGATGCCGCGGGCGAACACCGCCGCTTCCCTGGCATCGGACCCGACGCGAATGATCAGGAAGGTCTCCCGGCCCATGCTGAAGACGGTGTCGCTCGAGCGCACGGCGTTGAGCAGCATGGCGGCCGTCTGCTGGACGACGGTATCGGCGCCGGCCTCGCCAAGGCTGGCCCGCAGCGTGTCGAATTGCGAAATCTCGAGCATGATCATCGAGAAGGGCCGGTTCGTCCGGCGACGCAATGCGACCTCGCGGGAGAGCGCCGCCCGAAGATAGCGGCGATTCAGCAAGCGCGACAGCGGGTCTCTGGCACTGCCCATGTCGAAGGACTGGCTGAACTGGACGCTCAGGAGATTGTTGATCTGGCCCGCAATCTGCCTGATCTCCCGCAGGTGATCCTGACGGCAAGACGCATCCCCATCGCCGCGCAACTGCCGGACATGCGCGTCAGCCCGATCGACCAGCCCGGCGATCGACGCATATTCGGCCGTGCGACCGAACAGCAGATTTGCCCTATGGGAAAACCAGAGGCCGAATTCGGACCGGCTCAGCAACAGGACCCCGTCGGCCTCACCGGCGATGCCGGAGCCGAAGAAGACAGCCTGCGCCCATTCGGAAAGGGATGCCTTCTGCCTTTCCCGCTCCGCACGGAAATCATGATCGATCGACACCTGGCGAAGCGCTTCCTCCGCCCGCAGGTTGCGGTCGAGCCCGCTGATAAGAGCGGCTGTGATCGCCGCCGTCGCGATGTCGATAACGCCGGAAACATAAAGCGCAGCCTGGACGAATTCGTCGCGCGACAGCCGGGTGTGCTTGAGATTGTTGTAGATGCCGCGCTTGAAGGAGCGCGCCGCGAGCATGCTCAGCGATGTCGGGATCTGGATGCGGGCATGGGTCGCCCCGATCTCGGACTGACGCATGAGAAAATGCGTCGGGTCAATCGGCTCCCGCGGAAAGATTTCGACGAGCCATTGCGACAGGGCGCCCCGGAAGCGCCTGGCACGGACCTCGTTGTCGAACAGGGCCTGGACCCGCATATGGCGTGCAAGATCTCCCCAGAGTTCGTCGACCAACTCACCGGCGAAATGCTTGACGCTGCTCGCCACCATAACGCGTACCGGCGCGGGGATACTGCCGCTCAAGGTTGCAAGCTCAACCTTCAGTTGCGCGAAATCTTCTTCATCCCAGAGCGCCGTGCTCAGCATTTCATCTTATCCAGCAGAATAGCGAATCCTGATGAGATCATTCGATAGTATCTTATAGTTATCAAACACCAACAAACCTGCTCCCCCCTCGTTAAGGACTCGTCAACACCGGTTAACCGGTTAACGGGATCAAATAGAAATAATCACAAAAATATGCCGAAATTGCAGCAAAATTCGACCATAGAGAGCTAAATCAGGGTACGATTCATTAATTTCCTCGTGCCGTTAAACGCAGCTAACAACCCCTTAATCGCTTCTGCTAGCGGCTCCGTTCGTTATTTAACTTGGTTAGAGCTTTCTTCCCTAGGTCACATCACGCTGGGGACAACAATGGCCTTCAACCTCTTCAACCGGGACAGCAGCGCGGCGCAGATCGAGGCGATCCATCGCTCGCAGGCCGTGATCGAGTTCGACCTCGCGGGCAAGGTTCTCAACGCCAACGGCAACTTCCTCGCGGCGACCGGCTACCAATTGTCGGAGATCGTCGGCTGCCCCCACGCTATCTTCCTGCGCAAGGATGAGGCCGAAGCGCCAGCCTACAAGGCGTTCTGGACCGCGCTGCGCCAAGGAGAGCCACAGGAGGGGCAGTTCCTGCGCGTCGGCAAGGACGGCACGCCGCTCTGGCTCCAGGCGATCTATGCGCCGGTCCTCGGACGCAACGGCAAGCCGAGCAAGATCGTGAAATTCGCGACCGACATCACCGCCCAGAAGGCGGAGATCGCCAATTCGGAAGCGCAGATCGCCGCCATCCGCAAGTCTCAGGCGGTCATCGAATTCAATCTCGACGGCACCATCCTCGATGCCAACGACAACTTCCTGAGCGCCGTCGGCTACCGGCTCGACGAGATCAAGGGCCAGCATCACCGCCTGTTCGTGACGCCGGAGCAGCATCAATCCGATGAATACAAGCGCTTCTGGGCCAAGCTAGGCCGGGGCGAGTATGACGAGAGCGAGTATCTGCGCATCGGCAAGGGCGGTCGCCGGATCTGGATCCAGGCCACCTACAACCCGATCCTCGACTCCACCGGGCGGCCGTACAAGGTCGTGAAATTCGCCTCCGACATCACGGAACGGCGCCTCGCGCAGGAGGCTCTCCAGCTCACGGTCGCCGAGACCCAGCAGGTCGTCGCGGCCGCCAAGCAGAAAAACCTCAACCCGCGCATCGAGCTGGCCGGCAAGGCCGGCGAGCTGCGCGATCTCTGCGAAGGCGTGAATGCGCTGATCGAGACACTCTGCGACGTCGTAACGACGACTGCCGACATTTCCGGCACGCTCACGGCCGGCTCCTCGACGATCAACCAGGACAGCCACAACCTCGCGCAGCGGACCGAGGAACAGGCCAGCAGCCTCGAAGAGACGGCAGCGACGACCGAGGAACTCGCAGCGTCCGTCAAGCAGAGCGCGGCGCGCGCGCAGGACGCGACGGCCCTGGGCGAGAAAGCCAACACCATCGCCAATCGCGGCGGCGACATCGTCAGCGCGGCCATCGCGGCGATGGAGCGCATCGAGCGCGCTTCAGCCAATATCGCCGACATCATCAACGTCATCGACACGATCGCCTTCCAGACCAACCTGCTCGCCCTGAATGCAGCGGTCGAGGCGGCCCGCGCCGGCGAAGCGGGCCGCGGCTTCGCGGTGGTGGCCTCCGAGGTCAGGGCGCTGGCCCAGCGCTCCAGCGATTCGGCCAACGACATCAAGAAGCTCATCACGGATTCGGCCGAGGAGGTCGCCGCCGGCGTGAAGCTGGTCCAGGAAGCCGGCACCGCGCTGACCGAGATCGTTCAATCGTCGCAGCAAGTGTCCAACGCCCTCGCCGATATCTCGATCGCCTCGCAGGAGCAGGCGAACGGGATCGAGGAGGTTGCCAAGGTCGTGGCCCATCTCGACGAGATGACGCAGCAGAACGCCACGATGGTCGAGCAGAGCCACGCGGTCGCTGGCACGCTCGAAGGTTCGGCGAAGCGGCTCCAGTCCCTCGTCACCTCCTTCCAGATCCCGCTGAGCCGGCTGAGTGGCAAGGTCGACGGCGGCGCCTTCGCGCGGCCGACACCGAGCGAGGCCGAGCCGGCACCGACCGTCCCGGCACGGCTTCAGCGCAAGGTGCTGCGCGCGATGAACGGCCGCGACGACTGGGCGGAATTCTGAAGCCGCCCGCCTCCCCCACGCCCATTTCGACCGACGGCATGCCGCGACGTGACAACTGCAGCGACACCGGCGGGACCACCTTCGAGGACGACCCCATGAATCAGGATTTCAGCAACTGCCTCGCCGGGCTCGCCAGCGCGCAGATCAGCCTGTTCGGCATCCTGTTCAAGCACCTGGAAAACCGCCTGGGCGACGAGATCAGGCGCGATTTCGCCGATGAGCTCAGCCGGATCATCGCCATCTCCGAACAGAGCGGTCAGCAGATCCAGCCCTTCCAGCGCATCATCTTCGAGAACATCGCCGACTGGCTGAAATCATCCGAGCGCGGCTGGACGCCGGTCGTGATCGACGGGGCGAAGGCTCAACCGGCCATGGCAAGCGAAGCCGCGCCGGCCCGCCACGGCTGACTGCCGAAAACACGCAGAAGGCCGACGCTTCAGTGGCTGCCCTGTCAGATCAACTCGGCCTTGCCAGTCGGAGCCTGCTGCGGTGGAGCGCCTGGCTCGATGCGCAGTGTGGCCTGGCGATCGCCGAGGAGGAACGCGCGTCTTTGCGCCAGGCGCAAGCAGCGCGCTACAGCGAAGCCCTGCCGACGATCCTTGGCGCCAACATGGTGTTCGGGCTGACGATCTCGGCCGTGCTGCTCTGGTCGGGATGGCTGGTATTTCCGCTGCTCTGGGCACCGCCCATCGTGGCCTTGTCCGGCCTCGGCATCCGGCGCATGGGCCTGCTGCGGGCCCGCGCGCGGCAGGCCGAGCCGCCCTCGCCGCGGTTCACGGTTCGCATCATCCGCGATTCATGCCTGCTCGCGATGCCCTGGGCGATCCTGGCCGTCGCCTTCAATCCCGGCGCCGCACCGCGGCTCGACGGGATCATCGGCATCACCATCACCGGCCTGTCCTGCGTCGGCGTCTTCACCATGGCGATCCTGCCCGCGGCCGCCCTGGCCTTCCTGGCGACGCTCTGGGCCGGCCGCCTGACGCATCTGGCCTTCCTCCAGGGTGATATGCTGGTGCTCTACTTGGCTGTCGACCTGATCTTCCTCGTGCTCTCGCTGCTGCTCGCTCGCTCGGTCGCCCGGCGCTTCCTCGATCGCATGCGAGCCGAAACCGAGATCGCAACGCTGCGAGAGGCGGAGCGTCGGCACGCGACACGCGAGCAGGCCACGCGGCTTGCCCTCGAAGGCCGCGTCGAGACCTTTCATAGCGCCGTGAAGACCGCCCTGTCTTCCCTGTCCGATTCGATCGACCAGATGAACGGCAGCGCCGATCGGCTGTCCTCGCTGTCCAGGACATCGCGGTCAGGCGTGGCGGAGTTTCCCGAGATGGTGGACCGCGCCAGGCTCGGCCTGAAACATGTCGACGACGAATCGCATCGCATGACCGACGCAGTCTCGTCGATCCGGGCCGGCGCTGACCACACCTCCGGCTTCGTCCAGATCGCTGCCGAGAACGTGCGCAGATCGGTTCTCATCAAGCAGCGGCTCGTCCAGCTCCTGGATGAGGTAGACAAGGGCACGAATCTGATCCGCGACATCGCGCGACAGACCAATCTCGTTGCGCTCAACGCGACGATCGAGGCGGCACGGGCCGGCCAGCTCGGGACGGGCTTCTCCGTGGTGGCGCATGAGGTAAAGCTACTGTCGGGCCGGACCAACGAAGCTGCCGAGCTGATCATCACGCAAGTTCACGAAATTCGGACGGCAGCCAAGCAATCGATCGCCGCCTCGCATGAGATCGAAACGGCCGCGCATTCCGTGATCGATTCAGCCGAGACCATCCTCGCGGCATCCGATCAGCAAGCCGACGCGCTCGACAAGATCGTCGCCGCCCTCGGCGACGCGGTGATCGCCGCCGAAGCCGTCGCGCAGGCGACTGCGATCGTCACGGCAGGTTCGGAGGGCGCGCTCGACCAGGCCTGCTCGGTCGCCGAGACGGCGAAGCGCATCCAGGCAACCGCGCGCATCCTGAACGACACCGTCGACGCTTTCTCTCAGTTGGTCGTCCGGCTGTAGGTCCGGCTGAAGCCAAAGAGGGCACCGGAGCACGACAAGGGATCCCGCCCGCGCATTTCGCCGGGGAGCGCGGCATAACGGGAATTTAGGGCGGGCATCGGGATCGAACCGACGACCTTCCGTCGATGAAGCGGCGCCAAGCCATTGGTGTCGCCGGTTGCTGGACGGCCGCGGATCATCTACCCGAAGCCGAGCGCAGCGCGCTGCCATCCGAAACGCTGCGCAACGGCCGTTTGAACCGTTCCGAGGCTAGCCGCATTCGATGTCGATTGAGCGTTACGACACTGTCATCCTGGGTGCCGGTGCCGCTGGAATGATGTGCGCGATCCACGCCGCATCGCGCGGCGGGCGCGTCCTCGTCGTCGATCATGCCAAGGCGCCCGGCGAGAAAATCCGCATCTCCGGCGGGGGGCGCTGCAACTTCACGAATATCGGCACGAGCGCGCGTAATTTCCTGTCGAGCAACCCGCATTTCGCGAAGTCAGCGCTCGGCCGTTATACGCAGCACGACTTCGTCGCGCTGGTCGAAAAGCACGGCATCGCCTATCACGAGAAGACGCTCGGACAGCTCTTCTGCGATGATTCCGCCAAGGATATCATCGCCATGCTGATGGCCGAGATGGCGCGCGCAGCCTGCGAACTGCGCCTCAGAACCAAGCTGGAAAGCCTCGAACGGCTGGATGATGGCTTTGCGATCGCCCTTGGTGGCGATGGAGCCGCCAGAATCCGATGCCGGCAGTTTGTCGTGGCCTGCGGCGGAAAATCCATCCCCAAGATGGGGGCATCCGGCCTTGGCTACCAGATCGCCGGCCAGTTTGGTCTGGCAGTGACGGAAACCCGCCCGGCCCTCGTGCCGCTGACCTTTGGCGAAGACGTCCTTTCCGGGTTTCGCGACATGGCCGGCGTCGCCGCGGATGCGCGGGTCTCCTGCGGCAAGGCCGCGTTCGACGAGGCGCTTCTGTTCACGCATCGCGGGCTTTCAGGCCCCTCGATTCTGCAGATTTCGTCCTATTGGCGCGAGAAGGAGCCGATCAGGATCGCGTTCCTGCCAAAGCAGGACGTGTTTGCCGCCTTGCGCGCGTCCAGACAGGAAAACGGCCGCAGAAGCCTCCCGAATACGCTTGGTGAGATTTTGCCGAAGCGATTGGCGGCTTATCTTGCGGACGCCCATGGCTGGGCAGGCCCCATCGGCGACGCGAGCGACAAGAAGCTCGCCGCGATCGCGTCCACCATTCAGGGCTGGGACGTCATGCCGATCGGATCGGAGGGATACCGAACCGCCGAGGTGACGCTCGGCGGCGTCGATACGTCCGGCCTGAACTCACGGACGATGGAAGCAAGAACGGTCGAGGGCCTGTACTTCATCGGTGAGGTTGTCGACGTGACAGGCTGGCTTGGCGGCTACAACTTCCAATGGGCGTGGTCATCGGGCTGGGCGGCAGGGACCGCCATCGCAGAACGCACCGGCTGAGATGTCCGCGCGGCTCGGGGCCAATTCTTCAACGATCCAGATGCACATCAGCGATGGCTAACAGAGAGCATCATGGCTTCTTCGGCTGTCTTCGAAGATCGCAAGCCGCACTTCGCCATGATCGGGACAAACATGGGCTTGGAGCAGCCTTCTCTCGAAGCCGTCAGACCTCCGATACGCATGAGCTGCCGGTCTCACGGAAGCTCTTTTGATCACCGGCAAAACACCAGACGGGCTCCTGCCCCTTACCAGCTGTAGCGGATGGCGGCCTTTCCGCCGAGGCTGCGGCTGTTCCGGCTGAATTCGCCGTCGAAGCTCGCCACCAGCGAGAGGCCGTTCCTCAGTGACAGCTCGGCGGTGGCCGTGGTGCGTAGCGCGTTGCGGTCCTGCGCCGCGCCCTGAACGAGGAAACCGGTGCCGGGCAGGGAGAGGAAGCCTGCGACAACGTTGCTGCCGGGGTTGAAATTGTGCACCCAGGCCAGTCCGCCACGCAGGGTCAGGGGCAGGCCGCCGAGATCTAACCTCGCATCGGCCCGCAGGCCGAGTTCGCTGCGCGTCGAGGTGGCGTCCTTGTCCGCATAGGACAGCGCGAAGAGGCCGGGGCCGCCCAGCGCCGTCTCGACATAGGACGGCAGCGAGACCCGGGTCAGTTGCAGCGCCCCGTAGGGCGTCAGGCCGAAGGAGCCCAGCGCGAAGCGGTGGCCGGCATCGATCCGGCCGGCCCAGCTGTTGACGTTGAAGCGGCCCTGGAGCCGGTCGAGGCCGGCGACACTGCGGTCGGTGGTGACATCCTGCCAGCCATAGGCCAGCGCGGCGGAGACATAGCTCTGCCCGAAATGCTGGCGGATGAAGGCGCCGGCCTGGAACAGGTCGGAGCTGCCCGAGCCCAGCCCGTAAGTGTTGAAGTTGGTGCCGCCGCCGCCCAGGGCGAAGCCGGCGACGGTCGAGGGCGTTAACCTGTAGTCGGCGCCGACGGCCGCGCCATAGACCCTGTCGGTGACGGCGGAGGTCCCGGCCGCGCCATCGGCGCCGGTGAAGCGCGCGGCGCCGAAGCCGCTGCCCCAGACGCTCCAGCGCCAGGCATCGGGATCGGCTGCCAAAGGCAGCTTCCGCGTCGGCAGGTCCATCGCTTTGCCGGAGGCGGAGGAATAGCCGGCAAACCCATCCGGTCCCGGCGCGAGCGGCATGCCACGGCCCTCCGGCGAGGGATCGACCATCGTGCCCATGAACAGGTTCATTGCGTCGCGGCTGACCGTCTGGACGCCGTTCGCCGGTTCGCCGGCCGCCTGCGACAGCCCGGCAGGCGTCAGGCTGCCGAACACCATCGGGATGCCGCCATGGCTGTTGAAATAGCCGGTCAGAGCATTGGCGACGCCGCTCTGGTTCGGATTGAGGCCGCTATTAGGAAAGAGCGTAGGCGTGCTGGTCGGCGGCGTGTAATCCAGCGTCAGGTCGAGATAGGCGTTGTTGGGATCGTAGCTCAGCCCGGACTTGAAGCCCGCAGGCAGGTTGGTATCGACCTTGCTGCCGAAGGTGCCGCTGACGCCGCCCGTCGCATTGAGGATCGTGTACTGCTTGGCGACATAGGCTCCCGGAGCGAAGCTCGCGGCGACGCTCGCCCCGCCGAGCGTGGCCGTGCCGCCGACATTGACCCGGTCGGTATTCGACGGCGAGACCTCGACGGCATAGGTCGAACCGGCCGTGAAGGCGAGGTTGCCGGCGATAGCGAGCGTGCCGATCGAGTTGCCGGGGGCGAGCGTGCCGCCAGAGATCGTGGTCGGGCCGACCGTGCCGTTGCCGCCGAGCGTACCACCAGCCGCGACCGTGACGGCCGAACCGGCGATCGAACCGTTCACCGATAGGGTGCCGCCCGACACGGTGGTCGGCCCGATATAGGTGTTGGTGCCCGACAGCGTCAGCATGCCCGCGCCGGACTTGGACAGCGAGCCCGTGCCGGTGATCGCCCCGGCGAAGCTGGTGTTGGTCGCCTGGTTGACGGTCAGGGCCGCACTGCCCAGTCCAACTGTGCCGCCCATGCCGGACAGCGAGGCGGTGGTCAGCGCGAAGTTGTTCAGGTCGAGCGTGCCGCTATTCACCCTATAGGCGCCGTTGCCGACGAAGGCGCCCGCCACGCCTTGCCTCAACGTGCCACCGGAGACAGCCGTGAGACCAGAGTAGCTATTGGCGCCCGACAGCGTCAGCGTGCCCGCGCCGGACTTGGACAGCGAGCCCGTGCCGGTGATTGCTCCGGCGAAGCTGGTGTTGCTGGCCTGGTCGACAGTCAGGGCGGCGCTGCCCAGAGCGACCGTGCCGGCCGTGCCGGACAGCGAGGAGGCGGTCAGCGCGAAGTTGTTCAGGTCGAGCGTGCCGCCATTCACCGCATAGGCACCGTTGCCGACGAACGCGCCCGCCGCGCCTTGCCTCAACGTGCCATCGGAGACAGCCGTGAGACCAGAATAGCTGTTGGCGCCTGACAGCATCAGCGTGCCCGCGCCGGTCTTGGACAGCGAGCCCGTGCCGGTGATCGCCCCTGCGAAGCTGGTGTCGGTCGCCTGGTTGACGGTCAGGGCCGCACTGCCCAGCGCGACCGTGCCACCCGTACCGGACAGCGAAGAGGCGGTCAGCGCGTAGTTGTTCAGGTCGAGCGTGCCGCCATTCACCGTATAGGCGCTGTTGCCAACGAAGGCGCCCGTCGCACCCTGCATCAGTGTGCCGCCGGAGACCGTGGTACCGCCGGTGTAGCTGTTGGCGGCTGACAGCGTCAGCGTGCCCGCGCCGGTCTTCGACAGCGAGCCCGTGCCGGTGATGACGTTGGACAGGGTAAAGCCGGTCGGCTGATTGAACTCCAGCGAGCCGGTGACGCCGATATTGCCGGTGAGGCTGGCGCCGGTGTTGAGCGTCAGCACATTGGCACCGCCCGTGAAGGTGATGGCGTCGGCCCGTGATCCTCCGCCGCCTGCCGTGCCGCCAGTGACGCCGACAGTGCTGCCCAGGGTTAGATTCACGCCGGTTCCGACGATGCCCGCCCCGCCCGTTCCACCGACGCCGCCTGTTGAGAGTGTCCCAACCGCAACGCCACCCGCCCCGCCATTTCCGCCCTGGATCGCGCTGTCGATCGTGAAGG
>Ga0209368_1000551_pt1 | contig 29129 bp, 29 predicted proteins | sample EBPBio242008_DNA_FD_185862 | JGI IMG/M metagenome (GOLD analysis project Ga0209368, IMG submission 185862) | Wastewater treatment Type I Accumulibacter community from EBPR Bioreactor in Madison, WI, USA - Reactor 1_4/24/2008_ DNA (SPAdes)... | ecosystem: Engineered > Bioreactor > EBPR >...
AAGACCGAGACCAGCATGAGCAGGTTGTTCAGGTGCCCCATGCCCGGCAGCGGCGTGTAGATCGGCTCGAAATCGACGCCGCGATAGCCGATCACCATCAGCACCACCGAAAGCACCAGCACCAGCGCCACGGCGCCCTTGCCCGGATCGCCCAGGCGCGCCCGCGCCGTGGGCGCCAGACGCTTGAACAGGTGGGCAAACGACCACAGCAACACGCCGAGGATCAAGAGGAACATCATCATGGCTGGCACTCCGTCAGGACAGCGGGCATTTCGCGCGCCACCCTGCCGTCAAACGCCCACCGATGCAATTTCAAGCTGGGCAATCGCCAAGGCCTTCGCCAGCGTCGCTTCGGCCGTGACCACATGCAGGTTTTCCACGATGCGGCCATCGACCACGGCCACGCCCTGCCCCGCCGCCTTGGCCGCAGCGAAGGCTTCGATCTGTCGGCGCGCCAGGGCAATCTCGGCCTCGGATGGCGCAAAGACCTCGTTGGCAATCGCCAGCTGCGCCGGGTGGATCAGCGTCTTGCCGTCAAAGCCCATGTCCCGGCCCTGCTCGCATTCCGCGCGCAGGCCCTCGTCATCCTTGAAGGCGTTGAAGACGCCATCGACAATCACCTTGCCTGCCGCCCTGGCCGCCAGCACGCACAGGCCCAGCCCCGTGACCAGGGCCAACCGGTCGGCGCGGAAGCGGCTGCCCAGTTCCTTGGCCAGGTCGTTGGTGCCCATGACCATGCCCTTCAGCCGCGGATGCGCCGCGATGCCGGCGGCATTCAGCATCCCCGCCGCCGTTTCCATCATGGCCCACAGATCGGCACCCGGCACCAGATCGGCCACGGCGTCCAGATCGGCGGCATGGTTGACCTTGGGCACGAGGATCGCGTCGATCTTCGCCCCGCCGGCAATCGCCGTGCTCATCGCCGCAGCATCGGCCCGGCCCCAATCGGTGTCGAACCCGTTGATCCGCACGATTCGCATCCGCGGGCCAAAGTCGTAATCGGCCAGTACCCGGGCCAGCAGAGCCCGCGCCGCGGGCTTTTCCTCGGGCGCGACCGCATCCTCCAGATCGAAGATGATGGCATCGGCCGGCAGGCCGCGCGCCTTGTCCAGCGCCCGGTCCTTCGATCCGGGAATGTACAGAACCGAACGGCAGGGACGGGAGGCGCGGTCCATGAGTCTCTCCTCGCAACAATCTTGCGCCTGAAAGCACAAGTTCGCCACATCCGGCAAGGCCGAAGATGCCGCAGCGCAGAAAAACCCGCCGTCCACAAGGCACGCGGTGCCCGGCTCAGCCCGTGCTCAGTCCCGCAATCCCATCCCAGACCAGCTTGACCGAGATCAGAAGAAGCGCCCAGGTCACAAGCTGGAAGAACAGCTTTTCCGGCAGGCGACGCACGATCCAGACTCCGGCAAAGACCGAGACCGCTGCGACCGGCATCAGCATGGCCGCGTGCCACAGGTTCTCGGCCGAAAGCTGCCCCAGGAAGTAGTACGGGATCAGCTTCAGCGCGTTCACATAGGCGAAGGCGATGGTGGAGGTGCCAGCGAACACCGCCTTGCGCATCCCCAGGGGCAGGGTGAACACCTGGTAAGGCGGCGCGCCGGAGTGGCTGACAAAGCTCGTGAAGCCGGCAATCGACGTCCAGAACAGGCCTTTGCTCCATTCGGCGCGCTGCGGTTCCACCACCACGCGCCGTCGCACCAGCAGGTTCAGCGCGAAGGACAATCCCACCACACCGACCAGCAGCGTAACCGCCGCTTCGGACACCAGCGAGGCCGTGGCCCAGCCGACCCCCACCCCCACCGTCATGCCGACGCAGGCGATGACCAGCACGCGCCGGTCGAACTCGCGCCGATAGGCGTAAAGCCCGAACACATCGGAAATCACATAGACCGGCAGCAGCATCCCCGCCGCCACCACGGGCGAAATCGCCAGCGACAGGATTGGCACGGCCAGCATCCCAACGATGGGCAGCCCGCCCTTGCCGGCCCCCACCGTCGCCGCCGCCAGCACGGCCAGAACCCAGAAAAACGTGCCTTCCATGCTTCTCTCCTGACCGGCAGCGATTCGTTAGCGCGAACATCGGGCAGGCGCCAGAACGGACAGCATTTGCCGCATCCCGTGGCATGCCGAACCGCTTGCCAGCGGGGGGGTTTCGCCTTACCCAAGCCCGCGCAACAACCGCTCACCGGAGGGACAGACCCATGGCCAGACCGAAGATCGCCCTGATCGGCGCCGGCCAGATCGGCGGCACGCTCGCCCATCTGACCGCAATGAAGGAACTCGGGGACGTCGTCCTCTTCGACATCGCGGAAGGCACCCCGCAGGGCAAGGCGCTGGACATCGCCCAGTCCGGCCCCTCGGAAGGCTTTGATGCCTCGATAAAGGGCACCAACAATTATGCCGACATCGCGGGCGCCGATGTGTGCATCGTCACCGCCGGTGTGCCGCGCAAGCCGGGGATGAGCCGCGACGACCTGCTGGGCATCAACCTCAAGGTCATGAAATCGGTGGGCGAAGGCATCAAGGCACATGCACCCAACGCCTTCGTCATCTGCATCACCAACCCGCTGGACGCGATGGTCTGGGCGCTGCGCGAATTCTCGGGCCTGCCGCACAACAAGGTGGTGGGCATGGCCGGCGTGCTGGATTCGGCCCGCTTCCGCCACTTCCTCAGCCTGGAATTCGGCGTCTCGATGAAGGACGTCACCGCCTTCGTTCTGGGCGGCCACGGCGACACGATGGTGCCGCTGTCGCGCTATTCCACCGTCGCCGGCGTGCCGCTGCCCGACCTGGTCAAGATGGGCTGGACCACCCAGGAAAAGCTCGACGCGATCATCCAGCGCACCCGTGACGGCGGCGCCGAGATCGTGGGCCTCCTGAAGACCGGGTCGGCCTTCTACGCCCCGGCCACCTCGGCCATCGAGATGGCGGAAGCCTATCTGAAGGACCAGAAGCGCGTTCTGCCCTGCGCCGCCTATGTGAAGGGCGCCTTCGGCCTGGACGGCGTCTATGTCGGCGTACCCACCGTGATCGGCGCCGGCGGCGTCGAGCGTCTGGTGGAAATCAGCCTGAACCCCGACGAGAACGCGATGTTCCAGAAGTCGGTCGACTCGGTGAAGGGCCTCGTCGCCGCCTGCAAGGGCATCGACCCCTCGCTGGCCTGATCCGCTTCGTGATACAGCAGACGCGCGCCAGCACTGGCGCGCGTTTTCATTTCAGGGCATCGTTCCAGCATGGACTATTCGAAATCCGGCAACGCCAAGGCCACCAAGGGCACCCCGAAGTTCGACGCGCAGAACCGTCACGGCGCGCCGAAGCAGTCGCATGGCAAGACCCCCGGCAAGGAGGAACTCCTCGCCCGGATGAAGGCCGCAGCCCAGGCGAAGAAGCCGGGCTGACTTTTCCGCCTGCCCGAGGCAAGCATGACCCATTTCACCGCCGAGCTTGAGGATCGCCTCCTGCGCTATTGCGCCATCGACAGCCAGAGCGACGAGGATTCGCCCACCTCTCCGTCGACCCCTGAACAACTGGTCCTGGCACGCCTGCTGGTGCAGGAGTTGCAGGACATGGGCGCCGCCGATGTCCGGCTGACCGACTACGGCGTGGTGCTTGCCACCATACCCGGCGCCGCGCCCGGCCCGACCATCGGCTTCCTTGCCCACATGGACACCGCGCCGCAGTTCAACGCCACCGGCGTCAAACCCCGCGTGATCCGCGGCTACAACGGCGGCCCGATCACCTTCCCCGACGACCCGGCGCTGGTCCTTTCGCCCGAGGTCTCGCCCGCGCTGGCGAGCCATATCGGCCATGACATCGTCACCGCCTCGGGCACCACGCTTCTGGGGGCAGACGACAAGTCGGGCATCGCGATCCTGATGACCGCAGCCCGCCGGATGCTGACCGAGCCTCTGGCCCGCCGCGCACCCGTCCGCCTGGCCTTCACGCCAGATGAGGAAATCGGCCGCGGCGTCGATCCGCGCCTGCCCGCCGACCTGGCCGCCGATTTCGCCTATACCTTCGACGGCGGCGAACCGGGCGAGATCGAATGGGAATGCTTCTCGGCCGACAACGCCCAGATCACGATCACCGGCGTCTCGGCCCACCCCGGCTATGCCAAGGGCCGCATGGTCAACGCGCTGACCCTGGCCGGCAAGCTGATCGCCGCGCTGCCCGCCGCGCCAACCCCCGAGCAGACCGAGGGGCGCGACGGCTTCCTCCACCTCTATTCGCTGGAAGGCAGCGCCGCCCGGGCCGAGTTGCGCTTCATCCTGCGCGATTTCGACACCGCCGCACTGGCCGCGCGGGGCGAGATGCTGCGCGCACTCGCCACCGCGATCGCCGCCACCGAACCCCGCGCCGTGGTCGCGGTGCAGATCCGCCCCGAATACCGCAACATGCGGGAAAGGCTGGAAAAGGATCCGCGCCCCGTCGAACTGGCCGAATCTGCCGCCCGCCGCTTGGGTCTTTCCCCCCGCCGCCTGTCCATCCGCGGCGGCACCGATGGCTCGCGCCTGACCGAGCTTGGCCTGCCCTGCCCCAACCTCTTCACCGGGATGCAGGAAATCCACGGCCCCCTGGAATGGGTCAGCCTGCAGGACATGGCGCTCGCCACCGAGCTTTGCCTGACGCTGGTGGAAGAGGCCGCGGCGACATGAGCCGCACGATCTCGCCCTACCACGCCCCTGGCTTCTATGCCGAGGCGCTGGCGAAGGGCCGCCACCGCGATATCGTCGGAGGCCGCTGGAAAGAAACCGGCGAAATCCAGATGGAAGTCCTGCGCAATGCCGGGCTCCGGCCGCACCACCGCCTGCTGGACATCGGCGCAGGATCGCTGCGCCTGGGCTGCCGCGCCGTGCCATACCTCGACCCAGACAACTACTGGGCCACCGACCTGTCGCTTCCCTTGATGCAACGGGGCTGGGAAACCGAGCTTGCCGAAAAGGACCGCCTGCCCCTTTCGCATCTGGTGCAGGACGAGGATTTCTCCTTCCCCGGCCTGCCCGCCGATTTCGATTATGCCATCGCCTTTGCGGTCTTCACCCATCTGCCGATGAACCACCTGCGCCGCGCGCTGATCTCGGTGCGCGCCCGCTTTCCCGCGCTGCGGCAGTTCCTGTTCACCGTCTTCCTCGCCCCCGATGCTGCGGCCAGCCTCGGCCCGGTCCGCCAGCCCGACGGCGTCGTGACGCACCCGCTTCGCGCGCCCTATCACATGCTGGCCGAAGACCTGGATCACATGGTCACCGCCTCGGGCTTCCGCTTCACCCTGCCCACCGCCCGCCTGCCCCGTGGCCAGGTGCTTGTCCGCGCCGAGCCCGCCTGACAGCTCAGGCCCGGGGCCGCCGCCCCGTCCAGCGCGACAGCATCGCCCGCAGCCCGTGCTTCACCGCCTGGAAGTCCCGGCGCGGGCGATAGGCCATGACGTGACGGTCCAGCGCCGCCGCGCTCAAGTCCAGCGCCAGACCGGGAAAGGCCGCCTCGATCTTCGCAGGCAAATGCAGCTCGACATCCAGCAGAATGCCCTGCGCTGCCAGCGCCGCCTCGCGCGCGGGGTCCAGTTCCTTGATTACCGCATAGACCAGCGCCGCCGCGGCATCGTCGGTGGCGTCATGCACCGCCGCCAACTGGTTGCGCGTCGCCCGGTGGCTGTCGGGAAAGGATCGCCACTCCGGCTGCTGCGCGATGGCCCGCCGCTTCTTGGCGACCCAGCCCGCAGGGGTCAGCCCGTCGAAATGCAGGATCAGGTGGCTGTACAGCACGTTCAGCGGCTCGCCCGCGCCATCCGGCAGATGCACGCCAGAGGCCGCCCGCCCGCCGCTGCGGAAAAAGCTCTTGCCCCCGGCATAGCCCGCCATGCCTTGGTCCAGGAAGGGCGCGGCCGGCCCGTCCAGCCGCGCAATGGCCGCCTCGGCCTCGCCCCCCACCTGCCGGCGGAACCGCCCGCCAAAGACATTGGCCGCATCCGCCGGCCCGGAATGCACGCGCTCGGCCACTGGGATCAGCAGGAACCCCGTCTCTTCCGGCTGGGCGGCAAGGATCTCGCCCATGTCGCCCGGCCCCCACAGAAACTCGTCGGCGTCGATGTGCAACAGCCAAGGATACCGCGCCGCGTCCAGTTCAACCTTCAGGTTCGCGCGCTGCCGCATCGCCGGCACCCAGGGCCGCGCCATGCCAAGGCCGGCCCAGTATGCCGCGTCGCAGCGCACCAGACGCACGCGCGGGTTCGACCCCAGCATCCGCTCGATCTCCGGTGCAGGCTCGTCCAGGTACAGGCACACCTCCGCCGCACCAAGGCTCAGCGCATGGGCGGCAAAGGCCGCCACCAGTTCCGGCGCCTCGCTCACCGTCGAGACCACGCCCCAGTCCTGCCGCCGCCCTGCCAGTTCCGCCTCCGGTCTCGCCCCCTCGCCTGTCTTGCGAGCCTGTCCGGACATAGCATCCAGTGCTGCTGCCGCCTATCATGTCGTGCCCCCGGACCCCGCGAATCCCGCACGAATCAACCGCCCGACTCGGGAGAACGAGCCTTGTGATCACAGGTTTTCTTGCCGTGATCACAAAATGTCGATTGTTAGCGCGAAACCTCGGTATACCAAAGAATACCGTTTCGCTTGTGCTGAAATCCGTGGCAAGACCCGCCCAACGGCACGACTGACGGGGAATTTTCATGAACATCCACGAGTATCAGGCCAAGGCGCTTCTCAAGAGCTATGGCCTGCCGGTCTCTGACGGACGGGTCGTCCTGAAGGCCGACGAGGCCAAGACCGCGGCGGGCGAAATCGACGGCCCGCTCTGGGTGGTAAAGGCGCAAATCCACGCCGGCGGCCGCGGCAAGGGCCACTTCAAGGAACCCGAGGCTGGCGAAAAGGGCGGCGTCCGCCTCGCCCGGTCTGTCGCCGAGGCCGATCTCTTCGCCCGCCAGATGCTGGGCCGCACCCTTGTCACGCTGCAGACCGGCCCGGCCGGCAAGCAGGTGAACCGCATCTACATCGAGGAAGGCACCGACATCACGCGCGAGCTTTACCTCGCCCTGCTGATCGACCGCAAATCCAGCCGCATCTCCATCGTCTGCTCCACCGAAGGCGGCATGTCGATCGAGGACGTGGCCCACGACACGCCCGAGAAGATCCTGACCATCACCGTCGATCCCGCGACCGGCCTGCAGGATTTCCACGGCCGCCGCGTCGCCTTCTCGCTCGGCCTGACCGGCCACCAGATCAAGCAATGCGTCCAGATCGTGAAGAACCTCTACCGGCTCTTCGTCGAGAAGGACGCCGACATGATCGAGATCAACCCGATGGTGGTGACGAAGGAGGGCACGCTGCGCCTTCTGGATGCCAAGATGGGCTTCGACGGCAACGCGCTGTTCCGCCACCCCGACATCGTGGACCTGCGCGACGAAACCGAGGAAGACCCCAAGGAACACGTCGCCTCGAAGTTCGATCTGAACTACATCGCGCTCGATGGCGACATCGGCTGCATGGTCAACGGCGCCGGCCTCGCCATGGCGACGATGGACATCATCAAGCTCTACGGCGCGGCCCCGGCCAACTTCCTCGACGTGGGCGGCGGCGCGACGAAGGAGAAGGTGACCGAAGCCTTCAAGATCATCACCTCCGACCCGCAGGTGAAGGGCATCCTGGTCAACATCTTCGGCGGCATCATGCGCTGCGACATCATCGCCGAAGGCGTGATCGCGGCGGTCAAGGAAGTGGGCCTGAAGGTTCCGCTGGTGGTGCGCCTCGAAGGCACCAACGTGGACCTCGGCAAGAAGATCATCAACGACAGCGGCCTGAACGTGATCGCGGCGGACAACCTGTCCGACGCGGCGCAGAAGATCGTCAAGGCTGTGAAGGGGTAACGAGCGTGATCGGTTCCATCCGCAAGGTTGTAAGCCTGTCTTTGCTCGCCGGTGCACTGGCCTTCGGGCCGGCCCTGGCCAAGGACAAGGTTGCCGGGAAAGACTGGAACCCTCCCAAGATCACGGCGCAGCGGGCGGTCGAGTTGTTCTCGGCCGTCTGCGGCGGATCGCTGCCGCACTTCAAGAATGCCAAGAAGCTGATGGCAGCGAACGGGGTCACCCTCGCCTCGCCCTATGGAACGAAGTCGGTCTACGGCGAAAAGGAAAACGTCTCTTTTCAGATCCAGGAACACGCCGGCAACACGCAGGATTGCTCCATGGTCTTCGAAAGCAAGGACGGGAAGGCCAAGGTCAAGAAGGCCTTCTCCGCCCTTGGCGAAACCAAGGTGGTCGACGGCACCCTGGCCGCCTTCTACCAGCGCCGGACCGTGGCAGTCATGGACTCCGACGCCTCGCTAGGCGCCTACCACTTCCTCATGCTGTCCGAACGCTGAGCCAAAGCCCCGCCGAACCGAATACTGAAGGTCCCGGAAACCGAAATGCCCTGCCCCGTCTCCACCTTTTCTGCCTGTAGTCCGCATCAGGCCTGCCCCGCAACAGGATCGGCGATGCGCATCGTCTTGGCGAAGGTGAGCAACCCCTTGTCCCTTTTGCCAGTACCCCTGAAGGAATGACTCGCATGATCGTCCGTCATCCCCTTGCCCTTGCCATCCTGCTCCTGATCGCCGCCGCGCCGGGCTTCGTGTTGGCAGGCACGGGCTCGGTCTCCACGAAGGATGCGATGAAGGTGTTCTCGGCGGTATGCGAGGCCTCTGCACCTAGCTTCGCCAAAGCCCCCGAGCTTGCCAAGGCCGCAGGGCTCAAGGAAGACGGAAAGAGCTTCGTCTCGCCATCGGCCCCGATCTCGATGTTCTTCGGAAAGGACAAATCCGGGCACCACAGCTGTGGCATGACCTTCACCACGCGCGATCGTCAGCCCCAGGTGATCTCCAGGATTTCGTCCCTGCCCAACCTGAGCGTCTCCCAATCTGGTGGGATGGCGCTGCTCTACCACAAGAACCCCGCCATAACCGCCGTACTGTCCGGTCCCGACAAAGGCGCCTGGACGCTATTCTACATGGGGCAATGATCCGTGGTCGCCCCCCGACCTGCTCTCATCAAGTGGACAACCAAAATGGCCGTACTCGTCAATGAAAACACCAAGGTGATCTGCCAGGGCTTCACCGGCTCGCAGGGCACCTTCCACTCGGAACAGGCCATCGCCTATGGCACGAAAATGGTCGGCGGCGTGACGCCCGGAAAGGGCGGCTCCACCCATCTCGGCCTGCCGGTCTTCGACTCGGTCCATGATGCCGTGCTGGCCACCGGCGCCGATGCCACGGCGATCTACGTGCCCCCGCCTTTCGCAGCCGACTCGATCCTGGAAGCCATCGACGCCGAAATCCCGCTGATCGTCTGCATCACCGAGGGTATCCCCGTCCTTGACATGATGAAGGTCAAGCGCGCGCTCCTGAACTCGAAGTCGCGCCTGATCGGGCCGAACTGCCCCGGCGTGATGACGCCCGACGCCTGCAAGATCGGCATCATGCCCGGCTCGATCTTCAAGCGCGGCTCGGTCGGCGTCGTCAGCCGCTCGGGCACGCTCACCTACGAAGCCGCGAAGCAGACCACCGACATCGGCCTTGGCCAGTCCTCGGCCGTCGGCATCGGCGGCGACCCGATCAAGGGCACCGAGCATATCGACGTGCTGGAAATGTTCCTGGCCGACCCGGAAACCACCTCGATCATCATGATCGGCGAAATCGGCGGCAGCGCCGAAGAGGACGCCGCCCAGTTCCTTGCCGACGAACGCAAGAAAGGCCGCTGGAAGCCCACCGCCGGCTTCATCGCCGGCCGCACCGCCCCCCCCGGCCGCCGCATGGGCCATGCCGGCGCCATCGTCGCGGGCGGCAAGGGCGATGCAGGCTCCAAGATCGAGGCGATGAAATCCGCCGGCATCGTGGTCGCCGACAGCCCCGCCTCCCTGGGCGAGGCCGTCCTCAAGGCCATCAAGGGCTGACGGCGATGCGCCCCGAAACGGCAGTCGTGGACGGAAATCCGCGCCTCGCCATGGCGGCGCTCGCGCTCCTCATTGCGGTCCTGGGATACGGCACATACCTGTCCCTCGACCGGGCCGAACCGAGACCAAACCTGCCGGATGCCTTCGCAACCACATCGAACTGACGGGCGGGGCAACAGCCCCGCCCAATCCATTGCCGCAGCTCTTGGGAGGAGTTGACAGATGACCGACCAATCCCCGAACAGCCAGTTTCACGCCTCGTCTTTCCTTCAGGGCGCCAACGCCGATTACATCGACCAGCTCGCCGCGCGCTATGCCGCCGACCCGGCCTCGGTCGATGCGCAATGGGCCGAATTCTTCCGGGCCCTCGGCGACAGCGAGATGGACACCAAGCGCGCCGCGCAGGGCCCGTCCTGGGCGCGCGCCGACTGGCCGCCCACCCCGTCCGACGACCTGACCGCGGCACTCACCGGCGAATGGCCGGCGCCGCCCGCCAAGGAGGGCAAGGCCGCCGCCCAGAAGATCGCCGCCAAGGCCGAGGAAAAGGGTGTCTCGCTCACCGACGCCCAGATGCAGCGCGCCGTGCTCGACAGCCTGCGCGCGCTCATGCTGATCCGCGCCTACCGCATCCGCGGCCACCTCGCCGCCGATCTCGACCCGCTTGGCATGCGCGAGGAAGCCCCCCACCCCGAGCTTGACCCCGCCTCCTACGGCTTCACCGAAGCCGACATGGACCGCCCGATCTTCATCGACAAGGTGCTCGGCCTCGACTTCGCCTCGATGCGCCAGATCATCGACATCGTGCGGCGCACCTACTGCGGCACCTTCGCGCTGCAATACATGCACATCTCCGATCCCGAACAGGCCGGCTGGCTGAAGGAACGGATCGAAGGCTACGGCAAGGAGATCGCCTTCACCCGCGAAGGCCGCCGCGCCATCCTGAACAAGCTGGTCGAGGCCGAAGGCTTCGAAAAGTTCCTGCACGTCAAGTACATGGGCACCAAGCGCTTCGGCCTGGACGGCGGCGAAGCCCTGATCCCCGCGATGGAACAGATCATCAAGCGCGGCGGCAACCTCGGCCTGAAAGAGGTCGTGATCGGGATGCCGCACCGCGGTCGCCTGAACATCCTCGCCAACGTGCTGATGAAGCCCTACCGCGCCATCTTCCACGAATTCCAGGGCGGCTCCTACAAGCCCGAGGATGTGGACGGCTCCGGCGACGTGAAGTACCACCTCGGCGCCTCGTCCGACCGCACCTTCGACGGCCACACCGTCCACCTGTCGCTGACCGCCAACCCCTCGCACCTGGAAGCGGTGAACCCCGTCGTCCTGGGCAAGGTCCGCGCCAAGCAGGACCAACTGGGCGACCAGACCGACCGCACCGCCGTCCTGCCGATCCTCTTGCACGGCGACGCGGCCTTCGCCGGCCAGGGTGTCGTGGCCGAATGCCTCCAGCTTTCGGGCATCAAGGGCCACCGCACCGGCGGCTGCATCCACATCATCGTCAACAACCAGATCGGCTTCACCACGGCGCCGCACTTCAGCCGCACCTCGCCCTATCCGACCGACATCGCGCTCATGGTCGAGGCGCCGATCTTCCACGTCAACGGCGACGACCCCGAAGCCGTGGTCCACGCCGCCCGCGTGGCGACCGAGTTCCGCCAGCAGTTCCACAAGGACGTGGTCATCGACATCTTCTGCTACCGCCGCTTCGGTCACAACGAAGGCGACGAGCCGATGTTCACCAACCCCGCGATGTACAACAACATCAAGCGGCACAAGACCACGCTCCAGCTTTACACCGAACGCCTGGTGCAGGACGGCCTGATCCCCGAGGGCGAGATCGAGGACATGAAGGCCGCCTTCCAGGCCAAGCTCAACGACGAGTACGAAATCGGCAAGGCGTTCAAGCCGAACAAGGCCGACTGGCTGGACGGCCGCTGGAAGAACATGGCGCCGAAGGACCTGACGAGCTACCAGCGCGGCGAAACCTGGATCAAGCCCGAGACGCTGGAAGAAATCGGCCGCGCCCTGACCACGGTTCCCGAAGGCTTCGACCTGCACAAGACCGTGGGCCGCCAGCTCGAGGCCAAGAAGGCCATGTTCGAAACCGGCAAGGGCTTCGACTGGGCCACCGCCGAGGCACTCGCCTTCGGCTCGCTCCAGGTCGAAGGCTTCCCGGTCCGCCTCTCGGGCCAGGACTGCACGCGCGGCACCTTCTCGCAGCGCCATTCCGGCTGGATCGACCAGACCACCGAGGAACGCCACTACCCGCTGAACCACATCCGCCCCGGTCAGGCGCGGTATGAGGTCATCGACTCGATGCTGTCCGAATATGCCGTGCTCGGCTTCGAATACGGCTACTCGCTGTCCGAACCGAACGCGCTGACGCTGTGGGAAGCCCAGTTCGGCGATTTCGCCAACGGCGCGCAGATCATGTTCGACCAGTTCATCAACTCCAGCGAATCCAAGTGGCTGCGCATGTCGGGCCTCGTGGTGCTTCTGCCGCACGGATTTGAAGGCCAGGGTCCGGAACACTCCTCCGCCCGCCTGGAACGCTTCCTCCAGCTTTCGGCAGAGGAAAACTGGATCGTCGCCAACTGTTCGACGCCGGCCAACTATTTCCACGTTCTGCGCCGCCAGCTGCACCGCGACTATCGCAAGCCGCTGATCCTGATGACGCCGAAATCGCTTCTGCGTCACCCGATGTGCGTCTCGGATGCGGGCGACTTCCTCGACGGCTCGACCTTCCACCGTGTCCTGTGGGACGACGCGCAGAAGGGCCATTCCTCGCTGGTGCTGAAGCCCGATGCAGAAATCCGGCAGGTGGTGATCTGCTCGGGCAAGGTCTACTACGACCTGCTCGCCGAACGCGATGCCCGCGGCCTGAACGATGTCTACCTTCTGCGCCTGGAACAGCTCTATCCGGTGCCCACCGTCTCGCTCACCCAGGAACTGTCGCGCTTCCCGCAGGCGCAGGTGGTCTGGTGCCAGGAAGAACCGAAGAACCAGGGCGCCTGGTCCTTCATCGAACCCGAACTCGAAGTGTTGCTGACCAAGACCGCCGGAAAGCCCAAGCGCGCCCGCTATGCCGGCCGCGCCGCCTCGGCCTCGCCCGCCACGGGTCTCGCCAGCAAGCACAAGGCACAGCAAGAGGCGCTCGTGAACGACGCCCTGACGATCGAAGGAAAGTGATGATGAGCATCGAAGTCCGAGTCCCCGCCCTGGGCGAAAGCGTCACCGAAGCGACGGTCGCCACCTGGTTCAAGAAGCCCGGTGATGCCGTCGCCGTGGACGAGATCCTGTGCGAGCTGGAAACCGACAAGGTCAGCCTCGACGTGCCCTCGCCCGCCGCCGGCATCCTGGGCGAGATCGTCGCACCCGAAGGCACCACCGTCACCGCCGCGGGCCTGCTGGCGACCATCGCCGAAGGCGCCGGCGCGGCCGCCGCCAAGCCTGCCGCTGCCCCGGCCCCCGCGCCCGCTCCGGCACCCGCCGCAGCCCCGGCCGCCGCCAGGGATGTCGAGGACGCCCCCGCCGCCAAGAAGGCGATGGCCGAAGCCGGCCTCGCCGCCGATCAGGTGCAGGGCACCGGCCGCGACGGCCGCATCATGAAGGAAGACGTGGCCCGCGCCGCCGCGGCCGTGCAGGCCGCCGCCGCCGCGACCCCCGCCCCCGCCGCCATGCCGCGCGCCCCGGTCCCCGCCGACGACGCCGCGCGCGAGGAACGGGTCAAGATGACCCGCCTGCGCGCCACCATCGCCAAGCGCCTGAAGGACGCGCAGAACACCGCCGCGATGCTGACCACCTACAACGAGGTGGACATGTCCGGCATCATGTCCCTGCGCAACGAATACAAGGACGCCTTCGAGAAAAAGCACGGCGTCAAGCTCGGCTTCATGTCCTTCTTCGTGAAGGCCTGCTGCCACGCGCTGAAGGAAGTGCCCGAGGTCAACGCCGAAATCGACGGCCAGGACGTGGTCTACAAGAACTACGTCCACATGGGCGTCGCCGTCGGCACGCCGACCGGCCTCGTCGTGCCGGTGGTGCGCGACGCCGACCAGATGTCCTTCGCCGCCATCGAGAAGAAGATCGCCGAACTGGGCATCCGCGCCCGCGACGGCAAGCTGACCATGGCCGAAATGCAGGGCGGCTCCTTCACCATCTCGAACGGCGGCGTCTATGGCTCGCTCATGTCCTCGCCGATCCTGAACCCGCCGCAATCCGGCATCCTCGGCATGCACAAGATCCAGGACCGCCCGGTGGTGGTGAACGGCCAGATCGTCATCCGCCCGATGATGTACCTTGCGCTGAGCTACGACCACCGCATCGTCGACGGCAAGGGCGCCGTGACCTTCCTGGTGCGCGTCAAGGAAGCGCTGGAAGATCCCCGCCGCCTGCTGATGGATCTGTGATCCCGCACCCGTAGGATGGGCAATAATGCCCATCCTACCCCGCAAGGCCCGCCATGCAGACCCTCCCCGCCCTCGAACAGACCCTCTGGCGCCGGGAAACCCGCTTCGACCGCGCGCTGATGGAGGCGACCTTCGCGCCCGGTTTCTTCGAATTCGGCCGCTCCGGCCGCCGCTACACCCGCGCCGAGCTGATCTTCGACGAGGCGCAGGCCCAGGACATCCCCGCCACGCTCCACCGCCTCACCGTCACCCCCCTCTCGGACAGCCTCGCCCTCGTGACCTATATCTCCGAACTCCGCCGCGACCCGCCCGAATGGGCCAACCGCGCCTCGCTGTGGGATAACAGCTCGGGCCGCTGGCAGCTCCGGTTCCACCAGGGCACCCCCTGCGAGGCCCTTCATGACTGACGCCGCCCTCACCCCCGAACTCGCCGCCCTCACCGCCGCCGCCGTGGTGCATTTCGCCACCATCATCGCCGCGCAGCGCGCGCTGGAACGCGACGTGGGCAACGATGGCAACACCGGCACGCGCGAGGGGATCGAGGACCGCCTCTCCCCCCGCACCCAACGCCTCCGCCGCGCCACCGCCAATTTCACCGAAAACATCGGCCCCTTCATCATTGCCGTCCTCGTCGTGGTCCTGGCCGGCAAGACCTCGCTGCTGACCGCCGCCCTCGCCTGGGCCTTCGTCGCCGCCCGCGCGCTCTATGTTCCGGCCTATGCGCTCGGCTGGGTCCCCTGGCGCAGCTTCATCTGGTTCGCGGGCTTCCTCGCCACCGCCGCGCTTCTCCTGATCGGAGTGCTGTAGATGACCGCCGAACTCGCCGCCCTCGCCGCCGCGGTCCTCCTGCAGGTCGCCACGCTCTCGATCTTCGCGGTCGCGGCCAATCTGGAACTCGGCACCCGCGTGACCCTTTCCCCGCGCGACCAGGGAATCCCGCCGCTCTCCGTCCGCACCGGCCGGCTCCAGCGCGCCACCGCCAACGGCTACGAGGGTCTGGCCCTCTTCACCCCCGCCGTGGCTCTGGTCGCCCTCACCGGCACGGCCTCGCCGCTCACCGCCGTCGCCGCCTGGGCCTATGTGGCGCTCCGCCTCCTCTACATCCCCGCCTATGCCTTCGGCTGGGTGCCTTGGCGCTCGGTCATCTGGGGCCTCGGCCTCGCAGCAACCCTCACCCTCGTCGGAGCCGCCTTGCTCTGACTTCTTCTGTTCCCAAATATCCTCCGGGGGTCCGGGGGTGGAAAACCCCCGGCTCGCCCGCCGACCCAAGGAGACCACCATGGCAACATTCGACGTGATCATCATCGGCGGCGGCCCCGGCGGCTATGTCTCGGCCATCCGCTGCGCCCAGCTCGGCCTCAAGACCGCCTGCGTCGAGGGCCGCGACACGCTTGGCGGCACCTGCCTGAACGTGGGCTGCATCCCGTCCAAGGCGCTCTTGCACGCCACCCATTCGCTGCACGAGGCCCAGCACAACTTCGCCAGGATGGGCCTCACCGGCGCCGCGCCCACGGTCGATTGGGCCGCAATGCTCGGCTACAAGGACGATGTCGTCGGCCAGAACACCAAGGGCATCGAATTCCTGTTCAAGAAGAACAAGGTCACCTGGCTCAAGGGCTGGGGCACCATCCCCGCCCCCGGCCAGGTCAAGGTCGGCGACGAGGTGCACGAGGCAAAGGCCATCGTCATCGCCACCGGCTCCGAATCCGCCTCGCTCCCCGGCGTCACGGTGGATGAAAAGACCGTGGTCACCTCCACCGGCGCGCTTGCCCTCGCCGCCATCCCGAAATCCATGGTGGTGATCGGCGCCGGCGTCATCGGGCTGGAAATGGGCTCGGTCTATGCCCGGCTCGGCGCCGAGGTCACCGTCATCGAATATCTCGACGCCATCACCCCCGGCATGGATGCCGAGGTGGCGAAGTCGCTGCAGAAGATCCTCGCCCGCCAGGGACTGAAATTCGTGCTCGGCGCCGCCGTTCAGGGCGTGGAGGCAGGCGCCCAGGGCGCCAAGGTCTCCTACAAGCTGCGCAAGGACGATTCGGCGCATGACCTGACCGTCGATACCGTCCTCGTCGCCACCGGCCGCCGCCCCTATACCGCCGGCCTCGGACTCGAGGCGCTCGGCGTCGAGATGCTGCCCCGCGGCCAGGTCAAGACCGACGACCACTTCCGCACCAACATCCCCGGTCTCTACGCCATCGGCGATGCGGTTGTCGGCCCGATGCTGGCCCACAAGGCCGAAGACGAGGGCATGGCCGTGGCCGAGATCATCGCCGGCAAGCATGGCCATGTGAACTACGGCGTCATCCCCGGCGTGATCTACACCACGCCCGAGGTCGCCTCGGTCGGCAAGACCGAGGAACAGCTCAAGGAAGAAGGCCGCGCCTACAAGGTCGGCAAGTTCCCCTTCATGGGCAACGCCCGCGCCAAGGCGGTGTTCCAGGGCGACGGCTTCGTGAAGATCCTCGCCGACAAGGCGACCGACCGCATCCTCGGCTGCCACATCATCGGCCCGGCGGCGGGCGACCTGATCCATGAAATCTGCGTGGCGATGGAATTCGGCGCCTCGGCCCAGGACGTGGCGCTCACCTGCCACGCCCACCCGACCTTCTCGGAAGCCGTCCGCGAAGCCGCGCTCGCCTGCGGCGACGGCGCCATCCACGCCTGATCCCGGTCTGCAGTCCGGCGCCCCGCGCCTCCCCTCCCCCTCGTGGGGAGGGGCAGGGGGAGGGGGGCCTTCGACACGAAGGGGCCGTCCGCAAATTTCCTCGAAGAAATTTGCCCCTCACCCCCGCCCGCGGTGATGCGCCGCCAGCCCCTCCAGCAGGGCCAGCCTGTCCTTGGCAAAAGAGCCCGGCACCGCCACCGCCTCCAGCATCGCATGGGCAAAGAACTGGCGATACTCGCCGCGCAGCCGGCACCAGGCCAGCACAAAGATGCCATGGTCGGGATAAACCAGCGCCAGCGGCAGGATCTCCCGCACCGACTCGTCCCCCTTCAGGTCGCGGTAGCGGATGACCAGCGGCCGGGCCTCGGCCACCGCCGCCTCGATCACGCCCATGTCCACCGTCACCGGGCGCCGCCAGACGCCGCGCTCGGACTGCCCCGCGGGAAACCGCCGGTACAACTCGGCCAAGGGCCGCGCCTCGGGCCAGACAGATGCAATGCCCTCCAGCATCCCCTCAGCCCTGGCTGACAGGCCGGCGTCTTCCGCCACCTCCAGCGCGGCCACGCCCCGCAACAGCGTTTCCAGCGCAGGCCGGTCCAGCGCCGCAAGACCCGACGGCGCAGCCGCAGCCGCCTCAGGCACCGCAGCGGCAGCGACGCCGCTCCCCACAAGCCGGGCCAGCGCCCGGCGTGTCACACGCCCGTGCCCTGAGGCATCGGAAAGAGGAACGGAAGACCGCGACATCACATCACCACTCGACACCACAAACTCAAGGGAACCCCAGCCACACACCGAGTCGCGCCGAGCTGTCAAGCGCGGGGTTGCGTGTCAGCCCTGGTTGCACCGCATGACCGGAACGCAGACCCTTGCCCCCACATGGCCCCGCGCAGCGCCTTCCCTTCCGGCAGCCCTGTTCCTTGCCTTGCCCGGCAATTCTTAAGTCCAAGTTAATCCGCGCCCGCAACCCATTGATATTCCTGACACCCGCAAAGCGTCCGAGCTCGGACGCCTCAGCCGGCCAGGTGCTTCAACCCCTGGGTCACATCGGTCCGGACCGCCAGCCGAAGCCCCGGCTCGTCCCCGGCCCGCAAGGCGGCCAGGATGATCCGGTGGTGGTGGGGCGGCTCCCTCCGCCGCAGCCTCTGGTACAGCGACCGCATGGTCGGCCCCAGCTGAAGCCAGACCGTCTCGCACAGGGCCAGCATCGCGGGGGTCTGGGCCCGCAGGTACAGGGTCCGGTGGAACTCCAGGTTGGTCCGGACATAGGCCACCGCATCCTGCTTCAGCACCGCCTCGGCATTGGCGGCATTGATCGCGGCCAGCCGGTCGATCAGGGCAAAGTGGGCGCGCGGCAGGGCGCGGGCCGCCATCTCGGGCTCCAGCAGCGCCCGGATCGCCGCCAGCTCCTCGATCCTCTCGGGCGAAAGCTCCGGCGTCGAGATGCGGCCCGAGGAGGACAGCGTCAGCGCCCCCTCCGCCACCAGCCGCCGCACCGCCTCGCGCGCGGGGGTCATCGACACGCCAAAGCTCGCCCCGATCCCCCGCAGCGTCAGGTGGTGCCCCGGCGCTAGCTCGCCATGCATCACCTGCTGGCGCAGCACCCGGTACACCCGTTCATGGGCGGCGGCGGTCATGTCGGGGGCGCGGGTCGTGCCGGTCATCACCTCACTCCCCGAACCGCCAGCCCTGCAGCGCCTGCCCCTCGCTCCGCAACCAGCCGCGGTGGACCCGCCAGTCGGGGCACAGCCCGCTCACCACGGCCCAGAAGGCATCGGAGTGGTTCATCTCCACCAGGTGCGCCACCTCATGCGCGGCCACATAGTCCAGGACCGCCGGCGGCGCCATGATCAACCGCCAGGAATACATGATCGCCCCCGAGGCCGCGCAGGACCCCCACCGCGACCGCGTGTCCCTCAGCGTCACCCGGCTGACCCGGCGCCCAAGCGCGGCGGCATGGGCGTCGGTCGCCGCGACCAGCCGGTCGCGCGCCCTGGCCTTCAGCCAGGCCTGCACCCGCACCGGCATCTGCGCCGGATCGCCCGGCACCAGAAGGGCCCCGCCCTCCACCCGGATCTGCCGGCCGGCAGTCGGCACAAGCTCCAGCTCCACCCCCTCGACCGGCAGCCGCGCCCCCGGCACCACCACCTGCCCGCCCGCCGGCATCTCGGCCAGCATACGGCGCAGCCAGTCCTCCTGCGCACGAAGGAAGGCCATCGCCTCGGCCTCGCGCGCCCGCACCGGGATCGACAGCGTCACCCGCCCATCCATCCGCGAAACCCTGAGCGTGAACCGCCGCGCCCGCGCAGAGCGGCGCAGCACGATCTCGACGGGGGGGGAACCGGGCAAGGTGGGCATGAGCCCCGCAAGCATAGCCCCCCGCCACCAAGCCTTGCAAGGCGGGGGGACCGGCGCTATATGCCGCCATGAGAGGTTGGCGCGGGCAGGCACCTCGCCAACCCGGTCAGGTCCGGAAGGAAGCAGCCGTAACGAGCCCCGCTTGGGTCGTTGTCCAGCCTCTCACCTTCCCCCTGTCGCCGGGGACTACTCCCGAACTCGCAATATGTTGACCGGCCACACCGCCCGGTCATGCTTTCCCTTGTGCCAGACAGGACCAGATTGGCGACGGAATAACGCGGGTCCGGCGTTCAACCGGGGCAGGACCGAACGGACGAGGGATCGATGAAGCGCAGATATCTGGTGATCCCAGTCCTCATCGCCGCTTTGGCCGGCGCCGGCTGGTACTACACACAGGCCGAAGAAACCAAGGTTACGGCTCCCCCCACGGTGACGGTGGACCGCGGCACGGTCGAACAGACGGTGCTGGCCACCGGCGCGGTCGAGGCGATGAAACTCGTCTCTGTCGGCGCGCAGGTGTCGGGCCGGATCGAGAAGCTGACCGTCGCGGTCGGCGACAAGGTCCAGACCGGCGACCTGATCGCCCAGATCGACTCGCTTGACCAGGAAAACGCCGTCGCCCGCGCCGAGGCGGCGCTGGCCCAGGTGGACGCCCAGATCGCCGCCAAGCAGGCCTCGCTGGACGAGGCCGAAATCTCCCTGACCCGCAAGGAACGGCTGGCCGAGAAATCCTTTGCCACGACCGAGGAACTGGATTCGGCCCGAGCCACCGTGAAGCTGGCAAAGGCCGAGGTGGCGGCGTTGCAGGCCGCCCGCCGCATGGCCGAAGTCGAGCTGGCCGCTGCCCAGCTTGACCTGGACCGCACCCGCATCACCTCGCCCGCCACGGGCACGGTGGTGGCCGTCGTCACCAACGAAGGCCAGACCGTCGTTTCCTCGCAGCAGGCGCCGGTGATCGTGAAGATCGCGGCGCTGGACCGCGTGGTCATCAAGGCCGATGTCAGCGAGGCCGATGTGGTGCGCGTCGCCCCTGGCCAGGCCGCCCGCTTCACCCTTCTGGGCGCGCCCGAACACCCGCTTCAGGCGACGGTGGACTCCATAGAACCAGCCCCGGCCTCCATCGCCGACAGCGACGAAATCGACAACGATAAGGCGATCTACTACCGCGCCCGCTTCGAGGCAGACAATCCCGAGGGCCTGATGCGCATCGGCATGACCGCCGAGGTGACCATCTCGATCACCCGCGCCGATGACGTGCTGCGCGTGCTGACCTCGGTGCTGGGCAAACCGGGCGAGGACGGCGCCTACGAGGTCGAGGTCTGGAACCCCGCCAGCCAGACTCGCGAGACGCGCAAGGTCACGACAGGCATTTCCGACGACCTGCGCACCGAGGTCATATCCGGCCTGAACGAGGGCGACCTCGTGGTCTCTGACCGCACCTCGGGCCAGTCGGCGGTGGCGCAGATGCGGCGCCCGCCGGGGCTGCCGGGGTTCTGACATGGCCGAGCCGCTGATCTCGCTGCGCGGCATCACCCGCAGCTTCGTGGCGGGCGACCAGACCACGACCGTGCTGGCCGATGTCGATCTGGATATCTTCCCCGGCGAGATGGTGGCCATCGTCGGCGCCTCCGGTTCGGGCAAATCCACGCTGATGAACGTGATCGGCTGCCTGGACCGGCCAACATCGGGCAGCTTCCGCTTTGCCGGGCAGGATGTGGGGGCTATGGACGAAAACGCCCGCGCCCGCCTGCGCCGCGCGCATTTCGGCTTCATCTTCCAGCGGTATCAGCTGCTGCCCGACCTGGACGCCACCGGAAACGTTGAAATCCCGGCCGTCTATGCCGGCGCGGCAAGGGGCGAACGGCGGCACCGCGCGCGGGACTTGCTGGCAAAGCTCGGACTTGCCGAACGCGCGGGGCACCGGCCTTCGGAACTGTCCGGCGGCCAGCAGCAGCGCGTGTCGGTCGCGCGGGCGCTGATGAACGGCGGCGAGGTGATCCTGGCCGACGAACCCACCGGCGCGCTGGATTCCAAATCGGGCGCCGACCTGATGGCGCTGTTGCGCGACCTGAACCGCCAGGGCCACACCATCATCCTGGTGACGCATGACCCGGCCATCGCCGCCTCGGCCGACCGCGTGGTGGAAATCCGCGACGGCCGCATCGTGGCCGACCGGCGCAACGCCGAAACCCCGGCCAAGGCCCGGCTGGAACGCCCGAAAGAGCCGCGCGGCGGCCCCTTCGCGCTGATCGACCGGCTGCGCGAGGCGCTGTCGATGGCACTCAAGGCCATGGGCGCGCACCGGCTGCGCACCTTCCTCACCATGCTCGGCATCATCATCGGCATCGCCTCGGTGGTGGCCGTGGTGGCACTTGGCACAGGCAGCCAGCAGAAGGTGCTGGCCGACATCTCGGCCATCGGCACATCGACCATCGACATCCGCCCTGGCTCGGGCTTCGGCGACCGCCGCGCCAATGCGATCGAAACGCTGGTGCCCGCCGATGCCACGGCGCTTGCGGGCCAGCCCTGGGCCGTCTCGGTCTCGCCCGAGGCCGCCACGAATGTCACGGTGGTTCGCGGCAACATCTCGACCTCGGCGCAGGTGCGCGGCGTGGGCGCGGGCTACTTCAACGTGGGCGCCTTTTCCGTCACCGCGGGCAGCATCTTCGGCCAGGATGCGGTGGACAGCCGCGCGCAGGTCGCCGTGCTGGCCGCCGACACCGCCCAGACGCTTTTCCCCGATGGCAGCGACCCGGTCGGCCGCACCGTGATTGCCGGCGGCGTGCCGCTGAAGATCATCGGCGTGGTGAAATCCACCGGAGCCAGCTTCGGCCCTTCGACGCTGCGCATCTACACACCTTACAGCACCGTGGGCGCCCGCTTCACCGGCAAGGAACGGCTGGACAGCATCTCGGTCCGCATCTCGGACGAATACGAGATGTCCACCGCCGAAGGGCTCATCACGGATTTCATGCTGGCCCGCCACGGCACGCGCGATTTCTTCCTGACGAACTCCGACACCATCCGCGGCACGATCCAGAGCACCACGCAGACGCTGACCGTGCTGGTCGCCGCCATCGCGGTGATCTCGCTGGTCGTGGGCGGCATCGGCGTGATGAACATCATGCTGGTCTCGGTCACCGAACGCACGCGCGAGATCGGGGTGCGCATGGCGGTGGGCGCGCGGCGGTCCGACATCGTGGCGCAGTTCCTGATCGAGGCGATCCTCGTCTGCCTGATCGGCGGCGTCCTGGGCGTTGGCCTCGCCATGATCGCGGCCGAGGTGGCCACCGCCTTCTTCCCGCGCCTGCCCTTCACCTTCTCGCCCCTCGTGGCCGCGCTCGCCTTCCTCGCCTCGTCGGGCATCGGCGTGGTGTTCGGCTACCTGCCGGCCCGCTCTGCCTCGCGGCTCGACCCGGTGGTGGCGCTCGCCCGCGAGTGAGCCTTGCGCGGCGGCCCCCGCGGGCCTATCCTTGCGGGGCAAGTCCGGCACCCGGACCCAACGCGAAGGAGGACAGCATGGCAGAGATTGCACTCCTCCGGGCGAGCGCTGTCTGACGCCGCAAGGCTGACCGCCTCGCCCGACCGACATTCGCCGGCCGACCCTCGGGTCAGGCCCGATTTCCGGTTTTCGCGAGGTTCAAACCCCGATGACTCTTCCCCTCGCCGGCCTTGGATGGTCGGCTCATTTCCTGTCTCAGCTCGATCCGTCCGAGATCGGGCATCTTCGTCCCGCCCGCGTCGCGGCCGTCCACCGTGACCGCATCGAGACGCTCACCGAAACCGGCCCCCTGGGGCTGGTCCTGCCCGCATCGCTTTCCACCGCCGATCTGGCGGTGGGCGACTGGGTGCTGGCCGAAGCCGAAGTTCCGCGCGTCGCCCGGCTGCTTGACCGCCACAGCGACCTGCACCGTCGCGCCCCCGGCTCGGATGCCACGCGCCAGCTGATCGCCGCCAACCTGGACGGGCTGGCCATCGTCACCTCCTGCAACGCCGAATACTCCACGGCGCGGCTGGAGCGTTACCTGGCACTGGCCCGGTCCGCGGGCATCGCGCCCGTGGTGGTGCTGACCAAGGCCGATCTCGCCGACCCCGCCCCCTGGGTGGACGAAGCTGTGCGCGCCGCCCGCGACGCGCCGGTTCTGGCGGTCGATGCGCGCGACCCGGTCTCTGTCGCAAGGCTCGCCGACTGGTGCGGACGCGGCCACACGCTTGGCCTCGTGGGCTCCTCCGGCGTGGGCAAATCCACGCTCGCCGCCACGCTCACCGGCCAGGCGCTCGCCACCGCCGGCACCTCGGTGCTCAAGGACAAGGGCCGCCACACCACCACGTCGCGCCAGCTTGTCCCCACCCTTGGCGGCGGCTGGCTGATCGACACGCCTGGCATGCGTGAGCTGCAACTGGCTGACGCCGCCGAAGGCATCGCCGCCACCTTCGACGACATCGAGGCGCTGGCGGCGGACTGCCGCTTCTCCGACTGTGCCCACCAAGGCGAGCCGGGCTGCGCCGTCGCCCGCGCGGTGGAAGACGGCACACTGGACCCCGCGCGCCTGAACCGCTGGCGCAAGCTGAAGCGCGAGGACCGCTTCAACGCCATGTCGCTCGCCGAAGCACGGGCGCAATCCCGCGCCTTCGGCCGAAAGACGCGCGACATCGGGCGCCAGAAGGAGGAACGCAACCGCTGGTAGCGGCGCCCTCAGCCCCCCTCCCCCAGCCCCTCCCCACAAGGGGGAGGGCCGGGGAGGGGGCTTCCCCAAACAAGGGACCGCGCCGGTTGCCGTCCCTGCCCCGCCCGTCTAGACTGCCCGCAGCCGCCCGAGGAGCCATGACCGAAGCCCCCGCCTACCGCGTCCTTGCCCGCAAGTACCGCCCGGAAACCTTCGCCGACCTCGTCGGGCAGGAGGCGATGGTGCGCACGCTGAAGAACGCCTTCGCGGCCGATCGCATCGCCCATGCCTTCATCATGACCGGCATCCGCGGCACGGGCAAAACCACCACCGCCCGCATCATCGCCAAGGGGCTCAACTGCATCGGCCCCGATGGCACCGGCGGGCCGACAACCGACCCCTGCGGCAAATGCGACCCCTGCCGCGCCATCGCCGAGGGCCGCCACGTCGACGTGATGGAGATGGACGCCGCCAGCCGCACCGGCGTGGGCGACATCCGCGAGATCATCGAAAGCGTCCACTACCGGGCGGCTTCCGCCCGCTACAAGATCTACATCATCGACGAAGTGCACATGCTCTCGACCAGCGCCTTCAACGCGCTGTTGAAGACGCTGGAAGAGCCGCCCGCGCATGTGAAGTTCATCTTCGCCACCACCGAAATCCGCAAGATCCCCGTCACCGTCCTGTCGCGCTGCCAGCGCTTCGACCTGCGCCGGATCGAGCCCGAGGCGATGCTCGCCCTCCTGCGCCGCATCGCCACTGCCGAAGGCGCCTCGATCACCGACGAGGCGCTGGCGCTCATTACCCGCGCCGCCGAAGGCTCCGCCCGCGACGCGACCTCGCTCTTGGATCAGGCCATTGCCCATGGCGCGGGCGAGACCACCGCCGAACAGGTCCGCGCCATGCTGGGCCTCGCCGACCGCGGCCGCGTGCTGGACCTGTTCGAGATGATCCTGAAGGGCGACGCCCCCGGCGCCCTGTCCGAGCTTTCCGCCCAGTATTCCGACGGCGCCGATCCGGTCGCCGTCCTGCGCGACCTGGCCGAAATCGCGCATTGGCTGTCGGTCCTGAAAGTCTCGCCCGCCACCGCCGACGACCCGACCACCCCTCCCGACGAACGCGCCCGCGGGCTGGAAATGGCCGGCCGCTTGCCGATGCGCGTGCTGTCGCGGCTCTGGCAGATGCTGATCAAGGCGCTGGAAGAGGTGCCGCTCGCCCCCAATGCCATGATGGCCGCCGAAATGGCCGTCATCCGCATGACCCATGTGGCCGACCTGCCCGACCCGGAAGCCCTGATCCGCAAGCTGACCTCCGAACCCCGCCCGCCCATGCCCGGCGGCGCCCCCGCCGGTGGCCCCTCGGGCACCGTCCATTCGCCGATGCGCATGGCGCCCATGTCGCCCGCCCGCGGCCCCATGGCCGCCGCCGCCCCCGCCATCATGGCCGAAGGCGGGCTGGCGCTCTACGGCCGCTTCGGCGATGTGGTGGAGCTCATCCGCGAAAAGCGCGACGTGAAGCTCCTCACCGATGTCGAGGATGGCCTCCGCCTCGCCCGCTATGCCCCCGGCCGGATCGAGTTCGAGCCCGCCCCCAATGCCGCACCCGACCTCGCCGCCCGTCTCGCGCAGCGCCTCCAGGTCTGGACCGGCGCGCGGTGGGGCGTCTCGGTCGTCTCCACCGGCGGCGCGGCCACGCTGCGCGAACAGCGCGAGGCCCAGGACTCCGCGGCCCAGGCCGAGGCGATGCAGCATCCGCTTGTGCAGGCGGCGCTGGCCGCCTTCCCCGGTGCCCGCATCGCCGCGATCCGCACGCCCGAGGCCCAGGCCGCCGAAGCCGCGGCCCAGGCGCTGCCCGAGGTCGAGGACGAATGGGATCCGTTCGAAGAATGAGCAGAAGGAACGACAGATGCTGAAGGGAATGGGCGGCCTCGGTGGCCTGGGCGACATGGCCAAGATGATGAAGGCCGCGCAGGAAATGCAGGCCAAGATGGCCGAGCTGCAGGAAGAGATGGCCCGCACCGTGGTCATCGGCGAATCCGGCGGCGGCCTCGTCAAGGCCCGCGTCACCGCGCGCGGCGAGCTGACCGGGCTCGACATCGACCCCTCGATCCTGGTTCCGTCCGAAAAGGAAGTGGTCGAGGACCTGATCATCGCCGCCATCCGCGACGCGCAATCCAAGGGCCAGGCCCGCAGCCAGCAGGAACTCAAGCGCCTGACCGAAAGCCTCGGCCTGCCTCCCGACGTCAAGCTTCCCTTCTGATGGCCGCGGCCGGCCCCGCCCCAGGACTGGCCCGTCCGGCGCCCGCGCCGCGTGCCGTCCGCCGGGCGGCTCCCTCCCCCTCGTGGGGAGGGATGAGGAGGGGGGCCGCCGCCCGCCCGTCCGTGCGCCCAGGACCCGCACCATGACCGACACCCCGCGCGAGATCGAGACTCTGATCGACCTCCTGGCCCGGCTGCCCGGCCTCGGGCCGCGCTCGGCCCGGCGCGCGGTGCTCGCGCTCCTGAAGAAACGCGCCACCCTGATGGCGCCGCTCGCCCAGGCCATGTCGCAGGTGGCCGCCTCGGCCCGCGACTGCCAGGTCTGCGGCAACATCTCCACCGCCGACACCTGCCCGATCTGCACCGACCCGCGCCGCGCCACGGGCGAGATCTGCGTGGTCGAAGACGTGGCCGACCTATGGGCCATGGAACGCGGCGCGCTCTTCAAGGGCCGCTACCACGTCCTCGGCGGCACGCTTTCGGCGCTCGACGGGCTGGGGCCCGACGAGCTGCGCATCCCCGCGCTGGTCGCACGGGTGCGCGAAGACCACATCACCGAAGTCATCCTGGCGCTGAACGCCACGGTCGACGGCCAGACCACCGCCCATTACATCGCCGACGCGCTGGAAGGCAGCGGCGCCACGGTCAGCACGCTCGCCCAGGGCGTGCCCATCGGCGGCGAGCTTGACTACCTGGACGATGGCACGATCGGCGCCGCCCTTCGCGCGCGGCGCCGGCTCTGAACCTCAGCGGTCCTCGTCCTCGTCGTCTTCGTCGTCGCCCTGGGGCAGGTTGAAGAAGCTTTCCGCATCCGAGAAGTCCGCGGGCTTCTCGCGCTCTTCCTCGCCCATGAAGGCACCGATGCCTTCCAGCACGCCGCCCAGCTTGGGCTCGGTCGCCATGCCAAGCGAGGTCTCGGTGGACACGAGCTTGCGCCGCTCGTCATCCGTCATCACCGCGCCCTCGGCCGCCTTCTTGCGCGCCGCCGCCTGCACCGCCGCGTCCAGCTCGGACTGCTTGCACAGGCCAAGAGCCACCGGATCGATGGGGGTGATGTTGTTGATGTTCCAGTGCGACCGCTCGCGGATCGAAAGGATGGTGGGCTTGGTCGTGCCGACCAGCTTGCCAATCGCGCCATCCGACAGTTCCGGGTGGAACTTCACCAGCCACAGGATCGCGGCCGGGCGGTCCTGCCGCTTCGACAGGGGCGTATAGCGCGGACCGCGGCGCTTTTCCTCGCCCACGGCGGCGGCGTTGAACTTTAGCTTCAGCCGGTACAGCGGGTCCTTCTGGCCGCGCTCGATCTCGATCTGGTCCAGCTGGTTGTTCGCCACCGGATCAAAGCCCTTGACCCCGGTCGCCACGTCTCCGTCGGCGATGCCCTGCACTTCCAGCTCGTGCAGGCCGCAGAATTCGGCGATCTGGCGGAAGTTCAGCGTGGTGTTGTCGATCAGCCAGACCGCAGTCGCCTTGGCCATCAGGGGCTTGCTCATCGGGTTCTCCTTTGCACTTCTCTCCCGTGCCGGGAAACCGGCTGCGGCTTCGTTCGCCGCGATTTCCACGATTTCGGGAAGTCAGGGGCGCATATAGTCCCCTTCCCCGCCTGAGGAAAGAGGAAATGCGGCTGAAAATCCTGCCTGCGCTCCTTCTCGCCGCCGCCCCGGCCCTTGCCGAAGGCGAACGGGCGGGGGATTTCGACTACTACCTGCTCTCGCTCGGCTGGTCGGCCAACTGGTGCGCGCTCACCGGCGATTCGCGCGACGATCCGCAATGCGACGCGGGCCTCGGCCTCACCTGGACAGTGCACGGCCTCTGGCCCCAGGACGAATCCGGCTGGCCCAGCTACTGCCGCACCCCGGCGCGCGACCCGTCCAAGGCCGAAACGGCGGCGATGGCCGACATCATGGGCGGCGCCGGCCTCGCCTGGTACCAGTGGAAGAAACACGGCCGCTGCTCGGGCCTGGACCCGCAGGACTACTTCGCACTCATGCGCCGCGCCTATGGCAGCGTCACGCTGCCGCCGGTGTTCCAGCGGCTCAGGCAAGAGGTCGAACTCCCCGCCTCGGTCGTCGAGGACGCCTTCCTCGAAGTGAACCCCGGCCTTGCCCGCGACCAGATCACCGTCACCTGCCTGGACGGCATGATCCAGGAGGTCCGGCTCTGCCTGACCAAGGACCTCCAACCCCGCCGCTGCAGCGCCGATGTGATCCGCGACTGCCGCCTGAAGGACGCGCTGATGGAACCCGTCCGCTAGGGGACGAGCCCTGACCCCGGACCGCGGAACACGCCTGCGGTTGTACGGCCACGGCCCCTTGCCTTCCAAGTGACCGCGGGCGGCCCGAAGTCACGCTCACGAAGCCAGCAAAAGTGATTTCGAACTTGTGAGTATGGCGGACCTCCCATCTATTGTACGGGCAAATCCTGTGTTCGAGTACGGGAAACCCACATGCTGTCCAAGTCCACCCCCCTGCCCGCAAGCGCCGCCTTCCGTCGCGCTTGCTCCATCCGCCACAGGCTCCTCGCCTCCGCCGCCACCGTTCTCGCCCTGGGCGCCACAGCCGCGCCGACGTGGGCGGCGGATGGCGATGGCGGCGCAGGCGTCGGCGTACACACGTCCGGCGGCACCGCCAGCATCCTTGGCACCGGCGGGCTCGGCCAAGGCTCTGGAGAAGCCAACACCAGCGGGGGCGGGGGCGGCGCGGGGGTTTTTGGGGGGAACGGCGGCGACGGCAATCCATTGGGTGCAGGGGGAAAACACGGGAGAGGCGGTTACGTTCCCGGAATGCACGCCTTCGACGGCGGCACGTCCGTTGCCGACGGCGGCGGCAACGGTGGCGGTGGCG
>Ga0209368_1000553_pt1 | contig 29044 bp, 22 predicted proteins | sample EBPBio242008_DNA_FD_185862 | JGI IMG/M metagenome (GOLD analysis project Ga0209368, IMG submission 185862) | Wastewater treatment Type I Accumulibacter community from EBPR Bioreactor in Madison, WI, USA - Reactor 1_4/24/2008_ DNA (SPAdes)... | ecosystem: Engineered > Bioreactor > EBPR >...
CCCAGCCGGCATAGGTCACGACGCCATCTGCAGTGGCCAGCACCGGCGAGCCATAGCTGCCCGCCATGTCCACGCCCTCGTGCATCCGGCGGCCCCAGCCCTTCGGATCCTGCCGCACGCCAAAGCCGCTCGTATAGCGGAACGATGTCTTCAGCGGCAGAACCAGCGGCACCTTGGCCGCGGCGATGCGGTACATGTTCACTTCGTCCAGCTTGCCCAGCAACGCATTCGCCCGCACCTCGTCAGGCGAGGGCCCCGCACCCGAGGTGGAAAGCGACAGCGGCCCAAGCGGCCCGCCCTGGCCCGAATAACCGCGCCGGACCGAGCTCAGCAGGCTGTCCGGCGACAGGCCGGCGGCAGCGAACATCTTGTCCAGCGGCTCCATCGAGACGGTGATCGCGTCTTCCAGTTGCGCGAATATCTCGGCATTGCGCGCCAGAATCGCATCGCGCTCGGCCGCGACGGCATCCACTTTGGCCACGGCATCGCGCGCGGCACCTTCCATCAGGTCGCGCTCTCCCGCCGTCTCGTTCAGGGCGGTGGACAGGAAGGCCAGCGTTTCCGCAGTGTCCTGCGCCTGTTCCGCTGCCGTCACCACGTCCTGCGCATCGGTATTCTGCAGCGCCGCCAGTTCGGTCCGGGCGCTGTCGCGCTCCTGGATGGTGCGGCTCAGCGTGGCCTGGATCACCTCGATCCCGGTCTCCAGCTCGCGCCGCCGGTCTTCCGAGGCCAGAAGCCGGGTCTGCATCTTCGACACTTCGGCCAGCGCCAGGTTGAACCGCTCCTGCGCGCGTACCGCCTCGTCGGCGCGGCGGTCGCGGTCCACCGACAGGGCGCTCAGCCGTTCCTCGAACCGCGCCTGGCGCAACTGCTGTTGCGTCCGGGCCGATCCGGCGTTCACGAAATCCAGAAGCAGGATCGAGGTCGCGACCACCGTCCACAGCAACAGGACGCCGCCGCCAGCGATGGCGATGGCCTGGGTTGCAGGGCGAAGACGGACAAAGCGTGTGTCTCGGTCGGACTTCAGAAATAGGCGCTGTTCGGGAAGAATGCGCTCAAGAGCGGCATTGATCCGATAGGCGATATGCATCGGCACGGGGTGGATTCCGTTCGTGTGTGGTCCTAGAACAAAACGAATTTCCCCGGTCCCCGAGGCGCCCCCTGATTAGCCAGAGCCTTGGCCGCTCGCAACGAATTTGACCGGCAGGGGGCGGAAGCCCGCCTTTTCGGGCCAAAGTTCGGCGGGATTTCGCCGATGGTGCCGCATTGACCTCACGCCAGCGAGCGGATCAGGCCGGTTCTTCCTCTGCTTCGCCGGTCTCGGCCAGCGGCCAGTAGAAGTCGGGAGGCAAGCCGGCTTCGGCGCGCTTCTCCTCGTTGAAGGGCGGCTTCAGTGCTCCGTGGAAATAGGTCCGCACCAGCCGGTGGAACTCGTCCTTCGGGTCGGTGCCGGACCGGCCGCACAGCCAGTTGAACCATTTCGAGCCATAGGCGACATGGCCCACTTCCTCGGCATAGATCACATCCAGGGCGGCCACTGCGTCGGTCTCGCCCGCCTTGCGGAAGACCTCGATCATGCCGGGCGTCACGTCCAGGCCGCGCGCTTCCAGGACCATCGGCACCACGGCCAGACGGCCGGGCAGGTCGTCCACCGTGTCTTCGGCCGCGCGCCACATGCCGGCATGGGCGGGCAGGGCGCCGTAATGGCTGCCCATCGCCTCCAGGCAGTCGCAGATCAGGTTGAAGTGCTTGGCCTCCTCGTCGGCGGCCTTCACCCAGTCGTCGAAAAAGCCGGGCGGCATCCCGGCCTCGGTAAAGCGTGCAACGATGTCCCAGTGCAGATCCACCGCGTTCAGCTCGATATGGGCCAGCGCGTGCAGCAGGGCGATGCGCCCCTGGGGCGAGCCCGGCCTGCGCCGCGGCACCTCGCGCGGGGGCAGAAGCTCGGGCCGTTCGGGGCGCGCGGGCCGCAGCGGCGGGTCGGCCCGCCCGATCGGGATCGGCGCGCCGGCCTTGCGCGCGGCAAACCACGCCGCGGCATGGGCGCGGCCAAGCGCCGTCTTGGCACGCCCGTCGGCGGTGGTCAGAACCTCCACGGCCATTTCCGCGAGGCTTGTCATGCCATGGCCTCGACGGCGGCCAGCACCTCGGCCGCATGACCCTTGACCTTGTCCACCTGCCAGACCTGCCGGATGATCCCGTCGCCGCCGATCAGCACGGTCTGGCGCAACACGCCCTGCACCATCTTGCCGAAGAACAGCTTCTCGCCGAACAGGCCCCAGCTTTCCATCATCGTCCCGCCGTGGTCCGACAGCAACGGCATGGTGATGCCCATCTTGGCGATGAACCGGTCATGCGCCGCGGCCTTGTCCTTCGACAGGCCCAGCACCTCTGCCCCCTTTGCCTTGAAACGCGGGTAAAGCTCCTGGAACTCCATCACCTCGTTCGTGCAGGTGGGCGTGCCATCCTTGCCATAGGCGAACAGGACCACCAGTGCCGGGCGCAGCGACGACAGCGTCAGCGAGCCGCCGCCATCGCGGGGCAGGGTGAAATCGGGCGCGGGCTTGCCCGCCAAGATGTCCAGATTTGTCATGGGCGGCTCCTTGCCTTCGGTTGCGGGGATGCTTCCCGTTCCGGCTTAATTCGGGCACAGTAAAAGGCAATTCCGCGCAAGCCGGAAGTGGCCCGCCGGGACGGGCGGACGAGGCAGAAGATCGGGCAGGCGCCGCCAGGGGCAGCGCCCCGCCGCAGGACGGACAGAGTGAGCGCGAAGACGGAAGAGCATCTCTCCGCCCCGGCACCGGCGGACGCACGCCCCCGGCGGTCGCGCGCGGCGCGCAGCATCGCCATCGTGGTGCTCGCCCTCTGGGCGCTTCTCATCGGCCTGGGCTACGCCGCCCTCGCCCTCACCGGCCGTGCGCTGCCCGTGCCGGTCTGGGCCGTGGCCGAGCTCGAATCCCGCCTGAACACCTGGCTCGGCCCCGCGCTTGGCGGCGCCGTGGTCTCGCTCGACGGCCTCGACATCGCCATCGACCGCAGCTTCGTGCCCGTCCTGCACATCTCCGACCTGCGCGTCATGCCGCCCGGGGGCGGCACGCTTCTGGTCCTGCCCTCGGCGACCGCCACGCTCGACCCCAAGGCCGCGCTGGAAGGCGCGCTGCGGCTGCGGCGCCTGTCGGTCAGCGGCGCCGAGGTCGAGGTGACACGCTTCACCGACGGCAGCTTCAACTTCACCTTCGGCTCCGGCGCGGCCGTCCCGCCCATCGCCAGCCTCGAACAGCTCTTCGCCGCCGTCGACCGCGCCTTCGCCCTGCCGGCCCTGTCGCGCGTCGAGCGGGTCGAGGCCGATGCCCTGGGCGTCACGCTGGACGACCGGCGCGCCGGCCGGCGCTGGCAGATCGGCGATGGTCGCTTCGTGCTGGACAACCGCCCCGAGGAACTGGGGGCCGAGCTCTCCTTCTCGCTCGTCCAGCCCGGCTCCGCCCCCGCCCGAGCCACGCTCGCCGCCAGCATGACCCGCGGCGCCGACACTGCGCGCATCCGCGCCACGGTCGACAATGTCGCCGCCCGCGACCTGGCCGCGCAGACCAGCCCGCTTGCCTGGGCCGCGGCGCTGGATGCGCCCATCTCGGGCCAGGTTTCGGCCACGCTCGACACCCGGGGCCTCACCGCCTTCGAGGGCCAGCTCGACATCGGCAAGGGCGCACTGCGCCCGACGGCGGCCACCACCCCCGTCCGCTTCGACCGGGCCGACCTGCGCCTCAGCTTCGATGCCGGGACCGGCCGCATCCTCCTCTCCGACCTTTCGGTCGAAAGCGATTCCCTTCGCGCCGAGGCCTCGGGCCAGGCCTATCTTCTGGATGCCGGCGGCCGGCGCATGACCGGCCCGCTGACGGGCGCCCGCCCGGTTGCGTTCCTTGGGCAGATCGTCGTGGGCAGCGTGATGGTCGATCCCGCCGGCCTCTTCGAAGCCCCGGTCAGCTTCTCGTCCGGCGCCATGGACATGCGCCTTTCGCTCGATCCCTTCCGGCTCGACGTGGGCCAGCTCAGCCTGGCCGAGGGCGACGAATCCATCTCGGCCCGTGGCCATCTCACCGCCGCCCCCGATGGCTGGCGCCTGTCGCTCGATGCCGGCATCAACCACATCGGCGTCGACCGGCTGCTCGCGCTCTGGCCCGTCCACCTCGTCCCGCTCACCCGCCAGTGGCTCGCCGACAATGTCGAGGTGGGGGAACTCTTCGGCCTGCGCGCCGCCGTCCGCACCGCGCCGCAGACCGCGCCGGTGGTCTCGCTGGACTATGAATTCCGCGACACGACCGTCCGCTTCATCAAGACGCTGCCGCCCATCACCGATGCCTGGGGCCGCGCGGGCATCAAGGATTTCACCTACACCATGGTGGTGAACCAGGGCACCGTGACCCCGCCTCAGGGCGGCCCGATCGCTGTGAAAACCGGCACCTTCTCCATCGCCAACATCACCGAACGCCCGGCCCGCGCCCGGATCGAGATGCAGACCGAAAGCTCGCTCACCGCGGCGCTTTCCGTGCTGGACGAGCCGCCCTTCCGCTTCCTCACCAAGGCTGGCAAGCCGGTCGACCTCGCCGAGGGCCAGGCGACGCTCAGCACCTCGATGGAACTGCCCTTGAAGAAGGGCCTCAAGCCGCACGAGGTCAGCTTCCTCATGCAGGGCCAGCTTTCCGGCGTCAGCTCCTCCAAGATCATCCCCGGCAAGGTGGCCACCGCCGATGCGCTCTCCATCCTTGCCGATCCGCGCGGGATGCGCATCGCCGGGGCGGGTCGCCTGGGCCAGGTGCCCTTCGACATCACCTACACCCAGGGCTTCGGCCCGCCGGGTGTGGCCGCACGCCCGCATATCGAGGGAACCGCCACTCTGTCCCAGGCGGCGGTGGATGAATTCTCGCTTGGCCTGCCCGCCAATACCGTCTCGGGCGAGGCGCAGGGCACGCTGACGGTGGATTTCCCGCTCAATGCCCCGGCCATCGTCACCATCGGCTCCGATCTCAAGGGCCTGGGCCTCACCGTTCCGGCCATCGGCTGGCGCAAGCCCGCCGCCGAATCCGGCCGGCTCGATGCGGTGATCGACCTGTCGAAGCCGCCGCTGGTGCGCAGCCTTTCCCTGTCAGGCGGCGGGCTCGTGGCCGAAGGCGGGCAGGTGACCACCAACCCCGATGGCGGCATCGGCCGAGCCACGTTCACCCGCGCCAGGCTGAACGGCTGGATCGACGCGCCGGTCACGCTGGTCGGGCAGGGCAGGGGCCGCCCACCCGCGGTGGAAATCGACGGCGGAACCGTGACCGTCTCGCGCATGTCGGGCGCGGGTCTTGGCGGCGGTGGCGGTGCGGGGGGCGACAACGTGCCCATCACCCTGCGCCTTGACAAGCTCCAGGTCTCCAAGGGTCTCGCCGTGACCGACCTTCGCGGCACCTTCTCCACGCGGGGCGGCTTCAACGGCGATTTCACCGGGCTGATGAACGGCAAGGCCCGTCTGCGCGGGGCCGTGGTGCCCTCGAAGAATGGCCCCGCCGTGCGCGTGCAAAGCGACAATGCCGGCGCCATGCTTCAGGCCGCTGGCATCTTCGACAGCGCCCGCAGCGGCAAGCTCGACCTTCGGCTTACACCGCGCGCCGGGGCCGGCCAGTTCGACGGCGAGGCCACGCTCACCGATTTCCGCGTCATAAACGACAACATCCTGGCCGAGCTTCTGAACGCGATCAGCGTGGTCGGCCTGATCGAACAGCTTGGCGGCGGCGGCATCGCCTTTTCAACCGCCGAGGCGAAGCTGGATATCACGCCAAGCAGCGTCACCGTGATCGACGGCGCCGCCACGGGCGCCTCGCTTGGCGTCACCCTGTCGGGCAGCTACCGGCTGAAGGATTCCGCGCTCGACATGCAGGGCGTGATCTCGCCCATCTACATGGTCAACGGGATCGGCCAGTTCTTTACCCGCAAGGGCGAAGGCGTGCTTGGCTTCAACTACACGCTCACCGGCACCTCCGGCTCGCCCAAGGTCGGGGTCAATCCGCTCTCCATCCTGACCCCCGGCGCCTTCCGGGATGTCTTCCGCCAAATCACCTCCGGACCCCAGAAGAAGACCCCATGAAACTGGACGATTTCGATTTTCACCTGCCGGAGGACCTCATTGCCACCCGGCCCGCGAAACCGCGGTCTTCGGCGCGGCTGCTGCTGGCCCAGGGCGGTTCGATCACGGATCGGCACGTTTACGACCTGCCCGCGATCCTGCGTCCCGGCGACCGGCTGATCCTGAACAACACCAAGGTGATTCCCGCGCGCCTCAGCGGCACCCGCCTGCGCGACGGCGCCGGCGCAAAGGTCGAGGTCACGCTGATGGAGCCTGCGGCTGAAGGCTGGCGCGTGATGGCCAAGCCGCTGCGCAAGCTCAATCCCGGCGATGTGGTGCGCTTTTCGGACGATCTGTCCGCGACCGTGGTCGAAAGGGGGGGCGAGGATGCCCGGCTGGTCTTCGACCGCACGGGCGCGGATTTCGACGCCGCGCTGCGCGCCGCCGGAGCCATGCCGCTGCCGCCCTACATCGCCGCGCGCCGTGCCCCGGACGAACAGGACAACGAGGATTACCAGACCGTCTTTGCCCGCCGCTCCGGCGCCGTGGCGGCCCCGACCGCGAGCCTGCATTTCGATGCGGCCCTGCTGGACCGGCTCCGAGCCATGGGCGTGGAGTTCACCGAAGTCACCCTGCATGTCGGCGCCGGAACCTTCCTGCCGGTCAAGGTGCAGGATGTGACCACCCACCGCATGCATGCCGAATGGGGCGAGGTCACGCCCGAGGCCGCCACCCAGATCAACGCCACGAAAGCGGCCGGCGGCAGGGTCATCCCGGTCGGCACCACCGCGCTCCGCCTGATCGAAAGCGCCGCGCGTTCGGGCCGGATGGAACCCTGGACAGGCGAGACCGACATCTTCATCTATCCCGGCTTCCGCTTCCACGTCACGGACGGGCTGATGACCAACTTCCACCTGCCGAAATCCACGCTCCTGATGCTGGTGTCGGCGCTGATGGGCAAGGACCGCATCGACCGGATCTATGCCCATGCCGTGAAGGACCGGTATCGCTTCTTCTCCTACGGCGACGCCTCTCTTCTCCTGCCCTGATCCGGCGCCTCTCGCGCCCCGGCGCAGGCCGGGGCCTCGATCCGCTCACGTCACGACAAAAGTTAAGTCCAAGTTAATTCGGATTTGCAAGTCATTGATATCGTTGATGTGAGGCAAGCGTCCGAGCTCGGACGCCCCTGACGGCCCCAGACCCCGCCGCGTCGGATTCCGGCTGTCCGAATCCCCGGCCCCGGCTAGGATCGCCCCAGCCAAGGAGACCCCCGATGCTTCGCACCCTCGCCGCCACCTGGCCCCTCCTCCTCGGCCTCATGCTCCTCATGGTGGGCAACGGCGTCCAGGGCTCGCTCCTCGGCATCCGCGGCGCGCTCGAGGGCTTCTCGACCTTCCACCTCTCGGTGGTCATGTCGGCCTACTTTGCCGGCTTCCTCGGCGGCTCCCGCCTCGCCCCCCGCCTGATCCGCCGCGTCGGCCATGTCCGGGTCTTCGCGGCCCTGGGCTCGATGATCTCGGCCATCCTCGTCCTCTATCCCCTGGCGCTCGACTGGGTCGCCTGGTCCGCCCTCCGCGTGGTCATCGGCTTCTGCTTCGCCGGCATCTACGTGACCACCGAAAGCTGGCTCAATGCCATGGCCACCAACGAAACCCGCGGCCAGGCCCTGTCGGCCTACATGATCGTCCAGATGCTGGGCATCATCGCCAGCCAGGTTCTCTTCGGCTTCGGCGACCCCGAGGGCTTCGCCCTGTTCATCATCCCCTCCGTCCTCGTCTCGCTGGCCTTCATGCCGCTCCTCCTCGCCGACCTTCCGGCGCCCGAGTTCGAGGACACCCGCCCCATGCCCTTCCGCCGCCTCTTCCGCATCTCCCCCCTCGGCTGCGCCGGGATGCTGCTGACCGGCGGCATCTTCTCGGCCATGTTCGGCATGGCCTCGGTCTGGGGCGCGATGCGGGCACTGACCGTGGGCCAGATCGCGGGCTATGTGGGGGCGCTCTACGTGGGCGGGCTTCTGTTCCAGTATCCTGTCGGCTGGCTCTCCGACCGCATCGACCGCCGCCAGCTGGTGCTGGCCCTCTCCGCCCTCGGGGCCGCAACCATGCTGGTCGCCTTCGCGGTCAAGCTGCCCTATCCCGCGCTCCTGGTCGTGGCCGCGGTCCTGGGCGGGATGATCAACCCGCTCTACTCCCTGCTGATCGCCCACACCAACGATTTCCTCGGCCGCGAGGAAATGGCCGCCGCCTCCTCGGGGATGCTGTTCCTCAACGGCTTCGGCGCGGTCTTCGGCCCGCTGGTCGCCGGCTGGGTCATGCATGTGGTGGGCTCACCGGGCTACTTCCTCTTCATCGGGCTCCTCTTCGCCGCCCTTGCCGCCTACACCGGCTGGCGGATGCGCAAGCGGGTCGCCCCGAACGAGACCGGTGGCTATGCCGGCCTCGCCCCGCTGGCGCAGACCGTCGCGGTCGAGGCGGTGCGGGATCAGCAGTCCCGCCCCTCCCATCACTCGGGGGATGCAGCCTGACCGTTGCCCCGCGCGGCTTTCCCTGCCACGGTGCGGGGGCAGTGACGGGAGCGCACCATGTCTGGACCGATCGAAGTGCTGGATTTCTGGCTTGGCGAGATCGGCCCGGAGGGGTGGTATGCCGGGGGAGAGGTGATCGACGGGCTTTGCCGCGACCGCTTCCTCGAGGTCTGGCAAGCGGCCAACGAAGGCCACCTGGACCACTGGATTGATGGCCCGGCGGGCGCCCTGGCCTATCTGGTCGTGACCGACCAGTTTCCGCGCAACATTCATCGCGGGTCGGCCCTTGCCTTCGCCACCGATGCGCGGGCCCGCACAGCGGCCCGGCGGGCGCTGGAGGAAGGCTGGGACCTTGAGGCGCCCGAACCGGAGCGGCAGTTCTTCTACCTGCCGTTCGAGCATTCCGAGGACCTGGCCGATCAAGACCTTTGCGTTGCGCTCATGGAGGAACGGCTCCCGTCGGAGCCAGACAACCTGCTTCACGCCCGCGCGCACCGCGAGATCATCGCCCGGTTCGGCCGGTTCCCCTTTCGCAACGCCGCCCTTGGCCGAGAAAGCAGTGCCGCGGAAGAGGCCTTCATGGCGGAAGGGGGTTACATGGCGATCGTGCGAGCGCTAACATCCTGAGCCATGCACACGGTGCAAGGCGCTGCGGCGCAGCGTGCGTTGCTTGGAGTTTTCGGATAGTTTAAGGGTAAACCAGTTTCGCCGAGGGAGGGAAGCATGGCTGCCAGGGAATTCGACGTCGTGGTGATCGGGGCGGGGCCGGGCGGCTATGTGGCCGCGATACGGGCCGCGCAACTGGGCAAGAACGTCGCCATTGTCGAGCGCGAGCATCTTGGCGGTATCTGCCTGAACTGGGGCTGCATCCCGACGAAGGCACTTCTGCGCAGTGCCGAGGTTTTCCACCTGATGCATCGCGCCAAGGAGTTCGGGCTGAAGGCCGAGGGCATCGGCTATGACCTTCCCGCCGTTGTGGCCCGGTCGCGGGCAGTGGCAAAGCAGTTGTCTTCGGGCATCGGCCACCTCATGAAGAAGAACAAGATCACCGTGGTGATGGGCGAGGCGACTCTGCCCGCCAAGGGCCGTGTCAGCGTGAAGACCGACAAGGGCACCGAGGATCTGATTTCCAAGGCCATCATCCTTGCGACTGGCGCACGGGCGCGCGAATTGCCGGGGCTGGAAGCCGACGGCGACCTCGTCTGGTCCTACAAGCACGCCCTTGTGGCCAAGCGGATGCCGAAGAAGTTGCTGGTCATTGGCTCGGGCGCCATCGGCATCGAATTTGCAAGCTTCTTCAACACGCTTGGGGCGGACGTTACAGTGGTCGAAGTGATGGACCGCATCTTGCCGGTGGAAGATGCCGAGATTTCCGCCTTCGCGAAGAAGAGTTTCGCCAAGCAGGGCATGAAGATCCTGGAAAAGGCGGCGGTCAAGAAGCTGGACCGCAAGCCGGGCGTGGGCGTGACGGCCCATATCGAGAAGGACGGAAAGGTCGAAACGATGGAGTTCGACACCGTCATCTCGGCCGTCGGTATCGTCGGCAATGTCGAGAACCTTGGCCTCGAGGCGCTTGGCGTGAAGATCGACCGCACCCATGTGGTGACCGACGAATTCTGCCGGACGGGCGTGGAAGGGCTCTATGCCATCGGCGATATCGCCGGGGCGCCCTGGCTTGCGCACAAGGCAAGCCATGAAGGCGTGATGGTGGCCGAACTCATCGCCGGCGGACATCCTCATCCGATCAAGCCGAACTCCATCGCGGGCTGCACCTACTGCCATCCGCAGGTTGCCAGTGTCGGCCTGACTGAGGAGAAGGCGAAGGCTGCGGGCTTTGCCGTGAAGGTCGGGCGCTTCCCCTTCATCGGCAACGGCAAGGCGATCGCCATGGGCGAGGCCGAGGGCCTGGTGAAGACCGTCTTCGATGCCAAGACCGGCGAGCTTCTGGGCGCGCACATGGTCGGCGCGGAAGTGACCGAAATGATCCAGGGCTATGTCATCGGTCGCACGCTTGAGACGACCGAGGCCGAACTGATGGAGACGGTCTTCCCGCATCCGACCATGTCCGAGATGATGCACGAAGCCGTGCTGGACGCCTACGGTCGGGCGTTGCATATCTGACACGCCGTCATCCGGCAGGGAACCGCAGCCAACGGGATTCCCCGCCCGGATGCGAGTTCTCCATGATGAGGGGGCGGTTATGCGCGCGGCCTTGACCGTTCTGGCGATCTGGGCTGCCGGTCTGGGGGCTGCGGCGCAGTTTGGCAAGATCTCGGTCCTTTATGATGTGCTTGGGGCGGCCTATCCCGACCATGCCGGGGTGGGCATCGCCCTGATGGTATCGGTCGTCGGCATGGTGGGGCTGGTCTTCGGCACCACCGCCGGCATCCTGGTGACGCGTATCGGGCCGCGACGGGCGATGCTGGCGGCGTTGGTTCTGGGCGCGGCGGTCAGCGCCGTGCAGTCGTGGTTTCCACCCTTCGGCCTGATGATGGCAAGCCGGGTGCTGGAAGGCGTGTCGCACCTTGCCATCGTCGTGGTGGGGCCCACGGCGATAGCCTCAGTCGCACCTCCGGCGCGGCAGGGGCTGGCGCTGTCGCTCTGGTCCACCTTCTTCGGCCTGACCTATGCCGTGCTGTTCGCAATAGCGCCGCCCTTGGTCGAGGCTGCGGGACCTTCTGCGCTGTTCCTGACCCATGCGGGCTGGATGCTGGCCATGGCCGGCATTCTCGCCGTGCTGATGCCGCGCGACCCGGCCCAGGCCCCGGCAGTACCCGGCGGCTGGTTGCGTCGGCACCTCGAGATTTACGCCTCGCCCCGCATCGCAGCACCGGCGACGGGGTTCGTATGCTATACCGTCACCTATGTCGCGCTGCTGACACTCTTGCCCGGCGCGGTCACCGAAGGCTGGGGCCGGGCCGTGGGCGTGGCCATGCCGCTGGTTTCGATTGCCGTCTCGCTGACCTTGGGTGTCTGGCTCCTTGGCCGCGTGTCGGCCGTCGGCGTGGTGCAGACTGGATTTGCGGCAGCTCTGGTCGGCGGCTTGGTTCTGGTTCTGGGATGGGGCGAGGGTTGGGCGGAACTGACCGGCGCGTTGATGCTTGCAGGTGCGCTTGGCCTGGTTCAGGGGGCCAGCTTCGCCGCTATCCCGCAATTGAACACCTCGGCAGCCGACCGGGCGGGGGCTTCTGGCGCAATTGCCCAGCTTGGCAATCTGGGCACCACCACGGGCACGCCGCTTCTGGCATTTCTGCTGGTGGAGGCCGGGTTGACCGGCCTCGCCCTGTTCATCCTCGGCTTTTCGGCCCTTGGCATCGCGATCCACGTGGTGCAGGCGCGGCGCCGGGCGGTCAGCGGCTGACCGCGCCGCCGCCGTGCACCCAGTCCCCCAGGCCGCCCAGGTTGTACACCTCGCCATAGCCAAGGCGCTGCAGCACTTGCGTGGCCATGCCCGACCTTGCGCCCGATGCGCAGTACAGGGCCACCGCCTTTGACGGGTCCAGGCGCTTGTCGTGGTCTGGGTGCCGGGGGTCGGCTCGCATGGACAGCAGGGCCACCGGGATGTTGATCGCGCCCTTGGCCATGCCCGAGGCGCGAACTTCGCCGGTCTCACGCACATCGATTAGCACAAGATCGCCCCGCGACAGGCGGTCGGCGGCATCCTTGACGGTCAGGCGGGCGGCCGGGGCAGAGGGGCGGAGAAAGTTGAACATGCGAGGGTTCCTCGGAAGGGCTGAATTTCCAGGACTATATATGCATGAAGAAGAATATGTAAAGGGCGCCCCGGCGCGGAGTGACAGTCCCAGGATCAGAGCTTCCGGCACCGTCACTGGTGGACAGCCGGGTGACATACGACGATGTTCACCCCTTGTTCACTATTTTCGGTTGGAGACTCACCCCGGATGACCTATCTGTTGTGCGCTGACCGGGGGCGCAACATGGCCGAACAGAAGTTCATCGAGGTGCGCGGCGCGCGCGAACACAACCTGAAAGGCGTGGACCTCGACATACCGCGCGACCAGTTCGTGGTGATTACCGGGCTGTCGGGATCGGGCAAGTCCTCGCTGGCCTTCGACACGATCTATGCAGAAGGCCAGCGCCGCTATGTCGAATCGCTGTCGGCCTATGCCCGGCAGTTTCTGGACATGATGGGCAAGCCGGACGTTGACCACATCAGCGGTCTTTCCCCGGCCATTTCCATCGAACAGAAGACCACCTCGAAGAACCCGCGCTCGACCGTGGGCACGGTGACCGAAATCTACGACTACCTGCGCCTGTTGTTCGCGCGGGTCGGCACACCCTACAGCCCGGCCACCGGCCTGCCGATCGAGGCGATGCAGGTGCAGGACATGGTGGATGCGGTGATGCGGATGCCGGAAGGCACGCGCGCCTACCTGCTGGCGCCCATCGTTCGTGACCGCAAGGGCGAGTACAAGAAGGAGTTCCTGGAACTGCGCAAGCAGGGCTTCCAGCGGGTCAAGGTGAACGGCGCCTTCCACGATCTGGACGACCCGCCCACGCTGGACAAGAAGTTCCGTCACAACATCGACGTGGTGGTGGACCGGATCGTCGTGCGCGAGGGGCTGGAAACGCGGCTGGCCGACAGTTTCCGCACGGCGCTGAACCTCGCTGACGGCATTGCGATCATAGAGACCGCGCCGTCGGAAGGAGAAGGCGAGCGCATCACCTATTCGGAGAACTTCGCCTGCCCCGTGTCCGGTTTCACCATCCCCGAGATCGAGCCGCGTCTGTTCTCCTTCAACGCCCCGTTCGGCGCCTGCCCGGCCTGCGACGGACTTGGGGTGGAGTTGTTCTTCGACGAACGGCTGGTCGTGCCGGACCAGAACCTGACCCTGCTGCAAGGGGCCATCGCGCCGTGGTCCAAGTCGAAGAGCCCGTACTTCACCCAGACGGTCGAGGCCCTGGCAAAGCACTATGGCTTCGACAAGAAGAAGAAGTGGAAGGACCTGCCCGAAGAGGTCCAGCAGCTCTTCCTGTACGGCTCCAAGGGACAAGAGATCGAGTTCCGCTATGACGAGGGTGGCCGCATCTATCAGGTCAGCCGCGTGTTCGAAGGCGTTATCCCGAACATGGAACGCCGCTACCGCGAGACCGATAGTGCCTGGTCGCGCGAGGAGATGGAGCGGTATCAGAACAACCGCGCCTGCGGCACCTGCCACGGCTACCGGCTGAAGCCCGAGGCGCTGGCGGTAAAGATCGCGGGGCTGCACATCGGCCAGGTCGTGCAGATGTCCATCAAGGAAGCCTATGCCTGGGTCGGCACCGTCCCCGAAAGCCTGACGAACCAGAAGAACGAAATCGCGCGCGCCATCCTGAAGGAAATCCGCGAACGCCTTGGATTCCTTGTGAATGTCGGACTCGATTACCTGACGATGAGCCGCAATGCCGGCACTCTCTCCGGCGGTGAAAGCCAGCGGATTCGTTTGGCCAGCCAGATCGGCTCGGGCCTGACCGGGGTGCTTTACGTGCTCGACGAACCCTCCATTGGCCTGCACCAGCGTGACAACGACCGGCTTCTGACCACGCTGAAGAACCTGCGAGATCAGGGCAATTCAGTGCTGGTCGTGGAACATGACGAGGATGCGATCCGCGAGGCGGATTACGTCTTCGACATGGGGCCTGGCGCCGGTGTGCATGGCGGGCAGGTCGTAGCAAAGGGCACGCCGGCCGAGATAGCCGCCGATCCGGCCAGCCTGACCGGCCAGTATCTTTCGGGTGCGCGCCAGATCGTCGTCCCGCGCCAGCGCCGCACGGGAAGTGGCAAAAAACTTACCGTTGTGAAGGCTTCCGGGAACAACCTGAAGAACGTGACGGCGGACTTCCCCCTGGGCAAATTCGTTTGCGTCACCGGTGTTTCCGGAGGTGGCAAGTCGACGCTGACCATCGAAACGCTGTTCAAGACCGCGGCGATGCGTCTGAATGGCGCGCATGAAACGCCCGCACCTTGCGAGACGATCAAGGGTTTCGAGCATCTGGACAAGGTCATCGACATCGACCAGCGTCCCATCGGACGGACTCCGCGTTCGAATCCAGCCACTTACACCGGGGCCTTCACCCCAATCCGCGACTGGTTCGCTGGCCTGCCAGAAGCCAAGGCCCGCGGCTACCAGCCAGGGCGCTTCAGCTTCAACGTGAAGGGCGGCCGCTGTGAGGCGTGCCAGGGCGATGGCGTCATCAAGATCGAGATGCACTTCCTGCCGGATGTCTATGTCACCTGCGAAACCTGCAAGGGCCACCGCTACAACCGCGAGACTCTGGAAATAAAGTTCAAAGGCAAGAGCATAGCAGATGTTCTTGAGATGACTTGTGAGGATGCGCAGGACTTCTTTGCCGCCGTGCCCGCGATCCGCGAGAAGATGGATGCGCTGTGCCAAGTGGGCCTAGGCTACATCAAGGTCGGCCAGCAGGCCACTACGCTTTCGGGCGGCGAGGCGCAGCGGGTGAAGCTTTCGAAGGAGCTGTCGCGCCGGGCGACAGGGCGGACGCTATACATCCTGGATGAGCCGACGACCGGCCTGCATTTCGAGGACGTTCGCAAGCTTCTGGAGGTGCTGCACGAACTGGTCGAGCAGGGGAATACGGTTGTGGTGATTGAGCACAATCTTGACGTCATCAAGACGGCCGACTGGATCATCGACATCGGGCCGGAAGGGGGTGATGGCGGGGGTGAGATCGTGGCGACGGGCACGCCGGAAGAAGTGGCCGCGAACGAGCGCAGCCATACCGGGCGCTACCTGAAGGACATGCTGAAGCCCAAGCGGGTGGCGGCGGAATGATCGCGGCGACTTTCCGGCTGTTCATGGTGCTGGTCGGCGCGCTTGCGGCCGGGGTCACTCTGTTCTGGTTCTGGTTGGCGGTGGGCGTGCACCTGGATGGCTGGACGCTTCGGGTGGCGCAGCTGGCGATCGGGGCGGCGGGCTTTGCCGCGTTGGCCTTTGTTGCGGGGCTTCGCTGGCAGCGGCTGGTGGCCCTGTCGATTGCCGGCATCCTGCTGGCGCAGCTGTGGTGGGTCTTCGTGCCGGTGCCGCACGAGGCGGACTGGGCGCCCGAGCTGGCGCATGGGGTGACGGCGACCGAGAATGCCGACGGGACCATCACGCTGGAGAATGTGCGGAACTTCACCTGGACCTCAGCGGAGGACTTCATTCCGAAGTGGGAGGTGCGGACCGTCGATCCGCGGAAGGTCGTGTCGGTGGATGTGTTCTCCTCGGTCTGGGGCAATCCGCTGATTGCCCATACCATGCTGTCCTTCGGGTTCGAGGATGGGCAGCACGTGGTGTTCTCCAGTGAGATCCGGCGGCGGGAGGGGCAGGTCTATTCCACGCTTGGCGGCTTTGTCCGGGAGTTCCCGCTGATCCTCATCGCGGCGGACGAGCGGGATGTGGTCTATGTGAGGACCGACGTGCGGCGGGAGACGGTGTCGCTTTATCCGCTGACGCTGGAGCCGGCGCAGAGGGAGGCGTTGTTCCGGGGGTTCGTGGCCTTTGGCAACGGGCTGGCCGAGCGGCCGCAGTGGTACAATACCCTGACCGAGAACTGTACCACGGTGCCGTTCCGGATCGTGCGGCATCTGGGGGACCGGATTCCGCTGGACTGGCGGATCATCCTGTCGGGCAAGCTGTGGGAATACCTGCATGACCGGGGGGTGCTGGCGCCTGACCTGACGCCGGCCGAGATCCAGGAGAGGGCGCGGCTGCCGGTGTTCGGGCCCTTGCCGGCCACCGGGATGGAGTATTCGGCGGCGATCCGAAAGCCCTGGGACGGGCAATAGCGTCCGAGCTCGGACGCTTCATCGGAACCAATGATATCAATGGCTTGCTTGGTCGTGTTAACTTGGACTTAACACTTGTCCGAGGCTGCGGCGATGTCCGGGCGCGGCACTTGCAATCGTTTCGGCGCGACTTGGCCGGCTTTGTTGCGCGAAGGCCCCGGCAGGACTGCCGGGGCCTGGGGCGCAGGGATCAGGAGGCGGCGAGGTTGCGCAGCACGTAATGCAGCACGCCGCCGTTTTCGACGTATTCGATCTCGATCGCCGTATCGATGCGGCACTTGATCTGGATCGTCTTCTTCGAGCCATCCGCGTAGGTGATGGTGCAGGGCACCAGCGACAAGGGCTTCAGGTCGCCTTCCAGCCCTTCGATCGTCACCGTCTCGTCGCCCTTGAGGCCAAGGGTCTTGCGGTTTTCACCGGGCAGGAACTCGAACGGGATGACGCCCATGCCGACGAGGTTCGAACGGTGGATGCGTTCGAACGACTCGGCGATGACCGCCTTCACGCCCAGAAGCGCCGTACCCTTGGCCGCCCAGTCGCGCGAGGAGCCGGCGCCGTATTCGACCCCGCCAAAGATCACCAGCGGCGTGCCCTGGGCCTGATAGGCCATCGAGGCATCGAAGATCGAGGTCTGCTGGCCATCCGGTCCCTTGGTGTAGCCGCCTTCGACACCATCCAGCATCTCGTTCTTGATGCGGATGTTGGCGAAGGTGCCGCGCATCATCACCTCGTGGTTGCCGCGGCGGGCGCCATAGGAGTTGAAGTCGCGGGGCGCGACCTGACGTTCGGTCAGATACTTGCCGGCGGGGGTGGTGGGCTTGAACGATCCCGCGGGCGAGATGTGGTCGGTGGTGATCATGTCACCCAGCACCGCGAGGATGCGGGCGTCCTTCACGTCCGAAATCTTGCCGGCGGTCTTGGCCATGCCGCGGAAATAGGGCGGGTTCTGGATGTAGGTCGAGGTCGGCGGCCAGTCATAGGTCTGGCTGTCCGTGGTTTCGACCGCCTGCCAGCGGGCATCGCCCTTGAACACGTCGGCGTACTTCTTCTGGAAGGCGGCGCGGGTGACGGTCGCCTCCACCAGTTCCGCGACTTCCTGGTTGGTCGGCCAGATGTCCTTCAGATAGACCGGCTTGCCGTCCTTGGACGTGCCGATCGGATCCTTGGTCAGGTTGATGTTGACGTCGCCCGCGATGGCATAGGCCACGACGAGGGGCGGCGAGGCCAGGTAGTTGGCGCGCACATCCGGAGAGATGCGGCCTTCGAAGTTGCGGTTGCCCGAAAGCACGGCGGTGGCGACGAGATCGTTGTCGTTGATCGCCTTCGAGATCGCCGGATCGCCGAGCGGACCCGAGTTGCCGATGCAGGTGGTGCAGCCGAAGCCGGCCAGGTTGAAGCCGAGGGCATCCAGGTCTTCCTGCAGGCCGGCAGCGTTGAGGTATTCCTCGACCACCTGGGATCCGGGGGCGAGCGAGGTCTTGACCCAGGGCTTGCGGGTCAGGCCGAGCGCGCGCGCCTTGCGGGCCACGAGGCCGGCGCCGATCATCACATAAGGATTCGAGGTGTTGGTGCAGGAGGTGATGGCCGCGATCACCACCGAGCCGTCGCGGATGGTGAAATCCTTGCCCTCGACCGGGGCGGATTTGCGGGCATCCTGATCGGCGGTGATGACGCCGCCGCCTTCTTCGCCCATGTCCTGCGCCGCGACGCTGGCATCCATGCCGCGATATTCGGCGACCGTCTTGTAGAAGGCGCGGGCGGCGAGGTTCAGCGGCGTGTAGTCCTGCGGACGCTTCGGGCCCGAGATCGCCGGCACGATGTCGCCCATGTCGAGGTGCAGCGTGTCGGTGTAGACGGGTTCGTAATCCGGCCCACGCCACATGCCATTGGCCTTGGCATAGGCTTCGACCAGGGCGATACGCGATTCCTCGCGGCCGGTGTTGCGCAGGTAGCGCAGGGTTTCATTGTCGATGGGGAAGAAGCCGCAGGTCGCGCCGTATTCGGGCGCCATGTTGGCGATGGTGGCGCGGTCGGCGAGCGGCAGGTGGTCGAGGCCCGGACCGTAGAATTCGACGAACTTGTTGACCACGCCCTTCTTGCGCAGCATCTGCACGACCTTGAGCACGAGGTCGGTCGCGGTGGTGCCTTCCATCATGCGGCCGGTGAGCTTGAAGCCCACGACTTCGGGGATGAGCATGGAGACGGGCTGGCCCAGCATCGCCGCCTCGGCCTCGATGCCGCCGACGCCCCAGCCAAGAACGGCCAGGCCGTTGACCATGGTGGTGTGGCTGTCGGTGCCGACGAGCGTGTCGGGGTAGGCGACCATCTCGCCGTTCTGGTCGGTGTCGGTCCAGACGGTCTGGGCGAGGTATTCCAGGTTGACCTGGTGGCAGATGCCGGTGCCGGGGGGCACGACGCGGAAGTTGTTGAACGCCTTCTGACCCCATTTCAGGAAGACGTAACGCTCGATGTTGCGTTCGTATTCGCGTTCCACGTTCAGCTGGAAGGCGCGGGGGGTGCCGAATTCGTCGATCATGACCGAGTGGTCGATGACCAGATCGACCGGGTTCAGCGGGTTGATCTTCTGCGCATCGCCGCCAAGGCCGATGATGCCGTCGCGCATGGCGGCGAGGTCCACCACGGCGGGCACGCCGGTGAAGTCCTGCATCAGCACGCGGGCGGGGCGGTAGGCGATTTCGATGGGGTTCTTGCCGCCCATCTTGGCCCAGTCGGCGAAGGCCTTGATGTCATCGACCGTGACGGTCTTGCCATCCTCGAAGCGCAGCATGTTTTCCAGCACGACCTTCAGCGAGGCCGGGAGCTTCGAGAAATCGCCAAGCCCCGCGGCTTCGGCAGCGGGAATGGAATAGTAGGCGACAGTCTGGCCGCCCGCAGACAGGGTCTTGCGGGTCTTGGCGCTGTCATGTCCGACGGTGACGGTCATGCGGGGCTCCTCTGGCGTGGCTTGCGGCGACGGTTCGGCGTGCCGGATTTTCCGCGGTGCAGCATGGTGTGCGAAAGGGGAATCGGCAAGCGCTGGTGGCAATGTATGCAATTGTATGCCGAAGTTCCAGTGCGGCTTTCGTGCAAGTCCGCGCCGCGTTGTCGCGGGGACACGGGGCGCGAGGCTCGCAAAACCTTGATTGGCGGGTGGGCTTCGGGCGTTGATACAACAAGGCAGCCTTGGGGAACGGGACTGACCAGATGAAGGACGTGATCGGCGCAGCCTGTGGGCTGTGGATCGGGCTTGCGCTTGCGGCCCAGGCGCAGTCTCCCGTGGTGGTGGAGCTGTTCACCTCGCAGGGGTGTTCGTCCTGTCCTCCGGCGGATGCCTTCATGGAGCGGCTGGTCGAGGATCCGGGCGTGATCGCGCTGTCGCTGCATGTGGATTACTGGGATTACATCGGTTGGGCCGATGCCTTTGCCAAGCCCCAGTTCACCGAACGGCAGAAGGCCTATGCCCGGGCGGTGGGCAGCCGGATGATCTATACCCCGCAGATCGTGGTGGGGGGGCTGGACCGGGTGGAGGGCAGCCAGCCCGCCGTGGTGGAGGAGCTGGTCGAGAAGCACAACGCCGTGGCGCAGCCGGTGACGCTGGCGGCGACGCGGACGGGCGACCGGCTGGTCTTGCGGGCCGAGGCGGCGGCGCCGCTGGCGGGGCCGGCGCGGGTGCAGCTGGTGCGCTATCTGCCCGAGAAGACGGTGACGATCGAGCGGGGCGAGAACGCCGGCAAGACGGTGACCTATCGCAACATCGTGACGAGCTGGACGGTTCTGGGCGAATGGGACGGTGCCGCCCCCTATGAGGCCGAGGCCGAGGTGGCGGGGCCCGAGCGGGCGGCGGTGATCGTGCAGGCGGCGGGGCCGGCGGGGGTGCTGGCGGCGGCGCGGGCGGATTAGCCTGCGGCTTCGCGGTCGCGGCGCTGGTCGTCGGATTTCCAGCGGCGCTGGCCCCAGAACCATTGGCCGGGATGGCGGCGCACCATGGCTTCCAGGCTGTCGTTCAGCGCCTGGGTCATGGCTTCGGGGGTGGTGTGGGGGATCGGGTCCTCGACCACCAGATCGAAGCTGAGGCCGTCTTCGCGGCGCAGGCCATAGACCGGGACAACCAGGCAGTCGTATTTCAGCGCGAGTTCGGCGGCGGAAAGCGCGGTGAGCGCGGGGCGGCCGAAGAAGCGCAGTTCGGCGCCCTGTTTCAGGTGCCAGTCCACCAGCATGCCGGCCATGCCGCCGGATTTCAGGTGCTTGACCAGACCGCCCGTGCCGCGGCGGCCGCGGGGGAACACCGGGCTGCCGAAGACCGAGATCAGGCGGCGGTAGCGGTCGTGGATCAGGGGGTTCAAGGGCGGCTGGTAGATGCCGCCGACCTGGATCCCGCGCGAGGCGAGATGGGCGCGCGGCACGTCGTAGCTGCCGAAATGACCGGAGACGAGGATGACGGGCCGACCCGCGGCATGGGCGGCCAGCACGGCGTCGAGGCCTACGCCTGTGACGCGCGCCTTTGCGGCCTGGGCCAGGAAGTCGCGGCCCGAGGCCAGTTCCACCATGGTGCGGCCGGTGTTGTCGGAGACCTCGTGCACCAGGCGGCCGATCTCGTGTTCGGAGAGGTCCGGCAGGCTGCGGGCGAGGTTCTGCCGGATCAGGGCGGGGATGCGGAAGATCGGCGCGCCGACGCGGGCCGAAAGCCAGCCGCCAAGGCGCACGCGGGTGCGGTAGGGCAGGAGGAGGAGACCGGCGAGCAGGGTGGCGAGGATGCCATAGGCCAGCCGGTCCCGAAGGGTGGGCGGCGCATCCTCGTCGCGGGGTTTGCGGCGCGCCATGTCAGGCCGCCGCCGGGACGGTTCGCGCCTCGGACCGCCACAGGAGGATGCCGGCCGAGACGATCAGGGCAGCGCCGAGGATGGTGGTGAGGTCGGGGTATTCGCCGAAGAACAGGATGCCCCACATCGTGGCAAAGACCGTGCCGGCATAGCCGAAGGGGGCCAGCACCATTGCCTCGGCCTGAGAGAAGGCGCGGATGATGCAGAGCTGTGCCGCAGTGCCGAGCGCGCCGAGCAAGAGGAACGGGCCAAGGTCGGCCAGCGCGATGGGTTGCCAGTACCAGGGCAGGGCGAGGCTGGCGAACGCGGTGGCGATCAGCGCGCCGAGGAGCATGGGCGTCCAGGCGGGTTCGCGCGGGCCGATGGCACGGGTGAGGAGCGCGTTGACGGCATAGGTGGCGGCCGAGGCCAGCGGCAGAAGCGCGGCCCAGGTGAAGACGCCAGCGCCGGGGCGCACCACGACCAGCGCGCCCAGGGCCGCCAGCATCACGCAGAAGAGACGGGCCGGCCCCAGCCTTTCGCCAAGAAAGATTGCCGCGCCAAGGGTGATGAGCACGGGGTTCACGTCGCCCAGTGCCGTCGCCTCGGCCAGGCCGATGTGGTTGAGGCTGGCGAAGAAGAAGAAGGCGGAAGCGATGGCCGTCAGCGCGCGGAAGAAGTGCATCACCGGATAGCGGGTGCGGGCATAGGTCACGGCGCGGCCGCGCAGAAGGACCAGCACGATGACAAGCTGCCCGACAAAGCGCGCCCAGACCACAAGTGGCGCCGGATACCGTGCGACAAGGCCCTTGGCCGCCGCATCCATTGCGGTGAAGAGCACGACAGCGAGCAGGAGCAGCAGGATGCCACGGGTGGTGGGCGAAAGGGCGGCGAAGCGGGTCATGATGGGGCGCGACCCTAGGGGGGAGCCGGGGCAAGGGCAAGGTGGGCTTTGTCCCGCGACCGGGACTTCGCCGGCGGGTGATCTGGCGGCGCGCGGCCTTCGGGCCGCGCAAGACCTTTCTCTCCACCGCGGCCAGAGCCGCGGCGGAGCCTGGGGGGGCGTTCCGCCCCCGGCCCCGGCTTTGGCCGGGGCCCCCCCTGAGGATATTTGAGAACGGAAGAAGGGGATTTTCGCCCCTAGTCTTCGTCGCGACGCAGCACCAGTTCGCCCGCGCCTTCCAGCTGGCGGATGGCGAGGACGACGGCATTCGTCGCCTCTTCGCCCTCGCGGTCCTTGACGCGGCCGCGTGCGGCCGTTTCCTCGCGCAGCGCCTCGGCGAGGCGCTGCGAGATGTTTTCAAGGATGAAGTCGGCCACCGGCGCGACATCGGGCTGGCGCTGTGCCCAGGCGAGCGCTGTGACGGTGGTGAGCTGGTCAAGCTGGCGCAGGACCTTGGGCACATCGCGTGGCAGGAGCCGTTCGGGGATGTGGCCGAAGGTGAAGAGCGCGCGACGCACCTGTTCGGCGAAATCGGTGTCGGCTTCTGCGAGGCCCTTCAGAACCTCGTCCCTGGTCTGGGCCGGGGAGACGTTGAGGATGGCGCCGACCCGTTCCACCGGGCCGGTCTCGAAGGCGCGGGGGGGAATGGCATCGAGCTGGGCCACCAGCGAGGCGCCGATGCGTCGGACGGTTTCGGGATCGACATTGCCGGTCATGGATACGGCATAGGCCACGCGGCGGGCGCGGTCGCCCGGCAGTTTTCCCAGAAGCTCGGCCGCCTTGGGGACGGGCAGCTTGGACAACATGACCGCGGCGATTTCGGTGCTTTCGGCCTCGATCACCGGAAGCAGGCGGTCGGTTGCGAGGTTGGTCAGCCGGTCCCAGGGATCGGCCTTGGACGAGGCCCCGGCGAGGCGGCGCAGGCGGTTGGCGGCGGTGGTGCTGATATGGCCATCCATCATGCCAAGCGCGCCTTCGATCCCGCCGGGGAAGGCGAGGCCGACCTGTTCAAGTTCGTTCAGGAATTCCTCGACCACGGCGCCCAGGGTGGTGCGATCGACCAGGCGCATCTGTCCGATCTGTTCCGCCAGAGCCGCCTGCATGTGTTCGGGCAGCGTGGACAGCGGCAGGGTGGCGCCTTCGGCCAGCAAGAGCCGCACGATCACCGCGGCCTTTTCGCGGGGAGACAGCAAACGGGGCGCCCCCGGCGATGGGGGCGCCGGGGGAGCGGGGCGCGCAAGCGCGGCCGGAGCGTTGCGCGCGAGTTGGATACCGGTTTCCGCCGCCATCTGGCCCCCCTGATTCCCGTTGCGGGAAGACTGGGGCAGGGCGGGTTAACCGGCGCTGAAGCTCAGCTGGTCGTCTTCACGCAGGTGCCGGTCTCGGCGTTCCAGATCTGGCCTGCGGGGCAGGCCGAGGCGCTGTCCTGCTTGACCTCGTGGCCCGAGCACATGGCGAAGGCGAGGCCGGGGGCGAGGGTCAGGGCGAGGGCGGCAAGCGTCAGGCGTTTCTTCATCGTCGTCCTCCTTCGGGTTGAGTGGTATCAGGCGGTTCAGAAGCTGTAGGTGACGCCGGTGGCGATGGCCCTGGCCAGCGCCTGTTCGGCCCAGGTGCCCGCGCCGCCGCGGGCGCGGATTTCGTCCAGTTGCAGGCTGGCAAGCTGCATCTCGTTCATCTCGACCAGCATCTGGCCGAAATAGCTGCGGGCGAGGATGTTGTCGGGGTTCTGCTTCAGCGCGGCCTCGTAAGCGGCGAGGCCGCCTTCCAGGTTGCCGGACTTGCGCAGCGCGAAGCCCCGGTAGGTGAGGACGCGGTCGGTGTCGCCCTCGGTCATGGTGGCGAGGACGGCGAGCGCGTCATCGGGGCGGCCGGCCCAGGCAAGTTCGCGCACGGCGCGGAAGCGGGTGTCGTCGTCCAGCCGCGAATCCTCGGGCATGGTGCAGGCCTTGAGCTTGTCGCTCCAGACCTGGCCCTTGGGGCAGACGGTGGTGGTCTGCGTCTGGGTGGGCGGGCTGCTGTCATCGGAGCCCACGGCGAAGGCCCCGGCGGGCAGGATGGCGAGGGCGGCGGCGAGAAGCGGGCGGCGGAGTGAGGAAAGCTGCATCTGGTCCTCCGGTTTGATCGGAGGGTAGCACGATTGACGTCGCGGCAAGGGGGGAATCGCCCGTGACCGGACCGAAGTCCGATCACGGATTTGCGATCAGCTTTCGCCGAAGACCCGGGCGAAGATGCGGTCGACGTTCTTGGTGTGGTAGCCGAGGTCGAACTTCTCTTCGATCTCGGCCGGGGAGAGGGCGGCGGTGACTTCCGGATCGGCCAGAAGCTCGGTCTTGAAGTCGGCGCCCTGCTCCCAGACCTTCATCGCGTTGCGCTGGACGAGGCGGTAGGCATCCTCGCGGCTGACACCGGCCTGGGTGAGGGCGAGCAGCACGCGCTGGCTCATCACCAGGCCGCGGAACTTGTTCATGTTCCGCATCATGTTTTCGGGGTAAACCACGAGCCTTTCGATGACATTCGCCAGGCGGTGAAGGGCGAAATCCAGCGTGACGGTGGCATCGGGGCCGATGGCGCGTTCGACGCTGGAATGGCTGATGTCGCGTTCGTGCCAGAGCGCCACGTTTTCGAGCGCCGGGGTGACGGCGGAGCGGACGAGGCGCGCGAGGCCGGTGAGGTTTTCCGTCAGCACGGGGTTGCGCTTGTGCGGCATGGCCGACGAGCCCTTCTGGCCGGGGGAGAAGTATTCCTCGGCTTCCAGCACCTCGGTGCGCTGCATGTGGCGGATTTCGGTGGCGATGTTTTCGATGCTGGACGCGATCACGCCGAGGGTGGCGAAGAACATGGCGTGGCGGTCGCGCGGGATGACCTGGGTGGAGATGGGTTCCGGCGTGAGGCCCATCTGGGCGCAGACATGTTCCTCGACTGCCGGGTCGATGTTGGCGAAGGTGCCGACCGCGCCCGAGATGGCGCCGGTGGCGATTTCAGCGCGGGCGTTCACCAGGCGGGCGCGGCCGCGGGCCATTTCGGCGTGGAAGCGGGCGAAGGTGAGGCCCATCGTGGTGGGCTCGGCGTGGATGCCGTGGCTGCGGCCGATGCGGACTGTGTCCTTGTGTTCGAAGGCGCGGGCCTTCAGCGCGGCGAGCACGCGGTCCATGCCGACCAGCAGCAGGTCGGCGGCGCGGGCGAGCTGGACGCTGAAGGTGGTGTCCAGCACGTCGGAGGAGGTCATGCCCTGGTGGACGAAGCGGGCCTGGTCGGGGCCGACAAGCTCGGCCAGGTGGGTGAGGAAGGCGATGACGTCGTGCTTGGTCACGGCCTCGATCTCGTCGATGCGGGCGACGTCGAAGGTCATGTCGCGGGCCTTCCAGACGGCCTCGGCGTTTTCCCTGGGGATGACGCCAAGTGCGGCCTGGGCGTCGCAGGCATGGGCCTCGATCTCGAACCAGATGCGGAACTTCGTCTCGGGCGACCAGATCGCCACCATCTCGGGGCGGGAATAACGCGGGATCATGGCGGCGTCCTTCTGCTGGCTTGGGCTTGCGCCAGCCCTTAGAAGGCTTGCGGGAAGGGTGCAAGGGATGGCTGCGGCAATGCGGTGGGTCTGGGCTGCGACACTGGGGCTGGCGGGCGCGGCGATGGCGCAGGAGGCGCTGCGGGGCGAGGCGCTGGTGGCGGCCTTCGCGGCGCGGACCATCGTGGTCGAGGGTGTGACGATGGGCTTCCGGCAGGATGGCACGCTGCTGGTGGAGACTGAAAGCGGGTTGGCCCAATGGGGAAGCTGGCGGGCCCTGGGCGACCGGCTGTGCTGGCAGGCGGGCGGGCCGGAGGACTGCGTGACCGTTCTGGTGGACCGGGCGCATCTGTGGCTGACGGGGCCGGGCGGGGTGCGCGAAGGGGTTTACGTGGACCTCTGAAATCCGTTTGCGGCCTGCGCGTTCCGTGCCAGTCTGGCGCCACGACGGATCGGTAGCAGGAGAGCCAGGATGGTCGAGGTGGTAAAGGGCCGCGAGGTGACGGTGACCTTCGACGGGTCGAAATGCGTTCATTCGCGCAACTGCGTGCTAGGCAATCCCAAGGTCTTTGTGCCCAACGTCAAGGGTGAGTGGATCTTCCCCGATGCGGCTCCGGCCGAGGCCGTGCTGCGCCTTGGCTTCAACTGCCCGTCCGGCGCGATCCGGGTCAGCCGCAATGATGGCGAAGCGGGGTCCGAGGTGGCGCCGGTGGTGAACACGCTGCGCGTGCGCGAGAACGGGCCGCTGGCCCTGGAAGCGCCGATCCTGGTGCGGGGCGAACCGGCCGGAATGCGCGCCACGCTGTGCCGTTGTGGGGCATCGAAGACCAAGCCCTATTGCGACGGCAGCCATGCGGCGGCAGGTTTCGAGGCGACGGGTGAGCCGGCGGCGAAGGACAGCGTTGCGCTTGAGGTGCGGGACGGGCCGGTGGACGTGCAGCCGCAGCCGAATGGATCGCTGAAGGTGGTGGGCAATCTGGAGATCGTCTCGGGCACGGGCCGGACGGTGAACCGGGTGACGCAGACCTGGCTTTGCCGCTGCGGGCAGTCGAAGAACAAGCCCTACTGCGATGGCAGCCACAAGGCGGCGGGGTTCGTGGCGGAGTGAGGCGCGGAGCGGTGCGTGCAAGCACGCACCCTACCCACCCATCAGCCGCGCGTCGAACGGATAGCTTGTCAGGTTCTCGCAGCCGGTTTCGGTGATCAGCACCTGGTCTTCCAGCTTGATCGAGAAGTCGCCGCCTTCGGGCGAGACCAGCGCCTCGACGCAGAGGACCATGCCGGGTTCGAGATGGGCGTCGAAGGCGCCTTCCATCCAGCCGTCGGGGTAGTGGACATAGGGCCATTCGTCGCAAAGCCCGACCCCGTGCATCTTGCAGGAGTATTTCTGCTTCCAGTAGCGGTCGTCCAGCTGGTGGCCTTCGAACACAAGTTCGCGGATCGTCACGCCGGGTTTCAGCCGGGCCTGATGGTCGCGGATGTGGTCGAGCGCATGGGCGTAGGCCGAGATCATTGCGTTGGTGGGCCGCGCATCGCCCACCCACCAGGTGCGCGAGATGTCGATGCAGATGCCATAGGCGCCGATCAGGTCGGTGTCGAAGGCGACGATTTCATTGTTCTGCACGATGCGGGGGCCGCATTCCTGGAACCAGGGGTTGGTGCGGGGGCCAGAGGCAAGGAGGCGCGTCTCGATCCATTCGCCGCCACGGCGGATGTTGCCGGCGTGAAGTTCGGCCCAGATCGCATCTTCGCTGACATTGCCCTTCGGCACGTTTTCCCGCGTGAACGCCTCCATCTCGGCCACGGCATTGTGGCAGGCGACCATGGCGCAGCGCATGGCGAGGATTTCGTCGGGGGTCTTGATGGCGCGGGTGCGTTCGGTGACTTCTTCGCCTTCCTCGACGATGAAGCCGATGGCTTCCAGCGCGCGGAGCCCGTGGACCATGATCTTGTCCACCGCAAGACGGCGGTTGGTGCCGGCATGGGAGCGCATCACTTCGTCCACCTGGGCGGCGAAGCCCTTGGCCGCGGCTTCGCCCCGGTCGCCGGTGGAGTTGTAGAAGAAGGTGGCGCCCGAGCGGAGTTCCTTCACCAGCGGGTTGAAGGTCACGAGGAAGGGCGAGTTCTTGTATTCCCACATCACCATATGGCCATCGGCGCACAGAAGGCAGGCCCGGAACGGGTTGTGCGTGTTCCAGATCTGCATGTTGGTGGTGTCGGTCGCGTAGCGGATGTTCAGCGGGTCGAACATCAGGAGGCCGCCGTAATCGCGGTCGACCAGGGCTTGCGTCAGCCGTTTCCAGCGGTCTTCGCGCATCCGGGCTAGGTTGGGCGGCGTGAGGCCTGCGGCCTGAAACTCGCGGAAGGCCAGCTGGGTCGGGCCGATTTCCACACGGTCGTTGTCGTTGGGGCTGCCATCGCCGAGGCGGTCGCCGCGGGTGGGGTCGATCTTGCGGCGGTCGCGGTGGTAGTCGGTCATGGCGTTCTCCTGGCTGGCGGCAGGATCGGTTCGGGCCAGGGGCGGGGCGCGTCTTGCAGCGACGGGCGCATGTCGGAAACCTGCGCCTGCGGCCGCGGGGGACGTGAGTGTCTGGGCAAAGAAGAAACCGGGGTGGTGTTTTCTTTCCATCGGGCTTTGGCTAAGGCCTGCGCGCATGAGCGAACCGATCCTGCAATCCTGCCTTCCCTATGCCCCCTGGATGGAGCCGCGCACCTGGCGGCTGCCCGGGATCGTTCCCGCCGAGCCCGGCAGCTGGCTGAGCCTGGACGATGCCTTTGCGGGCCAGATGGCCGAACGCGACCGGCTGATCGCAGAGCGTCCCGACGCGGTGGTGGGGATGCTGGAGCGGGCGCGTCCGGCGGCGGAGGAGCTGCTGGAAATGGTGCTGGAGAAGCTGCGGTCGGTGCCGGGATATGCCGTCGGTGGGGCTGCGGTCACGCGGCCCGATGGCGTGACGGTGCCGCTGGACGGGGCGGCGCCGATGCAGGTGCTGGGACGGCTGGCGCAGGAGGATCTGTGCCTCTTGATGCAGGAGGGCGAGGAAGCGGTGCTGGTCGCCGCGGCCTTGTGCTTTCCGGCCAGCTGGACGCTGGCGGAAAAGCTGGGCCGGCCGATGGTGCGGATTCACGAGCCGGTGACGCATTACACGGAGGATGTGGCGAAGCGGGTTCAGCGCCTGTTCGATGCGATCCGGCCCGAGCAGCCGCTGCAGCGCTGGAACGCGCTGGTCTATGACGACCCGGAGCTGCATCAGCCGCGGCTGGAGGGGCAGCGCCGGCCGAGACCGGTGCGGCGGGATTACCTGCGGTCGGAGCGCCAGGTGCTGGTGCGTCTGCCGCAGACTCGTGCGGTGCTGTTTTCGATCCACACCCATGTGG
>Ga0209368_1000554_pt1 | contig 29010 bp, 27 predicted proteins | sample EBPBio242008_DNA_FD_185862 | JGI IMG/M metagenome (GOLD analysis project Ga0209368, IMG submission 185862) | Wastewater treatment Type I Accumulibacter community from EBPR Bioreactor in Madison, WI, USA - Reactor 1_4/24/2008_ DNA (SPAdes)... | ecosystem: Engineered > Bioreactor > EBPR >...
AAATCCGCTGGCGATGATCGGCCTCTTCATCGTGCTGGCGCTGGTGCTGATGGCGGCTTTCGCGCCCGTGCTGGCGCCACATGACCCGATCACGCAGGACCTGTCGCGCCGCCTTCTGCCGCCCGGCACGCCCGGCAACTGGCTGGGAACCGACGATTTCGGCCGCGATATCCTGTCGCGCATCATCTACGGCGCCCGCATCACCCTGACCATCGTGGTCATGGTGGCGCTGACCGCGCCGGTCTTCGGACTGCTGGTCGGCACGGTCGCCGGCTATTTCGGCGGCTGGACGGACGAGATCCTGATGCGGATCACCGACATCTTCCTGGCCTTCCCGAAGCTGATCCTCGCCCTTGCCCTTGTCGCCGTGCTGGGTCCAGGGATGGAGAACGCGGTTCTGGCCATCGCCGTCACCTCCTGGCCGCCCTATGCCCGCGTGGCACGGGCAGAGACGCTGACGGTGCGCAAGTCCGACTACATCGCCGCCGTGCGCCTGCAAGGGGCCGGAGCGGCGCGCATCATCTGGGGCCACATCATGCCGATGTGCCTGCCCTCGGTCATCGTCCGCGTCACTCTGGACATGGCGGGGGTCATCCTGACCGCCGCGGGCCTGGGCTTCCTGGGACTGGGCGTGCAGCCGCCCCTTCCGGAATGGGGCGTGATGATCAGCGCCGGTCGCAAGTTGCTGTTCGAACAATGGTGGGTCGCCACCATGCCCGGCCTTGCCATCTTCACCGTCTCGCTTGGCTTCAACCTACTGGGCGACGGTCTGCGCGACGTGCTGGACCCGAGGAGCGCCGGGCGATGACGCTGCTTTCGGTAAGAAACCTGCGCGTGACCTTCGACACCGAGGCCGGCAAGGTCGAGGCGGTGCGCGGGGTCGACTTCAGTCTTGGCCGCGAACGGCTTGGAATCGTGGGTGAAAGCGGCTCGGGCAAGACCATGACGGGGCGATCCGTGCTGCGCCTGATCCGACCGCCCGGGCGGATCGATGCCGACGAGATGACCTTCGACGGCATCGACCTGACCCGCGCCACCGAGACCGAGATGCGTGGTTTGCGCGGGCACCGCATGGCGATGGTCATGCAGGACCCCAAGTTTTCGTTGAACCCGGTTATGCGGGTCGGCGCACAACTGATGGAAGGCCTGCGTCGCCGCGACCATGTCGACAAGACCGAGGCGCACAAACGCGCCGTGGCCGCGCTGGAGGCGGTGCAGATCCGCGATCCCGACCGGGTGATGGACAGCTATCCGCACGAGCTTTCGGGCGGCATGGGCCAGCGCGTGATGATCGCGATGATGCTGATCCCGAACCCCGATCTTCTGATCGCGGACGAGCCGACCTCGGCGCTGGACGTCACGGTTCAGGCCGAAGTGCTGTCGATCCTCGATGCCCTGGTGCGCGACCGGGGCATGGGGCTGATCTTCATCAGCCACGACCTGCGGCTGGTGGCGCGGTTCTGCGACCGGGTTCTGGTGATGTACAAGGGCAAGATCGTCGAGGAACTGGCGGCGCGCGACCTGTTGAACGCGAGACACCCCTATACGCGAGGGCTTCTGAACTGCCTGCCCCGCATCGGCGGCCCGCGCGAGCCCCTTCCGGTGCTGGACAGACAAGCGGACTGGGCGCGCTGATGGCCTTGCTGGAAATCGAAAACCTCTCTGTCACCTTCGAGGTCAAGGGCCGCGATGTGCGCGCCGTGCAGGACGTCACGCTGAAGGTCGAGGCAAAGGAAAGCTATGGCCTGGTGGGTGAGTCCGGATCGGGCAAGTCCACCATCCTGCGCGCGATCTGCGGGCTGGCCCCGATCAGCGGCGGCACAATCCGGCTGGGCGGCAAGCCCTTGCCGTCGCCGCGTGATGCGGGGTTCGCGCGTCGGGTGCAGATGGTGTTCCAGGATCCCTATTCCAGCCTGCACCCCCGCCACACCATCGACCGCACCCTGAGCGAGCCGCTGGCGATTCACGGTATTGGCGATGCCGACGCGCGCGTGACCAAGGCTCTGGCTGATGTCGGCCTGCCCGCGAACTTCCGCTTTCGCTATCCCCACCAGCTGTCCGGAGGCCAGCGCCAGCGCGTCGCGATTGCCCGGGCGCTGATGCTGGAGCCCGAGATCCTGCTTCTGGACGAACCGACCTCGGCGCTGGATGCCAGTGTGCAGGCCGAAACGCTGAACCTGTTGAACCGCCTGCGGGCCGAACGCGGGCTGACGTTCCTGATGGTCAGCCACGACCTTGCCGTGATCGACCACATGTGCGACCGCGTGCTTGTCATGCAGCATGGCCGCGCGGTCGAGGAATTGCACCATGCCGACCTTGCGGCTGGCCGAATGACCACGGACTATGCGCGCAGCCTGTTTGCCGCCTCGGCGGACCGGATGCTCGATCCCGCCTCTGGACCCTCCTGACCCTCTGCTTCATCTTGGCGCAAATACTCCATGGGGGTCCGGGGCTTTCCACCCGGCTTCTCCGCCAGACCCCGGAAAGGATACCGCATGACCGCCCCGCTGCCCGTGATCGATGGCCACAATGACTTTCTCCTGCGGCTGTTGCATGCCCCCGACGACCGGGTGTCGATCTGGCTTCAGGGCGATGGCAAGGGGCATCTTGATCTGCCGCGCATGAAGGCCGGCCATTTCGCCGGCGGCTTCTTTGCAATCTACATCTCCTCGCCTTCGACCGAGGATCTTAATGCCCATGACGCGCTCATGGACAACCCGCCCTATGACCTGCCGCTGCCCGACCTGATCCCGGCCGAGAAGGCGCAGCCGGTGGCGCTGGCCATGGCGGGCCATCTTCACTGGATGGAACGTGCCGCGCCAGGGTCGTTCAAGATTGCCCGTTCGGTCGCCGATATCCGCGACTGCATGGCCAAGGGCACCATCTTCGGCATCATGCATATGGAGGGTGCGGAAGCCATCGGCGAAGACCTCGACGCGCTTTACCTCTATCACCAGATGGGCCTGCGGTCGCTTGGCCCGGTCTGGTCGCGGCCCACCGTGTTTGGCCACGGCGTGCCCTTCCGTTTCCCTGGCCACCCCGATACCGGCGCGGGCCTGACCGAGGCGGGCAAGGACCTGATCCGGCTTTGCAACGAACTCCGCATCATGGTGGACCTAAGCCACATCAACGAAAAGGGCTTCGACGACGTGGCCCGGATCTCTGATGCGCCGCTGGTCGCCACCCATTCCAATGCCCATGCCGTCACCCAGACCACCCGCAACCTGACAGACCGTCAGCTGGCAGTGATCCGCGATTCCGGCGGGATGGTGGGGCTGAACTTTGCCACGGTCTTCCTGCGCGCCGATGGCCGCCAGTCGCCAGACATGACCCTGGAGCCGATGCTGCGCCACCTGGACCACCTGATCCATCACCTGGGCGAGGACCATGTCGGGCTGGGATCAGATTTCGACGGGGCGACGGTGCCCAAGGATATCGGCGACGTCACCGGCCTCGTGCGGCTGCAAGAGGCGATGCGCGCGCATGGCTATGATGATCGGCTCATGCGCAAGCTTTGCCACGAGAACTGGATCGGCGTGCTTGAGCGCACCTGGGGCGGCTGACCGCTTTCCCCGCCGGCGGCGGGGCAAGCCCTCATTGGGTGGCGCGGGTCAGTACCACTTGCCCGAGGCGAAATCCGGCGGCGGCGCCATGTCCATCTGCGGCGTCAGCGGAACGCTCACGAACTGCGATTTGATCCCGGCATTCCACTTCTTCGCCCGGTCCAGCAACTGACGGTCGGCGGATTGCATCCGCCCCCGCGTCATCAGGATCCCCAGGTCCGCGCCGTGATAGCAGTAATCGCCCTGGCCATAGACGCGCAGGTAGAAGGCCTCGCTCTCGTCGCCCAGGGATTGCACGTTCAGCGCGGGCCTCAGGAAATGCACCGACCCGTCCGGCGCCATCTTCCAGATGCCAGAGCGGGGCGCCCGCGTCAGAAGCTCCACCTTGTCCTCGGTCTGCTTCAGCACAAGCTGGGTCCAGTTGTCGTAATCCGTCCAGCGGTCCTGCACTTCCCGCAGGTCGATCTCCCAGTCGACATCCATGAATTCCAGCAGGTGGAACAGGAACAGGGGCACCCCTCCGTAGGTCGAGGTGATGAGGTTCGTGGGCGGCGACGCGCCCGAGATGCGCGGGTTCAACTCGCCCAGGTAGACCTCGTGCGTGTCGGTATCCAGCAGGAAATCCAGGCAGAACACGCCCTTGTAGCCCTCGGCATAAAGCCGGTCGCCGAACTTGCGCGCCATCTTGCGCACCTTGTGCGGCACGCCATGGGGCAGGATGTCGGGCGCCATGTCGTTGCCGCACCAGCCGCCCTTGTAGGGCGTGATCTCCTCGAACCCCGTGATGTCGGTCATGACAGGCCCGACCAGTGTGCCGTGCCGTGTGGCGCAGCCTTCGATCGTGCCGGGCAGGTGGTTGATGCGGCGCATCACCTTCAGGTCCTGGCCGATGATCTTGGGCGCATAACGCTCCCAATCCTCGGCATCCTTGATGAAGAAGGTCGTCCGCCCACTGTCGCCATAGGGCGTCTGGACCACCAGGTCATGGCCCAGCTTCGCCTTCTTGGCCAGCTTGCAGAGCTCTTCGTAACTGTCTGCCGTGCCAAGCACATTCGGCGCCGACGCGACGCCGGCCTCATTGCCAAGCCGCGTCGTCTCGATCTTGCTGTCCAGCCGGTTGCGCAGCGCAAAGGGCGGCAGTGCCAGGTCCACGCCGACCTCTTCACACAACGCCTCGGTCTCTTCGTCGAACATCACGAACAGCGCCTTGCCGCGCGGGCGCGCCTTCACACGGGCGCGGAAGTCAGGATGGTCCAGCAGATAGTTGCCCACATCCTCCATCGACTTGAACTCGGGCTTCTCGCCAATGCGCGGAATGAAACAGCGCGGATGCGCGCCTTCGAAAATGTCGAAGTAATTGACGAACTCCAGACCGCCCACCCACTGGTCCAGGCCCAGAAGGCTGAAGGGCGTCGGCGTGATCATGTAGATCGGCGTCTCGTTCCGGCGGAAGAAGCGGTAGATTTCGCTGAGCGATTTCAGCTTTGGCCGATCCTTCGTCATCGTTCACTCCCCTGGGGCCGCCCCTGTGATCGGGGCCTGACCCGACCTTCGCGCGCCAAAGGCCGTCGCGTCAAGCGCGGCCTGCCGAGGCACCCCGGGCGCATCATGGAGCATGATGTTGTCTTCGAAGATGCGATGAGCGGCGCTATCCGGCTACGGTCGAGCGCCAAACGAAACATTCGCGGGGGAGAATTCCGTCCTTGACACCACCCGAGGCGCGGGTGGATCGTTCTCCGACATGACCCATGATGCCGAAAGACCAGCCCGCACGCCCCGCACCGATCCGGTGGCGGTCCGGCTGCGCTGGCTTGCCGAAGAGGCGCCGGGGGCAGCCTGGGCGCAGGTGTTCTGGAACGGCTGGCCGGGCTGGTCCGGCTGGCTGGGCGAGCGCGCTGGCGGCGAGGCCGACCTTGCGCGCGCCGAACGGGCGCTGCGCCGCCACATGCCAGAGTTCGTGCCCATCTGGGAGCGCCTGGTCGCCGTGGTGGGTGGGGATGTCCGGGCCGCCTGTTTCCTGACCTTCTGGTCGCCGCCCCGCTATCTGATGCATTGCGCGCAGGCGGTGGTTGTTGACGAGGACGGCCCTTGCCTGATCCGCAACTACGACCTCGATCCACGCCTCCTTGAAGGCGTGCTTTTCCGCACCGCCTGGGGCAGCCGCCCGGTGATCGGCATGGTCGATGGCCTGGCCGGCCTGTCCGACGGCATGAACGCCGCCGGGCTGGCCGTTTCGCTGGCTTTTGGCGGGCGGGCAGCCCATGGCCAGGGCTTCGGCGTGCCGCTGATCCTGCGCTATGTGCTGCAGATGTGCCGCGACGTGCAGGACGGGGTCGAGGCGCTGCGGGCGCTGCCCTGCCACATGGCCTACAACCTGACCCTGGTCGATGCCTCGGGCGCCCATGCCACGGTGCTGATGTCGCCCGACCGCCCTGCCCTGGTGTTGGCCGACCGCTTTGCCACGAACCACCAGCTCGGCGTCGAATGGCCCTGGCACGGGCGGCTGAGCCAGAGCGCCGAGCGGTTCTCGGCCCTCGCCGCCGCCATGGGCGACGGCCCGGTCACTGCGACCTCGCTGCTGCACCGCTTCCTGTCGCCACCCCTGCACTCCACGCGCTATGGCGAGGGGTTCGGCACACTGTTCACCGCCCTCTATCGCCCGGCGCAAGGCCGTATGGAACTGCACTGGCCGGGCCTGCCACCCACGCGCCAGTCCTTTGCCGATTTCCGCGAAGGTTCGCGTGAACTTGTCTTTACCCACGGACGCCTGGCCGAAGAGCCGCCGCGCCCCCATCATCCCAGCCACAGCTTCGGCGCGGCCCATTCCGCCGCCTGAAGGAAAGGAGCCCCATGACCCCCTTCGCGATCGCCGGCGTCCAGATGTATCTGGGCATGAACAACAACATCGAACACCTGCGCCAGCGGCTGGACGTGCTGATGCACATCTACCCCTGGGTGCAGATGGTGGTGTTCTCGGAACTTGCTGCCCATGGCCCCGCGCCGCATTCGGCCCAGCCCACCGGCGGCGAATACGAGCAGGATTTCTGCGACATGGCGCGCAAGCACAAGATCTGGCTGATCCCGGGCTCGCTGTTCGAACGGCGCAACGGCGCGATCTACAACATGTCGCCGGTCATCAACCCCGAGGGCGAGGTGATCGCCCGCTATCGCAAGATGTTCCCCTTCGCGCCCTATGAGCCTGCCACCACGCCGGGCGACGAGGTGGTGGTCTTCGACGTGCCGAACGTCGGGCGGTTTGGCATGGCGATCTGCTATGACATCTGGTTCCCGGAACTCCTGCGCCAGATGACCTCGATGGGCGCCGAGGTCATCATCAACCCGGTGCTGGCGCATTTCCTGGACCGGCCGGCAGACCTGGCCGTGGCGCAGGCGGCGGGCGCGATGTTCCAGTCCTACGTCTTCCACATCAACGGGCTTGGCGTGGGCGGCAACGGCCAGTCGCTGATCGTGGACCCGGCGGGCCGCATCATCCACCAGGCCCTGACCGCCGAGGTCTTCCTGCCGGTCGAGATCGACCTCGACGTGGTGCGCCGCCAGCGCGAACGCGGGCTGATGGGCCTGGGGCAGCCGATCAAGAGCTTCCGGGACAACACCCACCACTTCTCGGTCTATGACCGCAAGGGCTTTGACCGCAGCTATCTGGACTCGCTCGGGCCGCTGGAACGGCCGGGCCGGGCCGGCGAGGAGACTTCCCTGCCGGGCGTCGAAGCGGCAGAGTGACGGCAGACCGGCGAAGGGGAGGATACAGATGACCAAGGGCCGCGTGACGATGTTCGGGCCGGATTTCCCCTTTGCCTATGACGACTGGATCACCCACCCGTCTGGCCTTGGCGCGATCCCGGCCGACCGGCACGGCGCCAAGGTCGCGATCATCGGCGCAGGGATTTCCGGGGTTCTTGCCGGCTATGAGCTCATGCGGATGGGCGTGCGGCCGATCCTCTATGAAAGCGGCCAGTTCGGGGGGCGGCTTCGCAGCCAATCGTTCGAGGGCGCGGACGGGGTGATCGCCGAACTGGGGGGGATGCGGTTCCCAGTCTCGTCGACCGGCTTCTACCACTACGTGGACAAGCTGGGCATCGACAGCCGGCCCTTCCCCAACCCGCTGACCCCGGCGGCGGGGTCCACCGTGATAGACCTCTTCGGCGAGACCTTCTATGCCGAGACGCTGGCCGACCTGCCGCCATTGTTCCGCGAGGTGGCGCAGGCCTATGACGCGGCGCTGGAGGAAGGGGCCAACTTCTCGGCGCTGAAGCAGGCGATCCGCGACCGGGACGCGGCCCGCATCAAGGAGATCTGGAACCCGATCGTGAAGGATTGGGACGAGCGGACCTTCTATGACTTCGTGACCTCGTCCCGCGCGTTCCGGGGGCTGAGCTTCAAGCACCGCGAGGTCTTTGGCCAGGTGGGCTTTGGCACCGGGGGATGGGACAGCGACTTCCCGAACTCGATGCTGGAGATCCTGCGGGTCAACGTCACGGAGTGCGACGAGAACCAGCGGTTCATGGTGGGGGGTGTCGAACAGGTGCCGCAGGGGCTGTGGCGGCACGCGCCCGACAAGATGGTCCACTGGCCGGCCGGCACGACGCTGGCCAGCCTGAACGGAGGGGCGACGCGACCGGGGGCGCGCAAGCTTTTCCGGGGCGAGGATGGGCGGCTGACCATCACCGACCAGTGGGGCCGGACCGACAGCTTCGACGCGGTGATCGCCACCTGCCAGACCTGGCTTCTGACCACGGCGGTGGAGACCGAGGAGAGCCTCTTCAGCCATGAGATGTGGATGGCTCTGGACCGGACGCGGTACATGCAGTCGTCCAAGACCTTTGTCATGGTGGACCGGCCGTTCTGGAAGGACCGCGACCCCGAGACCGGGCGGCAGGTCATGTCGATGACGCTGACCGACCGGCTGACGCGGGGGACCTATCTGTTCGATCTGGGCGACGACAGGCCGGGGGTGATCTGCCTGACCTATTCCTGGATGTCGGATGCCCTGAAGATGCTGCCCCAGCCGATCGAGCGGCGGGTGGAGCTGGCGCTGGCGGCGCTGGAGAAGGTCTACCCCAAGGCCCGTATCCGGGACCATATCATTGGGGACCCGATCACGGTGAGCTGGGAGAGCGACCCGAATTTCCTCGGCGCCTTCAAGGGGGCGCTGCCGGGGCACTACCGGTATAACCACCGGATGTTCGGGCACTTTGTTCAGGATGCCCTGCCCGATCACCAGAAGGGGCTGTTCCTGGCGGGGGACGACATCAGCTGGACGCCGGCCTGGGTGGAGGGGGCGGTGCAGACCGGGCTGAATGCGGTCTGGGGGGTGATGACCCATCTGGGGGGCAAGAGCCCGACCGACAACCCCGGACCGGGGGACCGCTTTGCCGAATGGGGGCCGGTGGCCCTGCCCGGGTGAGGCGTCCGAGCTCGGACGCTTTGCCGGTCCCTTTGTTATCAATGGCTTGAAAAGCCGTATTAACTTGGACTTAAGGATTGGCCGCGAACAATCCCGCCCGGATTCGCCTTGGGGATAGCGACACCCGGTTCAGCGGCTAGACTGATGACACCAAGGCGCGGTCCCGGTGCGGGGCAGCAGCCTTGGGCGGCATCCAAACCGGGAGGTTCGCTTGGCCCAGTACCGTTTTCGCCCCCTTGCCGCCTTGGCCCTTGCAATGGTGCTTTCAACAGGCGCGGTCCCACCCGCTCTGGCCCAGGAGGACATCACGCAGGTCCAGGTGCATTTCCCGGCCGGCAGCACCGGAACGTCTCTGAAGGGAAGGGTCACGGGCCGCGAGAGCATCTCGTATCTTCTGGGGGCCGAGGCCGGACAGGTGATGGACGTGAAGCTCGTATCGGGGAGCCCATCGCTTTACTTCAACCTCTATGCGCCGGGACGCGGGCCGGGCGATGAGGCCCTCGCGATCGGGGAGCTGACGCCCGAGATGAACCATTTCATCGGCACCCTGCCTGCCTCGGGCACCTACACGATCAGCGTCTTCCTGTATCGCAATGCCGCCCGCGATGGGAAATCGGCCGACTTCACGCTGGATGTCTCGATCGCCGGCGCGACGGGTGAGGTGGTCAAGGGCGATTTTGCGGACGGGCTGGCGGGCGGGCCGGACTTCTTCGAAGTCAGGACGACCAGCGGCGGCACGCTGAACCTGCGCGCCTCGGCCTCGGCCGGGGCGGCCGTGGTGACGAAGCTGGCAGGTGGTACGGTCGTACGCAACCTGGGCTGCCGCATGGCCGAGGGCCGGCGCTGGTGCCGTGTCGCCACGCTGGCCGATCCGGGTTTCGAGGGCTGGGCCGCCGGGGATTATCTGGTGGAGGGTACAGACCCGGCGGCGGCAGAGAGCGGCACGACGCCCTCGCCCGCCGAGCAGGCTTGCCTGGCCGCCGTGTCGCAGGCCGCCAATGCGGGCGAGGTCAGGGTGCTGTCTTCCGAGTTCTCTCAGGCCGGGACGCTGGTGCGCGTGGGCGTTGGACCCGATGCGGCGCCCTGGAAGTGCATCGCCTATTCCGACGGCAGCACGGCGGGCGTGGAGTTCGACGGCGAGGGCTGAGGCGCAACAGGGCTGCTGACGCCCGGCCAAAATGTCGCCAATGGGGCGGCTCATGCGCACGCGGGTCTGCCCTGCCGGGATAGGGCCCAAGAATTTTCTGCGAAAATTCTTGGGCATCGCGGGGCGGAACCGCCTGCCGGAGCTTTCGCAGAAGACTCGTTTCGCGCTGGATCAGACCGGCGTCAGCCCGTCGCGGAAGCGGCGGGCGTTGGCGCGGTAGCCTTCGGCGCTTTTCAGGAGCCTCGCGCGCGCCTCGGCATCGAGCACGCGGATCACCTTGCCGGGGGCGCCCATGACGAGCGAGCCGTCGGGGATTTCCTTGCCTTCGGTGATGAGGGCGCAAGCGCCGATAAGGCAGCCCTTTCCGATCTTCGCGCCGTTCAGGATGGTCGCGCCCATGCCGATCAGCGTGCCGTCACCGATGGTGCAGCCGTGCAGCATGGCCTTGTGGCCGATGGTGCAATCTGCCCCCACGGTCAGCGGATAGCCCATGTCGGTGTGCAGTACGCAGTTTTCCTGCACGTTCGAGCCGCGGCCGATCACGATGGGCTCGTTGTCGCCGCGCATGGTGACGTTGAACCAGACGCCGACCTCGGCTTGCAGCACGACGCGGCCGATGATGTGGCTGCCGGGGGCAACCCAGGCGGTGGGGTCGATGTCCGGCGCGATGCCGTCGAGCGCATAGATCATCTGGCTTCGAACTCCGTATTCAGGTCCCGCACGAAATCGTTGAGGCCGGGCTGGCGGTCGCGCCGCAGGCGTTCGGCGGTGACGATGGCCTTGAGGTCGGCGAAGGTCTCGTCCACCTCGCGGTTGACGAGGACATAATCATATTCCGCCCAGTGGCTGATTTCGTCGCGGCTTTTTGCCATGCGGCCGGCGATCACCTCGGCGCTGTCCTGCGCGCGGCCCTTCAGTCGGCTTTCCAGTTCGGCGATGGAAGGGGGCAGGATGAAGACCGAGACGGCATCCTTGCCGAGCGCGGAATTGCGGATCTGCTGGCCGCCTTGCCAATCCACGTCGAACAGCGTGTCGCGGCCTTCGGACATGGCCTGTTCGACCGGGGCGCGCGGGCTGCCGTAGAAGTTTCCGAACACCTCGGCATGTTCCAGCATCCCGCCCGAGGCGACCAGCGCGCGAAAGCTGTCATGGTCGTGGAACCAGTAGTGCTGGCCGTGGACCTCGCCCGGCCGGGGCTTGCGTGTGGTGGCCGAGACCGAGAACCGAATGGTCGGGTCCCAGGCCATCAGCATCCGCGCCATGGTGGATTTGCCGGCGCCCGAGGGCGAGGACAGGATGAGGAGAAGGCCGCGCCGGGGCTGTCCTTGCGTCATGGTCATTCCACGTTCTGGACCTGTTCGCGCATCTGGTCGATCACCGTCTTGAGGTCGAGCCCGATGCGGGTGAGCGCGAGATCGCCCGCCTTGGAGCAAAGCGTGTTCGCCTCGCGCATGAATTCCTGCATGAGGAAATCGAGCTTGCGGCCGACCGGCCCCTTGTCTTTCAGCAGCGCGCGGGCAGCGGCGACATGGGCGGTGAGGCGGTCGAGTTCTTCCGCGACATCGGCCTTCACGGCGAGAAGGGCAAGTTCCTGGGCGACGCGCTGTTCGTCGAAGCTGTCCACCGCGCCGCGCAGGCGGTCGAGCCCGTCGCGCAGGGTGGCTTCGGCGCGGATGCGGCGGTCGCCGGCGGCGGCGGTGGCATCCTCAACCAGGCTGGCGATGCGGTCGATCTGGCCGGTGATGATGCCGTCGAGCGCGCGGCCTTCGGCGGCGCGCATGGCGTTGAAGGCGGACAGGAGCGCGGGCAGGTCGGCGAGGATGGCGGCGCGGAGCGGCGCGGTGTCTTCGTCCACGGGGGCCGTGTCGAGCACGCCGCGGAGCGACAGCAGGTCCGCCGGGGTAGAAGGCGCGAGGGTGAGGCCCGCGGCCATGGCGGCCTGTTCGACCTCGGCCAGGGCGGCGATGGCAGCGGAAAGGACGGCGGTGTTCAGCGTGGCGGCTTCGGCCCCGCCCGCCTCGCGCGTGACCTTGAGCGTGAGGCTGACCGAGCCGCGGGAGGCAGCCTTCGCCAGTTCGGTGCGGATGGCGGGTTCCAGCCCCTCGATCCAGTCGGGCACGCGCAGGCGCGTCTCCAGCCCCTTGCCGTTGACCGAGCGCAGGTCCCAGGTCCAGTCGTGGCCGGCGCCCTGGCCGCGGTGGCTGGCGAAGCCTGTCATCGAAGTGATCATTCCGTCCCTTTCCGCCGGATGGCGTTTACCCTTTGTCTAAAATCCGGGGGATTTTTCCGACCGAGGGGCGTAGGCTGTGCTTGGGGTGGCAGGGGTCTGCCCTTGGGTCGCGGCATAGCAAAGCGGGGCGCGCGCGACAACCGGAGCCCGGACGGGAGGGCGGTCATGGCGATCTTTGGCGGGCCGGAGAGCGGCGAGCACGGGCTGGCGGAACTGCGCGGCTATTGGGAGGCGCTGCGCGTGGGCGGCGGCCTGCCGGAGCGCGACCGGATCGACCCGCGGGGCATGGCCGGGGTGCTGGACCGGTGCTTCCTGGCCGAGCGGATCGCGCCGGGGCTGGCGCGGCTGCGGCTGGCGGGGGCGGCGCTGTGCGACATGATCGGGATGGAGCTGCGGGGCATGCCCTTGTCGGCGCTGTTCCTGCCCGAGGCGCGGATGCGGCTGGCGGCGGCGCTGGAGCCGGTCTTTGCGGCCCCGGCGATCCTGGATGCGCGGGTCGAAGGCGAGGCGGGCTGGGGCCGGCCGGCGCTGCGCGCGCGTATGGTGCTGCTGCCGCTGACCGGTGCGGGGGGCGCGGTGGATGTGGCGTTGGGCGCGATCTGCCTGCCAGGCGAGACGGGGCGCGCGCCACGGCGGCTGGACCTGGGGCGCGTGCTGCACGAGCGGCTGGCGGGTGTGGGGACGCCCCTGGTGGCGCCCGTGGCGGCCTTCGCCGAGGCGCCGCGGCCCTGGCGGGCGCCGCCGGGGCGGGCGCATCTGCGGCTGGTGAAGAACGAATGAATCAGGGCGGCGCCTTGCGGCACCGCCCCTGGTTCGCTGTCCCGATGGTCAGAGCGCGACGCGGCGGGCGCCTTCGCGCAGGCTGGTGAGTTCCTCGGCCACGAGGAAGGCCAGTTCCAGCGACTGGCTGGCGTTCAGGCGCGGGTCGCAGGCGGTGTGGTAGCGGTCGGACAGATCCTCGTCCGACACGGCGCGCAGGCCGCCGGTGCATTCGGTCACGTCCTTGCCCGTCATCTCGAAATGCACGCCGCCGGGGATCGTGCCTTCGGCCTTGTGGACCGCGAAGAACTCGCGCACCTCGGACAGGACCGAGTTGAACGGCCGGGTCTTGTAGCCGGTCGAGGACTTGATGGTGTTGCCGTGCATCGGGTCGCAGGACCAGACGACATTTGCGCCTTCCTCGCGCACGGTCTTGATGAGCCGCGGCAGGTTTTCGGCCACCTTGCCGGCGCCGAAGCGGGCGATGAGCGTGAGCCGGCCCGCTTCGTTCTGCGGGTTCAGCTTGGCCATCAGCACCTTCAGATCCTCGGCCGTGGTCGAGGGGCCGCATTTCAGGCCGATGGGGTTGAGCACGCCGCGGCAGAATTCGACATGGGCGCCGTCGGGCTGGCGGGTGCGGTCGCCGATCCAGATCATGTGGCCCGAGCCCGCGACCGGCTGGCCGGTGAGGCTGTCGATGCGGCAGAGGGCTTCTTCGTATTCCAGAAGCAGCGCCTCGTGGCTGGTGTAGAAGTCCACGGTTTGCAGCGTGTGGGCGGTGTCCGAGTTCACGCCGGCCGCGTTCATGAAGTCGAGCGCATCGGAGATGCGGTTCGACAGTTCGCGGTAGCGTTCGGCCTTGTCATGTTCGGCGAAGCCCAGGGTCCAGGAATGGACGCGGTGGATGTCGGCGAATCCGCCCGAGGAGAAGGCGCGCAAGAGGTTCAGCGAGGCCGCGGCCTGGGTGTAGGCCTGGAGCATCCGCGCCGGGTCGGGGCGGCGGGCCTCGACGGTGGCGTCGAAGCCGTTGATGATGTCGCCGCGGTAAGACGGATATTCGACACCGTTCACCACTTCGGTCGGCGCAGAGCGCGGCTTGGCGAACTGGCCGGCCATGCGGCCCACCTTGATGACCGGAACCTTGGCGCCATAGGTCAGCACGACCGCCATCTGCAGCATCACGCGGAACGTGTCGCGGATGTTGTCGGCGGAGAACTCCGCAAAGCTTTCGGCGCAGTCGCCGCCCTGCAGAAGGAAGGCGCGGCCTTCGGCGGCCTCGGCCAGCTGCTTTTTCAGGCGGCGGGCTTCGCCGGCAAACACGAGCGGCGGATACTTGGCAAGCTGCGCCTCGGTCGCGTTAAGCGCGGCGGTATCGGGATAGTCCGGCATCTGGATGCGCGGCTTGGCCCGCCAGTCCGATTTCGTCCAGCCCTTGGTCATGGGTCCCTCCGTCCAATCGCGTCGTTCGCAGTGCGCTGCCTATAAGGAATCACACGGGTGATGGAAAGGCCCCTGTCCTGCTGCAGCGCGGCATGGCGCAGCGAGCGGAATGCGCCGGTCGGCCCTTGCGGGGGGCGGCGATTCCTGTAGTGATGGCCCGGAAACGACGCGCACAGGTCGCAAGATGTCCGCCCCCCCTCGCAAGGCCACTTCGCTGGCCCAGCCGGCCGCCGCAAGGCGGTTCGTGTTCCTGCTTCTGGACCGCTTCACGATGCTGGCCTTTGCCAGCGCCATCGAACCCCTGCGCATCGCCAACCGGGTGATCGGGCGCGAGGCCTATCGCTGGAAGCTGGCCGGGGAAGGCGGGGACGTGGCCATCTGTTCCAACGGCGCGGCCTTCAAGCTGGACCTTGGCCTGGACGAGATCGACCGGGACGACGTGCTTCTGGTCTGTGGCGGCATCGACGTGCAGAAGGCCACCACGCGCGGCGTTCTGAACTGGCTGCGGCGCGAGGCGCGGCGGGGCGTGACCATCGGCGGGCTGTGCACCGGCGCCTATGCCGTGGCGAAGGCGGGCCTGCTGGACGGCAAGAAGGCCACGATCCACTGGGAGAACCAGGATGGATTCCTTGAGGAATTCGAGGATGTGAAGCTGACGAAATCGGTCTTCGTGATGGACGGCAACCGCTGGACCACGGCGGGCGGCACCTCTTCGCTGGACCTGATGCTGAAGGTGATCGCGGCGGACCACGGCGAGGATGTCGCCAATTCGGTGGCCGACCAGCTGATCTATTCCACCATCCGCACCGACCAGGACACGCAGCGCCTTTCGATCCCGACGCGGATCGGCGTGCGGCACCCGAAGCTGAGTCAGGTGATCCAGATGATGGAGGGCAACATCGAGGATCCGATGTCGCCCGCGGAGCTGGCCGAGCTGGTGGGCATGTCCACGCGGCAGCTGGAGCGGCTGTTCCGCCGCTATCTGAACCGCAGCCCGAAGCGGTACTACATGGAACTGCGGCTGCAGAAGGCGCGCAACCTGCTGATGCAGACCGACATGAGCGTGATCAACGTGGCGCTGGCCTGCGGTTTTGCCAGCCCGTCGCATTTTTCGAAATGCTACCGGGCGCATTACAACACAACGCCCTATCGCGAGCGGGGCACGCAAGGCGCCGGCGCGCCGGGGACCAGCGTGCGGTTGTCGATCTGACAGGCTGCGTTCCGGCTTTGCGCTTGCCGCGGGGGGAGAAGCTTCCCTAGGGTAAGGCCATGAGCCGGCTTCTGCGCCCTGCCCTGTTGCTTGCCCTTGTCTGGCTGGGAAGCCCCGCCATGGCTGAGCGGCTGGCGCTGGTCATCGGCAACGACAGCTATGAAAGCCTGCCGGTGCTGCAGAAGGCGCGCAATGATGCCGTTGCGGTGGCGCAAACCCTTGAGGGGATGGGCTTTGCGGTGACGCTTCTGACCGATGCCGGGCGGCGCGACATGACACGGGGCATTTCCAACGTGGCCGGGCAGATCAGCCCCGGCGACGAGGTGCTGTTCTACTTTGCCGGGCATGGCGTCGAGGTGGCGGGGCGCAACTACCTGCTGCCCGCCGATGCGCCGGCGGCAAAGCCGGGGGACGAAGCCTTTCTGACCGCCGAAAGCGTGGCGGCGGATGATGTGCTGTACACGTTCAAGGAGCGCGGTGCGGCGGTGACGGTGCTGATCCTGGACGCCTGCCGTGACAATCCCTTCCCGCGCGAGGGCACCCGCTCGGCGGGATCGGCGCGCGGGCTGGCGCCGATTGCGGCGCCGGAGGGGTCGTTCATCCTGTTCTCGGCCGGGGCCGGGCAATCGGCACTGGATTCGCTTGGGCAGGGCGACGGCGACCCGAATTCGGTCTTTACGCGGACGCTGTTGCCGCTGTTGGCGCGGGATGACCTGACTCTGCCCGAGGTGGCGCGGCTGACGCGGGGCGAGGTCGAGGCGCGAGCGGCCACGGTGAACCACAAGCAGCGCCCGGCCTATTACGACGAGTTGACCGGGGATTATGTGCTGGCCCCGGCTTCCCTGTCACGCGGGGCGGTGGCGCTGGACGGGGCCGAGGCGGCCGCGCCCGTGGTGGCGGGCAATGCGGCGGCCTGTGCCGCGGCGGCGGCCGACTGGGGGCCGGTGCTGGCCCTGGGCGACCCGGTGGCGCTGCGCGGCTTTGCCGAGAGCCATGCGGCTTGCGCGCCCTTGAGCCATGCGGCGCTGGCCGAGGCCGAGCGGCTGGAGGGGGCTGCGGCGCCGGCGGCGGTCGCGGCGCCGCAGCCATCGGACCAGAAGCAGAAGCTGTCCGATCTGGCCAGGCAGATGCTGGTCAATCCGCAGGATTATGGCATCGAGACCTGGGCGGTGAAGGCCGGCGTCTCGGACGGCTATGTGAACGCGCGGTCGGGCCCCGGCACGATGCATTCGATCCTGTTCCGCATTCCCGCTGGCACGGGCGGCCTGCCGATGGAGACCTGCCTGCCGCCCGATCCGGGCGGGGGCAAGTACGACTGGTGCCTTGTCAGCTTCATGGGCCAGCAGGGCTGGGTGTCGAAGAACGGGCTGGAGCGGGAATGAGGGCTGCGCTGGCGCTGGCGCTGTGCGTGTCGGCGCCGGCCGGGGCGGAGGAATTGCCGGACGGCTGGGTGCGGCTGGACGCAGTGGCGCCGGGGATCGTTCAGGACATCCGCTATGCCCGCGCCTTCAACTTCACCGGAGCGCCGGTGCCGGGATACGAGGCGCCGGTCTGCGTGCTGCGGCGCGAGGCGGCAGCCGCACTGGCGCGGGTGGAGGCGCGGCTGCGGGTCGACGGATTCCGCCTGACGGTGTTCGATTGCTATCGGCCCGCCCGGTCGGTTGCGGCCTTCATGGACTGGGTTGCGGCGGATGCCCCTCGGGACGAGGTGTATTTCCACCCCGACGTGGCCCGTGGTGCGCTGGTGGCCGAGGGCTACATCGCGCGGCGGTCGTCGCATTCGGTGGGGCTGGCGGTGGATGTGGGGCTGGACCGGGCCGATGCGCCGGTGTCGCGGCCCGAGGCGGCCGGGGCCGGCCGGTGCGATGCGCCCTTTGCCGAGCGGCCGCGGGAGTCGTCGCTGGATCTGGGCACGGCTTTCGACTGCTTCTCGCCGCTTTCAGCTGTGGATGCCGTGGTGCCGGCGGACGCGCGGGCCCATCGCGCGCGGCTGGCCGCAGCCATGGAGGCGGAGGGCTTTGCCGGATATGCCGCCGAATGGTGGCATTTCCGGCTGGCCGGGCCCGAGGCCGGGGCGGCGATGGATTTTCCGCTGCGCTAGCCCGAGGTGCCGGGGGCGAGGCGGTAAAGCGCGCCCTGCCCCACGGACAGGAACCAGATCGAGCCGTCCGGCGCCTCGGTCACGTCGCGGACACGTTGGGTTTCGTCCGACGTGAGGCGTTCCTCGGCGAAGCCGGTGGCGGCGGGGTTGTCGGGGTCGAGCCGGCCCAGGAAATCGCTGTTGAGGCTGCCGAACAGGATGTCGCCTTTCCAGCCGGGGATCAGCTTGCCGGAATAGACGACGAGGCCGGACGGCGCGATGGAGGGGTCCCAATAATGGACGGGCTGTTCCATGCCGGCCTGGGCAGTGCCGGTGCCGATGGCCTTGCCGTTGTAGTTCTCGCCGTAGCTGATGACGGGCCAGCCGTAGTTGCGCGCTTCCTCGATGCGGTTCAGCTCGTCCCCGCCGCGCGCGCCGTGTTCGACCGTCCAGAGCTGGCCTTGGGCATCGAGCGCGGCGCCCTGGATGTTGCGATGGCCGAGGGTCAGAACGCCGGGGCGGGCGCCGGGGAGGGTGACGGCAGGCTGGCCGTCTGCGGTGAGCAGGATCACCTTGCCCTCGGCGCGCATCGGGTCCTGCGCCTGCATGCCATCCGGGCCGGTGCCACGGTCGCCGGTGGTGAGTGCGATGGTGCCGTCCGGCATCTCGACCAGGCGCGCGCCGAAATGGCGGCCGCCGGGCATGGGATCGCCGGTGAAGACGGTGCGGAAGCCTTCGATCCGGGTGCCATCGTCGGAGAGGCGGCCGAAACCGGCGGCGGTGGCGGCTCCGCCATCGATGGGATTGGCGAAGCTGAGCCAGACACGGCGGCTATCCGCGAAGTCGCGCGGCACCAGAACATCGAGCAGGCCGCCCTGCCCTTCGGCGAAGACCTCGGGCAGGCCCCCGACCTCGGCTGCGGCGCCGTCGCGCGCCAGGAGCAGGCGGCCATCGCGTTCGGTGACAAGGAAGCTGCCATCGGGCAGGACGGCCAGGCCCCAGGGTTCGTTCAGGCCGGTGAGGATGGCGGACACCTGCAACGGGCCGGCATTGGACGAGATGACGCCCTGTGCCGCGGCGGGCGAGGCAAGCAAGGCCACAAGGGCGAGGATCGGAGCGGGTGTCATTCGGCATTCCTTTGGCACTGCCAGTGAAGATAGGGGCGGTGCCGGACAGGGCCAATGACAGCTGCGCGAGCAGGCACTTCGGGGCAGCATGTTCCCCGCTTCCCTTTTGTGCAGGGGCACTCTAGGGTCGGGCGCAGGATTTCGATCCAACATGGGAGACAAGAATGAAGAAACTGCTCTTGGCCTCGGCCGCCGTGGCGCTTTGCGCCGGCGCTGCATCGGCCGAAGAAGTCAAGCTCGGCATCCTCATCGGCTTTACCGGCCCGATTGAATCGCTGACTCCGGCGATGGCTGCGGCCTCGGAAATGGCGATGAAGGAAGTCTCGGATTCCGGCAAGTTCCTGGACGGCTCGACGGTCGTTTCGGTGCGCGGCGACTCGACCTGCGGCGACGCGGCGGCGGGCACGGCGGCGGCGGAACGCCTGGTGACGGCCGACAAGGTGCAGGGCATCGTCGGCGGCGACTGCTCGGGCGTGACCGGTGCGGTGCTGCAGAACGTGGCGCGCCCGAACGGCATGGTCATGATCTCGCCCTCGGCCACCAGCCCGGCGCTGACCACGGCCGAAGACGACGGCCTGTTCTTCCGCACCGCGCCGTCGGATGCGCGCGAAGGCGAGGTGATGGCCGAGACGCTGACCGAGAAGGGCATCAAGTCGATCGCCCTGACCTACACCAACAACGACTACGGCAAGGGTCTGGCGGAATCGATCGCCAATGCCTTCATCGCCAAGGGCGGCACGGTGACGATCAACGCCGCGCATGACGACGGCAAGGCCGACTATTCCTCGGAAGTGGCGGCACTGGCGGCGGCGGGCGGCGACATCCTGGTTGTCGCGGGCTATCTGGACCAGGGCGGCAAGGGCATCATCCAGGCCTCGCTGGACACCGGCGCCTTCTCGACCTTCGGTCTGCCGGGCGGCATGATCGGCGACTCGCTGCCCACCGCCATCGGGCCGGGGCTGAACGGGTCCTGGGGCCAGATCGCGGGTTCGGACTCGGCCGGTGCGGCCAAGTTCGAATAGATGATGAAGGCCGGCGGCTTTGACGGGACCTCGGCCTATTCGCCGGAATCCTATGACGCCGCGGCGCTGATCCTTCTGGCGATGCAGGCGGCCAAGTCCACGGACCCGAAGGTCTACAAGGACAAGGTGATGGAACTGGCGAACGGCCCGGGCGAGAAGATCTATCCCGGCGACCTGGCCAAGGCGCTGGAGCTGATCGCGGCCGGCCAGCCCATCGACTATGAAGGCGCGACCGCCGTGACCCTGATCGGGCCGGGCGAAAGCGCCGGGCGCTATCGCCTGATCGAAGTGCAGGATGGCAAGAACGCCACGGTCGGCTGGAAGTGATCCGACCCTGAGTCTTGACAGACAGGAACGGCCCGGGGCAAAGCCCGGGCCGTTGCCATAACGAAAGCCTGCCCGGCGGGAAACCGGAACGCGGCAGGCATGGGGAGACGGATGATCGTAGTCGAAGACCTGCACCGCCATTTCGGCGGTTTCCGGGCCGTTGATGGCGCGAGCCTGACGATCGGCACCGGGACGATCACCGGCCTGATCGGGCCAAACGGCGCGGGCAAGACGACGCTGTTCAACGTCATCGCCGGACGCCTGCCACCGACCTCGGGCCGGGTGCTCATGGACGGCGAGGACATCACGGGCCTGCCACCGCACGAGCTGTTCGGCAAGGGCCTCTTGCGCACCTTCCAGATCGCGCATGAGTTCGGGTCGATGACGGTGCGCGAGAACCTGATGATGGTGCCGCCGCGCCAGTCGGGCGAGACGTTGTGGAACGCCTGGTTCCGCCGCGGCAAGGTGGCGGCAGAAGAGCGCGCGCTGCGCGCCAAGGCCGACGAGGTGCTGGAGTTCCTGACCATCAGCCACCTGGCCGACCAGAAGGCCAGCCAGATTTCGGGCGGACAGAAGAAGCTTCTGGAACTGGGCCGGACGATGATGGTGGATGCCAAGATCGTCTTTCTGGACGAGGTGGGCGCCGGGGTGAACCGGACGCTTCTGAACACCATCGGCGATGCCATCGTGCGGCTGAACAAGGAACGCGGCTACACGTTCTGCGTGATCGAGCACGACATGGATTTCATCGCCCGCCTGTGCAACCCGGTGATCTGCATGGCCGAGGGCAAGGTGCTGGCGGAAGGCACGGTGGACGAGGTCAAGAACGACGAGCGGGTGATCGAGGCCTACCTGGGCCGCGGCCTGAAGAACAAGATCAAGGAGGAGGCCGCTCATGGCTGAGCGCCGGCAGGAAGGATTTTCGGACGAAAATCCTTCGATGGACGAAAATCCTTCGTCCGAAGGATTTTCGGGCCTCGAGCCTGGGTTCTGTGAGGTGCGGCATGGCTGAACCCTTCCTTATCGGCGAGGGCATGACCGGCGGCTATGGCAGCGGCGCGGACATCCTGCATGGTTGCACCCTGGCCGTGGACCCCGGCCAGATCGCGGTGATCGTGGGTCCCAACGGCGCCGGCAAGTCGACCGCGATGAAGGCGGTCTTCGGGATGCTGAAGCTGCGCAAGGGCCATGTGAAGCTGGCGGGCGAGGACATCACCGCTCTGTCGCCCCAGGCCCGCGTGGCCAAGGGCATGGGCTTTGTGCCGCAGACGCACAACATCTTCACCTCGATGACGGTCGAGGAGAACCTTGAGATGGGCGCTTTCCTGCGGAAGGACGACATCAAGGGCACGATGGAGCAGGTCTATGACCTGTTCCCCATCCTGAAGCAGAAGCGCCGCCAGCCGGCGGGCGAGCTGTCTGGCGGGCAGCGCCAGCAGGTTGCCGTGGGCCGTGCGCTGATGACCCAGCCCAAGGTGCTTATGCTGGACGAGCCGACGGCGGGCGTGTCGCCCATCGTGATGGACGAGCTTTTCGACCGCATCATCGAGGTGGCGCGCACCGGCATCTCGATCCTCATGGTCGAGCAGAATGCCCGGCAGGCGCTTGAAATCGCCGACCGCGGCTATGTGCTGGTGCAGGGCGCCAACCGTTTCACTGATACCGGCGCGGCGCTGCTGGCGGACCCGGAAGTCCGCCGCAGCTTCCTGGGGGGCTGACCGATGCGTATTCCTGTCGGCCTTCTGGCGCTTGTGTCCCTGCTCGCCCCCCTGCCCGCGAGTGCCGGCCTGCCGGCGCTGATCTGCCAGGCAGACGTCGTCTGCGTCGCGGGCGGCGACTGCGACACGCTTGGGATCGAAGTGGAACTGGAGCCCGATGGCGAGGGCTACCGCGCCACGCTGGATGCGGGCGCCGATGTTCTGCTGTCGCCGCTCGGGTCGGTTTCGGGCGGGATCGTTCATTTCAACGCCGCCTCGCCGGATGGCGTGGCGGTGATCCTGTCGATCTATGTCGATGGCCGCTTTGCCATGACCGTGCAGCAGGACCTGGACGGCCCGAATGCCGAGACGACCTTCGGCAGCTGCAAGCCGAGGAGCTGAGCCATGGATGTTCTGAACGCCCTTGTGGCCTTCCTCAACTTCGTCTTCGTGCCGGCGGTGGCCTATGGGGCGCAGCTGGCGCTTGGCGCGCTTGGCGTGACGCTGATCTATTCGATCCTGCGCTTTTCCAACTTTGCGCATGGCGACACGATGGCCTTCGGGACCATGGCCACGATCCTGTTCACCTGGTGGTTCCAGTCGATGGGCTGGCATTTCGGCCCCTTGCCCACCGCGCTTCTGGCCTTGCCCTTCGGCATCGTCGTGACCTGCGCGCTGGTTCTGGGGACGGACCGCATGGTCTATGCCTATTACCGCCGGACCAAGGCGCCACCGGTGATCCTGGTGATCGTGTCGATGGGCGTGATGTTCATCATGAACGCGCTGACGCGGTTCATCATCGGCGTGGGCGAGCAGAACTTTGCAGATGGCGGGCGGTTCCTGATCTCGGCCGGGGATTTCAAGGCGGCGACAGGGCTGGCCGAGGGGCTGGCGATCAAGTCAACCCAGGCGATCACCGTGGTGGTGGCGCTGATCTGCGTGGGCCTTCTGTTCTGGTTCCTGCAAAAGACGCGTGCTGGCAAGTCGATGCGGGCCTATTCCGACAACGAGGATCTGGCGCTTCTTTCCGGCATCAACCCGGACAGGGTGGTTCAGATCACCTGGATCATCGCTGCCACGCTCGCCACCATTGCCGGGGTGCTGTACGGGCTGGACAAGAGCTTCAAGCCCTTCACCTATTTCCAGCTTCTGCTGCCGATCTTCGCGGCGGCCATCGTGGGCGGGCTTGGGTCGCCCATCGGCGCCATCGTTGGCGGATTCCTGATCGCCTTCTCGGAGATCATGGTCACCTATGCCTGGAAGAAGGTGCTGGGCTACCTGGTGCCCGCTGACCTGGCGCCCGAGGGGCTCGTCCAGTTGATGTCCACCGACTACAAGCTGGCGGTCAGTTTCGCGATCCTGATCATCGTGCTGCTGTTCATGCCGACAGGGCTTTTCAAGGGGAAATCGGTATGACCCGTAATCGCACACCCCTGCTGTTCGCGGCGGTTGCCCTGCTGTTCCTGCTGACGGGGATGTACCAGAGCTGGAACCTGGCACTGAACATCCTGACCATGGCGCTGATCTCGTCGATCATGGCTTTGGGCGTGAACATGCAGTGGGGCTATGCCGGGCTGTTCAACACCGGCGTCATGGGCTTTGTGGCCCTGGGCGGGCTGGCGGTTGTCATCATGTCATCGGCCCCCATTCCCGAGGCCTGGGCGGCCGGAGGGCCGCGGCTGCTGGCGGGGCTTCTGACCGGGGCGGTGACGATTGCTGTGGCGATCTTCGCCTGGGGGCGGTTGCCCAAGGGCCGGATGCGCAACGTGGTGATGGCGGTGCTGCTGGTGGGCGGCTTCGTGCTGTATCGCGGGGTCTTCGACCCGGCTGTGACGGCGGTGGAGGCCTTCAACCCGGCGACCGCCGGCAACATCGGCGGCTTCGGCCTTCCCTCGCTGTGGGCCTGGCCGGTGGGGGCGCTGTTCGCTGCCATCGCCGCATGGGCCATCGGCAAGACGGCGCTTGGCCTGCGGTCGGATTACCTGGCCATTGCCACGCTTGGCATTGCCGAGATCATCATCGCGGTGATGCGCAACGAGGACTGGCTGGCGCGCGGGGTGAAGAACATCATCAACCTGCCGCGGCCCTGGCCGGTGCCCTATGAGGTGGAGCTTCAGAAGGACCCCGGCTTCCTGGGATGGGTGGCGAACTGGGGTTTCGATCCGGCGACCGCCTCGTCCATCGTCGTGAAGCTGATCTACATCGGGCTGTTCGGCCTGGTGCTGGCCGGGCTGATCTGGATGTCGGAAATGGCGCTGAAGAGCCCTTGGGGCCGCATGATGCGCGCCATCCGCGACAACGAGGTTTCGGCCGAGGCGATGGGCAAGGATGTGACCCGGCGCCATCTGCAGATCTTCATCCTGGGGTCCGCGGCGCTTGGGCTGGCCGGGGCCATGCTGACCTCGATGGAGGGGCAGCTGACTCCGAACAGCTATATTCCCCTGCGCTTCACCTTCCTGGTCTGGGTGATGGTGATAGTGGGCGGATCGGGCAACAACTGGGGCTCGGTTCTGGGCGGCTTCCTGATCTGGTGGCTGTGGGTCATGGTCGAGCCGATGGGCCAATGGCTGATCGGTGCGGTGACGGCGGGGATGCCAGATGGGGCGCTGAAGGCGCATCTGCTGGAATCGGCCGCGCACATGCGGTTCCTGACCATGGGCATCGTGCTGCTTCTGGTGCTGCGGTTCAGTCCGCGGGGGCTGATCCCGGAGAAGTGAGCGCATCTGCGGGCCAGAAGCCCCAGAGCCGATCCTCGAACGGAAGGACGCTGGCCGGTTCGACATCGGCCGGCGGAGCGAGGACCGGGGCGATGACCGTGCCGTCCGGGTGCGCCGCAAGCCAGCTTGCCAGGGGCGCCGGATCGGTGAAGACCGCAACAGGAGTGGTCAGGCGGCCGGCAAAGTTGAACTCGGCCTGATAATCGCCCTTCCAAATGGCAAGGCCTCCGGCTTCTGCCGCCTTCAGGCGCTCGCCCATGGGGATGGGATCGAGCCGGTCGCCGATGCCCGAGGCCGACAGGATCAGCGTGGCGACCAGAGCCGTGCCGATGCCGGCGATGGCGTGGCCGGTGGGGAGCGGCAGCCGGAAGGCAGCGACGGCAAGCGCGAGGAAGGCCAGCGTTCCCAGCAGGAACACCCAGAGGGGGCCGAGGGCGCCTTCCATGCCCTTGACCGGGACAAGACCGAAACTGGCCACCAACGCAACCAGCGCGAAGATCACCGGCAACACGAAGGCGACGAGGATCGAGCGTTGACCGGCAGGCAGGGCGCGGCCGGCAAGGATGGCGAAGGCAGGCAGCTCGGGCAGCAGGTAGTGGAGTTGCTTGCCGCCAACCAGCGAGAAGAGCACGAAGGCCGAAACCGCCCATATGGCCAGCATCCGCCCGGCTCCGTCGGCGCGCGCTGCCGCCGGAATGCCGCGCCATATGGCGAAAGACCAGCCGAATGGAAAGATCAGCGCCGGCAGCACGGCGGCCAGATACCAGACCGGGCGACCGTGGCCCATGTTGCCTGCCATGCGGTCGGCCGATTGGTCCCAGAGAAGTTCGCGCAAGAAGCTGGCATCCGCCCCAAGCACCAGCGGCACCAGCCAGATGGCCACCAATACAAGGCCAATGCCAAGGGCCAGCGCAAAGCCGCGCGCCACATCGCGCAGCGAGGGAGGCGCCGCCCCCCAGAACCGCACCGTCAGCAGCACCGGCATCAGGTGCAGGAAGATTACCGGGCCTTTGGTCAGGACGCCGAGGCCGAAGGCGAGCCCCAGGATGAGCCAGGGCCCCGCACCGCGCTGCCCCTGCCCCACGCGCCAGATCGCGCCGATGCCAAGCAGCACCCAGATGGTCAGCAGCGCATCGAACATGGTTGCGCCGCCGTAGAGAAGAAACCCGGTTGTGCCCGCCAGGACCGCCATGGCGACCAGCGGCAGGCCGCGTTCGCCCGGGGCGATGCGGCGGGCGAGAAGCCCGGTCAGGCCGATCACCGCGATGGCCGACAGAGGACCGACCAGCCGCGCGGCGTAATCGGACGGCCCGGTAAAGGACCAGATCAGGTTGATGAGCCAGAACAGGAGCGGTGGCTTGTGGCTGTAGGCTGCGCCGTTCATCGTAAGGTGGAACGGTTCGCCGGACAGCCACATCTCCCAGGCGACGGACAGATAGCGGGTTTCGTCCACCGGAAGGAACGGGCGGATCGCCGGAACCGCCAGCAGCACAACCACGGCGGCGATGATAATGGCAAGGAAGACCGGCCCGGCGGGGCGGGATGGCCAGGTGATGGGCAAGCGAGATTCGGGCATCGACATCACCCTTAGTTAGCGAGCCTATACCAGTGCGGCCATATGACGGGAGTATCGCCCTGCCGCACCTATGCGTGCGCTTACGCACACCAATCCTGGCAGCGACAAACTTTGTCGCAAACGCGCGGGCCGTCGCGCGGGCTTGCGCACAGGTTTGGGCAAATCCTGCGAGGTTCTCCATGAAAACCCATACCCGCGTTTGCGTCATCGGCGGCGGTGTCGTCGGTTGTTCGGTGCTGTACCACCTGACCAAGCTGGGCTGGTCGGATGTCATGCTGGTCGAAAGGTCCGAACTGACCAGCGGATCCACCTGGCATGCCGCGGGCGGGTTCCACACCATCAACGGCGACACCAACATGGCCGCCCTGCAGGGCTATACCATCCGGCTGTACAAGGAGCTGGAGGCGATCACCGGCATGTCCTGCGGGCTGCACCATGTGGGCGGCATCACGCTGGCCGACAACATGGCGCGATTCGAGCAGTTGAAGGCAGAACGCGCCAAGCATCGCTACATGGGGCTTGATACCGAACTGGTGACGCCCGAGGAAATCAGCCGCCTGACCGACGGCATGGTGAACCTGGAGAACATCATCGGCGGGTTGTACGATCCGCTGGACGGGCACCTTGACCCCTCGGGCACCACCCATGCCTATGCCAAGGCCGCGCGCATGGGTGGGGCCGAGATCGTGCTGCACAACCGCGTGCTGGAAACGAACCCGCGCCCGGATGGAAGCTGGGAGGTGGTGACCGAGAAGGGCACGATCATCGCCGAGCATGTGGTGAACGCAGGCGGCCTCTGGGCGCGCGAGGTCGGCGCCATGGCGGGCATCTACCTGCCGCTGCTGCCGATGGCGCACCAGTACCTGGTGACCGACGACATCCCCGAAATCCTGGAAATCCTGGGCCGCGGCAAGGAGTTCCCGCATGTCATGGACCCCGGCGGCGAATTCTACCTGCGCCAGGAAGGCCGGGGCCTGTGCATCGGCTTCTATGAAAAGCCCTGCGAGCCATGGGCGGTGGATGGCACGCCCTGGGGCTTTGGCCACGAGCTGCTGAACGAGCAGTTCGACAAGATCGAGGATTCGGTGAACTTCGCCTATCGCCGCATCCCGGTGCTGGAGCGGTCGGGCGTGAAGCGGGTGATCCACGGGCCCTTCACCTTTGCTCCTGATGGCAATCCGCTGATCGGGCCGGTGCCGGGCCTGCGCAACTATTGGTCGGCCTGCGCGGTGATGGCGGGCTTCAGCCAGGGCGGCGGCATGGGGCTGGCGCTGGCGCAATGGATGATCCACGGCGAGGTCGAGCGCGATCCGCGCGGTTTCGACGTGGCGCGGTTCGGCAACTGGACCTCGCCCGGCTATACCGTGCCCAAGGTGATCGAGAACTACCAGATGCGGTTCAACGTCTCGTATCCGAACGAGGAACGTCCCGCCGCCCGCCCCTTCCGCACCACGCCGATGTATCAGGTCTTCGACGAGATGAACGCGGTCTGGGGCCAGCAATACGGGCTGGAGGTGGTGAACTATCACGCCCTGCCGGGCGAGCCGCGCTATGAGACACCGACCTTCAAGCGGTCGAACGCCTGGGAAGCAACCCGCCAGGAAGTGCTGGCGGTGCGCGAAGGCGTGGGCATCAACGAAGTGCAGAACTTCGGCAAGTACCGCGTGACGGGCAAGGGCGCGCGGGCCTGGCTGGACCGGATCATGGCCGGGACGATCCCGAAGCCGGGCCGTCTGTCGCTGACGCCGATGCTGGCCCATTCGGGCAAGATCTTCGGCGATTTCACGGTCTCTTGCCTGAGCGAGACGGAATTCCAGTTGACGGCGAGCTATGGCGCGCAGGGCTGGCACTCGCGGTGGTTCGAACAGAACATGGGGCCGGACGTCATGGTCGAGAACATCTCGGACAGCCGGTCGGGCTTCCAGATCGCGGGGCCGAAGGCGCGTGAGCTCTTGTCGCGGGTGACGCGCAGCGATGTGTCGGCCGAAGCGTTCAAGTTCATGGACGTGAAGCGCATGACGGTGGGCATGGCCAACTGCATCGTGCAGCGCGTGAGCTATACGGCCGACCTGGGCTTTGAAATCTTTACCGACCACATGTCGGTGCGGCATCTGTGGGACGTGCTGTCGGAGGCCGGCAAGGACCTTGGGCTGCGTCCCTTCGGGATGCGGGCCATGATGTCGCTGCGGCTGGACAAGTGGTTCGGGTCCTGGGGCCGCGAGTTCAGCCCGGATTACACGCCGATGGAAACCGGGCTGGACCGCTTCATCCGCTGGAACAAGGAAGCGGACTGGATCGGCAAGGCGGCGGCCATGGCGGAAAAGGCGGCAGGCCCGAAGCGGAAGCTGGTGTCCTTTGTCGTCGATGCCTCGGATGCCGATGTGGTGGCCTGGGAGCCGATCTGGCTGGATGGCGCGGTGGTGGGCTGGTGCACCTCGGGCGGGTTCAGCTTCTGGACCGGCAAGTCGGTGGCGCAAGGCTTCCTGCCGGCTGACCGGGTGCAGGACGGGCTGGAATGCGAGATCGAGATCCTGGGCGAGCGGCGGAAGGCCAGGGTCCACCTCGCGCCGCTGTGGGACGACGGCGGCCGGATGCGCGGCTGAGACTGAGGCGCCGGCGCTAGGCCGGCGCTTTCGTTTCCTCGGTCGTCCTGACCCATTGCCCATGGAACCCCGCGCGGGCGGTGGGTG
>Ga0209368_1000563_pt1 | contig 28510 bp, 24 predicted proteins | sample EBPBio242008_DNA_FD_185862 | JGI IMG/M metagenome (GOLD analysis project Ga0209368, IMG submission 185862) | Wastewater treatment Type I Accumulibacter community from EBPR Bioreactor in Madison, WI, USA - Reactor 1_4/24/2008_ DNA (SPAdes)... | ecosystem: Engineered > Bioreactor > EBPR >...
TCGGTCGCCAAGATCGGCACCACCGGCCGCGGCATCGGCCCGGCCTATGAAGACAAGGTCGGCCGCCGCTCGGTGCGTGTGGCGGATCTCGCCGACGAGGCGACGCTGGACCTGCGCATCGGCCGCCTGCTGACCCACCACAACGCATTGCGCGCCGGGCTGGGGCTGGAGCCGGTGGATGCCGTGGCGCTGAAGGCCGCGCTGATGGAGGTTGCGCCGAAGGTGCTGCCCTACGCCGGCCCGGTCTGGAAGGTGCTGACCGAAGCCCGCCGCGCCGGCAAGCGCATCCTGTTCGAAGGCGCGCAAGGCTCGCTTCTGGACGTGGATTTCGGCACCTATCCCTATGTGACCTCGTCCAACACGCTGGCCGGCATGGCCGCCACCGGCACCGGGCTTGGCCCGACCGCGGTGGATTTCGTCCTGGGCATCGTGAAGGCCTATACCACCCGCGTCGGGGAAGGCCCGTTCCCGACCGAGCTGTTCGACGCCGATGGTGAGCGCCTGGGCGAACGCGGCCATGAGTTCGGCACCGTCACCGGGCGCAAGCGCCGCTGCGGTTGGTTCGATGCCGTGCTGGTGCGTCAGACCTGCGCCACCTCGGGCGTGTCGGGCATCGCGCTGACCAAGCTGGACGTTCTTGACGGGTTCAAGACGCTGAAGATCTGCACGGGCTATGAACTTGATGGCGAGGTGCTGGATTACCTGCCCACCGCCGCAAACCTTCAGGCCAGGGTCAAGCCGATCTACGAGGAAATGGAAGGCTGGTCCGAATCCACCGCCGGTGCCCGGTCCTGGGCGCAACTGCCCGGTGCGGCGATCAAGTACGTCCGCCGGATCGAGGAACTGATCCAGTGCCCCGTCGCGCTGCTGTCCACCTCGCCGGAGCGCGACGACACGATCCTTGTCACCGACCCATTCGCCGACTGAGCCATGGCGCTTGGCTACAAGACCCGCAAGCGGCTGGCGATCCTGATCCTTCTGGTCGGGATGCCCCTCTACGTCGTGGCCGCCGTCACGCTGGTGGGGCTGTTCGAAAGGCCGCCGATCTGGCTGGAATTCCTGATCTATGTCGCGCTCGGCATCGTCTGGATCCTGCCGCTGCGGTCGATCTTCCGCGGCGTCGCGCAGGCCGATCCGGATGAGAAAAAGGCGGAAGGGCAGGACCCTTCCGCCTGAGGCTTTCCCCGTGCGAGCAGAGCCGGGTCAGCCGTTGATCTTCCGTGCTTCGGTCAGGAAGCGCGAGCCTTCGTTCACCGCGAACTGCCCACGCTTGATCTTCTCGATCCGGCCTTCGCGCAAGAGCCTTCCGAAGGTCCGAAGGCTGTCTTCGCGCGGAATCTCCATGCCCCGCGCGGCCGAGAGGTGCTTGATCAGGTGCGGGCGCGAGAAATGCGGCCGTCCCTCGACCGAGGCGGTATAGGCCGCCGCGGCCTCCATCAGGTCGGGCAGGCTGCGCACGCCCAGCTTGTCGGCGAACTCCACGAAGCCGCGGGTGTCGGCAAAGCTGGTGCTGTCTTCCTCGTCCTCGTCGTCGTCCTCCGCCTGCACGGCCAGGGCGGCCGAGGTCACGCGGCGCGGCCGCACCGGCGACACATGCGCCGGCGGCTGTGCCGGGGTCGCGGGGGCCGGGCGGTCGATGCGTTGTTCCGACACCAGGACCAGCGGCGCGGGCCGCTCGCCGCGCAGGCCCGGGGCCTCCGGGCGCACGGGGCGCACGGCGCGGGCCAGGTCGTCGCGGTAGGGTTCGGCGCGCGCGGCCTCGGTCGAGGCGGGTTTGCCCCGGGTCAGGCGTTCGGCCACGGTCGCGGCCACGGCGGCTTTCAAATGCGCGATGGCCGACAGGCGGCGCTTGGCATCCGGTCCTTCCATCTCGGTATTGGTCTGGGCGATCAGCCGGTTCAGCGCGGCATCGTCCGACTCGACCTCCAGCTTGCGGCGCGGCTCGGCGGCATCCATCCCGTCCTGCGGCGCGGGGGCTTCGGCCACAACGGGCTCCGGCTCGACATCCGCGCGCCGGATGCGGACCACGCGGGCGCGGGCGCGCTGCAGCTTCTCGGGGGTCTCGGGGCGGACCGGCTCTGCCTTCGGCGCGCCAGTCTGTTCGGCCTCCTCCTCCGCTTCAATCTCCTCGGCCCGGATCTCCTCTGCCTCGGTCTCATAGGCCGCCTCCGCGACCTCCTCGACCGCCGCAACTTCGGCCTCGACGACTTCGGCCTCCATGACCTCGTCGTCGGCGGCCTCGTCTTCGATGACCTCCGCCTCGACGACCTCGGCCATCACCGGCTCGTCCCCGGCAATCTCGCGGTCCATGTCGGCCAGGTCGGCCTCGGGGGTCCGCGTTTCTTCCGCCAGGCTGCCGATCAGGGTTTCCAGGTCGATGTCCACGGCCTCGGCTTCAACCACCGCCGCCGGCTGGGCGGGGGCGGCCACCGTGGCCGTGTCTTCGCCATAGCTCGCGATCAGTGCCGAGATGTCCAGGTCGCCAGCCTGCTCGGTCAGAGCGGATTCCGGCAGGATGTCCTCGACATCGTCAGGCAGGGCGTCGCCCTCGGGGAAAAGCTCCTCGATGGAAGGGGCGTGCCCAACCTTCGACAGCTCCACCTTCGCCGGCGCGGCCTCTTCGCCAACGCCACCCGCAAGCGCGTCGCTCAGCGCCCGTGCGGCGGCGTCGTCCAGTTCCGAAGCCAGGTCTTCCGGCAGCGCCAGATCGACAGGCGCGTCACCATTGGCGATCTCGGCCTCTGCCACCGGCGCGCTCTGCGCGGCCACGGGCTCCACCGCGGTCTCGGCCAGTTCGCTCACGGTCTCCACGACAGCTTCCGGCAGCACGTCCGCCACGGCCTCTTCCGCGACCACCGCTTCGGGCGGCAACGCCTCGACAGCGGCGGGCGGTGCCGCCTCGACCTCGGTTTCGGTGGCGATGAACTCGGCCAGGCCCGGATCGGGCAGCAATGCTTCGGGTTCGTCAGCGTCATCCGCCACCGGCACAACCGCCGGGGCAGCCTTGGCCGCGCGCAGCTTGGACAGCTTCGCCGCCACGCTCTCCGTGACAGCGGCAGCCTGCGGCGCCGGGATCACCGCTGGCGCAGCCGCCTCGACCGGTGCAACCGCGGGTGAGGCGGCCGGGGCCGGCTCTGCCAGGCGCGCCATCGGCGCGGCTTCGGTATCGGCCCGCAGAATCACGCCATTGTCCTGAACCCGCGCCTCGACCCGGCGTTGCATCTCGCGCTCGGCGATGCGGTGCAGCATGGCGGGATCGGGCTGTGGCGGCTCCGCGCCGAAGTAGCGGTCCTCGGCGGCAAGGTCGCGGAAATACTCCGCGATGGCCTTCATAGTATTGAAGGGGTCATCAAAGCCTTCAAGCGTGCACGAAAACGTGCCGTAGGATACAGTAAGGATCTTGCTCGCACCGATCATGCTCGGTCGCCTTCTGCCAATTGTGGTCCCTTGAACCTTGCTGCCTTCCTGTGCAAATCCGTGGACAGAACAGGGTGATTTCGGGGATTGATTGTGGCTCCGTCACCTGCCCTGTGCCGCAATTCACAACAGTAGCGCGTCTTGAGACCGATTGTCGAATCCCTGAATGGCGTGACCCTCATCGGCGGCGGCCCCGTCGGACGGCGCGAACTGGCCATGGCCCTGCGCCGTGCACCCGATGTCGTGGCGGTGGACGGCGGTGCCGACGCTGCCTTGGCTGCAGGGCTCAACCCATTGGCCGTCATAGGAGATTTCGACTCGATCTCGCATGCCGCCCGCGCCGCCATCGACCCGGCCCGCCTGCATCCGATCCCCGAACAGGCCACGACCGATTTCGACAAGGCGCTGCGTTCGGTCTCGGCCCCCTTCGTTCTGGGGGTGGGCTTCCAGGGCGCCCGGCTTGATCATGGCCTGGCCGTCCTGAACACAATGCTGCGCCGGCCAGATCGGGCCTGCCTGCTTCTGGGGCCGGCCGATGTGATCTTTCACGCCCCGCCGCAGCTTCGGCTGACCCTCACGCCGGGCGACCGGTTGTCGCTCTTTCCCATGCGTCCGGTCACCGGGCAAAGCCGGGGGCTGCATTGGCCGATCGACGGGCTCGACTTTGCCCCCGACGGGATGATCGGAACGTCGAACCGGGTATCCGAGCCGCTGGTCGAGCTGCGGTTCGACGGGCCCGGCATGATCGTGATCCTGCCGCGCGCCCGACTCGATGCCGCGCTCAGGGCGCTGGTGCCGGGTTGGCGCGGGCCGACCGCTGCTCGCGGTGGATGACGTACAGGCCCGATCCCACGATGATGACGATGCCCGCCCAGGTCAGCGCATTGGGGAAATCGCCGAAGACCGCATAGCCTAGGAAGACAGCCATCGGCAGTTCCAGGTAATGCAGCGGTGCCAGCGTCGCGGCGGGGGCGTATTTCATGGCGATGGTCATGCACAGGTGGCTGACCGCCGCCCAGAAGCCCACGCCGAACAACCAGAGCCAGTTCAGCGCATCGGGCGCCACCGGGTCCAGGCTTTCCACCCCCGTGCCGTTGAAGACCCACAGCACCGGCAGGCACAGCGCCACCCCCGCCACCGAGGTCAGGAACTGGTTGGTCACCGGATGTACCCGGTTCGACATGGCCTGCGTGGCGATCTCGTAGAAGCTGAACGCCAAGGCGCAGCCAAGCGGGAAAAGCGCGACCAGGCCATAGCTCGCCAGCGACGGCTGGATCACCAGCAACGCCCCCAGGAACCCCACCGCCGAGGCCGCGATGCGGCGCGGGCCGACCGGGTTGCCGAAGATGAACCAGCCTAGGAACATCAGCATGAAGGGCATGACGAAGACGATGGCGATGGCATCGGCAATCGGCATGAAGGCCACGGCGGCCACGAAGCAATAGGTCGACAGCATCAGGCAAAACGCCCGAAACAGCAGGAACCCCAGGTCGCGCCGCGAACACCGCCAGTCCAGCTGCATCGCCAGCATCACCGGCAACATGCACAGGCCCTGGAAGACAAAGCGCGCGGCCACGATCTGGCCCACCGGAATGGCATCGGTGGCCAGCTTCGACGACAAGTCCAGAAGCGGCGCGGTGATGCAGAACGCGACCATAAGCAGCACGCCGCGCATGGTCGTGTCGCCGGGGCGGCGCAGGGGCAGGGAAGGGGAGGCCATGCTCCTTGGCTAGGCGGGTCGGCCGGCCCTGTCCACGCCGAAAGCGGCGCGAATCGCCGCTTTCGGTCGATGCACCTCGCCCGGCCTACAGGAAGGCCAGGTCGTCGCTGGTCAGCAGGGAAAGATCAAAGCCCTGCAGCAGAACGGATTGGCCGCCAAAGCTCAGAAGCGTGCCGCCGACGACCGCGCTGGCCGCAAGGTCGGTGATGTCGTCCAGCCCGGCGATCCCCGAGAACAGCAGGTGGTCCGCGCCATCGGTAAAGCCCTGGATCGTGTCCAGCCCCCAGCCCGTGCCGAAGCGGAAGGTCTCGACATGCCCGGCGTCGCTGTAGCCGATCATCGAGTCGTTGCCGGCCCCGCCTTCGACCGTCACCTGCGACGCGGTCCGCGACGGCGAGGCGGCGACAGTGATGGTGATGGTGTCATTGCCGGTGCCTCCCTTCACATCGCCCGAGATCCAGTTGGCCACCCCCGGCCCGGCCGACAGGATGACGTCGATCAGGTCCGCGCCGGTGTTGCCGTCGATCGCCGACAGGCCCACCGCGGTGATCGTGTCCAGCCCCGTGCCCGCGTCGATGGTCGCAGCCCCCGCGTCCAGCGCCAGCCAGTCGTTGCCGTCGCCCAGAAGGATGGTGCCCGAAGACTGCGCCAGCACCAGCACATCGCTGCCCTTGCCGGCGTTGATGCTGGCCAACCCGTCCTGGTCACCCGTTGCCGTCAGCGTATCTGACTGGTTGCTCAGCGTCAGCGCGGCGATCCGCCCGGTCACGCTGTCCCCGGCCGCTCCCGCGGCACCGGTCAGGGTCGTTCCCGAAAGGGTCAGGTCCACCGCCGTCGCGGAATTGATCCAGGACGCCAGGGCCAGCTGGTTCTGCACAGTGATCTGCTCGGCCCCGCTGCCCGCCAGGAAGACGCCGCCGCTGCTGATGAACTCGGCCCGTGTGCCAGCCGCGCCTCCGCGCAAGGTCGCGTCCATGCCCAGACCGAAGACTTCGATCCCGCTGTAGCTGTCCCCGGCCGCCTCTCCGGTGCTGAGCGCCGGATTCGCCCGGTCCAGAAGCAGGGGGCCGTTGTAGGTTACGGTGTCGTCGCCGGTTCCACCGATCAGCGTGTCTGCCCCCATGCCGCCGGTCAGCCCGTCATTGCCCGAACCGCCGTCCAGCAGATCGTCGCCATCGCCCCCATAAAGACGGTCGTCTTGCGCCCCTCCATACAGAGAGTCAGTCTCGGTCCCGCCGTCCAGGGTGTCGTCGCCACCTCCTCCGGACAGGCGGTCGATCCCGGCGTTGCCTTCCAGCCAGTCCCGCCAGGTCCCCCCGGTCAGGGTATCGTTGCCAGCGTCGCCCGAGGCTTCGTTGTAGGTGCCAGACAGGTCCGGCGGTCCGTTGCCGGTGACAAGCAGGTCGTTCCCGTCTTCCCCGATCAGCCTGTCTATCCCGGCCCCGCCATAGATCCGGTCATCCCCGGCCCCACCCGTGGCACGGTCGTTGCCATCGCCCCCGTAAAGGGTGTCCGCGCCGTCACCTCCGAACAGATCGTCCCAACCGGCCCCGCCGACCAGACTGTCGCGCCCGATGCCCCCGTACATCCAGACCCTGTTGTCCGTGCCCGACACCAGCGTGTCATTTCCGGCATCGCCGTACAGATCCTCGGCCTGCGGTGTGATGTCGGGGCCGTCGCCGGACACCAGCGAGTCATTGCCTCCGCCCCCGGACAGCGAGTCGCCTCCCAGACCACCAAAGATCGTGTCACCGAGGCTGCTGCCGGTCAGGGTGTCGTTCCCCCTGCGCCCGAACAGGGTCAAGGCGCTGGATCCGCCGGTCACGCTGTCGTCGAAGTCGGTCAGAAGCAGCGTCTCGATCGAGACAAGCGTGTCGCCCGCCGCGCTGCCGCCCGAAATGGCGGCGCTCAGGTTCAGCGTGGCCGCCGTCAGTTCGTAGGTGTAATCCGCCGTATCAATCCCATCTCCGCCATCCAGCCGGTCGCCCCCCAGCCCGCCGATCAGGGTATCATTGCCAAGCCCGCCGAGCAGCGTGTCATTGCCGCCGCGTGCGTCCAGCATGTCGTCCCCGCCGCCGCCCTCGACGGATTCGGCGGCCCCTGCGCCCAGGAAGATGTCGGTCAGTCCGGTCAGCCGGAAGCCTTCGACGGAAAAGTACAGGTCGCCCGCCGCGTCCCCGGTCGAAAGGCCGGTCCCCGAGAGATCCAGGAAGACCGCCGCAAGCGAAGTCTCGTAGCTGGCCCAGTCGAACCCCGACTGGCCATAGACCAGGTCCTCGCCCGCGCCGCCGAAGAACGTATCATTCCCCGACCCGCCGTACAGGATGTCATCGCCATCCCCGCCCAGGATGCGGTCGTCGCCGTCAAAGGCGTAGATGACGTCGTCGGCGGCCAACCCGTCGATGGTGTCGGCGGTAATCGTGCCCTGAAGAATGTCAGGGTTGATGCTTCCTGTGATGACAGGCACGGGGCGCTCTCCAAATGCCGCAAATCTGTGCAGCCATATCAGCGCGCCGGGGCCTGTCGGGCAAGCCCCGTCAGCAGTTCGGCACGTTCACCGCCAGCCCGCCAAGCGAGGTTTCCTTGTACTTCTCGTGCATGTCGTGGCCGGTCTGGCGCATCGTCTCGATGCAGACATCCAGCGAAACCAGATGCTGACCGTCACCCCGCAGCGCAAGGCTCGCCGCCGAAACCGCCTTGATCGCGCCCAACCCGTTTCGCTCGATGCAGGGCACCTGCACCAGCCCCTTCACCGGGTCGCAGGTCATGCCCAGGTGATGTTCCAGCGCGATCTCGGCCGCATTCTCCACCTGCTCGGGCGTGCCGCCCAGCACGGCGCACAGCCCCGCCGCCGCCATGGCCGCCGCGCTGCCCACCTCCGCCTGGCAGCCACATTCCGCCCCGCTGATCGAGGCATTGTGCTTGCACAAGCCCCCGATGGCCGAGGCCGTCAGCAGGAACTCCCCCACGCGGGCCTGCGAGGCGCCCGGCACATGGTCCAGCCAGTAGCGGATCACCGCCGGCACCACCCCCGCCGCGCCATTCGTCGGCGCCGTCACCACCTGGCCCCCGGCGGCGTTTTCCTCGTTCACCGCCATCGCATACAGGCTCATCCAGTCGTTGATGGTGTGCGGCGCCGTCATGTTCAGCCCGCGTTCCGCCATCAGCGCCTCGTGAATGCCCTTGGCCCGCCGCCGCACCTTCAACCCGCCCGGCAGGATGCCATCCGTCACCATGCCGCGCCCGATGCAAGCGTTCATGACCTCCCAGATGCGGGCCATGCCCTTGTCGAGATCCGCTGAAGTCCGGAACTTCAGCTCGTTCGCCCGCTTCATCTGCGCGACCGTCAGGCCCGAGGCCTTCGCCATCGCCAGCATCTCCTCGGCACTTTCGAACGGATAAGGCACATCCGCCCGCGCCTTGGCCTTGGCGCCGCCCGCCTCGGCCTGCTCGGCCTCGGTCACCACGAAGCCGCCGCCGATGGAGTAATAGGTCTCCTGCAGGATAACGTCGCCCTGCGCATCGGTCGCCCTCAGGATCATGCCGTTGGCGTGGCCGGGCAGCGAGGGGCCATAGTCGAACACCAGGTCCCGCTCCGGGTCGAAGGCCAGCGCCGGCAGCCCCGGCGGGTGGATCATCCGCTCCGCCCGGATCGCCGCCAGCGCGGCCTCGGCCTTCGCCGCGTCGTAACTCGCCGGCTCGAACCCGGCGAGGCCCAGGATCGTCGCCCGGTCCGTCGCATGTCCCACCCCGGTAAAGGCCAGCGAGCCGTGCAGCGAGGCCCTCACCCCCTTGGGATGGAAGGGCGATTTCCGCAACAGGTCCAGGAACCGCGCCCCGGCCACCATCGGGCCCATCGTGTGGCTCGAAGACGGGCCGACGCCGACCTTGAAGATGTCGAAGACCGAAAGGAACATCGGGGCCTCAATAGGCGGGATTGGTAAAGATGGTCGGGCCAAGCCCCTCGTCCGCCGCCACTTCCAGCGCCGCCGGACGCGCCTCCAGCATGGCAAACACGCGGTGCAGGGCAGGAAACTCGTCGCTCGCGATCCGCCCCGGATGGCCCGGCGGGAAGATCGACAACCAGCGCACCAGCATGCCCAGATACCAGCCCATCAGGCTGGGCTCCCCCGCAGGCATCCAGGCGGGCGATCCCGCCGCGGCCTGGTCCAGCGCCGCCAGACAGAACCGCACGCGCTCGGCCGCCCTTGGCAGCAGCGCCTCAACCGCCTCCGGCCCGGCGACCCGCTCGGGGTAGAACAGCTCCATCTCCGACGCATGCAGGTTGGTCGAGGTGAAGAACAGCCATTTCAGAAAGGTCGCGCGGTCGTGCGACCCCACGGCCGGGGCCAGATGCCCATGCCGGTCTGCCAGATACAGAAGGATCGCCGCCGTCTCGAACATCGGCCCGTCCGGGGTGTCCAGCACCGGGATTTTCCCCAGGGGATGCAGCGCGCGATAGGCCGGGCTGGCCAGTTCGCCCCCGTCGCGGTTCACCAGCCGCATTTCATGCGGCAGCCGCAGGTCGGTCAGCACAATCCGCACGGCCAGCGCGGCCGTATCGGGCGCATAGTGCAGGACATACATGGCTTGGGCTCCTTCTCTGACTGGCCCGACTATGCCCGCACGCGCCGCCCCGGCGCAGACCGAATGCGACATGGCGTTGGAAACGGGCGTCGCCCGCGTCGCTCAGGCCAGGCCGAAGAAATCGACCAGCAGCTTCACGTTCAGGACCACGATTGCCGCCGCGATCACCCAGGCCAGCCCCGCCAGCCACATCGGCGCGACCAGTTCGCCCATCTTTCCCCGGTTCGTGGTAAAGCTCACCAGGGGGATCACCGCGAAGGACAGCTGCAACGACAAGACCACCTGCGTCAGGATCAACAGCTCCGCCGTCCCCTGCGATCCGTAAAGGATCGTCACCGCCGATGCGGGGATGATCGCCAGCCCCCGCGTGATCATGCGCCTCACCACGGGCGTCAGGCGCATCCGGAGGAAACCCTCCATCACGATCTGCCCGGCCAAGGTGGCCGTCACCGTGGAATTCAGCCCGCAGGCCAAAAGCGCAATGGCAAACAGCGCCGGCGCTGCGGTCGAGCCAAGCAGCGGCCCGATCAGCACATGCGCCTCGCCCAGTTCGGCCACCCCGGTCTGCCCGCTGGCATGGAAACTCGCCGCCGCCAGGATCAGGATCGAGGCGTTGATGCACAGCGCGAACATCAGCGCGATGGTGGAATCCAGCGTGGCCAGCTTCAGAGCCTCGCGCCGTTCCGGCAGGCTGTCACCCCAGGCGCGGGTCTGCACGATGGCCGAATGCAGGTACAGGTTGTGCGGCATCACCGTGGCGCCCAGGATGCCAAGCGCCAGATACAGCATCTCGGGGTTGCGCACGATTTCCACCGTCGGCGCAAAGCCCACGATCACCGCGCGCCAGTCCGGATCGGCCATGGCGATCTGGATGATGAAGGCCACCGCGATCACGCCAAGCAGCACGATGACAAAGGCCTCCAGCCAGCGGAAGCCCCGGTTCTGCAGCCACAGGATCAGGAACACGTCCAGCGCCGTGATCAGCACGCCCAGTTCCAGCGGAATGCCGAACAGAAGGTTCAGCCCGATGGCCGTTCCGATCACTTCGGCAATGTCGGTGGCCACGATGGCCAGTTCCGCCAGAATCCACAGCGGCACCGCAACCCATTTGGGATAGGCGTCGCGGCAGGCCTGCGCCAGGTCGCGCCCCGATGCCACCGCAAGCCGCGCCGACAGCGATTGCAGCACGATCGCCATGATGTTCGAAATCAGCGCAACCGTCAGCAGGGTGTAGCCGAACTGAGAACCGCCAGCCAGGCTGGTGGCCCAGTTGCCGGGGTCCATGTAGCCCACGGCCACCATGTAGCCGGGGCCCAGGAAGGCCAGCACCTTCCGCCAGCCCCCCTTGGGCACCGGCACGGACCTGTGAACCTCGGAAAGCGGGGCCGTGCCGCGCGCCTGCCGCCAGCCGGTTGCCGCGTCCGGCTCTGCTTCGGTCGGTCTAAGGGGACTCACGGCACTCTATCTGAGATTGCGAACTATTCGCAACCTAAAGAGATGCGGCACCCTGTCAAGCAGGATCGAAGGAAGATCGCGCGGCAGGAAACGGGGGTAACCCCGCCGGCTTGCGCCCAAACCTTCCCCGCGGGGAAGGTTTCAGGCAACCGGTCGGCGCACCCGCCACATCCCGTCTCGCCGGATCGGGCGACGGATCACCCGGCAGGGCAGGGGGCAATCCAGCGGCGGCACCGCGAAAACCTTCCCCGCGGGGAAGGTTCCGCCACCGGGGCGGCCGGGCCACGGCCCAGATTGCCCCTCGCGCGGCGCCCAAGCCTTGCCTATAACCCTTGCAGCCGCAGGAGGTGCCCATGCCCGCCGACCTATCTCCCATCGACAAGGCCAAGTTCGTCGCGGCCCGGCGCGCCGTGGGCTATGTCGAGAACGGCATGAAACTGGGCCTCGGCACCGGCTCCACCGCCGCCTGGATGGTGCGTTGCCTGGCCGAACGCATCCGCGACGAAGGGCTGCGCGTGGTGGGCGTGCCCACCTCGACCCGCACCGCCGAACTGGCCCGTCAGCTTGGCGTGCCTGTCACATCGCTGGACGATGCCAAGTGGCTCGATCTCACGATCGACGGCGCGGACGAGGTCGATCAGGGCCTGAACCTCATCAAGGGCGGCGGCGCGGCGCTGCTTCAGGAAAAGATCGTCGCCACCGCCTCGGACCAGATGATCGTCATCGCCGACTGGGCCAAGGACGTGGCGCATCTGGGCGCCTTTCCCCTGCCGGTCGAGGTCATCCCCTTCGGCTGGCAAACCACCAAGGCCCTGGTCGAGGAACTGCTGGTCAGCCTCGACGTGCTCGCGCGCGACGTGACGCTGCGCATGAACGGCGACCGCCCGCTGGTCACGGACGAGGCCAACTACATCCTCGACCTGCACCTGCGCCGCATCGGCAACCCGCGGCAACTGGCGATGGTGCTGAACCAGATCCCCGGCGTGGTGGAAAACGGGCTGTTCATCGACATCTGCGACATCGTGATCTTCGGCCATTCCGATGGCCGAGTGACCGTGCGCGACATCAACGAAGGCACGGTCGAAGACAGCCGCGTGCTTCTGGCGGGCGAAGACAACATCTTCGCCGATCTCGGAGATCTCTGAACCATGGCCTTCGACGTCGATCTCTTCGTCATCGGCGGCGGCTCCGGCGGCGTCCGTGCCGCCCGCATCGCCGCAGCCGAAGGCGGGGCGCGCGTGGCGCTTGCCGAAGAAAGCCGCATGGGCGGCACCTGCGTCATCCGCGGCTGCGTGCCGAAAAAGCTGATGGTCTTTGCCTCGTCCTGGCCCGATGCCGTGGCCGATGCCCGCGCCTACGGCTGGGACGCCACGCTTGGCGCGTTCGACTGGCCGCGCTTCCGCGCCGCGCTGGCGGCCGAACTGACCCGGCTGGAAGGCGCCTACCGAAACACGCTGAAATCGGCGGGCGTCACCATCCACGACGCCCGCGCCACCATCATCGACCCGCATACGGTTGAACTCTCCACCGGCCAGCGCATCACCACCGCACATATCCTCATCGCCACCGGCGGCCGCCCCTTCGTGCCCGACATTCCCGGCGCCGAACATGCCGTCGTCTCCGATGCTATGTTCGATCTGCCCGACCTGCCGAAACGCGCCCTGATCGTGGGCGGCGGCTACATCGCCAGCGAATTCGCCTGCATCCTGCACGGGCTTGGCGTCCAGGTGACACAGGCCTACCGGGGCGCACAGATCCTGCGCGGCTTCGACGACGAGGCGCGCGGCCATGTCGCCACCGCCATGCGCGAACGCGGCATCCGCATCCAGTGCGGCACCGATGTGCTGGCGCTGGAACGCGATGCGCAGGGCATCCGCGCCAAGACGACCGATGGCCATACCGACCATTTCGACCTGGTGCTCTACGCGACGGGCCGACGCCCCAACACCGCCGGTCTTGGGCTGGAAAACACCGGCGTCCGCCTCACCCGCGGCGGCGCGATCGAGGTCGACAGCTACAGCCAGACCGCCGTGCCCTCGATCTTCGCCGTGGGCGACGTGACCGACCGGATCAACCTCACCCCCGTCGCCATCCGCGAGGGCCATGCCTTCGCCGACACCGTGTTCCGCGGCGTGCCCACCATGCCCGACCACGATCTCGTGGCTTCCGCCGTCTTCACCCAGCCCGAACTTGGCAGCGTGGGCCTCACCGAAGAACAGGCCCAGGCCCGCGGCGGCGTCCTTGTCTATGCCGCCAGCTTCCGCCCGATGAAGACGCTTTTCGCCGGCCGGCAGGACCGCGTCCTCATGAAGCTGATCGTGGAAGAGGAAACCCGCAAGGTCCTTGGCTGCCACATCGTCGGCCCCGATGCGGGCGAGATGATCCAGATTGCCGCCATAGCGGTGAAGATGGGCGCCACGAAAGAGGATTTCGACCGCACCGTCGCGGTCCATCCCACCATCGCCGAAGAACTGGTGACAATGCGAAAGCCGACACGTCGGCACTGACCGCGAACTTGACTTCGCGGCCGGGATGCCCAGTTAAGGCAGAACGAAACGGCAAGGGAACAGCAGATGGCTGGCAGCGGAGGCCCCTGGGGCGGCGGCGGTGGCGACGACCGGGGACGGGGCGATGACGGGCGAGACCGCGGCGGTCCGCGCCGGCCTGGCAACGACAACCCGATCCCCGAGATCGACCAGCTGGTCAAGAAGGGCCAGGAACAACTGCGCGTCCTGATGGGCGGCAAGCAGAAGAACGGCTTCGGCGGCGGTGGCGGCGGCAACCAGGGTGGCAGCGGTCCGCTCTTCTCGCGCCAGATCCTCGCGCTCGGCGCCTTGGGTGCGGTGGCGCTCTGGGGGTTCATGTCCTTCTACACCGTGCGCCCCGAAGAACGCTCGGTCGAGCTTTTCCTGGGCGAGTTCTCGGGTATCGGCGAGCCCGGCCTGAACTTCGCGCCCTGGCCCCTGGTCACGGCGGAAATCGTGCAGGTCACGGGCGAACGCACCACCGATATCGGCACCGGCCGCGATGACCAGCCCGACAGCGGGCTGATGCTTACGCGCGACCAGAACATCGTCGACATCGGCTTCCAGGTCGTCTGGAACATCAACAACCCGGCCGACTATCTGTTCAACCTGGCCGACCCGGCCGACACGATCCGCGCCGTCAGCGAAAGCGCCATGCGCGACATCATCGCCCGGTCCGAGCTTTCGCCCATCCTCAACCGCGACCGCGGCGTCATCGCCTCGGACCTGCTGGCCTCGGTCCAGTCCACGCTGGACAGCTACCAGTCCGGCATCAACGTGGTCCGGGTGAACTTCGAAAAGGCCGATCCCCCGCGCGAGGTCATCGACAGCTTCCGCGAAGTGCAGGCCGCGCAGCAGGAGCGCGACCGGCTGGAAAAAGAGGCCGACGCCTATGCCAACCGCGTCACCGCCGGCGCCCGCGGTGAAGCCGCGCGCCTGGTCGAGGAATCCGAAGCCTACCGCGCCCAGGTCGTCAACGCGGCCGAGGGCGAGGCGAGCCGCTTCCTCGCGGTCTATCAGGAATACGTGAAGGCCCCCGACGTGACCCGCAAGCGGATGTATCTGGAAACCATGGAACAGGTGCTGGGCGGCATGAACAAGGTCGTGCTTGATGGTGTGACAGGCCAGGACGGTCAAAGCGTCGTGCCCTTCCTGCCGCTGAACGAACTGGCCAAGCCCGGCGGCGCCGCCGCCGCGGCGACCGCCACCCAGCAGGGGAGCGGCAACTGATGAAGCGCGCCACATTCATCCTTCCCGCCCTCGTCATCGCCGCCGCCGTTGCGCTCGCCTCGATCTTCATCGTGGACGAACGCGAACGCGCCCTCGTGCTGCAATTCGGCTCGGTGAAATCGGTCAAGGACGAACCGGGGCTCTACTTCAAGATCCCCTTCATCCAGGAAGTTGTCCGTTATGACGGCCGCATCCTGGGCCTGCCCACGCAGCCCCTGGAAGTCACGCCGCTGGACGACCGCCGCCTGGTGGTCGATGCCTTCGCCCGCTGGCGCATCACCAACGTCATCGAGTTCCGCGAAGCCGTCGGCCCCGGCGGCGAACAGGCCGCCCGCGACCGGCTGGACCGCATCATCAATTCGGCGATCCGCCAGGTTCTTGGTTCCGTTCCCAGCCAGCGGGTCCTGTCCGAAGACCGCACCTCGCTGATGAACCAGATCCGCGACCAGTCCCGGCGCGAGGCCGAGGCGCTTGGCGTCGATGTCATCGACGTGCGGCTGACGCGCACCGACCTGCCGGAGCAGAACCTCGCCGCCACCTTCGCCCGGATGCGGGCCGAACGTGAACGCGAAGCCGCGGACGAGATCGCGCGCGGTAACGAAGCGGCGCAGCGCGTGCGCGCCTCGGCCGACCGGACCGTGGTGGAAGTCACCTCCGAAGCCCGCAAGCAGGCCGAAGTGATCCGAGGCGAGGCCGATGCCGAGCGCAACCGGATCTATGCCGAAGCCTTCGGGCAGGACCCGGAGTTCTTCGCCTTCACCCGCTCGCTCACCGCCTACCAGCGCGCGCTGCCGGGCTCGAACTCCTCGATGGTGCTGTCGCCTGACGGAGAGTTCTTCAACTATCTGAACAGCGAGCGGGGGAGTGCACCCGCCCAGCCCGCGCCGTGAGACTGCTTCTCACCGGCATAGGTCTGGTGCTTGTCGTGGAGGGGCTGGCCTGGGCGCTGGCCCCTTCGCGCATGGAAGAGGCCCTGCGCCTGATCGCCAGCCTTTCGCCCGACCAGCGCCGCGCGCTTGGCCTTGGCGCCATGGCGCTCGGCATCCTCATCCTCGCGACGCTGCGTCACCTCGCGGGCTGATTTCAATCTCTCACGCCCAAGTGACGCGCCGCGACCGGGTTTGCATTGCGCATTTCCTTGGCGCAAGGTTGATGGACGGCAGGATACAGCCGGTCGCCGTGCCCGCGCAGACCGGCAGATTTGGAAGAGGAGCCCGCCTTGATTTCGACCCAACTCGCCCTGCCGCGGATCGGCCCGGCCGTGACACGCACCCTGATGGCCGTCCTGCTGGGAACCGCGCTGATCGCCGGCCAGCCCGACATGGCCGCCGCCCGCGGCGCGCCGGAAAGCTTTGCCGACCTGGCCGAACAGATCAGCCCCGCCGTCGTGAACATCACGACTTCTGCCGTCGTCGCCGCCTCCACCGAAGATGGCCCGATGGTCCCCGAAGGCTCGCCCTTCGAGGATTTCTTCAAGGATTTCCAGAACCCCAACGGTGAGCCCGAAGCGCACCGCTCCGAAGCGCTCGGCTCGGGCTTCGTGATCACGGAAGACGGCTACATCGTCACGAACAACCACGTCATCGAAGGCGCCGACTCGATCCAGGTCGAATTCTTCTCGGGCGAAAAGCTGGATGCCAAGCTGGTCGGCACCGACCCCAAGACCGACATCGCGCTTCTGAAGGTCGACAGCGACAAGCCGCTGCCCTTCGTCAAGTTCGGCAACTCCGACCTGATGCGCACCGGCGACTGGGTGGTTGCCATGGGCAACCCGCTTGGCCAGGGCTTCTCGGTTTCTGCGGGCATCGTCTCGGCCCGCAACCGCGCGCTCTCGGGCACCTATGACGACTATCTGCAGACCGACGCCGCCATCAACCGCGGCAACTCGGGCGGTCCGCTCTTCAACATGGACGGCCAGGTTGTCGGCGTGAACACCGCGATCCTGTCGCCGAACGGCGGTTCGATCGGCATCGGCTTCTCGATGGCCTCGAACGTGGTCTCCAAGGTCGTGGACCAGCTCAAGCAGTACGGCGAAACCCGCCGCGGCTGGCTGGGCGTCCGCATTCAGGACGTGACCCCCGATGTGGCCGAGGCCATGGGTCTGGCCGAAGCCAAGGGCGCGCTCGTGACCGACGTGCCGGATGGCCCGTCCAAGGATGCCGGCATCCTTTCGGGTGATGTCATCACCTCGTTCAACGGCTCCGAGATCAAGGATGTCCGCGACCTGACCCGCCGCGTCGCCGATGCTCCCATCGGAGAAGGCGTGCAGGTGGTCGTCCTGCGCGAAGGCAAGTCGGAAACCCTGTCGGTCACGCTTGGCCGGCGCGAGGAAGCCGAAGCCGTGCCCGCGGCGGCCAAGCCCGAGGCGGTCGAAAAGGAAGCCGAGGTTCTGGGCCTGACCCTCGCCCCGGTCACCGAAGAGATGCGTGAACAGCTGAACCTGCCGGTCGGCACCGAGGGCCTGGTCGTGTCGAAGGTCGATCCGGTCTCGGAAGCCTTCACCAAGGGAATGCGCCAGGGCGACGTCATCACCGAGGCCGGCCAGCAGGCCATCACCTCGATCGTCGACCTGAACAAGCGCATCGAAGAGGCCAAGGCGGCCGGTCGCAAGTCGATCCTGCTGCTCGTCCGCCGCGACGGCGACCCGCGCTTCGTGGCGCTGACGCTCGGATAACTCCCGCCCTCGGGCGGCAGAAGAGGCGGCGGAGCGATCCGCCGCCTCTTCGCATTTCGGCGTGGCAGCGAAGCTTGCTTCGTCGCCCGGTCGGTCGGGCACAGGGAGCCGCCCGACCACCAGCGCAAACCGAAGTCAGGCCCAGCGTCCTCCCCAGTTTTCATTTATCTCGACAAGCGAGAACCTGTCCTTGTCCACGGACACCGGTTTTCGGCCCTTCCGCCAATAGATCCATGTCACGAATGTCGACCCGTTGAAGAAGGAAGGTCCCTTGACCGATCCCGTCATTGGCCCCTCGGCGGCAATGTAGATCCTGCAGGTCGACGCTGCGCTCACGTCCACGGTGCATTTCTCGTAGTACTCCAGATCGTCTCCATGGATCGTCGAAGACGACCGGCAGATGATCTCCAGTTCCCGGCAAATGATCGTACCAGACATGGAAATCGTGGCTGACGACTCGGCCTTCAGTGTCAGCTTGCCTTCCACGAAGACGGGCTCGATGACATGGATAGAGCCCGACCCATAGGCATGCAGTGTCAAGTTACGATAGGTTCCACCGGGTACCCGCTCCACATGGAAGACGCCGGTGGAACTGACGGTCTTGTCCGTCGGCGTCGCAACTGTCTTGATCGCCTTGTTGGGGTTCAGGATACCCGGGCCGACCTTACCGGCAGGATACAGGCCGTTCCAGGGAGTGCAGGTTGTCTGAATCGTGTTGCGGAAGGTGGGAACGATGTCCTGCGGCGACATGCCGGACAACTGGTCATAGTTCATTGCCCACCACAGCGCGGCAACAGACGAAGTGAAGGCGGCCGAGTATGATGACCCCTCGCTCGCCCCAAGTTCGGGGACAGCCGAATAGCAGATCCCGTCCTTCCAGCTGGCCTGCGGCATGTTCTCGCCCGGCGCACCAATGGACACATAGCCATCCGCCCAGGAAAGCCACAGGCTTTGATGAGAGATATCCCCGCCCGCACGACTTGGCCCGCAGCAGATCACCCAGCCCTTCAAAGCATAGACGGCGGGCCAGATCATCCCCGGCGTGATCTGGCCTGCCGCGCAGCAGATGATCACACCGCTCTTGTAGGCGCGCTCGACGGCCTTGGTCAGGACCGTCAGCGCGGGGTCGTTTGGTGTTGCGATCGCGCCGAGGCTGACGTTGACCACCTTGATGCCCTGGTCGATCGCCCAATTGATGCAGGTGGCCAGCCGCTCCAGGTCTGAAGGAATCAGGACGACGCTTTCGGCGACGCGACAGGGCACGATTTCGACCACATCGCGCGGCGTCATCCCCTGCAATTCCAGTCGGTCGGCCGGCACACCGATCATCATGCCGCCGGTACTGGTGCCATGGCTTATGAACAACGGGTGCCATTTGTCCCAGCAGATTACGCCCTTTCCTTTCCTTTCTCCGTCAGGAAAGTAGAAGTCCATGCTCTCGGCCGGCTCGAAGCCTCCTTTCAGGCAAGGATGCAGGGATACGCCGGTATCGGCCTGTGCAATGCGAATGGGGTGCGGATTGCCGTAATCGGACCTCGGAATCCGGTTTGCGATGGGCCAGTACCAACTGGAGTCGTAGGATGCTTCCAGTGCAAGAGATTGAACGGCACGGGTCTCTTCCCCTTGCTCGTGAAGCAGGCGCAAGGATTTCACGCTCGGCAATTCCCGAAGCCGATCCGTCACGGAATTGAAGGTCTCTTCTGGCAAGAGCTCCTTGACGGTGGCGGTAACAATGAAGTAGCGACCGTCGTGGACTTGATGCCAGGAGAACTGCGCCGCGAGCTTGTCTCCCAAGATGGCCCGAAATTCTTCGATCGGGCCCGGATCATCCCCGCGATCCTCTACTTGTATCTGGAAGCCGCGAAGGTCGGGGTCAATGCCGCTCGTCCGCACAATCGCAAATACCTTGGACTTATCGCCAGGCATGTATCACCTCCCATGGCCGAATGTACCGGCAAAAGCCGACCGATTGATCAATTGAGGAAGCGCGCGCGTCATAATTTCTACCACCAGGCCGATGAAAATTCAATCGGACAACTGGGGGGTGTGCTTGATGAGCATCCTTCGGTCGGCCGATCCGGGTCAGGTTGTGGCCGACGGCGTCGAAAGGGCGTCGTGCACTGACCTGGTGCAGCAGGGAACAGCATGCCTGGCCGCCGTATGAGCGGTTCCAGAGCTTTCGTGACAAGCGACGGATCGACGGGGCTTTCGATGCAGCCCGCAGGTCGTCGTCGCGCATTGGTCCGGCCTGATGATCCTGATGTTAGGATCACGCTCAGGCACTTCGGCCGTTGCGAGCAGGTGAAACCTGCGCGGGCGCCTTGCATGCATCCCGGCTCCCGCGGCGACCGGAGCCCGACGGGCGTTCTGTCGTCAGAGTGCTGTTCTATAACGGAAATGCCCAGGCGGCTGCGGCGGGTTCGACCTTGTCCCCGGAAACTGGGGGGAGTCGCCTGTCATCGTTCCCGTTTCGCCGCATCCAATGGCAGAGGCTCCGGCATCTGACCTCTGGCGGGCAGAGCGACCGCTGCCGACCCCGCCGATTAGGCTGTTGCATTGTGCAGGTGCCTCGGTTTTAGTCAGGTCAACGCGAAGTGCGGGACCACCCGCCGGGCTGCCAGGGAGAATGGGGAACGTGGCGGACAAGGACGACGCCTTTGTGGTCTTTGACCACGTCCAGAAAAGCTATGATGGCGAAACCCTGGTCGTTAAGGATCTGAACCTCACCATCGCCAAGGGCGAGTTTCTCACGATGCTCGGCCCCTCCGGCTCGGGCAAGACCACCTGCCTGATGATGCTCGCCGGGTTCGAGACCGCCACGCATGGCGAGATCACGCTGGACGGCCGCCCCATCAACCAGGTGCCCCCGCACAAGCGCGGCATCGGCATGGTGTTCCAGAACTACGCGCTTTTTCCGCACATGACCGTGGGCGAGAACCTGTCCTTCCCGCTGGAAGTGCGCGGCATGGGCAAGGACGAGCGCGAGGTGAAGATCAAGCGCGCGCTCGACATGGTGCAGATGGGCGCCTTCGCCGCCCGCCGCCCCGCCCAGCTGTCCGGCGGCCAGCAGCAGCGCATCGCGCTGGCCCGCGCGCTGGTCTTCGACCCCAAGCTCGTGCTGATGGACGAACCGCTTGGCGCGCTGGACAAGCAGCTGCGCGAACACATGCAGTTCGAGATCAAGCACCTTCACGAATCGCTCGGCATCACCGTGGTCTATGTCACCCACGACCAGGGCGAGGCGCTGACCATGTCGGACCGCATCGCCGTGTTCAACGACGGCCGCATCCAGCAGCTCGCGCCGCCCGCCGACCTTTACGAACGCCCCGACAACAGCTTCGTCGCGGGCTTCATCGGTGAAAACAACAAGCTGCCCGGCATCATCGAGGAACTCACCGGCGACAAGGCCATCGTCCGCCTCGCCACGGGCGAGCTGATCGACGCCACCGCCGTCAACGTCAAGGGCAAGGGCCAGAAGACCCTGGTCTCGATCCGCCCCGAACGGGTGGAGTTCAAGCCCGAGATGATGCCCCAGGGCGCCCACACGCTCGAGGCCACGGTGGTCGAGGTCATCTACATGGGCGACATCCTGCGCGCCGTGCTCAAGGTGGCCGACACCAGCGACTTCGTCATGAAGATGCGCAACACGCTTGGCCAGACCAGGCTGGAACCGGGCCAGAAGATCCGGGTCGGCTGGCATCCCCAGGATGCCCGCGCGCTTGACCCGATGTGATCCCCGGCCGCAGCGCGGCGGGGCAAGGACGAGAAGACGACTTCAAACAGGGAGCTTGTAATGAAGAAAATCCTGATCCTCTCCACCGCCCTCACCGGCTTCGCCTTCGCGGCGCAGGCCGATGTGACGGTGATGTCCTGGGGCGGCGCCTATGGCGGCGCGCAGACCGAGGCGCACCTGAAGCCCTTCACCGCCAAGACCGGCATCGCGACCGTCATGGTCGACAGCGACAACCCCGCCACCCCGATCAAGGCCATGGTCGAGGCCGGCAACGTCACTGTCGATGTCGCCTCGGTCGAATATGCCGACGCGATCCGTCTCTGCGACGAGGGCCTGCTGGAGCCGATCGACATCGCCGCGCTGCCTGCCGGCGCCGATGGCACCCCGGCCTCCGAGGACTTCCTTCCTGGCGCCGTGACGGAATGCGCCGTCTCCACCGACATCTGGGCCAACGTCTACGCCTATGACACCACCAAGTTCCCCGAAGGCGCCGCCCCCACCACCGTGGCCGACTTCTTCGACCTGCAGAAGTTCCCCGGCAAGCGCGGCCTGAAGAAGGGCGCCAAGGCCGTTCTGGAACTCGCGCTGATGGGTGACGGCGTGCCTCCGGGCGAGGTCTATGCCCTGCTCGCCACGCCGGAAGGTGTGGACCGCGCCTTCGCCAAGCTCGACACCATCAAGGGCGACGTGGTCTGGTGGGAAGCCGGCTCCCAGGCGCCGCAGCTTCTGGCCGACGGCGAAGTGGTCATGACCACCGCCTACAACGGCCGGATCTTCAACGCCGCCATCTCCGAGGGCAAGCCCTTCAAGATCGTCTGGGATGGCCAGATCTACGAAAACGAAATGTATGCGATCCCGAAGGGCGCGCCGAACAAGGACCAGGCGCTGGAATTCATCGCCTACGCCACCTCGACCGAGGGCCTGCGCGCCCAGGCCCAGCAAATCTCCTACGGCCCGGCCCGCAAGTCGGCCATGAAGGAAGAGCTGATCTTCAAGGACGGCAAGACGGTCATGGCGCCCCACCTGCCCACCGCGCCGGAAAACATGACCAACTCGCTGGAATCCTCGTTCGAATTCTGGGTCGACAAGGATGCCGAACTGAACGAGCGCTTCAACGCCTGGCTGGCCGCGAACTGATCTGATCCCGCGGGGGGCCTCCCGGCCCCCCGCTTCCTGACGACCGGGAATTGCCGATGGCCGATGCCGCCCTTCCGCTGACCACTGCCGACGGCCGCCCGCTGAAATCGGCCCTTGCCGCCGCCCAGGCCCGCGCCCGGCGCCGCGCCTTCCTCCTGGTCCTGCCGCTCCTGGCCTTCGTGATCCTCACCTTCGTGATCCCGATCGGCCAGATGCTGCACCGCTCGATCCATCACGATGGCTTCTCGGCCAACGCTCCCGCGGTCTCGGCCTGGTTCGCCGCCAATCCTGCCGGCGCCGCCCCGGACGAGGCGGCCTATGCCGCGCTGGCCGAGGATTTCAAGGCGATGAAGGCCGCCAAGACGGCGGGCGAGGCCGGCACCCGCGTCAACTATACCCTGCCCGAAAGCCGCTCGCTCTTCACCAAGACCGCGCGCGATGCCGACGACCTGGCCCCGCCCTACAAGGACGCCTTCCTCGCCATTGACCCGAAATGGGGCGACCCCGCGGTGTGGGAAGCGATGCGCACATCCTCCAACGCCTATACCGCCGACTTCTACCTGATCGGCGCCGATCTGGAACGCGGCCCAGACGGCAGCATCCACCGGGTTCAGGAAAACCAGCGCATCTACATCTATCTCTTCGTCAAGACCTTCATCCTGTCCGCCGTCATCACCGGCATCTGCCTTCTCTTGGCCTTCCCCGTGGCGCACTTGCTGGCCACCCTGCCGATGGCCAAGGCCAACCTGCTGATGATCCTCGTGCTTCTGCCGTTCTGGACCTCGCTCCTCGTGCGCACCACTTCCTGGATCGTGCTGTTGCAGGGGCAGGGCGTGGTGAACGAGATGCTGGTCGCCCTTGGCTTCATCGGCGACGATGGCCGTCTGAAGATGATCTACAACCAGACCGGCACGATCATCGTCATGACCCACATCCTTCTGCCCTTCATGATCCTGCCGCTCTATTCGGTGATGCGCGTCATCCCGCCCAGCTATGCCCGCGCCGCCCGCTCGCTTGGCGCGACCTCCTGGACGACCTTCCGCCGCATCTACCTGCCGCAGACGCTGCCGGGCATCGGCGCGGGCTCGCTGTTGGTCTTCATCCTGGCGGTGGGCTACTACATCACCCCGGCGCTGGTCGGCGGGGCGGATGGCCAGCTCTTCTCGAACCTCATCCAGTTCCACATGTCCAAGTCGAACTGGTCGATGGCCGCCGCGCTTTCCGCCATGCTGCTCCTGGGCGTGCTGCTGCTCTACTGGCTCTACGACCGCCTCGTCGGCATCGACAACCTGAAGCTCGGCTGAGGAGATCGCTTCCATGGCCCTTCCCACCTATGCAAGCCCGCTCGAGCGCGTCTGGTACTACACCTACCTCGTCATCTGCGGCGCGGTCTTCCTGTTCCTGATCTCGCCGATCCTCGTGGTGATCCCGCTCAGCTTCAACGCCGAGCCCTATTTCACCTTCACCCAGAAGATGCTGACCTTCGATCCCGAAGGCTATTCGATGCGCTGGTACGATTCCCTGCTGACCGTGGGGATGCAGGCGCCCGAGGCGCCGCGTGACAGCGCCTGGTGGTCCGACAGCTGGCGCAATGCCGCCTGGGTCAAGGCCACCAAGAACTCGCTCATCGTGGGGTTCTGGGCCACGATCTTCGCCACCGTGCTGGGCACGCTGGCCGCACTCGGCCTGTCGCGGCCGGAAATGCCGTATCGCCGCACCATCATGGCGATCCTGATCTCGCCCATGATCGTGCCGATCATCATCATCGCCACGGGGATGTTCTTCTTCTACTCCAACCCCTGCGGCATCTTCGGCTTCTCCTGCGGGCGGCTGACCTCGACCTACCTGGGCATCATCCTCGCGCACACGACGCTCGGCATCCCCTTCGTCATCATCACCGTGACCGCCACGCTGACGGGCTTCGACCAGTCGCTCACCCGCGCGGCCGCCAGCCTTGGCGCCAACCCACGCACCACCTTCTTCAAGGTCATCATGCCGCTGATCCTGCCTGGCGTGATCTCGGGCGCGCTGTTCGCCTTCGTGACCTCCTTCGACGAGGTCGTGGCGGTCCTGTTCCTCGCCGGCGCCGACCAGCAGACCATTCCGCGCCAGATGTGGAACGGCATCCGCGAGGCGATCAGCCCGGCGATCCTCGCGGTGGCGACGATCCTTGTCATCATCTCCATCGCGCTTCTCGCCACGGTGGAACTGCTGCGCCGCCGCTCCGACCGCCTGCGCGGCGTCACCGGGCGCTGACCGGACCGGGCACCCGCGATGCGCGGGCAGCAGGGGAGGGCCTTCGGGTTTCTTCTTTGCGCAAATTGTATCGGGGGGTGAATGCGCGCCAGCGCAGAGGGGGGCAGAAGGCCCCCCTTCTCGCCGCCAGTCACAGGGCAAGACCGCGGACAAGTGTTAAGTCCCGGTAAATCCGGGCGCCTAACGTATTGATTTTATTTTATCTGGCAAAGCGTCCGAGCTCGGACGCCTCAGCCCCGGCGCCGCCGCTCGCGCCGGCCGGCGCCGTCGTCCGCCCCGGTCCCGTCCGAGGCCGAGGAGAAAGCCCCCAGCTTCTCGACGATGGTCTCCAGCGAGGGCCGCGGCCCCTTGGGCCGGCTGTCCAGCGCCGCCCGCATGGCCCGCAGGTGCTCGGGCATGGTGCCGCAGCACCCCCCGATGATCTTCACCCCGGCATCCCGCGCCAGCACGGCATATTCCGCCATCAGCTCCGGGGTCCCGTCATAATGGATGTGCCCGTCGTGGTACTTCGGGATCCCGGCGTTGCCCTTGGCGATCAGCGGCCGCTCGGTCCCGGCGGCAACAAAGCCCAGCACCGTCCGCATCAGGTCCGACGCCCCCACGCCGCAGTTGGCTCCGAAGGCCAGGGGAGGGTTCGGCAGCGCCTCCACCATCTCGGCCATCGCCGCCGAGGTCATGCCCATCATGGTCCGCCCGGCCGTGTCAAAGCTCATGGTCCCGCACCAGGGCATGCCCGCCAGCGCCGCGGCTTCCGCCGCCGCCCGGTATTCCTCGGCGGCCGAGATCGTCTCGACCCACAGGACATCCGCCCCGCCTTCCTTCAGCCCTTCGGCCTGCTCGTGGAAGATCTCCACAGCCGCGGCATGGGTCAGCGTGCCCATCGGCTCGAAAATCTCGCCCGTCGGCCCCATCGAACCGGCCACCACCACCGTGCGCCCGGCCTTGTCGGCCACTTCGCGCCCGATCGAGGCCGCCAGCCGGTTCAACTCGCGCACCCGCCCCTGTGCCCCGTGCAGCTTCAGCCGCGCGGCATTGCCCCCGAAAGAGTTGGTCAGGAACAGATCCGACCCCGCCTCCACCGCATTGCGGTACAGCGTCGCGATCCGGTCGGGATGCTCCACGTTCCACATCTCGGGCGGCTCGCCCGACGAGAGGCCCATGTTGAACAGGTTGGTCCCCGTGGCCCCATCGGCCAGCAGGAAGTCGCGGTCCGCCATCAGGCGTTGCAGCGCGTCGTGGGACATTGCGGGCCTCGGCCGGAAAGGAAAGGGAAAAGGGCAGGGGCCGCACCGCCCCCGCCCGAAGCGTCAGACTTCGCTGGCGAGCTGCTGCTTCGCCACGGTCATCAACTCGGTCAGCTTCGACCGGATCTCCGCCTCGCTCGCCTTGCCTTCCAGATCGGCCGCGACCTTGGCCACCACGTCATCGACGCCCGGCTTTTCGAAATCGGATTCCACCACGCTCATCGCATAGGCGGCGGCATCGTCACCCGACTTGCCCAAAAGCCCCGCGGCCCACAGCCCCAGAAGGCGGTTCCGCCGCGCTTCGGCCCGGAACATCATCTCGCTGTCATGGGCGAACTTGGCCTCGAACGCGTTCTCGCGGTCGTCGAAGGTGGTCATGGAAGGGTCCTCCGGCTGATCTCTCTGGCTTCCCATATGCCCACGGGCCAGCCCGCCTTCAAGCGCAATCCGCTGTCTCAGCGCCGCAGGCCAAAGCGGGTTGCGGTCCAGTCCGCCGAAACCGCACAGGTCTTGCTGTCGATCCAGCCCGCCGCCCGCAGCGCGGCCCTCAGATCGGCCTCGGGGAAGGCCGCGCCCTTGCCCTTGCGCGTGACGCCCCAGAAGGGCAGCGCCAGCGCCTCGGCCACCGGCCAGACCGCACCAAAGGTCGCCGCGTCGGGCAGTTCGGCCAGCGACATCGCGGCGCCCGCCGCCTCGGCCCGCCACGGGTCCACCGCTGCCAGAAGCTCCGGGCCGTTCAGCGCCCCCAGCACCATCACGCGCCGGTCCGCGCGCAGTCCCAGCTTCTCGGCCAGACCCGGCGGCGGCGTCGCCACCGCCTTCGCCCAGGCCTCGGCCGCCGCGCCCAGGTCCGCCTCCAGCACGCCCTCCGCCGTCTCGATCCGCAGCACACCGTCCCGCGCCGTGGCCGCGCCCAGGCCCGCGCGGGGCAGCCGCGCCTTCAGCCCTCCGCGCAGGATCAGCGCATCGGCCTCCAGCAGCAGGCGCGCCCGCGCCGCAGCCCCGCCGAACCGCACTTCTGCTTCTGCCTCGCGTCCCATCAGCCCCTCCGTTCCCCCGATCCTGCCACCGCAGCGCCGCCGGGCCAAGCGCGCAGCCGCCGTGGGGGCCGTCCCGCCTTGCCGCTCCGCCCGCCTTGCCCTATAGCCGCCCTGTAAGGATAGGGTGGCCCTGCGCCGCCCTGTCCCGCATTGGAACCGGAGCATCCATGGCACGCCGCAAGAAGGTTTACGAGGGCAGGGCGAAGATCCTTTACGAAGGCCCCGAACCCGGAACCCTGATCCAGTACTTCAAGGACGATGCCGCCGTCCCCGCCGCGCCCGCTCCCTCGTCGGGCGTGGAAGGCAAGGGCGTGCTGAACAACCGCCTGTCGGAATTCTTCATGTCGGGGCTGAACGCCATCGGCGTGCCCACGCATTTCATCCGCCGCATCAACATGCGCGAACAGCTTGTCCGCATGGTCGAGATGATCCCGCTGGAGGTCGTGGTGCGCAACTTCGCCGCCGGCGACATCTCCGACCGGCTTGGCATCCCCGAAGGCACGCCGCTCCCGCGCCCGATCGTGGAATACTACTACAAGGACGAACGGCTGAACCTGCCGCTGGTGTCGGAAGAACACATCATCGCCTTCAACTGGGCCAACCAGCAGGATCTGGACGACATCGTGGCGCTGGCGCTGCGCGTGAACGACTTCCTGTCGGGTGTGATGCTGGGCGTCGGCATCCGGCTGGCCGATTTCCGCATCGAGGTCGGCCGGATCTGGGAAGGCGATTTCATGCGCCTGATCGTGGCCGACGAGATCAGCCCCGATTCCATGCGCCTGTGGGATCTGCGCGCCGCGGAACTGCCCGACCGCGAGGGCCAGACCCGCGATCCCGGCCCGCTGCCGGATGTCTATACCGAACTGGCGCGGCGGCTTGGCGTGATGCCCTCGAACGTCACCCACGCCACGCCGAAGCCCTCGCTCATCAACTGAAAGGCTTGCCCATGGCCCTGAAAGCCCGCGTTCATGTCATGCTGAAGGACGGCGTCCTCGATCCCCAGGGCGAGGCCGTGCGCCACGCCCTCGGCACGCTCGGCTTTGCCGGCGTTCAGGCCGTGCGCCAGGGCAAGGTGATCGAGCTTGATCTTGCCGCCACCGATCGTGCCGCGGCCGCGGTCGAGGTCAAGGCGATGTGCGAGAAGCTGCTCGCCAATACGGTGATCGAGAAATACACGGTCGAGATCGCCTGACCCTGGGCCCTTGACCGCGCGCCCGCCTCCGGTGCCAATGCGAGGCTCCGGAGGATCCCATGCGCGCCGCCATCCTGACCGCCTACAACCAGCCGCTCACCATCGGCACCCTCCCCGATCCGGTCTGCCCGGAAGACGGAGTGGTGCTGCGGCTCCTGGCCTCTGGCATCTGCCGGTCCGACTGGCACGGCTGGGTGGGCGAACATCCGAAGGTGAAGCCGGGCGACATCCTGGGCCATGAATACTCGGGCGAGGTCGTCGCTGCCGGACCCCGCGCGCAGTGGAAGGTGGGCGACCGCG
>Ga0209368_1000571_pt1 | contig 28148 bp, 26 predicted proteins | sample EBPBio242008_DNA_FD_185862 | JGI IMG/M metagenome (GOLD analysis project Ga0209368, IMG submission 185862) | Wastewater treatment Type I Accumulibacter community from EBPR Bioreactor in Madison, WI, USA - Reactor 1_4/24/2008_ DNA (SPAdes)... | ecosystem: Engineered > Bioreactor > EBPR >...
TGCGCGCGCTTTCCATCAGGTCATACGTCATCATGTAACGCATCGCGTCTCCTCGCCCGGGAAGGGGCTGCCAATTCGTCGCTTTCCCTCCCAAGACTGGCGACGGTATGCTGCACAAGCGGCAGGTTAGGGGGGAAAGTTTAACATGACAACGGATGACAAGGACGCAGGACCAAAGTTGGAGAGGCTGAACGCCAACCTCGCCCGCGTCGAAGACCTGTCGCAGCGCCTGATGATGGCGCTATCAAGCCGCCGCCAGCACGATCCGGCCCTGAACGGACCGTCCCAGGACGTCTATGTGAAGGCCGCCGCCGCCTATGTGGCAGAAATGATGCAAAACCCATCCAAGATTCTGGAGCATCAGATCAGCTACTGGGGCAAGACCCTGAAACACTATGTCGAGGCGCAGCAGGCGCTGGTGAAGGGCGAGTTCAAGGCCCCGCCGGACCCCACGCCGAAGGACAGGCGATTCGCCAACCCGTTGTGGGAAACCCATCCCTTCTTCAACTACCTCAAGCAGCAATACCTTCTGAACGCCGAGGCGCTGACCTCGGCCGTGGGCGCGCTGGAGAACCTGGATCCGAACGACCGCAAGCGCGTGGAATACTTCACCCGCCAGATCGTCGACATGCTGTCGCCCACCAACTTCCTCGGCACCAATCCCGACGCGCTGGAAAAGGCCATCGCCACCGATGGCGAAAGCCTGGTGAAGGGGCTGGAGAACCTGGTGCGCGACATCGAGGCGAACGGCGGCGACCTTCTGGTCACCCTGGCCGACCGCGAGGCCTTCCGCGTGGGCCAGAACATCGCCACCTCCCCCGGCGACGTGGTGTTCCGCAACCGCCTGTTCGAGCTGATCCAGTACCGGCCCACCACCGAAAAGGTGCACCAGGTGCCGCTGCTGATCTTCCCGCCCTGGATCAACAAGTTCTACATCATGGACCTGAAGGCCCAGAACAGCCTGATCAAGTGGATCGTGGACCAGGGCTTCACGCTGTTCGTGGTCAGCTGGGTCAATCCCGATGCCAGCTATCGCGACACGGGTATGGACGACTACATCCGCGACGGCTTCATGCGCGCCATGGCCGAGGTGCGGCGCATCACCGGCGAAAAGCAGATCAACGCGGTCGGCTACTGCATCGCAGGCACCACCCTGTCGCTGACGCTGGCGCATCTGGAAAAGGCCGGCGACAAGTCGGTGAAATCGGCGACCTTCTTCACCACACTCACCGATTTCTCCGATCCCGGCGAGGTGGGCGTCTTCCTGAACGAGGATTTCCTGGGCGGCATCGAACGCCAGGCCCAGGATGACGGCATCCTGTCGCGCTTTTTCATGGGGCGCACCTTCAGCTTCCTGCGGTCGAACGACCTGATCTACCAGCCCGCCATCAAGAGCTACATGATGGGCGAGGCGCCCCCCGCCTTCGACCTTCTCTACTGGAACGGCGACGGCACCAACCTGCCGGCGAAGATGGCGATCGAATACCTGCGCGGCCTGTGCCAGCGCGACGAGTTCGCCACCACGGGCTTTCCGGTCCTGGGCGGCAAGGTGGCGCTGGCCGACGTGAAGCTGCCCATCTGCGCCATCGCCTGCGAGACCGACCACATCGCCCATTGGCGCGGCAGCTTCAACGGCATCCGCCAGATGGGGTCGAAGGACAAGACCTTCATCCTGTCGGAAAGCGGCCATATCGCCGGGATCATCAATCCGCCGTCGAAGGGCAAGTACGGCCACTACACCAACGACGGCCCGATGACGACGCCCGAGGAGTGGAAGGCCGGCGCGACCTTCCATCCAGGATCGTGGTGGCCACGGTGGGGCGAGTGGCTGGCGGCGCGGTCGGGACGCATGATTTCGCCAAGGATTCCTGGCGATTCGGGGGCAGAGATCCTGGCTCCGGCACCCGGCACCTATGTCGTGGCCGAGCCAAGCCTCTGATTTTCCTGACGCAACCGGAAGGTGACTCTGTGATGCTGCATTGCAGAAAATTCACTTGCAATGCTGCAGTGCAGCATCTATATATTGCTCATCAGCAAACGGGACCGACCCGGCAGCAGGAGCGAATGAAATGACCAAGACCCCGGACTTCACCAAAGTCATGCAGGACATGATGGCTTCCTTCCCGGTCGACGCCTCGGCCATGCAGAACGCCTTCAAGACCCAGGCCGCTTTCGGCGAAAAGCTGTCCAAGGTGGCCCTGGAAGCCGCCGAGAAGTCGACCGAGATCACCTCGAAGTGGGCCAAGGAAACCATCTCCAAGCTTGGCGATGTGACCAAGGCCAAGACGGAAGCCGCCGAATACGGCAAGGCTGCCTCGGACTTCGCTTCGGCCGCGGCTGAAATGGCTGCCGAAAACCTCGCCGCCTTTGCCGAAGTGGCGAAGAAGGTCCAGATGGAAACCGTCGAACTGATGCTCGCCGCTGGCAAGGACATGTCGGAAGACGCGACCGCCGCCGTGAAGAAGGCGACCGCCGAAGTCACCACCGTGGCCAAGAAGGTTTCCTCGGCCGCGAAGTGAGCCGAAAGGCTTAGCGCACCTTTCCCATCCTCCTCCCTGTCGGACAGGTGCGCGGGGCGGGCTCGAAAGAGCCCGCCCTTTCCTTTTTTCTGCGCCTCGCCTAAGCTTCTCTGCACCGCAACACGAACGGGAGGGGGCCTATGGCCGAAACCGACAAGCCGTTGCTCATAAAGCGGTATGCAAGCCGGCGGCTCTACAACACCGAAACGTCCGACTACGTCACTCTGGAAGATGTGGCAGGCTTCATCCGCGCAGGGCGCGAGGTGCAGATCGTCGATCTCAAGACCGGCGACGACCTCACGCGGCAGTATCTCCTTCAGATCGTGGCCGAGCATGAATCGAAGGGCGAGAATGTCCTGCCGATCAACGTGCTGACCGACCTGGTGCGCAGCTACACCACCAACGTGCAGTCGGTGGTGCCGCAATTCCTTGCCGCCAGCTTCGAGATGCTGCGCGAGGGTCAGTCGAAGGTGATGGAGAACCTCTCCAGCTTCCCCAACCCGATGGCTGCAATGCCCGGATTCGACGCCATGCGGAAAAGCCAGGAAGCCTTCATGAAGACCATGATGGGCGGCCTTCCGGGCTGGGGCACTTCTGGCCCCGCTCCCGATGAGGATGCCAAGGCCGGCGGTTCCGACGAGATCGCCGACATCAAGAAACAGTTGGCCGAGCTTCAGAAGAAGCTGTCCAAGCTCTGATCGCCATGGGCGAGGGGCGGGGCGAAGGGCAGGGCCGCGTCACGCTCTGGGGGATCGAGGTCTTCCTTGCCGCGGCCGAAGAGGGCGCGGTTTCTGCGGCCGCGCGGCGCCTGGGGGTCAGTCCCTCGGCGGTCAGCCAGCAGTTGGCCGGTCTGGAAACCGCGCTTGGCGTGCCGCTCCTGGACCGGGCGGCGCGTCCCCTGCGCATGACGCCCGCCGGCACGATGTTCCGCCGCCACGCCCGCACCATCCTCGATGCCGAGGCCGAGGCGCGGGCCGAACTGGCGATGGCGGACCTGTCCGCACTGACCACGCTGCGCCTTGGCATGATCGAGGATTTCGATGCCGGCGTGACGCCCATGCTGCTGACCGCCCTGGCCGAAGACCTGAAGCACTGCCGCTTCCTTCTGGAAACCGGGGCCAGCCACCGCCTGCTGGACGGGCTGGAGACCCGCGCGCTGGACGTGGCGGTGACGGCCGATGGCGGCGGTGTGGGAGAGGATGCCGACTGGCGCGAGGTGCATCCCCTGATGGCCGAGCCCTTCGTCGCCGTCACTCCGCGTGGCGTGGCTTTCGACCCCGACCGTCTGCCGCTGATCCAGTACACCGCGCGGCACCTGATGGGCCGCCAGATCGCCGCGCATCTGATGCGGCAGAACCATGCCATTCCCTCGCGTTTCGAACTGGACAGCTATTCCGCCATCCTGGCCATGGTGGCCGCGGGCATCGGCTGGACCATCCTCACGCCGTTGGCCATATGGTCGGCCCCGCGCTTCCGGCCCGATGTCGAGGTGCGACCCTTGCCCTTCGCGCCGCTGGAACGGACGATCTCGCTATCGGCCCGCGCCGGAGTGCTGCGCGACATGCCCGAACGCATTGCCGGCCGCCTGCGCAGCCTGATCGCCGGGCAGGTCGTGGCGCCGATGGTTGCGGACCTGCCCTGGCTGGCGGGTACGCTGCGGGTGATGTAGGCGCGGGACCCGTCGCGCGATGGATCGCCCCGGCTGCGGGCAATTCCTGGCGCCAGAATCTCGACACGACAGCCGCTGATGTCCTGTGTGATCCGGGCCTTGGGTATCCGATGGGGGTGTCTGCCGGGCCTGCGCCCAAACCCCCGGTGCCGAAAAGTATGAAGTCCAAGTTAATTCGGCCAGGCAACCCATTGATTTTGCTTGGGTCCGCCAAGCGTCCGAGCTCGGACGCCTCAGTGCCCCCTGGCCCGAACCTCAATCAGCCGCGGCCCCGTCTGGGGCGCCTGCAAGGCCGCCGCCAGGGCGGCAGGCTCTGCCGGGACCGACTGGAACCCCAGGTCGCAGGCCGCCGCGAAGGGCTCCAGCTTCAGGGGCGAGGGGTGGCAGCCGATCACCTGGGTCCCCGCCTCGGTCATGGCATCGGCGATCTCGTTGAAGGCCGCGTTGTTCCAGACCACGAAGGTCACCGCCGCCCCCGCATCCACCGCCGACCGCAGCTCGGCCGCGGTGAACTGAAGGCCCCCGTCACCGATCAGGCAGACCACCGGCACCCCCGGCGCGGCAATCGCCGCCCCGATCGCCGCCCCCGGCGCAAAGCCCAGGGTCCCGTAGCCCGTGGCCGCATTGAACCAGCCGCCCGGCCGGTCATGGGCATAGACCAGGTTCGCCGCATAGACCGGCTGGGTGCTGTCGCCCACGATGATCGCCCCCGGCAGGGTATCACGGATCGCCTCGACCAGGGCGAGCCGCCGGATCATCTTCGGGTCCAGCCGCCCAAGTTCTGCCCGCGCCGCTGCCACCGCCTCGGCCGCCCGCGCCGCCCCGTCGCTCACCTTCACCGCCAGCCGCGGCAAAAGCGCCGCCACCGTCGCCCCCGCATCCCCCCGCAGCGCCAGCGCCGCGGGATGGCGGGCCAGCTGGTCGCCCGACACGTCGATGCGGATCATCCCCGACAGATCCGGCAGGCCCCCCCGGACATACATATCATAATCGGTCGGCCCCAGTTCGGTCCCGATGGCCAGAACCTGGTCGGCCGCCGCGATCAGGGCGCGGGCCGCGTCCAGGCTGGGAGAGGCCGGCACTGCCAGCGGATGGCCCGGCATCTGGCCGCGGGCATTGATGGTCTGGACCACCGGCGCATCCAGCCGTTCGGCGAGTGCCGCCATATCCGCCGCCTTCGATCCGCCCCCGGCCAGGATCACCACCCGCCCCGCCGCGTTGAGGAGCGCGGCCGCGCGGTCCAGGTCGGCGTTGCCCAGCCCCTCGGCCAGGGGCGCCAGCCCCGGTGCCGGCAGGGCCGGACATTCCAGCGGCATCACATCAGTTGGCACCTCGATATGGACAGGACCGGGCCGCTCGCCGGTCATCGCCGCCCATGCGGCCTCCAGCACCGGGGCCAGGTCTTCCGGCCCGTTCACGCGGAAGGTCGGGCACAGGGGGCGCACCATGGCCTGCTGGTCGGGCAGTTCGTGCAGAAGCCCATGGCCAAGCCCCAGGCTCGCCCGCCGGTTCACCCCGGTGATGACCAGGAGCGGGATGGAATCCGCCTTGGCCTGCCCCATGGCCGTGAGCCCGTTAGTGAGGCCCGGCCCGGTGATGAGGAAGGCCACCCCCGGCTTGCCCGAGGTCCGGGCATAGCCATCGGCCATGAAGACGCAGCCCTGCTCGTGCCGCCCGGTGACATGGCGGACCGCAGCATTGGAGAGGCCCCGGTACAGTTGAACCGTGTGGACGCCGGGTATGCCGAAGACGACCTCGACCCCGCGGTCCACCAGCCCCTCGACCAGACGCTCGCCGACGGTTCTCATGCGGCACCCTTCATGTGCTGCGCCGCGTGGGTGGCAATGAGATCGGCTGCCTCGGCGATCACCGCGTCAGGCTGCGTCAGGCTGAGCCTGAGCCAGCCATGCAGCGAGGTGCCGAAGCTCTCGCCGGGCATGGTGGCAACGCCCGTGGCTTCCAGCAGGGACATCGCGAAGTCGCGGCCCGAAAGCCCGGTGGACCGCACATCGAGCAGGGCGAACATGCCCGCTTCGGGCCGGTGAAGGCGCAGTCCCGCCGTGCCATCAAGCCGGCGGTGGAGGAACTCTGCACGCGCCGCGAAGCGGCTGGCCATGCCACGCGCGATGCTGGAGGGGGCGGCGATGGCCTCGGCCGTCATGTCGGCGATGAAGGGCTGGCTGCCAAAGAGCATGGTCTCGGACAGGGGCAGGAGCCGGGCGGTGAACTCGCGCGGGCCGGCGCACCAGCCCGACCGAAAGCCGGGCGCGGCGTGGGATTTCGAGATCGAGGCGGCGACCACGGTGCGATCGGCCAGGACCGGGTCGTCGAAGGGCGAGGCGAAGGGCACGCCGTCGAAGACCAGCTCCTCATAGACCTCGTCCGAGAGGATCCAGAGGTCATGGGCGCGCGCGACCTCGCCCAGGGCCGCGATCTCGTCCTTGCGCAGGACGGCGCCGGTGGGGTTGTGGGGCGAGTTCAGGAACAGGATACGGGTCCGCGGGGTAACACGGGCAGCCACATCGGCGGCCTGCATCCGGAAGCCCTTCTCGGGCCGCAGAGGCACAGGAACGAGGGTAGAGCCAGAGGCGGCAACGATGCCTTCGTAAGTGGCATACATCGGGTCGCCCAGAAGGACTTCGGTGCCCGGCTCGGCCAGGGCCATCATCACTGCGAAGAGCACGGTCTGCGTTCCGGGCAGGCAGATGAACTGGTCGGTCCCGATGGGGCGGCCGGTGCGCCGGGTATAGCGATCGGACAGGGCGCGAAGCAGGGCAGGTTCGCCGCGGCCATTGGAATAGGCGGTGCGACCGGATTGCATGGCGCGGGTCGCCGCATCGATCAACATGCGCGGCGTATCGACGTCAGGCTCGCCGATGGTCAACTCCAGCACGCGGCGGCCTTCCGTCTTCAGCGCGCGGGCCCGGTAATGGACCTCCCACTTGGCACCGCCGAGGTGTGCGAGGCGTTCAGTGATGGGGGCGTACTTCATGTGAAGACCTCGGGAGAAGGCGGGGGCAGGGAGGACAGCAGATCGACGCCAAGAATGGCGCCGCAGGACGTAAGGCCGATGGTGACGATCTCGCCGGGGGCGAAGGTGTCGGGCAGGATCGAGCCTTCCATCCAGAGCCCGTCGATAATCGCGTTGCAGGCGATGGAGTCCGCGCGGTTGCGCGCGGCCGAAGCGGTGCGCGGCAGGTCGGCGATCAGGCCCTCCAGCCGGCTGCGATAGGCGTGATAGGTCATCTCGTGCACGTCGCGCATGGCGCGGTCGCGGCGCACGAGATGCAGGAAGCCGGCCCAAAGCACGACGCGGTGCCCGTCCACAACGGGCGGGCGGAGCGAACCGGCCACGAAGGCCGCGAGACGTGCGACGGGATCGGGCGGCGCGTCGTCCAGACCTGCGCCGCTTTCGGCGGTCATGCGGGTCATCATGTCCAGGAAGGCGGCGCGCAGGAGGTCTTCCTTGCCGCCGAAGTAGTGGCGGATGAGGCCCGCGGTCACGCCCGCGCGGGCCGCTATGGCGCGCAGCGTTGCCGCTTCGGCCCCACCTTCGCCCACCAGCAGGAGAGTGGCAGCGACGAGATCCTCGCGCCGGCGGTCCTCGCCCTCGCGGCGGAACTGTCGTCTGTCGATCGCCACGGCTGTCTTTGCCAAAAGTTATACAAATGTATAATAAGGCGTTCGCACGCAGACCGCAAGCGCCGATGCAGGTTGCGCGGAATGGTGCCGTCGGTCGTGGGCTCCGGCGCGCCGCGGGCCGGATTTTTGCTAGCCTCCGGGCCGGATCTTGGCTAATCTTGCCTGATAGACCCGGGATACCGGGCGTTGGCAGAGCAGGCGGACAGGCGGCACCCATGACTGAGATGGTCTATGGTTCCATGCCCTCACGGGCGACGGAGCCGGTTCTTTCCCGTTGGTGGCGCACGATCGACAAGTGGTCCATGGCCGCGATCGTGCTTTTGTTCGGGGTCGGGCTGCTGCTTGGGCTGGCGGCATCGGTGCCGCTGGCGCAGCGCAACGGGCTGGACAGCTTCTACTACGTGCAGAGGCAGGCGATCTTCGGCTTCATGGCGCTGGCGGCGATGGTGCTTGTGTCGATGATGCCCCCAGTCATGGTGCGGCGGTTCGCGGTTCTGGGTTTTGCCGCGAGCATGCTGGCGCTGATGGCGCTGCCTTTCATCGGGTCGGACTTCGGAAAGGGCGCGGTGCGGTGGATCTCGCTTGGCTTTGCCTCGTTCCAGCCGTCGGAGTTTCTCAAGCCCTTCTACATCGTGGTCATTGCCTGGCTGATGTCGGCGGCGCAGGATCTGAACGGTCCGCCCGGCAAGACCCTTTCGCTGGTGCTGACCGTGTTCATCGTGGCGCTTCTCGCCTCGCAGCCCGATTTCGGCCAGACCGCGCTGGTGCTGTTTGGCTGGGGCGTCGTGTATTTCGTGGCCGGCGCGCCGATGCTGCTGATCATCGTCGTGATCGGCGTGGTGGGGGCAGGCGGGTTCCTTGCCTACAGTTCCTCTGAGCACTTTGCTCGCCGCATCGATGGCTTCCTGACCCCCGATGTCGACCCGCGCACCCAGATTGGCTATGCCACCAATGCGATTCAGGAAGGCGGCTTCTTCGGTGTGGGCGTGGGCGAGGGGCAAGTGAAGTGGTCGCTGCCTGACGCGCATACCGACTTCATCATCGCCGTGGCGGCCGAGGAATATGGCCTGATCCTGGTGCTGTCGATCATCGCGCTTTACGCCGTGGTGGTGGTGCGGTCGCTGCACCGGCTGACGCGCGAGCGCGATCCGTTCATCCGGCTTTCGGGCACGGGCCTGGCCTGCATCTTCGGTGTTCAGGCCATGGTCAACATGGGCGTGGCGGTGCGGCTTCTGCCGGCCAAGGGCATGACGCTGCCCTTCGTGAGCTATGGCGGCTCTTCGGTCATCGCGGCTGGCATCACCGCGGGTGCATTGCTGGCCATGACCCGCGCGCGCCCGCAAGGCGCCATGGGCGACATTTTTCGGCGGCGGCGCTGATGGCAGAGCCGCTGCTTCTCATCGCGGCGGGCGGGACCGGGGGGCACATGTTCCCCGCCCAGGCGCTGGCCGAGACGATGGTGGCGCGCGGCTGGCGGGTGAAGCTGTCCACCGATGCGCGCGGGGCGCGCTATGCCGGGGGCTTTCCTTCTGTTGTGCCGGTGGAGCAGGTCGCCTCGGCTACCTTCTCCCGCGGGGGGGCGGCGGCAAAGCTTGGGGCGCCTTTCGCTATTGCGGGCGGCGTCCTTGGGGCTGTGGCGGGCATGATGCGGGACAAGCCCGCCGTGGTGGTGGGCTTCGGAGGCTATCCGACGATTCCCGCCCTGGCAGCGGCGGTGATCCTGCGGCGGCCGCGCATGATCCACGAGCAGAACGGCGTGCTGGGGCGGGTGAATGCGGCCTTCGCCTCGCGCGTGGACCGGCTTGCCTGCGGCACCTGGCCGACCGACCTGCCGCCCGGTGTGGCGGGCGAACACGTCGGCAACCCGGTGCGTGCGGCGGTGCTGGAGCGGGCAGGGGCGGCCTATATCCCGCCGGGTGACTATCCGATGAGCCTTCTGGTGATCGGCGGCAGCCAGGGCGCGCGAGTCCTGTCGGATGTGGTGCCCGCAGCCATCGCCGCCCTGCCCGAGACGCTGCGCGCCCGTTTGCGCGTGGCGCACCAAGCGCGCGACGAAGACGCCGCGCGGGTGGTCGAGACCTATGCTGCTGCCGGCGTGCGGGCCGAGGTGCAACCCTTCTTCACCGACATTCCGCGCCGGCTGAGCGAGGCGCAACTGGTCATCTCACGCTCGGGTGCCTCGTCGGTGGCCGATATTTCGGTGATCGGCCGGCCGTCGATCCTGATTCCCTTCGCTGCGGCTACCGGGGATCACCAGACCGCCAACGCGCGCGGGCTGGTGGAGGCCGGAGCGGCGGTGATGTTGCCGGAATCCGCGCTTGACGCGGCCGCGCTTTCGCGGGACATCGCCGCGATCCTCTCTGACCCCCTTCGCGCCGAGGTGATGGCGCGGGCCGCACTGGCCCAGGGGCGCCCGGATGCCACGGACCGCCTTGCCGGGCTGGTCGAGACGCTTGCAAGGAAGATGCCATGAACGCCGCCACCAAACTTCCGCTGGAGCTGGGTCCGATTCACTTCGTGGGGATCGGCGGTATTGGAATGTCGGGGATCGCCGAGGTGCTCTTGACGCTTGGCTACCGGGTGCAGGGATCGGACGCGAAGGCGTCGAAGATCACCGACCGGCTGGTGAAGCTGGGGGCGACCTTCTTCGAGGGGCAGGCTGCCGGAAACATCGGCGAGGCCGCGGTAGTGGTGATTTCCTCGGCAATCAAGAAGGGCAACCCGGAACTGGAAGAGGCCCGGCGGCGCAAGCTGCCGGTGGTGCGCCGGGCCGAGATGCTGGCCGAACTGATGCGGATGCGGTCGAACATCGCCATTGCCGGCACCCACGGCAAGACGACGACGACAACCATGGTAGCGACGCTGCTGGACAAGGGCGGCTTTGACCCGACCGTGATCAACGGCGGGGTAATCCACGCCTATGGTTCCAATGCTCGTGCCGGGGCCGGCGAATGGATGGTGGTGGAGGCCGACGAAAGCGACGGCAGCTTCAACCGGCTGCCTGCGACCATCGCCATTGTGACGAACATCGACCCCGAGCACATGGAGCACTGGGGCACCATCGACGCGCTGCGCAAGGGCTTCCTGGACTTTGTCTCGAACATCCCCTTCTACGGCATCGCGGTCTGCTGCACCGACCATCCGGAAGTGCAGGCGCTGGTCGGCCGCGTCACCGACCGCCGCGTGGTGACCTTTGGTTTCAATGCGCAGGCCGATGTGCGCGCGGTGAACCTGAAGTTCGAAAACGGAAAGGCGCGGTTCGACGTTCTGCTGCAGAACGAGGAAGAAGGTTCGAAGATCGAAAGCTGCTCGCTTCCGATGCCGGGGGACCACAACGTTTCCAACGCTCTGGCCGCGGTTGCCGTGGCCCGTCACCTGGGGATGAAGAAGGATGAGATCCGAGAGGCTCTTGCCGGATTCGCTGGCGTGAACCGTCGCTTCACCCGCGTGGGTGAGGTGAATGGCGTGACCATCATCGACGACTACGGCCACCACCCTGTGGAAATTGCGGCAGTGCTGAAGGCGGCTCGCCAGGCTGTCGCCGACCGCCCGGGAGCGCGGGTGATCGCTGTGCACCAGCCGCACCGCTATACGCGCCTGTCCAACCTGTTCAACGAATTCTGCGCCTGCTTCAACGAAGCGGATGTGGTCGGCATCGCCGATGTCTATGCCGCGGGGGAGGATCCGATCCCCGGCGCCAGCCGCGACGATCTGGTCGCCGGGCTCATTGCTCACGGCCACCGCCATGCGCGCGCAGTGATGGACGAGGCCGACCTGGCGCGGCTGGTGAAGGAACAGGCCCGTCCGGGCGACATGGTGGTTTGCCTCGGAGCCGGCACGATCAGCGCTTGGGCGAACGGTCTGCCTGCGCGCCTGATGGGGCAGGCAGCATGACCGGCCGCCGCGCGTCACGCTGGACTATACGAATTTTCCATCAAAGGGCAGGACAGCCGAGGGTTGTGTGCGCTATCGTCACGTCAGGAGGACCAGCATGACGGTTTCGCTTGTGCTTGCCTGTCTATGGGCTGTGGTGGCATCGGTGATCGCCATGCTGCCCAACCGCATCCATTGGCCCGCGGCCTATGCGCTAATTGTGGTGGGCATCCCGATCCTTGGCTTCGTCACGTATCAGAACGGCCCGATCATGGGGTTTCTGGTCCTCGCCGGCGGGGTGTCGGTCCTGCGTTGGCCGGTGCTGTTCCTGTTCCGCTGGCTGCGCGGGCAGGTCACCGGACAACCGGCCGAGTAGGGACTTGCGGCCTTGCGCTGACGCATGGCCCCGCTAGAACGCCCGCATGAGCGCGCTTCCCCAACCTCGTGGCACCCTGACCCCGAACCGTCCGCTTGCGGACCTGACTTGGCTGCGCGTGGGAGGGCCAGCGGACTGGCTGTTCCAGCCGGCGGACGAGGACGACCTCTGCGCGTTTCTGCGTGATCTTGACCCGGCTGTTCCGGTGTTCCCGATGGGTGTTGGCTCCAACCTTATCGTGCGAGACGGCGGAATACGGGCGGTCGTGATCCGCCTGGGCCGCGGCTTCAACGCGATATCGGTCGAGGGTGGGCGGATCAAGGCGGGGGCGGCGGCGCTTGACTCGCACGTGGCGCGCAAGGCGGCCGAGGCCGGGCTTGACCTGACCTTCCTGCGCACCATCCCCGGCTCGATCGGCGGGGCGGTACGGATGAACGCGGGCTGCTACGGGTCCTATGTCGCCGATCATCTGGTCGAGGTGCGCGCGGTCACGCGTTCGGGCGAGGCGGTCACCATCCCGGCAGCCGACCTGCACCTGGCCTATCGCCAGTCGCAACTGCCCGAGGGCTGGGTCATCACCGAGGCCACCTTCCGCGCCAATCCCGGCGATCCCGCCACGCTTGCGGCGCGGATGGAGGACCAGATCGCCCGGCGCGATGCCAGCCAGCCGGTCAAGGATCGTTCGGCGGGGTCCACCTTTCGCAATCCGGCCGGTTTTTCCAGTACGGGTCAGGTGGATGACGTGCACGATCTGAAGGCCTGGAAGCTGATCGAGGACGCCGGAATGCGCGGCGCCCGCCTTGGCGGCGCGCAGATGAGCGAGAAGCACGCCAATTTCCTGATCAACGCCGGCGGCGCGACCGCCGCAGATCTGGAAGGACTGGGCGAGCTGGTGCGGAAAAGGGTTTACCAGATGGCCGGCCTCACGCTAGAGTGGGAAATCATGCGCGTCGGCGAACCGGCGGCAGACAAACAAGAATAACGGGCCGAAACAGGCCCGGACCAGAGGCGGACATGGCGGGCAGTTCGGGCAGGACGTCCCCGCACGTGGCAGTATTGTTGGGTGGCCTTTCCGCCGAGCGGGAGGTGTCACTCTCGTCGGGGCGCGAATGTGCCAAGGCGCTGCGCGAAGCGGGATTCGAGGTGGTCGAGGTCGATTGCGGCCCCGATCTTCCGGCACGGCTTGCCGATCTGAAGCCCGATGTGTGCTTCAATGCGCTGCACGGACGGTGGGGCGAGGACGGCTGCGTCCAGGGCATGCTTGAATGGCTGCGCATCCCCTATACCCATTCCGGTGTGCTGGCCTCGGCCTTGGCGATGGACAAGGCGCGCGCCAAGGATGCCTATCGCGCTGCCGGCCTGCCGGTGGTGGAGAGTGTTATCGCCAGCCGCGAAGCGGTGGAGGCCGGACATGTTCTTGTGCCGCCTTATGTGGTGAAGCCCAACAACGAAGGGTCCTCGGTCGGCGTCTACATCGTGCGCGAGGGCGCCAACGCGCCGCGCCTGGCATCGACCATGCCGGCCGAAGTGATGGTGGAAACCTATGTTCCCGGCCGCGAACTGACCGTGACCGTGATGGGCGACCGGGCGCTTTGCGTGACCGACATCATCACGAACGGCTGGTACGACTACGACGCGAAATACGCCCCCGGCGGGTCGCGGCACGAACTGCCGGCCCTCCTGCCGGACGAGATCACGGCAGCCTGCCTTGACTATGCACTGCGGGCGCACCAGGCGCTTGGCTGCCGGGGCGTGAGCCGAACCGATTTCCGTTGGGACGAGGCGCGCGGTCTGGCCGGACTGTTCCTTCTGGAGACCAATACCCAGCCGGGCATGACCCCCACTTCGTTGGCCCCGGAACAGGCGGCGCATCTGGGCATGCCTTTCCCCGAACTCTGCCGCTGGATGGTCGAGGACGCGTCATGCAACCGGTAGGCGCCGCCCCCGTTCCGCGCCGCGACCCGGCTCCGACACGCTGGCAATACCGGATGCAGCGGCTTTGGCTGACGCCCCTGTTCCGCGTGGCCTTCCGTGTGGGTCTTCCCGCCTTCCTGATCACCTTCGCGGCCGGCATCTACCTGTCAGATGCCGACCGCCGCGAAGCGATGACCTCGACCGTTACCTCGGTTCGCGACAGTTTCCAGAAGCGGCCAGAGTTCATGGTGAGCCTGGTGGCTGTGGAAGGCTGCGCGCCGGAGCTTGCCGATGCGATCCGCGCGCGGCTGGACCTGAAGCTTCCGCTGTCCTCCTTCGACATCGACATGCAGGCCGTGCATGACAAGATCGCCGATTTCGACGCCGTGGCCGAGGTCGAGGTTCGGCTGGCTTCGGGTGGCATCCTGCAGATCGATGTGACCGAGCGCGTGCCGGTGGTGGTCTGGCGCCTGGGCGACACGCTGACCATGCTGGACGCGACCGGGCATCGCGTGGCGGGCCTGGCCGAACGCGGCGACCGGGGCGACCTTCCGCTGATCGCGGGTGAGGGCGCCGACGAGGCCACGCCCGAGGCTTTGGAAATCATCGCCGCCGCTGGCCCGCTGCTGCCGCGCATGCGCGGCCTCGTGCGGCAGAGTGACCGGCGGTGGGACGTCGTCCTGGACCGCAATCAGCGCATCATGCTGCCCGCCGGCGACCCGGTTCCGGCACTGGAACGCATGATCGCGCTTGACCAGGCCGAAGATCTCTTGGCGCGGGACATCCTTGCGGTGGACCTGCGCAACCAGCAGCGGCCCGTGCTGCGGCTTACCCCATATGCGCTCCGGGAAATGCGCCGCGCCCAGGGCATCGACGTCAGCGAGGAAGAGCTATGACCGATCTGTACAAGTCCCAGCGGGCGATGCGGAACATGCGCAAGGCCGCGATGCAGCGTGGCGTTGTCGCCATTCTGGACGTGGGGACGTCGAAGATCGCCTGCCTGGTGCTGAAGTTCGACGGCCCCGACAAGCTGCGCGAGGCCGAAGGCGTTGGCCCGATGGCAGGGCAGTCGAGCTTCAAGGTCATTGGCGCGGCCACCACCCGTTCGCGCGGCGTGCGCTTTGGCGAGATCTCCGAGATGGCCGAGACCGAGCGGGCGATCCGTACCGCGGTGCAGGCGGCGCAGAAGATGGCAAACGTGCGGGTGGACCATGTGATCGCCTGTTTCTCGGGCGCCGAGCCGCGCAGCTATGGTCTGGCGGGGGAGTGGGAACTGCAGGACTCGGTGGTGACAGAGCAGGATGTGGCCCGCGTGCTGGCCGCCTGCGACGTGCCCGACATCGGCCCCTCGCGCGATGTGCTGCACGCCCAGCCTGTGAACTTCGCGCTGGATCACCGCACAGGCCTGGGCGATCCGCGCGGGCAGATCGGGAATCGGCTGGCCTGTGACATGCACCTTCTGTCGATCGACGCGGGCGTGGTCCAGAACCTTCTTTACTGCATCAAGCGCTGCGACCTTGAACTCGCGGGGCTTGCCTCCTCGGCCTATGTCTCGGGTGTTTCCAGCCTGGTCGAGGACGAGCAGGAACTGGGCGCTGCCTGCATCGACCTGGGCGGTGGTTCCACCGGCATCTCGATCTTCATGAAGAAGCACATGATCTATGCCGATTCCGTGCGGATGGGCGGCGACCATGTGACCTCTGACATCTCCAAGGGCCTCCTTGTCCCTGTGCAGGTGGCCGAGCGCATCAAGACCAAGCACGGTGGCGTGGTAGCCACCGGGATGGACGACCGCGAGATGATCGAACTGGGCGGCGACAGCGGCGACTGGGAAAAGGACCGCCGCCAGGTCAGCCGAACCGAGCTGATCGGAATCATGCGCCCGCGTGTCGAGGAGATCCTGGAAGAGGCGCGCGCGCGTCTGGACGCCGCCGGCTTCGACCACCTTCCCAGCCAGCAGATCGTGTTGACCGGCGGCGCAAGCCAGATCCCCGGCCTCGACGGCCTGGCCACCCGTATTCTTGGCCAGCGTGTGCGCCTTGGCCGCCCGCTGCGCGTTCTTGGCCTGCCGCAGGCGGCGACTGGCCCGGCATTTTCGTCGGCCGTCGGGCTCTGCCTTTTTGCGGCCCATCCCCAGGATGAATGGTGGGACTTCGACATTCCCGCCGAACGCTATCCCGCCCGGTCCCTGAAGCGGGCATTCAAATGGCTGAAGGACAACTGGTGACCGCTATATCCTGCGTCCCGTTCGATAGGCAGCGCTTTTTCGCCACGAGTCATCCTGATTTCGTGGCACAGCGCTGTTTTTTTCGTGACGCAATGTGTCGTTGTGGATAGAATCGGGAAAATTCTGTGGGGAACCGGGCCGCAAGAGGCGCCGGAACAGACGGGACCAGAGCGAAGCGCAAAGCCGGGGCGCAACCGGCGGCACTCAGGAAGCAGGCGGTAGGGACATGGCACTGAACCTTTCGATGACCACGCAGCGGGAAGAACTGAAGCCGCGCATCACCGTGTTCGGTGTGGGCGGCGCAGGCGGCAACGCTGTCAACAACATGATCGACAAGCAGCTTGAGGGCGTCGAGTTCGTCGTGGCGAACACCGATGCCCAGGCGCTGCAGCAGTCGCGGGCGACCTCGCGCATCCAGATGGGCGTGAAGGCCACCGAGGGCCTGGGTGCGGGCGCGCGTCCGACCGTGGGCGCCGCGGCGGCCGAGGAAACCATCGAGGAGATCGTCGATCACCTCGCCGGCGCGCATATGTGCTTCATCACCGCCGGCATGGGTGGCGGCACCGGCACGGGCGCGGCGCCGATCATCGCGCAGGCTGCGCGTGAACTGGGTGTCCTGACCGTGGGCGTGGTGACCAAGCCCTTCCAGTTCGAGGGCAACAAGCGGATGCGTCAGGCCGAAGAGGGGATTGAAGCCCTTCAGAAGGTCGTCGATACGCTGATCATCATTCCGAACCAGAACCTGTTCCGCCTGGCGAACGAGCGGACCACCTTCACCGAAGCCTTCGCGATGGCCGACGACGTGCTGTACCAGGGCGTGAAGGGCGTGACCGACCTGATGGTGCGACCGGGCCTCATCAACCTCGACTTCGCCGACGTGCGCGCGGTGATGGACGAAATGGGCAAGGCCATGATGGGCACGGGCGAAGCAACCGGCGATGATCGCGCGGTGCAGGCGGCCGAAAAGGCCATCGCGAACCCGCTCCTGGACGAGATCAGCCTGCACGGCGCCAAGGGCGTGCTGATCAACATCACCGGGGGCTACGATCTGACCCTGTTCGAACTGGACGAAGCCGCCAACATCATCCGCGAGAAGGTCGATCCCGACGCGAACATCATCGTCGGCTCGACGCTCGACACCTCGATGGAAGGCGCCATCCGCGTCTCGGTCGTTGCCACCGGGATCGAGGCGAACCGCAAGGAAGCCGACATGCCGGTGCCGCGCCGCCCGATGGCGCAACCCCTTGGCGTGCCGACCCGTCAGGCCGTAGCGGCCGAGCCGCGCCGCGAGGCGCCGCTGGTCATGCAGGCCCGCGCCGTGCCGCCGGCCCCGCCAGTGATGCAGCGCCCGGCAGCCCCTGCACCCGCACCGGTGCTGGAAGAAGTGGACGACTCGCCCTCTCTCTTCGATCGCGATGACCTTGCAAGCGCTTTCGATGCGCCCGAAGAGCAGGTCTATGAACCCGAGGTTGAGGACGATCTGCCTGCGCCGGTCTACAAGCCGGCAGCCGCGCAGCCCGCGCCCCAACCGCGTGCCATCGGCCACACCCAGGTGCCCGAGGATGCCGGTGCCTTCGTCGCGCCGCGCCCGCGTGCGCCCGGCGTTCCCTCGCCCGAAGCCATCGCCCGGCTGCAGGCCGCCGTGCAGAAGTCGCCTGTCGCAGCACGTCCTGCGGCTCCGGTCGCGGCACCCCGCGCCGCCGCTCAAGCGCCCGCAGCGCCGCGCGCGGCCGAGACCAAGCCGCGCTTCGGCATCGGGACGCTGATCAACCGCATGGCCGGCGGTCACGCCGAGGCTCCGGAACGCGCCGCGCCTTCGGTCCGGTCGCAGCCGGTGGTGCAGAACTACGATGACGAGCAGGACATGGGCGCCGACCAAGAGCGGATCGAAATCCCCGCATTCCTGCGCCGTCAGGCGAACTGAACCTCATCGGGTGGCTGATTAGGGCATGGCAGGATTGCCGTGCCCTTTTCGCTTTTGAACGGCCAATTGCGGTTGAGACTTCGTTGACCCTCGGGCAACCTGCCGGCATCTCAGAAGGAGATTGCCGGAATGACATTTCTACTCACAGATGTTTTCGCCCGTGCCAGCCTTATCGCGGTGCTGTGTGCCTTTGGGACTGTCGCGCCCGCCCAAGAACTGGCGCGCGCCAACGTTGAACAGGCCCTGCCTGGCCTCCGCGCGATGGCAGAGCAGGCCGTCGCCGATGGCAAGGTGCCGGGTCTTGCCATCGTTGTCGTGCACGATGACGAGATCGTGTTCCTAGAGGGCTTCGGCCTGCGCGAGGTCGGAAAGCCCGAGAAGGTCGATGCGGACACCGTATTCCAACTGGCCTCGATGTCGAAGCCCATCTCCTCGACTGTGGTGGCGGCGCTGGTATCGCAGGGACTGGTTGCCTGGGACAGCAAGCTGGCCGATCTTGACCCGACGCTGCGGCTGCACGACGCCTATCCCACCGCTGAAGTGACCGTACGCGATCTGTTCTGTCACCGGTCCGGCCTGCCGGGCAACGCGGGCAACGACCTGGAAGACATCGGGTTTGACCGCGACACGATCATGCGCCGTCTGCACCTGGTGCCGCCTGCGTCCAGCTTCCGCGCCGGCTATGCCTACAGCAATGCGGGCATCACAATGGGGGCTCTGGCCGCCGTGGCGCCGACCGGCAAGTCGTGGGAGGAGGTCGCCGACGAGGTGCTGTTCAAGCCGCTCGGGATGGTGAGCGCAAGCTATCGCCACGACGATTTCGCGGCTCGCAATGATGCCGCGTCGCTGCATGTGCTGGTCAACGGCGTCTGGACGCCCGGCTTGCGGCGCGATGCCGACCCGCAGGCGCCCGCAGGCGGGGCCAGCAGCTCGGCCCGGGATCTGGCCGCCTGGATGCGATTGGAACTGGCGAAGGGCAGCCTTGACGGCAAGCCCCTGATTTCGGCCGATGCGCTGGACGCCACTCACCAGCCGCTCATGTCACGCGGGCCGAACATCGTGACCGGAGCGCCTGAATTCTATGGGCTTGGCTGGAATGTCGAATTCGGCCGCCACGGGCTGACCTGGGGCCATGCCGGCGCGTTCAGCACCGGTGCGCGGACGCTTGTCACGCTTTGGCCGGAGTCCGGGCTGGGGATCATCATTCTTGCCAACGCCTTCCCCACCGGCATCCCCGAAGGCATCGCCGATAACTTCTCGGACCTGGTCTTCGACGGCAAGCCGGGCAAGGATTACATCGCGCCCTGGAATGCCGCTTACGAGGGTATGTTCACCCCGATGATAGCGGCAGTGCAGGCCGCCTTCGGCAAGCCACCGGCCGATGCGACCCCGGCACTGGCGGACAGCGCCTATGTCGGCAGCTATGGCAACGATTATGTGGGCGCGGCCAGGATCGAGGTGGGCAGTTCAGGGCTGGTCTTGGTGCTGGGGCCAGACGGCGTGACGCGCTATCCGCTGACGCATTTCGACCGCGACACCTTCCTTTACTACACTGCGCCCGAAATGCCCGATCTGCCGTCACCCCTGACCTTCCAGATCGGCCCGGATGGCACGGCGGTGTCGATGGTGGCGGACAGCCTGAACGGCGAGGGGTTGGGGACGCTCACGCGACGGCCCGAGTAGACACGGCCTGCTTCATGCCGAAGCGGGCAGGGGGCCCTGCGGCGGGCAATTTCTGTACGACCCGGCCCGAAGACTGTCTACCGGCCAAAACTGCCCTTGCGTCAATAAGTTGCAGGGCCTCTTGAGCGTGTCACAATCGGTCACAAAGCGTGAGTTGAGCCTGAGCTGCTGCCCGACTAGGTCTTCTCAAGCCCACCAAGGCGAGAGGTGTCACTTCCGTGGCCCCAACTCCAGCGGAAGGGCGACAGAGACTTCGAGGTAGACCGTGCAAAAGACCCTTGCCAGAGACGCCATCCTTTCCGGGCCCGGACTTCATTCCGGTGTGCCCGCGCGGCTGGTCGTGCGTCCGGCCCCCGCCGATCACGGCGTGGTGTTCCTGCGCACCGACGTCCCCGCATCTGTCGGGCGGATTTCCGCCACCTGGGATCACGTCGTTGCCTCCCGGCTGTGCACCCTGCTGGCCAATCCGGCCGGCACCACCGTTTCGACCATCGAACACCTGATGGCCGCCCTTGCCGGTTGCGCCATCCACAACGCCCTGATCGAGATCGATGGTCCCGAAGTGCCGATCCTCGACGGATCCTCAGCACCTTTCGTGGAAGCCTTCCTTGCTGCTGGCATCGTCGACCTGAATGCGCCTGTGCGCGCGCTGAAGGTGCTGAAGCCGGTCGAGGTTCGCGACGGCCTGGCCACTGCCCGGCTAGAACCGGCCGATACGATGGAAATCGACTTCCGCATCGAGTTCGAAGAACCCGCCATCGGCGAGCAGGAGCTTTCGCTGAACCTTGCGAACGGCACCTTCGTGCGCGAACTGTCCGACAGCCGCACCTTCTGCCGCTGGTCGGATGTCGAGGCGATGCGTGCCAACGGTCTGGCCTTGGGCGGCACCCTGGAAAATGCGGTGGTTTTCGATCGCGACCGCGTGGTGACGCCGGGTGGACTGCGCCGGGACAACGAACCCGTGCGTCACAAAATGCTGGATGCGCTTGGCGACTTGTCGCTGTCGGGTGGCCCCATCATCGGGCGCTATGTCGGTGACCGTGCGGGCCATGCCCTGACGAACCGCCTGCTGCGCGCCCTGTTTGCCCGGCCCGATGCCTATGTCTGGATTGACTGCGGCGACACGACGACCTGCAAGCTGCCGGGCGTCGGTGTTGTGGCCGCGGATCTGCCGATCAGCTACTCTGCGTGATCTCTCGGCAAAGGACGGCCGAAGGCGTTTTGCGCCCGGGAATCTTATGTGCTAGGACGACAGCCGAAGCAGTCGACCCGGCAGGGGCAGAACCCGCCGGACAGGGATAGGCAGGGCATGGCGGGCGTTCGGTACGGGGTGCGGCTGATCGGGGTGATCCTTGTCGCAGGCGCCCTTGCAGGCTGCGGGAACCGCAATGCGGCCGCGACCGGCGAGGAGCCCGAAAACACCGGCTTCTGGGGAAATGTGGGCGCGTTTTTCGCCAGCAAGCCAGAGGTGGACTATTCGACCTATGAGCCAAAGGCGCTGTACGAACTCGCCGAACAGACGCTTGAGGTCGATGGCGAAACCAAGGAAGCCATTGTGCTGTTCCAGGAGGTCGAGCGGCTTTACCCCTATACGGAATGGGCAAAGCGGGCGCTGGTGATGCAGGCCTATGCGTTGCACAAGTCCAAGGCCTACGAGGAATCACGTATCGCCGCACAGCGTTACCTCGATTTCTACCCGGCCGACGAGGATGCCGCCTACGCGCAGTATCTGCTTGCGCTCTCTTACTATGACCAGATCGACGAAGTCGGGCGCGACCAGGGCCTGACCTACCAGGCGCTTCAGTCGCTGCGTACCGTGATCGAGCAGTATCCCGACAGTGACTATGCCGCCTCGTCCATGATGAAGTTCGACCTGGCCTTCGACCATCTCGCCGGAAAAGAGATGGAGATCGGCCGTTATTACCTGAAGCGCGGCAACTATGCGGCGGCGATCAACCGCTTCCGTGTGGTGGTGGCCGATTACCAGACCACGACCCATACGCCCGAGGCGCTGATGCGGCTGGTCGAAGCTTACCTGGCGCTTGGCTTCGCCGATGATGCCCAGACGGCCGGGGCGATCCTGGGCTACAACTACCAGTCCAGCCCCTTCTACGACGATGCTTACGCGCTGCTGACCAAGGCGGGTCTCAAGCCCGAGGTAAAGGGCACCGGCTGGCTGACCTCGGTCTATCGCCAGATGGTCAGGGGCGAATGGCTCTAGGGCGGCGGGGCCCATGCTGACGGCGCTGGAAATCCGCGACATCCTTCTGATCGACCGGCTGGACCTCGCCTTCAGCCCGGGCTTGAACGTTCTGACCGGCGAGACCGGGGCAGGGAAGTCGATCCTTCTGGATGCGCTTGGCCTGGCCCTTGGCTGGAAGGGGCGGGCCGATCTGGTGCGCGCCGGCGCCGTCCAGGGCGAAGTCACGGCCGTCTTCGACCTGGTGCCCGATCACCCCGCACGGATCGTGTTGGCCGAAGCTGGAATCGAGGCCACGGACGAACTGATTCTGCGCCGCGTGACTTCTGTCGATGGTCGTCGCACCGCCTGGGCCAACGACCGCCGCGTCAGCGCCGAGGTCTTGCGCAACCTCGGCGCCACTCTGGTTGAACTGCAGGGCCAGCAGGATGACGGCGGTCTGATGAACCCACGTGGTCACCGGGCGCTGCTTGATGCCTTCGGTGCCATCGACACCGGCCCGCTGCGTGCGCTCTGGCGCGACCGCGCCCGAACAGCGGCGGATTTGGCCGAAGCCGAGGCCGCGCTTCACCGCGCCAGAGCCGACGAGGATTGGCTAAGGGCCGCCGTGGGCGAATTGGACAAGCTTGACCCGCAACCCGGCGAAGAAGCCGAACTGGACGCCCGCCGCCGCGCCATGCAGGCGGCCGAGCGCATCCGTGCGGATGTCAGCCGCGCCCATGTCGCCGTCACCGAATCCGGAGCCGAGCGCCAGGTCGTCGATGCCCTGCGCTGGCTGGAGGGGGCCGCCGACCGGGCCGAGGGCCGGCTGGACGCCGCCATTGCTGCCCTGACCCGCGCTCTGGTGGAACTGGGCGAGGCGGGGTCCGAGATCGAGACCGCGCTTCGCGCCATGAATATCTCTCCGGGCGAGCTAGAGACGGTCGAGGAACGGCTCTTTGCCATCCGCGGCCTTGCCAAGAAGCATCGTGTGCAGCCTGACGACCTGGGCCGGTTTGCTGCTGAAAAGCGTGCCGAGCTGGAGGCTCTGGACAACGGCGGTACCGGCATCGCAGCCCTCCGCCGGGCGGTCGCCACGGCCGAAGCTGCTTATGCCGCCGAGGCCGCGCGGCTGAGCACCGCCCGTGCGAAGGCAGCCAAGGCACTGGATGCCGCCATGGCGGGCGAGCTTGCACCACTGAAACTGGAGCGCGCCCGGTTCGAGACCCGCATCGAACTGGTTGAGCCGAGCCCCGAAGGCAGGGACGCTGTAACCTTCACGGTTGCCACCAACCCCGGCGCGCCGGCGGGGGCCCTGAACCGCATCGCCTCCGGGGGCGAGCTGTCACGGTTCCTGTTGGCGCTGAAGGTTTGCCTGACCCGGGCCTCCTTCGGCCTCACCCTCATTTTCGACGAGATCGACCGCGGAGTTGGCGGGGCCACGGCGGATGCGGTCGGCCGCCGCCTGCAGCGCCTTGCCGAGGGAGGGCAGATCCTCGTCGTGACTCACTCGCCCCAGGTGGCTGCCCGTGGTGCCCATCACTGGCGGGTCGAAAAGCGCGTCGAGGGGGACGCCACCCTGTCGCGTGTCGTGCCCCTGTCCGACGACCAGCGCGTCGAGGAACTGGCGAGGATGCTGGCCGGCGACACCGTCACCCCCGCCGCACGCGAAGCGGCGCGGGCTTTGCTGGACGCCTAGCCGAGGTCCAGCGGTACGAGCACGATCGACAACGCCCGCAGTCCGTCCAGCGACGGATGAAGGACCGCCGACATCATCAGCCCATGCCGGCCGACGTCCTGCCCATCCTGATCCACCAGCCCGGTCATCACATAGCGCTGCGACAGCAGCAAACCGTCGGTGAGGTTCCGCACGCGCGTGCGGCCGGTCACAAGGCGAGAGCCGTGCAACATCCCGTCCAGATCATCCTGAAGGGCCGTTTGCACCGCCTCGCGCCCGATCGCCTCGGCGCCGGTTACCGTCAGACATTCCCCGTGGGGAAGAAACAGCGTGGCAAGCCCCGCGGCATCTCCGGCCCCCCACAAGGCGGCAAAGCTGCGTGCAAAGGCAGCGGCGGCTGGTGGACTCAGATCTTCAGGCTTCATGTCTCGGCCAACCGCTGCAAAGCAACGGCCAAGTCGCCATAGCCGGTAAACCGCCGCTCATAGGCCAGCCCAAGCCGGTCGGCACAATCTCGTGCCCGTGCGTCCAGCGCCGGGTCGTCGGTCTGCGCCTGATAGACGAGCTTCGTGTAGTTTCCGAAATACATGTCCCGCAGGCCGGGATGACGGTCCAGACCCATCGGCTTCCAGACGAAGGCATCGAACTGCCGCACCAGGAAATCCGTAAGGTAGAAGGCGGTGAACTCGTTCTCGGCATGGGCAGCGAACGTCGCGTTGCCTTCAAAGAACGAATAGCAATGGGGGCCGTCGATCATCTCGACGCCCAGATCCTTGCACTTTTGCTGCAGGAGCCCGCCGGTGCCGCAATCGGCATAGACCACGAAGATGCTGTCATAGCTGTCACGATGCGCCTCGACTGCCGCCTCGACAGCGGCAGGAATGCGGTCGGGCCACAGGTGCAGGTTGGCCGGCAGGCATTGCAGATCCAGATGCGTCCACCCATTCGCCTTGCGCAGCGCAACGATTTCATGCGCCAGCGCCCCGCAGGCCAGAAGCAGGATACGCCCTCGCGCCTCTGGCGCGAGCCCCGATACGGTCAGCGTACCGTCATCGGGGATCAGCCCCACCGGCGAAGGCCAAGGATCAGGCTCCCGGACAGCGCGGCAAAGGCCAGCGCAATCAGGGGAAGATTGGCCACGGCGAAAAGCGCAATGGTCACTCCGGCGGCAACGATCACCGAGGCCAGGAGCAAAAGGAAATGGGTCACGGGCATGACGGTTCTCCGATCCCGTCAAATGTGGAGCGTCGCCAGCGAATTGTGAAGGGGGTTCGTGTCATCCCTGGCGCACATCGCCGGCTGGTCTGGTGCGCAGCAGCCCGGCGGCAGTCAGCTGCCGCCGGGCCGAAGCCTGTCAGGCCGTCATGCGGTTGTGCTTGCGGGCGATGAACTGCTTGGCGGTTTCGACCGCCACGGCGGCATCGCGGCAATAGGCATCGGCACCGATCGCCTTGCCGAACTCTTCGTTCAGCGGCGCGCCGCCCACGAGGACGATGTAGTCCTCGCGCATGCCCTTTTCCTTCATCGTGTCGATCACGACCTTCATGTAGGGCATGGTCGTGGTCAGCAGCGCCGACATGCCAAGGATGTCGGGCTGTTCCTTGTCCAGCGCGTCCAGGTACTTCTCGACGGCGTTGTTGATGCCAAGGTCGATGACCTCGAACCCCGCGCCTTCCATCATCATCGCGACAAGGTTCTTGCCGATGTCGTGGATGTCGCCCTTCACCGTGCCGATCACCATCTTGCCCATGCGCGGCGCGCCAGTTTCGGCCAGAAGCGGCTTCAGGATCGCCATGCCCGCCTTCATCGCATTGGCGGCCAGCAGCACTTCCGGCACGAAGAGGATGCCGTCACGGAAGTCGGCGCCCACGATGGTCATGCCGGCAACCAGCGCCTTGGTCAGCACGTCGTAGGGGGTCCAGCCGCGCTCCAGCAGGATGCGGACGCCTTCCTCGATCTCTTCCTTCAGGCCGTCATACAGGTCGTCGTGCATCTGAAGCACGAGTTCGTCGTCGGAGAGTTCGGACAGGATGATCTCGTCGTCGTCGGCCATCGGGGCGCTCCTGAGGGGTCTGGCTAGATGCGTAGTGCGGGAAAGCCGCCCCGTCCACAGCGACGTTTCCGACATATGGGGGAGAAACCCGACAGAGCCGGTCGGGGGCTAGCAATTGTTCCCTTTCTGTTCCATTCTCCGGCGATGACGGACCGCGAAGACACCCTTCTCCCCGGCTCCCGCCTGCGTGCCCGCGGGGTGGTCAGCAATGCGGCCGGGCGGTACGAGTCCACACAGCGGGTGGCGGTCCGGGATGGGTGGGAGCCGCCGGAGGAACGCCTGATCCAGACCGAGGTGCGGCTGGAGGTGGCGCGCTCGGCGCTGACCTACAACCGCTCGCCGGACCTGCCGTTCGATCGGTCGGTGAACCCGTATCGGGGTTGCGAGCATGGCTGCGTCTACTGCTTTGCCCGGCCGACCCATGCCTACCTCAACCTCTCGCCGGGGCTGGATTTCGAGACGCGGCTGATTGCCCGGCCGGGGATCGGGGCGGTGCTGGAGCGGGAGCTTCGGGCCAAGGGCTACCGGGTGGCGCCGGTGGCGATCGGGACCAATACAGACCCCTACCAGCCCTGCGAGGCCGAGCACCGGGTGATGCGGGAGGTGCTGGAGGTGCTGGCGGCCTTCCGGCATCCGGTGGCGATCACCACGAAGGGGGCGTTGATCGAGAGGGACCTGGACCTGCTGGCGCCTATGGCGGCGGAGGGGCTGGTACGGGTGGGGGTGTCGGTCACGACGCTGGACGCGGGGCTTGCCCGGCGGATGGAGCCCAGGGCGGCGGCGCCGGCGCGGCGGCTGGAGGTGATCCGGCGGCTGACGGCGGCGGGGGTGGGGGTGCGGGTCATGGTGGCGCCGGTGGTGCCGGGGCTGACGGACCACGAGCTGGAGGCGATCCTGGCGGCCGCGAAGGAGGCGGGGGCGGTGGGGGCGAGCTGGATCATGCTGCGGCTGCCGCTGGAGGTGGCGGGGCTGTGGCGGGACTGGCTGGAGAGGGCCGAGCCGGGGCGGGCGGCCAAGGTGATGGGCCGGGTCAGGGAGCTGCACGGGGGGCGGGACTATGACCCGGCCTGGGGCAAGAGGATGCGGGGGGAGGGGCTTTGGGCGGAGCTGACCGCCCGGCGGTTCCGGGCGGCGGTGGCCCGGCTGGGGCTGGCGGTGGACCTGCCGCCCCTGCGGTGCGACCTGTTCCGGCCGCCACCGAGGGCCGGGGACCAGCTGAGCCTGTTCCAGGCGTCCGAGCTCGGACGCTTGGGCGAATCAAGTAAAATCAATGGGTTGTAGGCGCGGATTAACTTGGACTTAACGCTTGTCCCGTCTGCGCGACGGCATCTTGCCCGAGAGAGCTGCGCGACATCACATCGGATCGCGCAAACGAATTTTCTGCGAAAATTCGGATGTTTCGCAGAAACAGCGTCACTTCAGGATTTTCGCAGATAATCCGTTGTCTCACTCGCCCACGGCTTCGCGCCAGTGGCGGCGGCAGAGGCTGACGTAGGTTTCGTTGCCGCCGATCTGCACCTGTTCGCCGTCCTTCAGCGCGCGGCCGTCGGGGCCGCGGCGGATGACCATGGTGGCCTTCTTGCCGCAGGCGCAGATGGTGCGGACCTCGCGCATCTCGTCGGCCCAGGCCAGGAGCGCGGCCGAGCCGGGAAAGAGGTTGCCCTGGAAATCGACCCGCAGGCCGTAGCACATCACCGGCACGCCGAGATCGTCCACGGCGCGGGCCAGTTGCCAGACCTGATCGCGCGACAGGAACTGTGCCTCGTCGATGAAGACGCAGGCGACGGGGCCTTCGGCAAAGCGGGTCTTCAGCTTGGCGAACAGGTCGTCGCCCGGTGCGAATGTATCGGCCTCTTCACCGATGCCGATGCGGCTGGCGATTCGGCTTTGGCCCCCGCGGTCGTCGAGCCGGGCGGTGATGAGATAGGGGACCATGCCGCCTTCACGGTAGTTGTAGGCGGCCTGAAGGAGGGCGGTCGACTTGCCCGCGTTCATGGTGGAGAAATGGAAGTAGAGCTTTGCCATGACCGTCCCCTAGCCGGGCAGGCGGGGCGGTGCAATGGGCGGGGCGGTGCAAAGACCGGGTGCCCGCCACCCCTTTCCTTCGCGCGGGGGACTTGCGAAAGGTGGCGGGGCGGCGGGCGATACGTCCGGGGCCACATGGTCCCGGCAACTCGTTAACGTCCCGAACATCGGGCACAGGTGTCTTCTAGCCCGAGGGCCGGGTAGGGGTTCAGGGGAAAAAACCGGGAAAGTTCCCCGGAGCGGAGCGGCGATGACCATCGAGAGCTATCTGAAGAAGCACAGCGAAGCCTTGGTGAAGGATGTGGGCATCGAGGCGGCCTGCGCCGTGACGGGCCGGTCCAAGGCGACGCTTGGGCGGTACTATTCGGAGGACGAGGAGCATGGCG
>Ga0209368_1000572_pt1 | contig 28129 bp, 21 predicted proteins | sample EBPBio242008_DNA_FD_185862 | JGI IMG/M metagenome (GOLD analysis project Ga0209368, IMG submission 185862) | Wastewater treatment Type I Accumulibacter community from EBPR Bioreactor in Madison, WI, USA - Reactor 1_4/24/2008_ DNA (SPAdes)... | ecosystem: Engineered > Bioreactor > EBPR >...
AGAAGAACGTCTGACCCAGGTCAGCACCAAGGGTCACAAGCCGGACCTTCGCCAAGGCTTCGTATACGACCGCATTCCCCACATCATGTTGAGCAGCATCGCGAACAATGCCGAAATCGATGTGATCTGGGATGATTATCGGACCCGGCTGGAACCTCTGCGGGAGGCCCTGAACAACGCCCTGGGCAAAGCGTGGGAGGATTGGCAAATCCCGAGGGATGCGGGCATGGACTGGCCCGCAGCGGCCTGTGACGCACATTCAGCCTGGTGGGATCAGCGGATCAAACGGCAGAGAGAGATCGACGCCTCCATCGCCGCCAAGGCCGACTACGAATATCTTTATGACAAACCGATCCCCGATCCGACCAAGGTTCGGGTGGCCGGTCCGTTCACCGTAGAAAGCCTGTCACCCCACCGGGTGCTGGCCGTCGATCACGATGACGAATTGATCGACACTGCCGCTGACCGCCCGGAGCCGCAGGAGGCTCAGGATTTCACCACCATGGTGCTGGAGAACCTCCGCACGTCGGGGGTCCACCAGATGGACAAGGGGGACCGGATCACCTTCTCAACCGTTTCACCCTGGCCCGGCACCTATGTCTGTGCCGAGGGCCGCTACCAGGAGGGCGAGGACGGCCCTCTGCGTCGTGCGGGTATCTTCATCGGCCCAGAGTTCGGAACGGTCCAGCGGGCCGATCTGGTGGCCTGTGCGAGGGAGTGTGTGGAAGCCGGGTTCGACATCATGGTGGCCTGTGCGTTCAGCTATGCCGCCCAATGCACCGATCTGAACAAGATGGGCCCACTGCCGATCCTGCGGGCCCGGATGAACCCCGACCTGCACATGGCGGATGATCTGAAAAACACCGGCACCGGCAACCTGTTCGTGGTGTTCGGGGAACCCGACATCGACCTGATCGAAGAGGGTGGCAACCTGCGTATCCGGATCAACGGCGTGAACGTGTTCAAACCCTCGACCGGTCAGGTGCAGTTCGACGGGCCTGAGGGCATCGCCTGCTGGTTCATCGACACCGATTACAACGAGGAGTCGTTCTTCGTCCGCCACGCCTACTTCCTGGGCTCCGGTGACCCCTACAAGGCGCTGAAAACCACCCTGCGGGCCGAGGTGGACGAGGAAGCCTGGAACACCCTGAACTCCGACACCTCCCGCCCATTCCCCCGCCCCAAGACGGGTCGCATCGCGGTGAAAGTCATCAACCACCTGGGGGATGAAGTGATGAAGGTGTATGCGGTATGAGGCGATGCCTATGCTTTGCGGGCCTCTGCCGCTGGCCCAAGGGGCGATGAATCGGCATGGGTGAAGCCAAGAGGAAAATGGGAAAGACGGCAGAGTTCCTGATCGATCACCCATGGTGCTGTCTGTGCGGCGGGTCGGTCCGTGCAACCACGGTCGAACACGCACCCCCCCGGGTGTTCTTCTTGAACCGTGCCCTGCCGACCAATACGCACCGCGTTCCAGCATGTGAACGGTGCAACAACGGATCATCGCAAGCGGATCAGGTAACCGCGTTTGTTGCCATGACGATGGCCATCCAAAAGCCATCCCATCAAGAATACATTCTGAGGCTGGCCAAAGGTGTTGCAAACAATGCCCCGGAAGCATTGGCGATGATCACAAATGGAGGATCAACCGACGTGCCGCTTCGTGTGGACGGACAGACTGATCTGTATTCCCGCGTCGAAGTCGATCACGAGTTGTTCACCAACTGGCTCAACCCCTGGGCCGCAAAACAGGCATATGCCCTTCACTATCTCCATCTGGGAAAGCCAATCCCCGCCGGGGCAAAGGTCATGGTGCAATGGTTTACCAACGCCCATGTCATCGAAGAGCAATCACCTGATGAACTGTTGAGGCAACTTCGAAGTTATGGGGAACTACGACAGGGCATGAAATCGTCGGAAAACGAATACAGCTACAAGTATCAATTCGATCCTGAGATTGGTTGCATCATTCTGATGCTGCACGATTCTAGCATGGTGATGCTGGGGATATTCGATCCAAGCTTTCCTGAACATGAGCACCCCAAGTGGACGATGTTCACGACCGGACCTGAACGCGGGATACATGAGGTGGAACCTTTACCATGAGCCTGTGGTGTTGCGATGACCGATGAGGAATGGTTGGAAATCCTGAGGCTGATCCAGGCGGAGCTACGCCAAGTTGGTCTCGGTTCTATAGCGGATTTGAGCGGGCTTGATGATGATACCTTTGAGGGGCGTCGGTCATACGGTGCCCAGAAGCTGGCATACCTGATGCTACAAGCCCTGGATCGGCATCTAAGCATCCACTCATCTGAAACCGTCGATAGAGCTATGGCGATGATCGGAGAAGCCGTTGCAGGTGAGCGTCCCCGCATGGCCGTTTTGTTCAATGATGGTGACGACATTGGGATCGAAGAAGTTGAACCCGAAGAACGCCTTGTCGGCGATCAGCGTATACCAGCGGTCAGGGAAGACCTCAGAAGACTGATCGGTCAGTTGCTGGAGGCTGATGGCCGCAGTGGTGACGATGAAGCAGGGTTTGAGTGATCATGGATACTGTTCAGGCCAAGAAGGCGATCACTGCGTTCTTCACAAAGCACAAAGCCCCGATGAAAGCGACATTGACGAAATCGACGGGCGGTAAAATTTATGAACTCTACTGCCTAGCGATGACTCTGGAATGGCTTCGTTCGACCTATGGTGCCAATATCCAACTAGTCGGTCCCACGGTGGTTAGTTTCAAGGCCAGCCCCGGGAACATTGATCGAAAGAAGTCATACTTTCGTGTTTCGAGGGCGGGATGCGTCCTTGAACTGCATACGGACATTCAGGTCAGAACGCTTGGTGCGGATATGCTGGGTGGACATGTAGGATTGAGCGGTTACCATGAGATCGACCTAGTGCTGATCGACCCTGCGGTGAGCGATGGCAGCATGCCACAGTATGATCAGTTGTTTCTCGGAGTGGAGTGTAAGTCCCACGCCAAATTCGAAAAGGGTATCGTCAAACAGGTCCTGGGCATCCGCAGAGAGCTTTCGTTATTGACCGACCCAAGACTTAGCAGGTTGGACTCTGGCTTTGGCCCCACACGCCACGGTGGGACACCTATTCGGGCGCATCCTGCATCACTTTACTGGTTGACCTACGTGGACCCGAAAGGCGACAATTATGCATCCAGCCCGGGGTATTTCGGCATCGAGTTTAAGCACTGGTCACCGTGACAGCAAATTGAACGGGGCCCTCTCAGGGCCCGAACACCCGACATTTCACGGAGTTGGCTTGGGTCGAGCCTCAGCATTTCCACTAGAAACCTGATGACCATAGGCGACCTCATCACATAACTGTGAATTGACTTCACGGACTTCTTCGAATTTCGGCCTTGCAAAATAGGCTGGCCACCCCCCTTTTGCGGCTTGTGACGTTCCATTGCTTCGACCCCGGTCCGAGCCGAACCACGCACAGGATACGATAGAGATCGCCCCCGAAACCCTCCGGTTTCTGGACCTGTTCGTGCGCGTCGGCAACTGGCTTCCGGGGGTGGAAAACCCGGACCCTTTGCACAGGGTTCGTGTTACTATGAGGAACGATCATACTATCCAGCAGCATAACATGTTGGACGACTACAACGCAAAAGACGCCACCAGGGCTAAACTGAAAAGGTTGGTTAGGCTTCTTGCTCAACAGGAAGCCTTGGATTTCATCAAGAAAGCCGGCACCATCGAGGCGGAGGTCCAGCCATGACCCGAGTCGCCATCTATGCCCGGTATTCGTCAGAAAACCAGAATGACCGATCTTTGGTTGACCAGATCAGGGATTGCCATCGCTACGCGGCTGCACAGGGATGGAATGTTGTCGAAGTGTTCGAGGATGCGGCCCTCAGTGGCAGTTCAGACAATCGTCCAGGATACCAATCGATGCTTACAGACGCCAAGGCGGGGCGGTTTGATGTTGTTTTGGCTGAGTCTCTGGACCGGTTATCGCGGCGACTGGCTGACACCGCCCACCTTCATGACAACCTGAGTTTCCATCAGGTTCGTCTGTTCACCAAGGATCAAGGTGAAATCACAAAAATGCACGTCGCCATGCTCGGCATGGTAGCCGAGCAATACATAAGCGATCTGCGGGCCAAGACGAAGCGTGGGCAACGTGGCAGGATCGAAGCGGGCAGGTCTGCTGGCGGAATAGCGTTCGGCTACACCATCCTACCAGACGGTGATCGCCGCATTGATGAGATCGAAGCCGAAACGGTAATGCGGATTTTCAGGGACTATGCCGCCGGGGTTGGCCCTCGGGAACTTGCTGCATCATTGAACAGAGAGTGCATCCCTGGTCCTGGAGGTAGGCCATGGAAGGACACGACTATTCGGGGACATCGTGTTCGGGGCACCGGTCTGCTGAACAACCAACTTTACGTGGGCCGTTTGGTCTGGGGACGAACGGAATACCGGAAGAATCCATCCACCGGCAAGCGAGTGGCCAGGGCTGTCGATAAATCGGAGTTGGTCGTCATAGATCGACCGGACCTTCGCATCGTTTCTGATGAACTATGGCAAGCGGTTCGTCGTCGGCAGGAAGCATCATTCCACGCCATGCCCCGTGACAAAGAGGGGAATCCGTTGAACAGGCTGCATCGGAAGACCCATGTGCTATCTGGACTGACCCAGTGTGGGGTTTGCGGTGGCTCGATGGCGATCACCGCCAAAGGGCGCTACGGATGCAGCACCTATAGGGCCAACCGTGGCTGCACCAACAGCCAGACTATCCCCCGTGAGCAGGTGGAGGAGCGAGTCCTCAACGGTCTCAAACAGCATCTGTTCGACACAGAACTGGTGGGGGAGTTCATCGATGAGTTCCAGAAGCAGGTTCGGACAGCACGTAAGCAGCAAATCGAAACGGTGAAGCGGTCGCAGACACGGCTGAAAGACCTCGACCTCATGATCGGTAAACTGGTGGATACCATTGCCGCTGGACTGGCCTCACCAGCGGTATTGGATCGCCTAACGGTTCTGGAACGTGAGAAAGCCGAGTTGCGGGATCAGGTCGGAAAGACGGCCAGTGATGCTGATGTTGTGCAGTTGCCCAACATGGGTGACATCTACAAACGCCGCATCGGGAGACTGATCGATGGACTGGAGAACCCAGCCGTCCGGCAGGAAAGCATCGAAATCATTCAGTCAATGATCCAGTCCGTTGTGGTAACACCACGCCCAGTGGGCTTCGACATCGATGTTGTTGGGGAAATCGGTGCCATCTTGGCACTGGTAGACGGAAAGCAAAAACTCCCCTATGCTGGGCATCCGGGGAGTTCGCTATCGGTGGTTGCGGGGGTTCGCAACCGCCTTGGCCTGCCTGATCGCTGGAAAACAAGCAATCCTGCGGGTAAGCCGTATCTCGACCTGCTCTTCAACGCTTATGACGTGACCGACGTCTATAAGAGGACAGGCAGTCTCTGAGCCGCTTAGCGGCGAAAGAGCACTCTTTTCAGCAGGTTGGTCAAGTCATGGGCTGGAGAGCAGACCATGACAGACAGATCATACGGGCGCAGAGAAGCCCCATTTTCTCTTAGGCTAACATTCGAAGAGCGCGCGAAGCTGGAGCGAAGCGCGGGAAGTATGCCGGTCTCGGCGTACATCAAGTCGCTGCTTTTTGCAGAAGACGCCCCTAACTATCGCAGCCGTCGCAAAGCCCCTGAGGCTGACGAAAAGCTGCTGGCCGAAGTTCTGGCCTGCGTCGGCGCAAGCCGGATAGCGAACAACCTGAACCAGCTGGCGAAGGCGGCTAACAGCGGCACGCTCTACTTCGACAACGAGACCAAGGCAGACATCAAGCGCGCCTGCGACGACATCCATGTGATGCGTCAGTTGCTGATGCGCGCCTTGGGCGTTGGTGCGGACCAGGCCGTTAGGGTCAAGGAAAGTGCATCCCAAGCCTTTACCAGGGCGGCGGCTTTGCCGCGCCCTCAAGCCAAGAGGTTCACGCCGTGATCCTCAAGGGCTCCCAGCGGGCAGGTGCAAAGCAGCTGTCTCAGCATCTTTTGAACGAGCGCGATAACGATCACGTCACGGTTTTGGATGTGCGTGGGTTTGTCGCCGAAGAGCTGGGCGCGGCGTTTGCCGAAGCCCATGCGATTTCCAAAGCGACTAAGTGCAAGCAGTTCCTTTTTTCCCTAAGTCTCAACCCGCCCAAGGATGGACAAGCCAGCGAACAAGATTTCTTGGACGCTGTGGATCGGGCGGAGAAGGCTCTCGGCCTTGAAGGCCAGCCCCGTGCAATCGTTATGCACGAAAAAGAGGGGCGGCGGCACGCTCATGCTGTCTGGTCGCGGATCGATGCCGAGACGATGACGGCAAGGAATCTGCCGTTCTACAAGGAACGGCTGAACGGCCTCTCCAAAGAGCTCTTCCTCGCACACGAATGGCGGCTGCCTGACGGCTTGCGGGTGCAGGGCGGCAAGAACCCTCTGAATTTCACCTTGGCGGAGTGGCAGCAAGCCAAACGCCAAGCGATTGATCCCCGCGAGATCAAGGATGTGTTTCGGGATGCTTGGGAGCGGTCTGACAGCGTCACTGCTCTCGGAAATGCGCTCGCCGAGCGCGGATACTTCTTGGCGCAAGGTGATCGTCGCGGATTTGTCGCTATCGATGTCCAAGGCGAAGTTTACGCCCTTTCTCGGTGGATCGGTGTCAAGACCAAGGATGTGAACGATCGGCTTGGGTCGCCATCGGCGCTGCCGTCCGTTCAAGAGGTCAAAAAATCCGTTCAATCACTGGTTACGCAACAGCTTTTGACCTTCATCACTGATGTGAAGGCGAAGCATGCGAAGGATGCTGCGCCGCTTCTTGCAGAAAAGTCGGCACTCGTTGCCGCCCAGAAAGCCGAACGTGCCCGTCTGGCTGAAGGGCAAGCAAAGCGGTGGCAAGTAGAGAACCAGGAACGCTCTGACCGTCTTCGGTCAGGCTTGCGAGGTCTCCTCGATACGATCACTGGGCGGGCGAAGGCCGTCCGTGAGGCGAATGCTCTTGAAGCATTTCGGTGCGCACAACGGGATCAGCGGCAACGCGACACCCTTGTTCTGGCGCAGATCGATGACCGCCAGGGGCTTCAGAAGCGTTTCGACGCTCTCAAGAAAAAGCAGGTTCAGGATCGCAGGCTGCTCGCCCGCGATGTGACGCAATTCCTGCGCGCTGCGGCACGCAGGTCAGAAACGGGCGCAGATCGTGCGCAAGAGGCCACGCGGCCCCGTGATGGGGGTCGCAATCGCGGCTCCCGATTTGAACTCTAAAGGGAGTAACTTCAATGAACTGGAAGACTATCAAAATAGCGGCTCTCGCTGTTGGAGCCGCCTTGTTGTGCTGGTGGTTTTTTCACTGGATCAACATTTTGGACAGGTTCCTCAATCGAGATTTCGGGTATGCGCTGACGCGTTTGTCGCCGTTCGATCAGGCGAATCTGTGTATGTTGGTGATTGTGCTTGCGACCACTTTGGGCTTTGCACTTGGCTGGTTTCTCTCGCCACGGGCTCGTGAACTGCGGTCTATAATCTTGAAGGGGCTTGCGGCGATCGCCTGCCTCGTGGCCGTCATCGATGGTGGCTACTTGGGCTGGGGCCTGACCTGGATTATGGCTTGGGTTGGTTTCTTTGGGGCTTTGGGGTACTGGCTTCGCTCGGCCATTATGGCCCTGGCGCAAATCCCGACCACGTTCGGATCATCTCATTGGGCAACATCCGAAGAGATTGCCGAGAACAATCTGTTCGGAACAGAGGGAATCCGTATTGGCGCGGCGTTCAACGGCGTGATGAATGAAGCGATCTCATACTCAGGAGATCGGCACGTTCTTCTGATCGCTCCGACCCGGAAGGGTAAGGGAACGACCCAGATCGTGACGAATCTGCTGTCCTACACGGGGTCAGCACTAGTGATCGACCCCAAGGGCGAAAACGCCCTGATCACCGCTGCGGCTCGGCATGAGATGGGTCAAGAAATCTACGTTCTTGATCCTTGGGGGCTAGTGATGGGTTCCGATGGAAACCCTGCGCGTTTCAATCCGCTGGACTGGCTGGAGGCTGGCGACGTCGACATCACTGAAAACGCCATGCTGCTGGCAGATGCGATGATTGTGAGCGAAGGGCAGGATGATGCGTTCTGGGTCGAAGAGGCGAAGGCGCTGCTGTTGGGTATCATCCTGTACGTGGCGACGGCTGCGGAGGAGGCAGGGCAACGGACGCTTGCGCGCGTGCGTGACCTCATGCTTCTGGATGGGGAAGACCTGAAGACCTTGTTCACGCGGATGCTGGATTCACCGCACCATATCGTGGCAAGCACAGGAGCGCGCTGCCTTCAGAAAGAAGAAAAGCTCTTGGCAAACGTGATCGCTTCGGCACAGGCGCAAACGCACTTCCTTGACAGTGCGCGCATGCGGGAAAGCCTGTCGGCGTCTGATTTCAGGTTTGAGGACCTTAAGACCAAGCCGATGACAGTCTATCTGGTGATCCCTGCGGATCGACTGCATGCCTTCGGTCGCTGGCTGCGTATGATCATCCAGATGGCGATCACTGTGAGCGCGCGCAACATCGCCGTGCAACCAGAAAAGCCAGTTCTGTTCATGCTGGATGAAATGCCAGCCCTGGGAAGGCTCACCATGGTCGAACAGGCCTATGGTTTGATGGCTGGCTTTGGGATGCAGCTTTATGGCGTGGTTCAAGACCTAAGCCAGCTGAAGGCGGTCTATGGTGATGGGTGGGAAACCTTCATCGCCAACTCGGGCTTGATCCAGTACATGGGCAGCCGCGATCGGACAACGGCGGAATACTTCTCCGCGCTCTGCGGTGAAACCACTGTCTGGAACCTGAGCTCGGCTGTTGCCACGGCAATCGGTGCATCGCACGGCAAGGACGGCATCACGCGCTCTGAATCCGAAACCATCACTGACACGAGGGCGGCCTCACAGCGCAAGTTGGCCTATCCTGACGAGCTGATGCGGATGCACCCTGACAAGCAACTGGTTTTCATCGATGAGATGAGCCCGATGATCGCCACCAAAATCCGCTGGTTCGAAGACGCAGAACTGGCGGCCAAGGGTGTGAATCTGCATGCGAACTGATCAGTTGGTGCGGCGGGGGCAACCTCGCCGCACCCTCCTTTATGCCGTTGGAGATGCCACATGGCCACGGATCACCCGAAAAAACCGTTCAACCTTGCTGTTATAAACCAGTCTGAACATATTGATAAACAATCAGAAATCGAGCCTGACATTCGTGACAAAGACAACGCCCAACCTGAACTAAAGCCGAAACGCAGCTACCTGCGTCCAAGGCAGAATCTTGCACCCGGTGGCACGATGGGCATCCGTCGTGATCTACCATCGCCATCGGACGATGATCGCGCAGCTCAAAGTCGAAATGATGCCCAGCCGAGCCTCAAGCGAGAGTTCAAGTCGGTCGCCGGTCGATCACCCGATGGCGGCAAGACACAGGACCGCTAAAAGCGATAGGAATATCTTCAGGTAGCGCAGGGCGAGTGTTCTGCGCTATCCTGAATCCATGAACAACCAGCAAGCATATGTTCGGTCACTGAGAGCAAGAACCAAGGGCATCCGTGACTATGAAGTCCTATCACGCGATTATCCGAACCTTGCGGGCGCAAGCGAGATGATCTTCCTGCCTCGATGTTACTGGAACTATGTTGATTGGGCCGAGGCAAGAGGGGAGATGGACTTCGCGGGGTGGGTCATCCACTGCGAGAAGAACCCCACCAGGATATGCCGATTTCTGAACTCCTGATGTATTGGCTATGGCAGGACATATGTTCACGCTGGATGAACTGCCAACCGACAATGCTAGATGTCCTACCCGAAGGCCTTGCCTTCTGGAAAGCAACCTATGGCAAGAAGGTCTGGACGGTTGGATATGCAAGGTAAGAAACGCACCAAAGTGATTGCGGATGATTGATAGAACTGGAACGGAAGGTGAGAAAACCAGATACGCGCCGTCGCTTTACATGCGCGAACGCCACCCCGACCTGTTTTCCGACTCAGTTTCGGAAGTGGAGTATGCAGTAGAGCGTGAGGTCTTATCCTATCATCTTGAGACGCTCACCAATCAGAAGGACGAAACTGCATTTGAGAACTTTGCGCAGAGACTCTGCGAGAAATTCATCGCGCCAAACATTCGTCCTCAAACGGGCCCAGTAGGAGGGGGCGACGGCAAGACTGATGCAGAGACCTTCCCAGTGTCGAGCGCAATCTCTGCGCGGTGGTTCGTTCCCGACAATGACAGGGCGGGCGAGCGCAAGGCCTTTGCCTTTAGCGCGAAGAAGGATTGGCTCCCGAAAGTAAAGTCAGACGTTGCCGCCATTGCTGGCACCAAGCGCAACTATGATCACATCATTTTCGTTACGAACCAGTTTGTCCCCGCAAAAAAATCAGCCGATCTTCAGGATGAACTTTTAAAGAAACACGGCATTCCAGTCACCGTTCTGGATCGTACATGGCTACTGGACCGTATCTTCAAGCATGACAGCATGGCAATTGCAGTCGAAGAGCTTGGTGTTGGAAAAGGTACGGAGAGGCAAACAAGGAAGAATGGCCCTAGCGATATCGCTCGTGCTGCGGAGCTCCATACCCTTGAGGCAAAGATCGCAGACGGTTCCAAGTATCGTGGGCATCCAGCTGGGTTGGTTGAAGATGCGCGACGTGCCGCACTTCTGGCTCGAGGACTAGAGCATGCGCCCGTTGACGTGAACGGGCGCTTTGATCGTGCACTTCGTCTCGCGCGAGACAACAATATCAAAAAGCTCGAACTCGCGATTGCCTACGAGTGGGCATGGACCTCCCATTTCTGGCATGAGGACCACATCCGCACGTCCGAGCTCTACGACGATGTCGAACGTCTAGCTCTCGGTTCAGACGATGCAAATGATTTGGAGCGTCTAAGCAATCTTCTGCCCCTGATACGCATAAGTGTTCACACAGGTTCGATGGACGCATCGAAAGGAAAGCTCAAAGACCGAACCGCCGCACTCAAGACTGCACTGGAAACACTGACGGGCCAGACCAATCGTCCGAATAATGCCCTGTATGCCGAAGCCTTGTTGCTGATGACCCGCGTCTCCGAAAAAGGCGTTGAGCATCGTGACGACCCACTTAAGGACATCTGGGTTTCTTTCACCGACGTCATCAACAGAGCCGAAGGGCTAGGAACATTCCCGTTCGCGAGCATCGCAGATGCCCTCACACAAATCGGCGAGTTCATTGCTGACAGTGATGAATTCGACACGCTGTTCGAGACCATCATCGATGCCCTCGCGGCACGCAGCAGCGAAGGCCAGGCTGCAACGAAAAATGTTCAACGCGCGTATCAGAAGCTTGCGAAGGGATTGCCCTACGACGCAATCCGATGGTTCGGCCGTGCAGTCGCTCTGCTCATTAAGGAGGAGTACGAGGACGACCTGATCAACGCTTTGATAGGCGCAGGCTTTGCCTTCGAGGAAGTCGGCCTTCCATGGGCAGCCAGGAATTACACCCTCGCCGCCGTCAGCCAGGAATTCTCAGCCTTCAAAAGATACGGCAGCATTGGCGCGCTGCGCGCCTCGGTCTTGTCTAGGTACTTCGATACCGAATTCAGGCTCGGTCGCGTTCCACAGATTCTAAGTGCGCACGAGTTGGAAATGATCGTTCGCAATGCACAAGCGCGAACGGACAGGCAGCTGCGCCGTCTCGACAAGGTGCAAGAGGCGCACATGATGCAGATTGCATCGCTGCTTTTGCAAACACCCATCGATAAATTGGGCGATATTGCTCAACTTCCCGACGCGCTCGAACGGCTCGCATTGCCGATGTCGCGCACCGCTTTGCTTTTCCTGATGGGCAATGAAGACATCCTGAGAACGGAAGGCTGGATACCTGAACAAGAAACCCCCGAAGGCGCGGAGACCTTTATGCGAGACTTGCGCGATTACGGCATCCAATCGGACTATCCGGCTCCAGACTTCGCCCTTGGGGAAACCGTCACGCTCTCGTCCAACGTGCTCGGATGCCGCATCGAGTTAGCTTGCGCCAACAATCTTGTCTCCATCGGCATTGGCGAGGCTGTCCTCGGGTCACTGGAAGCCTTGCTTGCAACCAGTCTCGATCATCGCATCTTGCCTCAGGTGGATCACCTGCAACTGCGGGTTACGCCGTCCGACGCCGCAGGCCTCTGCCCCGTTCTGACGTTTGCCGATATTGAAGGCGAGCCCATTGGAACGATAATTCATCGCATGAATATGGAGTACAAAACCAAGGAGGATGCGCTATCGTTTCCCAAGTGGATAAAGGATGCGATCCTTGAAATTTTCCTTCGCTTCGCAATGCCACAGGATGTGGAGACGTGGGGTAAAGCGCTGTTCGAAGATGAACGCGCCCTAGAGCGCGCGCTGACTTTCTCGAACGTTCCTACCATGCTCGGTAGCCTGCACGGTAATCGCGCGCAGCTTTCGCTTGCTGATTGGATCGATCCTACCGACCCCGCCTATGAGGTGAAACGCAAGGAAGAATGGCCCCAAGCACCGGCGCTCGATGCGATCGCGTCATTTGGAAATAGAAAGCATGGCGAGAGTCAAGAACCCAGAGGACTTCGCGATGCGGCCAAAGACAAGCATTCAATGACTCGCTGGATCTCGCCTATCGATACACAGAAGTGGGATAAGGCGAAATGGAATGGCACGATCTTCATGTGGACTGATCCCGGCCCTGATATGCCACCGCCCATGATGGGGCTTGCGTATGAAAATCCTGTAGCTGCTAGAGACATCTTCAAGTCATGGCGTAAGCGATATGGTGAAGACGATGTCAAAGATGATCTTAGAATAACGATCGTTCGCGGTATATCACAAGAAAACCCAGCTGCTTATGCCGTAATGATCGGCCAAAATCCTGAGAATGTTCCTCTCTCGGAGGGACACTACATTGGTTTTGTATCACGCATTAATCGGATGTATCCAAGTTCAACTCGAAATCTAGATCTTTTTTTAGCTGAGTATGCAAGGTACGGTCGGTTTGTATTGCTACCGGCCCATCTGCCAAATAAGCGAGCGCAGCCAAAGCCAATCTACGACCTGCCAATTGGCAAGCACAGTTTAACCGTCATTAATGCTTGGGAAATTGCAGCCAACGATATGGCTGCCTCAGTTCTTGATCTTGATGATCCGCCCTTTATCCCGGCGGACCAGCCAGATGCGCCTGTAATCAATGCGCTTGAGTGGCTTAGATCCCTTCGAGTTAGATGAGACGTTTATATTTCGCATTGGTTGTTCTTTACCGAAATTTCGTCTAACTGGTAGCTTTATTGGCTCGCTCTGAAGTGGTTTGTTGGTGCGTTACTTTTAGCTGTCGCGCCAGCTTGTCCGAGTGGTGTGGCGGGCGCTCATGCGCCCACCTCTTCGATTGCGGGGGTTGCTGGGTCTTCGATCGGCTGGCGCAGAACGATGCGACCGTTGATCGGGACAACCTCAAGCTGGATGGTGTAGCCGTGGCCGTCCTTGTGCTTCCAGGCTGCCCCGACTTTGTTCCAGAACGACTTGGTGCCTTTCTGTGTGACGTGCCAGGCGAGGAAGTCGGGGGCCTTGGGGTCTTGCGTGTTCGTGGTCTGATTGGTGCGTGCCATGATGTGTCTCCTTTGGTTGGGTTTGGTTCGTTACGCCTTTCCGATCGACCGAACGCATGAGGGCAGACGTCATTTCCAATACGGGTGAGCACTTCGCGAACTGGCGCGGGCAGGATATTGATGGCTGACCGCGTTCGGTCAGGAATTCAGGCGATTCTCGAACGAGCCAATCCGATCAAAGCGTGATCCGTCATGGTTGCTTGCCGCCCATACTGGCCTCATGCCCCCATGGACCTCACTTCCATGCGTGGCCTCGTCCATCAGGTCTTGTGCATCTGTTCTGGCACAGTCGCGGTGGCCTTGGGACAAGGGCGTTGCCCTGCTTCACATCCGTTGCGCCCCTGTGGGTGTCCCGGTCGCCGCGCGTGATGCGTCTCTTGATGCCATGAAGACCTGGATTGGCCGGGTCTCACCGCAAGAGAAGGAGGGTCCCATGACCGCACTCATCACCATATTTGAACTAGAGCAGCTCACCGACGATCGCTTGGTGGATTTGTTCGAAACGCTCAGCCGCTTGTTGCCTTTGACCGATGCTGGATCAGCAGATCGCCGCAACATCCTCGCCACCTTAGAGAATATCGAGACTGTACAACGTCACCGCCGTCGCAAGCATGCACTGTTTCTATGATGCTCACATCATATCGCCGCTTTATGATACGCAGATCATAGAGCGACTTTTGACCGCAAAGTGCGTGATGGATTTGGGCAGCCGAGTGTTAGGCTTCCTTGAGAATCGGCAAGGTCTGCAAGTGGGCGTCGATGACTGTAACGACATCCTTGTGCATCGGCAGGTGGTTTTTCTCAGCAGCCCATTTTGCAAGGAAGATGGCGATTGTCTCGCGGGTGGTTGCCAGAACAAGAGTCGTTGGGAGCGCGGCCTTGGCAGAAAGATGCTCCAACTCATCTATCGTGAACCCTGCAAAGTCCTTGGTGCGGCTGTAGTTCAGGGCAGCCCTGTCGCCTGGGATGTAGGGGATAGTCGAGACAAAGTCGTAGGCAGGGGCAAGGCGGGTGTTGCGTCCGTCAGGATAAATCAGCGACCAATTTTTAAGATGCATGTCACCGTTGCCAATCAGTGTGTTGAAGGTCAGCCGCCGGATGAACTCCGCCGTGTCGATTGCACCGGATTCAGTCGCGATGACGCGGGCGATATTGGCTGAGCTGGCCTTCTTGTATTTGTCTTCGGCAAAGACCCCGAACACCTGGGCGAAGTCTTCGATGTGGATGGCCTGCTTGTCCTGCGTCCGGTCGAAGCGTTCGATGATGAAGGCTTTGTCCCCCAACTTGTCGATGCCAGTAGGTAGATTGCCGATGGTTCCGACGTCGACAAGGTCGATGGCGGGCACGGATATCCCCACCATACGAGCGAGGGTCATCATTGAGAATTCGTTTTCGGGGACGCCGCGATATTCCTTTGATGGGAGCTTGACGATCCAGTCGCCACCGATGCCGCTGGCAGGGATGGTCAAGCCGCCTGCCCTGTCGCTGATCGCAGAAAACTTGAGCTGCACGCCCGCTAAAGAAAACCGCAAGACTTCGTCATGGGCTTTGGCGTCTTCGGCTGGGTCAAGGTCTGCATCATCGACGGGTGGCCAAGCCTCGCCTTCGGCTGGCTCAATGGTGAGAGCGCCTGGAAGATCGCGCCCCAAGACCCACATGAGGAAGAACTCGCGGTCGGGGTGGATGTCGGCTTTCTCGGCGAGATACTTGCGCAGATGCCCCTCAGGCAAAAGATTAGAAAAGAATGGCAACAGCTTGATTTTATAGGGACGATGGTCGGTGATCAGATCGCCGTGCTCATCCTTGAAGCTTAGGCTCAAGGTCTGCCGGTTGGGGTCGGTGATGTAGTCTTCTGTGAAGGCAAAGACGGTCTTCTCCCCACCGAGATAGGTGAGGGTGCCGATCTTGCGACCGTGGAGCAGGACGTTGAGGATCGAGATGTCAGGCATCGTCATCCTCATCGAGTGAATAGGCGGGCTTAGGGCTATGATCTTGCTTTGAGCTCAAGGGCCGGTGCGCCAGATAGTTGCGCAGTTTCTGCATCTCGTTCTGACTGCGGATTAGAGCTTCGATTTGGCGACTTGGCTCTTTGATCATTTCGAGCGACTTGCGGATGCTCTTGAGCGCGTCGGCTTCAAGAGATGGCAGCTGGAAGCGCTGCAGGTCGGCAAAGGTCTTTTGCAGTCTCGTGATCTCATCCAAGTGGGGCATCGTCACTTGCATGTTGCGCAAGATTTCTGTGATGCGGTTCACCTCTCTCTGCGATGGGCCGATAGAGTGTCCATCGTGACTGCCGGTTTGGCGCGTGATGGACTTGACGGCGGGCAAGGCCTTGCGCGGGACAAGGGCGAGCTCCATGTCGAGAGCATGCGCCAAGGCGATGAGGCTGGTCGCACGCGGGTCAACGGTGCCCGCTTCGATGCGCGAGATTTGCGCCTGCGGAACGCCTGCCAAGAGGCTCAAGTCACGCTGACTTAGCCCCTTGGATGCCCTGGCCTCCTTGAGGCTGGCGGCGATGGCCTGCGTTGTGTAGCTCATTTCGATGTTCTTTTCTGCATCATACGCTTGTCTTGATGCATTTAAGTATATCACTTTTCTGGGAAGTTTCAAGTATGATGTCGATTAGTACATCATACTGCAGTCCTGATGTCGTCTTCGACATCAAAAAACTCTGCGCTCAACCGGTCGATCGATGTGACCACCAACTCACCACCAGGTCGCAACTTCTCAAGGGCGTTGGCGAGTTCAGGCAGGTCGACGTCTGAATTGCCGCCACCAATTTCGGCAAACACGGTTTCGCAACCGGCATCGTGCAAGGCGCGGGCTTGAACTTCAAGGTTTCCATCGCTGTTAGCGATGCGGGCGTAGCCAATAGATGTCATGGTGCTTGCAACCATGGCTTTGTCGCGCATGAAGCGCAATGCGTCCGCACCATGCGGACGCGAATTTTTCTGCGCCTTTTGGCCAAAAGGCCGCCGCTCACGCGGCGACCTCTTGCTCTTCGCTCTCGACGGCTTGGCGTCCGTGGAGATAGTCGACGGCGCGCTGCGCATGGGCTGCTGCTGCGAAGATTGCGCGCTTGTCATCTTTCAGGACCTTCAGCCAGCTTTGAATGTAGGCGGCATGGTCGGCGCGGGCTTCAGGTGTTAGGGCAAGATCAGCACAAAGAAACGCTGCGCCAAGCTCTGCGACCAGCTCTTCCTTGGCATAACCTTCATCGCCCCAAGTCTTCCGGCCAAAGTCACGGTCAAGGCGGCTCTTGTGTTTTGTCCAGTGGGTCATCTCGTGGGCTAGTGTGGCATAGTAGGCTTCGGGGCTGATAAAGCTTTCAAAGGGTGGCATCTGCACATGATCAGTTGCGCCGCTGTAGTGGGCTGAGTTCCCGCCATGGCGAACGACTGCACCCGTTGCGCCAAAGAATGCATCCGCATGTTCGATGCGCTGCGCGGTGTCTGCCATCGGCTCAACCTTGGCATAGAAATGTTCGGGCAACCCTTCGATCTGTTCGACGTTGAATACGGTGTAGCCTTTCATGAAGGGGATTTTCCGCTCCTCGGCACTGCCGTCGTCCTGCTCTTCTGACTTGGTGATGGTGTTGGCATAAACGACCATTGACCCGGCTTCGCCTTTGCGCACATGCGCGCCAAACTCTTTGGCTTGCTTGAAGGTCATCCAAAACGGGGACTGAAACCCATGTTCAAGGGCTGCACTCCAAAGCATCAGAATGTTGATGCCGTTGTATCCCATGCCGTTGTGACGCAAGGGGCGAATGATCCGGCCATCGGTGTTTCCGGCACTCCAAGGCTTCAGCCAAGTGAGCTCGCCTTTCTCAAGGTCAGCGATGATCTTGTCTGTTACTTTTTGATAAACATCTTGTTTCATTGGTCTTTTCTCCTCTTGGGTTAGTAGGTTGCGCATGCAACCGAACTAGGCCCGCGCCAATGAGCGGGGGGAGGCTGTCAAGACCGAAGGCGGCGGTGGGGTATCACCCGGCCTGCACGAGCGGAGAGCAACGAAGAGAGGAAGGTTGGGGATGCCGCCGTCTTCGCCCGAAGCGTGCGTTGGGCTTGGTCTTGACGGCTGGTGGGGTCAGCTGACCCCCACTTAAACGGAGAAAAACAAAACAGCCCCACAGGGCTGCCCGTTCACTGCTCACTTCACCTGATGCACAAGGGATGGAAGCCGTATGGCCAAAACAGCCAAGACCTGGCTTGGTTCACGAGAGCCCGACCCGGAGGGGTGCCGCAAATGAGTGGAGCCAGCTTGAAATGAAGCGCCTCAAGATACATGCTTACAAACTACGAACGACAAGAACTCCGACACGATCCATGCCATTTATAACTATTCATACCTCGCTCCACCATATATAGTAGAAGCTATGAACTACCGAAAAGATATTGGTACAGCGCATAGCGCAAGAAAGACAGCAGACAATGTCAGAGCCTCACGTGCTGGGCACACTTATCATGAGCGGTGGGCTGCGCGGCGCGCACTTCAGCTTGTGTTTCCGAAGGATGATCTCTTCGCGATTGTTGTCGAGGGCTCATCGCCAGACGAACACCTAAAGCTCGGTCAGGAAGCTGAGGATATTGCGGACCTTACTCTTTTTTACGGGAAAGGCGATACATTCGCGAGCTGCAAATCCCAACAAATACTGCAATTCAAATATAAAATTGCGATCGCGCCCGTTACATCTTCATACCTGAAGAAAACCATAAAGAAGTTTTGCGCAACACTTCGGGCACTGAAGGAGCAAGTCAGCAAAGAAGAGATTGAGCAGAAACTTTCATTTGGCTTCGTGACCAATGCTGAATTATCGTCCGACCTCCAAGATGCAATTGAGTGCCTAAAGTCAGGAAGTAAACCGAAGACAAGTGGCGCTGATGCGCAACTAAAGAATCTCGAGGGTTGGTGTAAGGAAGAGAGTATTGAGGCAAGGGAAATTTTCCCTCTTGTAGAGTTTCGCGCTTCTACAATTAATTTGCGAGCGCAGACCCGATTGCTACACAGGACAATAAGCGATTGGTCATCTAGCTCGAGTGGGCAAGCCGCAATGCGGATGTATGCTCTCGTTGAGCTTGTTCGTGAAAAAGCCCAGATTGAAGGTCAGGGCAACAACTCAATCAGGCGAGAAGATGTGCTTGACGCATTGGGGTGTGACGAGGATCAACTATTCCCAGCGGACACCCGTTTCATGGAGGTTCATGAGGTCATCGAACGGAGCGCTCTGCGAGAGGTCGTGGGTGAAATCGAAACCAGTGTTCTGCCAGTTTTCCTCAACGCCGATGGAGGTGTTGGCAAAACAGTCTTTATTCAAAGTCTCGCTGCACATTTAAAGGATAGGTTTGAGATAGTAGTCTTTGACTGTTTTGGCGGCGGCGAATATCGCAACGAATCTAAGGCGCGCCATGCGCCCAAGGTAGGTTTGTTGCAGATTATTAATGAACTCGCAGTACGCGGACTCTGCGATCCATTGCTTCCCACCGACGCAGATCAACACGGTTTGATCGAAGTTTCTCGCAAGTGCCTCAAACAGGCGAGCCAGACTGTCCAAAGCCAATCCAGTATGTCAGGCATTCTTATTGTGTTGGATGCTGCAGACAATGCGCAACTGGAAGCCAACGCACGAAACGAGGACGCATTTCCAAGGCTCTTGCTTGCATCACTTAGTGCAAACCCAATCGATGGAGTTAAGCTTTTACTAACCGCGCGCCCTCATCGGATGGATGATGTCATCGGCAAGAGCGAGGTAAAGCGACTTAAACTCGACCCTTTCACTGAGGAAGAAACACGAAGGTTTCTTGAAACGCGACGTCCGCACATGACTGGTGTGGAATTCGCGACAGCGCTTGCACGTTCGCAGGGAAATGCACGAGTACTCGAATACCTCGTCGCAAGCTGGGATGTAAACGTTTCCGGTAGCGCCCCTCAGGCCGAAGTCTTGGTGGAAGAATTGATTGCCGCGAGTTGCGCCAAAACATTTCGAGACCTGCATACAATAGGATGGAGCGACACCGAAGTTCGTGAATTCTTTGCCTCACTCGCTCTGCTTCCTCCACCTATTCCAATGAGGGAACTCGCGAAAGCGTTGGGTTGGTCAGATGCTCAGGTGAGAAGTGCAGCTACCGATCTTGCACCCATGCTAGAAATTTCGACGCATGGAGCAATTTTCCGCGACGAGCCGACCGAAACCTATGTAAGGGACACATACGGTTCTGATGCCTCAGCACAGCAATCCATCGCTGAGCGACTTAAAGCGCATCAGAAGGACTCAATTTACGCAGCGGAATCCCTGCCTCACTTCCTTGTAGTGATTGGAGACAGCGCAAGGGCCTACCAGCTCGCAACCTCATTAGACTTCCCGGCCGAGGTTACAACAGAGTACGGACGCCGCAAGCTTCGTCTTGCAAGGCTTTACGCAGCGTTCTCACTTGCGACGCGCGACCGCGATCTAGACCGCGTGTTAAATTTGACCATGCAACTTTCACAGGTGGCTTCGGCCAATGCCAGAGGTGACGAGTTCATTCGTCGGTCGCCCTCCCTCGCAACAATGCTTGGGGGCACCGATACATCCCGACGCCTGTTTAACGATCGATCTGGATGGCGCGGCGCACGTGACGCGCGTCTAGTGGTGGCATACTGCTTTTCCAATGATCTAAACGAAGCACGTGTTCATCAAAGCCGAGCTATTGGCTGGATCAATTGGCTCCTAAAATCAGACGAAGAGACAAAACGCCTCAATCGCTCGGACCTGAAGGCGTTTGACGTCGCCGCCGTCATGCTCCCAAACGTCATAAACAAAGACCTCGCATCATTCAATCGCAATATCCAGCTTTGGACTTTCAAGTTCGCACTCTCTATAGTGAGGGAGTTAATTTCTCTTTGTATGCAACACGAAGCGTCGAACGGAAGTGACGCACTGAAGACTCTTGCGGCCTTTGCTGCATCAAAGAGATGTCTCTCACTATCCCTGCAGATTGGATTGCTATCCCAAGAGTGCGGCCTTAGAAAAAGCCAAGTTAAGGATGTTTCTTGCGCCGCGGGCGCTCTCTCACTTCAACATAAGAAGAAGCTGCAAGAGGATCAGTCCGATTATGAAAGAGAGCTCCAGGGTGCGATTTCTAGTACGGCGATAACTTCTCTATTAGAACACTCGCGGCAATCGGCAAGTAACATACTCAGTCTTTGTAGCCATCAAAGGCCATCAAGCTACGATTATGGTGAGCGTCATGGTCCCAGCAAAATCTGGGTGCCTGTTAAATCCGCCTGCGCTCAGGCTTGGGCTTTGGGGCAACCGCTGTCTTTACAACAACTGATACCAGACAGTGTATCGATTGGCCAGGATGCTGAGCCAATCACTACAGAAGAGGAGCTTCGATCGTTCCTGGAAGGCCTTATTGTAACAAGGAAGAAGCGTAACAAGAAAGGTGTTGAAGAGTTAGTAGAGAGTTCCCAATTTTCGACGCATGAGCGGGAAGACATTGTGAAGGGTGCGGCCTGTATCCTCCAACTTGTCAAACCAATCGAGATGGCTCTCCTTTCCAGGGGGAGATTTTCAAATGATGATCTGGCGACCTTCTTGGGTGTTTGGCGATCAACCTTGAGACCCAACGTCCATTGGAATTCCGAAACCGGAAGAGACAATGTCGCACGCCACGTCGGCTTGGGGCTCGCCAATATACTGCTTCGTTTCAGTGACAACATTGAAAGCAAAGAGTTCGAGGATCTCATAGAGATCGTTGGATCGAACCGATTTTCATTAAAGAGCAAACTGAACATCCTCACCCTCGTTGCGGGACGTGACAATCTCGCGGATGCTGCGGGTTCTTTCGCAGCGATGATTTCTCGTGACATCTTGAAAGATGACTACATTAATCAGCGAGGAGATTCGTTCCGAGACCTGTCGGCGTCGTTGGTCCCGATGAGCATCGGTGAAGCTAAAGCATATTACGCTCAGGGTTTGGCTCAGCTCGACCAAATGGGGGGTGACGACTACGATCTGGTTTACTCCGCTCTTCATTACGCAGCTGAGCAGCCGGGAGGCCTCGTTAAGCCAGAGCTTTCTCACCGGCTCATGAATCTCTGTCAGACAATTTTTCAGCATGAGCCATCCAAATTTGGGTGGAAGCTCTTCGGGCGCGCCGCTGCAGCATCCATCGGGTCTCCTGCTTTGTACAAATTGTTGCGATGGGCGGATCAAGATGTCGCGGATTGGTCCTACGGCCTTCCGCAGCTCGCCTGCTATCTCGCAAAGACGGGCCATCTAGACCCACGCCGCGCCGCAATACTTCTTTCCGTTAGCGAAGATCATGGTTGGCATGAGTGGCAGGTTGGAGAGGGTCTAAGCGATTTGCTGTCCGTTGCAGCCCCGAAGGACAGAGCAGCGATTTTTTCTTTGGTGGTCACTAAGCTAGATCGAGAACATACTTCCGGTGGCTGGGAGGGCCTTTGGGAGAGTTTGCTGGGATGCGTAGACGCTTTTGATGAGATCAAGACTGATGGCTTACTTAGTCGCTTCCATCAGGCACGTGAGACGGCGCGACGCCGCCGTGAGATCGCGAATGCGAAGTATGACACAGGCTGGTCCAAATCAGGTGCTGACTTTTTATCACATGACGCGGAAGGTTGCGAGAAAGCGTGGGAAGCTGCGCTGACGGCAGTCATGTTCGCGTTCAATCCGATGTCTGCGTCGGCGCTGGACAAGGAAATTCAAAATATCCGAGCAAGCGACGGCCTCCCATACGACAGTGTCAATCGTCTACTGACTCATCTGATAGAGGTTTGCCCGTATGATAAACGGGGTGATTTTCTAGCGGCACTTTGCGAATCTTGCGAGCTCGATTTTGATCGCGTTGTCGATCTGTTAGTCGACTGCATAGAGGCTTGGCGTAGCAGTTCGGCACAAGTCAATATGATGGTGCCTGACTTAATTCGGAGGCTGTTTGCGTTCAAAGGTTCTGAACTTTTTGAGCTACGGTACTCAGGGATCACGGAGCAGATCTATCGCTTGTCCAATTTGTGCAATGATGCGGGTCTTATATTACAGATCGTTTTAGAAACAGTTGCAAAAGAACGCATTGAACTGGGTGGTGATGAGTGGCTTCAACTGGCAACAAGCCTTTCACATCACGCAACGCCCTCGGCAGCATTGCAGGCCTTTGAGCAGTTACTTTCGAGCTCCACGACAAAAGTTGGTGATGAAATAGGTGAAGGTCCCTACCAGTCGGGTTTCGCGAGTGGGAGTAGTGAGAGCGAGATTCTTGCGGACCTTCTCTGGCACCTTCTGGGAGATAGTGACGCCTTTATCAGGTGGAATGCCGCACGAATCCTTAAAGATATGCTGGATGTCGGATTGACCGAAGATATTGGGCGACTGCTTGACCGGTTTGACGTACCTGAGATTCCGCCTTTGGTCTCCGACGGCCATCACTTTGCCTTTCTAAATGCGCAACAGTGGCTTTTGATGGGACTTTCGCGGGCTGCCCTCCATCATGGCGACACACTACGCCCATTCAGAGTGCAGCTTCTGTCTCTGGCAAGACGGCCAAATTTGCACGTTATCAACAAGCTTCACATCGCTAGATGTCTATCACGAATTGAAGGAGACAAGCAGATAAGCGACGAACTTGTGCAACTGTGGAAGGAGATTGAACAGCCGGCGCATGGCATCGTCGAACGTGATGGTTGGCCAGGCAACAAAGAACGCCGGAGCAACTTTGACTTTGAATACGACTTTACGAAGTACAAGGTTGCAGACCTTGCAAGGCTGTTTGGCATCTCTGACAACGAGGCCTGCGATTGTATAGCCGATGAGGTGATCAAACAGTGGCCTGATGCAACCGGCATTTCTTCTCTTCGCGGAGGAATTCGATATCGAGGGGATGAGAGGTTCGAGACTTATGCCGAGCACGTCCAACGACATGCTAGGCTCAACGCTGCAACAACATTGATGCGCTCATTGCCTGTGGTGCGCCGAAGCTACGAGGCGATCGAGCCAAATCCATGGCAAGAGTTTCTTCAGGGTGAAGATGTTTCCTTTTCTGATGGATCGTGGCTATCGGATCATAAGGACCGCGTTCCGGCACCAGCTCACGAGCACATGTTGGGAACAGGCACGGGTAGGCAAGAAGCTCTCGTCAGCAAGGAGGTTTTACTCCGAAAGGTCGGGCTGCTTGATGTCGCTGATACGAACTTTCTCCCCGTGTATGGACATTGGAAGTCACCTGACGGAGTTTATGTGAGGTTGAACGCCGCACTCACATCATCTCAGGGCGTAGTCAAGAAGTGTGCCGCATTTTCGAAGTTGCCCGATCATGAACTCTGGTTACCAAGCTTCGGCTCAGACGGACTTTCTGATCGCTCATCTGGAAAAGGAAGGTTTGCTCCTCTTATTTGGGAGCCGGAGACTTACCCAGTGGGTATTGATGAACGCGATAAGTGCGCTACGCGAGGCGCAATTGCGCGACCCAAGCTGGGAAAAGGCCTGATCAGGCAGCTGGGCTTGAAAGGCGATTCTGATGAGCGGTGCTGGTCAGATAGTCGTGGCAAGTTGGTATTGAGGAGTGACGTTTGGGGTGAATGGCAACCTGACGAGAGCAATCGCGGGACCACATACCAAGATGAGGGCATTCTTCTGTGGGCGGATTCCAACTGGCTCGATGAGTTGCTCAAAGACAATAGAGTTGCCCTGATCTATGCGCTGACTTTCTCGAAATATGGCTCAAGTACAAGCTATGACGAATCGACGAGCGTGAAGGAGACTTATGTCGGCGCCAAACGATATGGTCTCCCGCCACGCTTTTGGTTCGCCAAAGAAGCATCCCGCGTTAAGAACTGAGCAGAGTTTTCCGCACCGTTAGGGATGGGGCATCCCTAACCTTGGTCGATGGGGGTGCCGGGGGAGGCTAGAATTCCTCACCGGATCGATGGTGTCCAGAGGGGAGCGACGTCTCCTCGGCCTCGATGGGATCGTCTCCATGAAATGGCCATAGGGTTCTTAGGGGAGCAGGGACGCGCCCCTAAGCGGTGCTTGAACAGGCGGCTGTTCATCCATGGTTCGGTGCAGGTGGAGAGGGACTTCTCCAAGCCCTGCGAGTGGGGTTCAGGGGATGCGATAGTCCCATGATCGGGTCCAGCATCGACGGGCTGGCGGCATCCAATCCGCGCAGGGTTGGTCTGGGGCCATGGGGTAGGAACGCCCTCATGTCGAAGGGTGCAGGGAGAGCGAAGTCTCCTTGCGAGTGGTCAATCGGCAATACGATTGTATGGCACAGAAACGGGCTCGATGCCCTGAAGGTGCCAGGTCGGGGGGATGCAACGGGGGCGCGCAGCGGGTCCCCTTGCCAAGATGGTGTGGTACTACCACACACATCTTGCGCACATCCTTAATGATGTCGGGGAGTCAGGTCTCAGCCTTCAGGATACGGGCGATTGTTGGGTCAAGCTTATCCTTATCCGGTCCGTAGAAGCGAAGCGCGATGTCTTCAGGCTTCTCTCGCCTCGCATAGGCCTTGTAGCCTGGGTGAGGCCCTTTGTTGTAAACCGCGATGAAGTTTCCCTGCATGATCTGAGTCGGCAGAACTCCGTCCGGGAATGGGGAGAAGTCATGAAGTGAGAAAAACTTCATGAGGTCCTTATTCTCACCGCGCCCGATCAAGATGACGTTCATGCCAAAGGGCAGGACGACGCCATGATCGACTTCATCGATTTCGACGCCGGTGACGGTGTCGTGGAACTTTTGTTCTTCACTGTAGAATAGAGCATCGCCGACCTGCGAGAAGCGAAGCAAACAGGACACAAACGTGTCGTCGTTTGGTGACGTCCATGCCTTCCGATAGAGGACAAAATCACCTTCTAAGCTCTTCAGTTTGCGATTGGTCAGCGGGCCATCTGTTGCGCCAACATGCTCTAGCAGTGAGGCAAGGAGCGGGGCGAAGGCATGGGCCGAATTGATCCGTGCCTCAGCTTTGTACAGATCAGTCTTAAGCTCTGGGCAGTGGCACAAGAACGCGTGCAGGACACCGATTGTGCGCGGACGTATGGCCGCAAGGCTTTCGTCGTCGGAGGTCCTAATCCGTTGGATCGTCGCGCGCGAGATTGCCCCTCTCGGCAGATTAGGAAACCCGGGAATGAGGCCTTTAGCCAAGTAGTCGGCGAGTGTGCTCTCGATCCGGCGATCAGAGTGCATCTTCTGAAGCTCTGTAAGCGCATCACGGACGGCAAAACGCTGAGCCTTGAGATCGTCGTGGGAAAGCAACTTACTGCTCCTTTTGGCTTATAAGTAAACTGTACACGCCATAACGAGCAAGACAAGCCGTTGCGTTTTGGCGCAGCGTTCTGTGAGGGCGCATACCGTCCTGACTTACCTGAAACCAAAGCGGAGATGACGTCATGAAACCCACCACTAAGCGGCGAGCAATCGCAGTGCAGCATGCAGAAATTTGCATAACCATTGATTTCAATGGTATTCTGACCTTAAGCCCTAGTGGAGGGTGGTATGACGGACAAGACGAAGCACTCGCAGAAAGGGCATCTTGGCAAGCCCTTTGGTGAGGCTTCGAGATGCGCCGATGAACTCCTGATCGACCTGGTTCGGCAGCTTGCAAGAATAGCTGCGGATAAGGACCACAAGACTCTTAACGAAACGAGCAAGCCAGAGTACAATGGTGGCCAGAAGAAAGGCCCAACCCATGATTAACGCAGTCATCTACGCACGATATTCAACCGACCTACAGAGCGCCACCTCGATCGAAGATCAGGTTCGTATCTGCACGGCGTACGCTGAGCGGCAAGGGTGGCGGGTTGCGAAGGTCTATTCTGACAGCGCGCAGTCTGGCGCAAGCCTGATGCGTAAGGGCATTCAAGACCTACTCTCGGATGCGCGTGCCGGTTGCTTTGAAGTGGTGCTGTCTGAAGCTTTAGACCGGTTGAGCCGCGACCAAGCTGACCTGGCAAACATCTTCAAGCGTCTGAACTTCGACGATGTGAAGATGTTCACGATCGCTGATCACGAGATTAGCGAGATGCACATCGGCCTTAAGGGGACTATGGGGTCCTTGTTTCTGAAAGACCTGAAGCAAAAAACCCACCGTGGCTTAGAGGGCCGCGTGCTGAAGGGCAAAAGCGCAGGTGGCAACTCCTATGGTTATAGCGTCGTCCGTACGATCGGCACAGATGGCAACCCCGTGACTGGGGAACGTGCTATCAACGAGCCTGAGGCCGAAGTCGTGCGCCGGATTTTTCGCGAGTACATCAAGGGTAAGTCTCCAAAGAAGATCGCGTCTGATCTCAACAGAGATGGGATTGCCTGCCCTTCGGGTGGTGCCTGGGGTGCAAGTACGATCTACGGCAACCGGAAGCGGGGAACAGGCATCCTCAACAATGAACTCTATGTTGGTCGGCTTGTGTGGAACAGATTGCGCTACGTGAAGGACCCCCTGACGGGTAAGCGCGTTTCGAAGCAGAATGACGCTGACAGCCTGCGCGTGACCGATGTCCCGCTTTTGCGCATCATCGACCAAGACACTTGGGAGAGCGCAAAGGCCTATCAGGGCACCTTGGATTCGCGCCCGTCGTTTCAAACCAAGCAGCGGCCTACGCACCTGTTTTCGTTCATGCTGAAATGCGGTGAGTGTGGTGGTGGCATGTCGATCGTCGGCAAGGGCCGCTATGGTTGCTCTACCGCAAGGAACAAAGGCACGTGCCAGTGCCGGACCACGATCAGTCAAGCCGATCTCGAAGAGAAGGTCCTGACGGGTATACGCTCTCGTCTCATGACGCCTGCCTTGGCGAAAGCCTTCTGTGAAGAGTACACCGCGCAGATGAACCGCTTGCGAATGGAACAGAACGCCGCCAGCGAGAGGAACAAGCGTGACCTGGCTAAGGTTGGGAAGGAGCTGGAGGTCGTCTATCAGGCCTTTCTCAAAAGCCCAGACCTTGATTTCCTGAGGGAGAAGCTGTCAGCGCTTGATGCTCGCAAGAAGGAGCTTGAGGCCGCGATCGAGAACGCTCCACCGCCCGCCCCGGTCTTTGTGCATCCGCAGATGTCTCTGCGCTATGCTCAAGCGATCGAGGGTTTTCTCGCTTCTGTGAACGATCCCGAGCATCGCTCGGAGGCAGCAAAAAATCTGCGGACTATCATTGAAAAAATCGTGTTGACGCCGAATCTGGATAGAACAGAGCTCGTTGTCGATATCGTTGGAGAACTCTCCGGCATCCTTCACATCGCTGAAGGACATCGGAAAGAAAAGGGTGCCGTTCAGGTGAACGGTGGAAGTGAAACGCAAGAAGGAAAGGAAATAGAGCAGGTCGAAGCACTTGTGGCTTCCTCTGTGATTGGCTCACAGTCTGCCTTTCAGGCAAGTAAGGACAAGATGGTTGCGGGGGCAGGATTTGAACCTGCGGCCTTCAGGTTATGAGCCTGACGAGCTACCGGGCTGCTCCACCCCGCGTCCGTTGTTTATCCCCGTGGGGTTAGGCGCGGGGTTT
>Ga0209368_1000581_pt1 | contig 27886 bp, 25 predicted proteins | sample EBPBio242008_DNA_FD_185862 | JGI IMG/M metagenome (GOLD analysis project Ga0209368, IMG submission 185862) | Wastewater treatment Type I Accumulibacter community from EBPR Bioreactor in Madison, WI, USA - Reactor 1_4/24/2008_ DNA (SPAdes)... | ecosystem: Engineered > Bioreactor > EBPR >...
CGGTCCGGGCGATTTCCTTGCCCACATGGGCCTCCGGGGTCACGATGGTCACCCGGTGGCCCCGTTCGGCCAGAGTCCAGGCCGTGCCCACCCCCCGCCAGTTCGATCCCTCGTCATAAAGGACCACCGCGTCCCCCAGCCGGGCCTCCCGCCGCATCGCCGCCTCGGCCGGCCACACCCCGCCCAGTTCGATCCCCGGCAGGCTCGCCTGATGCGGCATCCACCGCCGGAACCCGGTCTCGTCGGGCAGCGACCCGGTGGCCAGCACCACCACCTCCGCCCCATGGGCCGCGATCTCCGCCTCGTCCAGGAAGCTGTTCAGCCTCAGCCTCACCCCCAGCCGGTCCAGCTCCCGATCGTACCAGTTCAGCAGGTCCAGGATCTGCCCGCGCCGCGGCTGCATCCCGGCCAGCCGGAACTGCCCGCCCGTGACCGGCAGAGCCTCGACGACCTCCACCCGATGCCCCCGCTCCGCCGCTACGCGCGCCGCCTCCAGCCCCGCGGGCCCGGCGCCCACCACCAACACTTCGCGGGGCCTGGCGGCCGTCTCGAACCGATCCCCTCCCCACTCGAACTCCCGTCCAGCCGAGGCGTTCACCAGGCAGGAGATCCAGTAATCCCGCGACCGCCGCCCCCAGCACATCTGGTTGCAGGACAGGCAGGGCCGGATCTCTGCCGCCCGCCCCTCGCTGACCTTCCGCGCCAGATGCGGGTCGGCGATCTGGCCGCGCACGATGGACACCAGGTCCGCCTCGCCCGAAGAGAGGATCGTCTCGGCATTGTCGGGCGTCCGGATGCCTGCTTCCGAGGTGATCGCGGCGTGCCGGACCAGCGCCTTCAGCTGGGCGGTCATCGGCGTCGTCAGCTTCTCGGCCTTGGTGAAGGCCGGGATGATGCCGTCGAACTCCAGGTAGGACCCGAAGCCCACGGTCACATAGTCCACGTGGCCGGTGGCGTCGTGCAGGGCCACGATTTCGCAGAGCTGCTCGTCGGTCAGGGTCACGCCGGAATAGGCGGGGGAGTAGCTGGTGGCGAGGCCCACGATGAAATCCTCGCCACAGTCGCGGCGGATGCGGTCGATCAGTTGCCGGGAAAAGCGGGTGCGGTTCGCTAGGCTGCCGCCCCACTGGTCATCGCGCCGGTTGGACCAGGGTGTCCAGAACTGGTCGATCAGCGAGTGGTAGGCGGCCCAGACCTCGACCCCGTTGAAGCCGCAGGCCTTTGCCCGCCGGGCGGCGGCGGCGTGGGCTTCCAGGAGTTCTTCGATCTCGGCCCCGGTCATGGCGTGGCTACCGTCGCTGTCGTGGTAGGAGGGCAGGCCCGAGGGCGACCAGTGCGGCTGGAAGGAGAGGTCGGAGTCGCCGTGGGCGCCGACGTGGTAGATTTGCTGGATGATGACGGCGCCGGCGTCCTGGACGGCTTCGGTGATGCGGCGGAAATGGGGGATGATCTCGTCGGAGCCTTGCAGGAGGTTGCCGCGGGTCAGGACGCCGGTGCGGTGGGCCGGGACCGGCTCGCAGACCACCATCGCGGCCCCGCCCAGGGCGCGTTCCAGGAGATAGCCGCCCATGCGGGGGCCTGGGATGCCCTGGTCGGACATGTTGTTGGTATGGGCCCCGAAGACGATGCGGTTGCGGAGGGTCTGGCCCCGCAGGGCGAGGGGGGACAGCAGGTGGGGGTGCTGGGACATGGGGGCTCTTGGGCTTGGCCGGCTGGGCCAGAGTGATGGCCTTTGGAGGGCCCCGTCAAGCCGGGCTGGTCCGGAGGCTGGACCGGTTTCGAGGAGGCGTCCGAGCTCGGACACAAATCCAACCTAATGAAATCAATAGCTTGCGGACTCGAATTAACTCGGACGTAAGGATTGTCCGAGGTTGGACGGGTCAAGCCGTCGTAGGAAAGCCCGCCGTCGCGGCATACGCGGGCCGACGGCCCGTGCCATTGGCCGTGTGGGACCGGGACGTCAGCCCTTGCGCAGTCCGGCAAGGGCGGCAAGGGCCCGGTCGACGCCTTCGGCGGTGGTCATCGTTCCCGGCGAGAGCCGCAGGAGCCGGCCACGGCCATCGGCATGGGCATCGGCCTGTGCCAGTCGAGCCAGCGCCGGTTGCAGGGCTTCGGGCGCCGGGAGTTTCAGCATCAGGCTGCCGCCGCGATGGTCGAGGCTGGCGGGCGAGGCGAGCGGCAGGCCAAGCGCCTGCACACCGTCTTGCAGCCGCGACTGGAGCGCGCGGTTGTGGGCCAGAAGCGCGGCCCTGTCCTGCCGGGCGTGCCAGTCCAGCGCAGGCAGGCTGGCCGCTGCCGCCATGATGGCAGGGGTGCCGCTGTCGAAGCGGCGGATGTCGCCGGCATAGGAAAACCGGGCCAGATCCCAGTTGAAGGGGTCGGGCTGGCTGAACCAGCCGCGCAAGGGCGGGGCGGATTGGGCGGTGAGTTCGGGCGCCACGTAAAGCACGCCGGCGCCGGGCGATCCGCACATCCATTTCAGGCTGGTGGAGACCGCGAAATCCACCGCTGGGGACTGCACGTCGAAGGGCAGGAGGCCGGCGCCCTGGGTGACATCGACGCCGATCAGGCTGCCCATGCGGCGGCCATGGGCGACCATCGCGGCCACGTCAACGCGGTGCGAGGTGAGCGAGGAAATCCAGGTGACAAGGGCGAGGCCGACCTCGGGCGTCCAGGCGGCGAGGAAATCCTCGTCCTCGACCCAGTCGGCGCCGGGCCGCAGCGGGACGGTGCGGAGCGTGAAGCCCAGCCGGTCTGCGAGGCCCGCGAGGAGGAAGTGGTTGGAGGGGAAGCAATCCTCGGCAATCAGCACAGAGCGCCCGTGCAGGTGGCGTTCCGGCAGCGCCAGCAGGAGTGCGGCAACCGCAGAGGTGACGTTTTCCGTGGTGGTCAGGCTGGCTTCGGGCGCGTTCAGGATCGTGCGCCAGCGTTGAAGGAAGCGGTCGCGCAGGCCAAGCGCCATGGGCCATTGCGCGGTATCGGCCCGCCCCCAGGTTTCGGCGAAGGCGGCGAGGCCGCGCGCCATGTCCTGCGCCTTGCCGGGATACTGGCCGATCGAGTGATAAAGCAGGTAGCCGGAGCCGTCCGTTGCATCTGTCATGGGAACCTCATCTCGGAAGGGCGGCGGGGCTTTCCAGCCGGTCGCGCAGGATGCTGACAGGCAGCAGCAGGTTGGGGGCTAGGCGGGCGGCGCCGTGCAGCGGGATGGGCTGAAGCGGCACGCGCGGCAGGGCCAGGTCATCGGACGGGCGACCCGTGGCCCAATCGGCAAGTTCTCGCCCCATGGCCGTTGTCATGGCAATGCCGCGACCGTTGCAGGCAAGGCCCGCGATCAGGCCGGGGGCGGGCTCGATCACGCGGGGCAGGAAATCCGGGCTGACGGCGGCCAGGCCCGACCAGGCGTGTGTCATGGCGAGTCGCCCGTCGAGCCCGAGCGCATGGGCGAGGCGGTCGAGGATGCGGCGCGGCACGCGCCCGTCGGCGCCGGGGCCGAAGACGTGCATTCCGCCGGTGATGAGCCTTCCCTCGGGGTCGAAGCGGTAGGTGAAGAGGTTGCGGCGGCTGTCCGAGAGCGCCATGCCCTGCGGCAGGAGGCGGCCTCGGTCGGCGGCAGGAACGGGGGCGGTGGCGATCTGGAAGACGCGGAGCGGGAAGAAGCTTTGCGCCAGCCCCGGCCAGAGGGTGCCGGCATGGGCGTTGGTGGCCAGCACCACCCTTTGCGCGGTCAGGCTGCCGCCGGGGGTGGCAATTTCCCACTCCGTCCCCAGGGAGCGGAGCGCGTTGACGGTGCTGTTTTCGTGCAGGTTCGCCCCGGCCAGCGTGGCGGCGCGGGCGAGGCCGCGGGCATAGGCCACCGGGTTGAGCGTGCCGGCGGAGCGGTCGATCCAGCCACCGCGCCAGCCGGGAACGCCGGTAATCTGCGTGATGGTGGGGGCATCGAGAAGCTCGACGGGCCGCCCTTCGCGCTGCCATTGCGTCACGCGCTGCCGGGCACGGGCGAAGGCGGCTTCAGAATGGGAGGGCTGGATCCAGCCGGCCTGGGCGGCGTCGCAGTCGATGGCGTGGCGGCGGATCAGCCCGAAGACGAGATCGGCGCTGCCGGCGGCCATGCGGATGAGGCGGTCGCCCCGGTCGGCCCCGAGTGCGGCGCGGATGCCGTCGGGATCGGCCTTGGCGAAGTTGGGGACGACAAAGCCCGCGTTGCGGCCCGAGGCGCCCCAGGCGATGCGGTTGGCTTCCAGCAGCACGACGGTCAGGCCGGCCTGTGCGGCGTGGAGCGCGGTGGACAGCCCCGAGAAACCGCCGCCGATGATGGCGAGGTCGGCCTTTGCCCGGCCCAAGAAGCGGGGGAACGGGGCGAGAGCCGGGGCCGTCTGGTGCCAGAGGGTGGCGGGGTCGGGCAGGGTCATTCCATGCCACCGCCGCGGCGTGGGCCGAAAAAGCCCTGGGGGCGCAGGAGAAGGATGATGCAGAGCGTCACGCCGATGGCGACGATCTGCAGGCTGGCGGCCCGGGCCTGCCAGTCGCCGGGCACGACGGCCGAAGAGAGGCTTCCCGCGCCGATCCACAGCACCCAGACCACCAGCGCGCCCATCAGCGCGCCACGGTTGGAACCGGAGCCGCCCACCATGAGCATGGCCCAGACCTGGAAGGTCAGGGTGGGGACATAGTTGTCGGGTGCGATGAAGCCGATGAAATGTGCCTGCACCGCCCCGGCGAGGCCCATGACGGCGCCGCCCACGGCGAAGGCCTGGATGCGGTAGGACCGCGCGCTCTTGCCAAGCGAGATGGCGGCGCGTTCGTCTTCGCGCAGCGCCTTCAGCACGCGGCCCCAGGGGCTGTGCGCCAGCCGTTCCAGCGCAAGATAGATGGCCAGGGTGACGGCGCCGATGACGGCGAGGTTCACAAGGTTGAAGGTCAGCGGATCGGCTTGCAGGTCGGCGAAGGGGCGGGGGATGAAGGCCACGCCGAAGGGGCCGCCGGTCAGCCCCTGGGCGTTCAGCGCCACGAGCTGCACGACGACGGCCACGCCGAAGGTGGTGATGGCGAGGTAGTCTGACTTCAGCCGCAGGGTGGCAAAGCCCGTGAAGGCGGCGGCGGCGGCGGTCACCAGCATGGCGGCCAGCCAGCCAAGCGCGATGGGCCAGCCGAAGCCGCCGACACGGTCCGCCGCCTCGGGCGTGGTGAGCAGCGCCGAGGTATAGGCGCCGATGGCCACGAAGCCCGCGATGCCCACGTTGAACAGGCCCGTCAGCCCCCATTGCAGGTTCAGCCCAAGGGTGATGATCCCGAAGATCAGGGCGGTCGACAGGAAGAAGGCGCCGTAGCCCAGAAGGTCGATCATCTCTCGGTCACTCCAAAGAGGCCCGTGGGGCGGACCAGAAGCACGGCCATCAGGATCACGAAGGAGACGCCGGCCCGCCATTCGGCGCCGATGAATTGCACGGCGGCTGCCTCGCTGAGGCCGATGATGAGGCCGGCGAGGACGGCGCCGGGGACCGAGCCGATGCCGCCGAGGATGGCGGCGGCGAACATGGGCAGAAGAAGGTCCAGCCCCATCAGCGGGCGGATCTGGACCAGCACGCCGACCATGACCCCGGCGGCGGCGGCGAGCGAGGCACCGACGATCCAGGTCGCGCGGATGACGGCGCGGGTGTCGATGCCGACGACCCGGGCCAATGCCGGGTTCTGTGCATAGGCCCGCATCTCGCGACCGCGCTGGCTGCGGGTGAGGTAGAGGTGCATGGCGGTCACGAGGGCCAGAGTCATGGCGAGGAGCGCCACCTGGTCCGGCGTGATGCGGATGCCGAGGCCGAGGGGTTTGGCGATCTGCAGGGCGTTGGAATAGTAGGCCGGGCTGGAGGTGAAGAGGAACTCCAGCAGGTTGCGCAGGGCCATCGAGGCGCCGAAGGAGGCCATCACCACGATGATCGCCTGCCCCCTGGCGCGCAGACGCGCGAAGAGGAGCCAGTCGAGGGCGAGCGCGATGGCCGAGGCGACGGCCATGGCAAGGAGGGTGGACAGGATCAGCGGCAGGCCGAAGGACAGGGGCAGGATGGGAGCGGCCCCGCCGAACAGGCTGCCGATGGCGCCGACCGCGACCAGCGCGGCATAGGCGCCCCAGGCCATGAGGTCGCCGTGGGCGAAGTTGGAGAAGCGCAGGATCGAATAGGTCAGCGTGATGCCAATGGCGCCCAGGCCGATCATCGCGCCGGAGATCACGCCATCCAGAAGGAATTGCAGGGTCATGACGCCTCTTTCCGCTTGCCAAGGTAAAGCTCTGCGATCAGCGGGTCGTCCCAGAGGCTGCGGGCGGGGCCTTCATGCGCGTCGCGACCTTCGACCAGCACATAGGCGCGGTCGCCGATGGACAGGGCGGCGCGGGCGTTCTGTTCGACGAGGACGATGGTCACGCCGGTGGCGCGCACCTCTTGCAGGCGGGCGAAGACCTGTTCCACGAATTTGGGCGAGAGCCCGGCGGAGGGTTCGTCCAGCATCAGGACGCGCGGCTTGACGATCAGCGCGCGCGCGGCGGCCAGCATCTGCCGCTGCCCGCCCGAAAGGCTGCCGGCGAGAAGCCGGGACTGGCGGGCAAGATCGGGGAAGAGGGCATAGGTTTCCTCGATGCCCTGCGCGACGTTCCGTTCGGGGAAGATGCCGATGGACAGGCGCAGGTTTTCCTCGACGCTCATGCGGGGAAAGACGTTTTCGGTCTGCGGCACGAAGGCCAGGCCCTCGCGGATCTTGCGGTGCGCGGGCAGGGCGGTGATGTCGCGGCCTTCCAGCGTGACGCTGCCTTCACTGATTGGCACGAGGCCGGCGATGGCCTTGATGAGGCTGGATTTCCCGGCGCCGTTCGGGCCGAGGATCACCACGATTTCGCCCGCGGCGACGTTGATCGAGGCCCCCCGCACGATGGCGAGGCCCGGTTCGTATCCGGCAACAAGGTTGCGCGTGGACAGGATGGTCATGCCGCTGCCCCGCCCAGGTAGGCTTCGATCACGCGCGGGTCGCGCGCCACGTCATCGGGCGCGCCCTCGCACAGAAGCGAGCCGTTCGCCATGACGATCAGCCGGCTGCAAAGCCGCGTCACCATGTCGATGTTGTGTTCGATCAGAAGGAAGGTGACGCCGCGCGCGTTGATGGCCTGGATGCGGTCGATCAGCACTTCCAGAAGCGAGGGGTTCACCCCGGCGGCCGGTTCGTCCAGCAGGATCAATGCGGGGTCGGCCATCATCACCCGCGCCAGTTCCAGAAGCTTGCGCTGACCGCCGGACAGGAAACGGGCCGGCTCGTCCGCCAGACGGGTCAGCAGCATCAGGCCCAGAATCTCGTGCGCCTTTTCGCGGGCGGCGCGTTCCTCGGCCGCGATGCGGCCGGGGGCGAGGAAGTTTGCGAACAGCCGTTCGCCCGTCTGGTTCTGGCGCGCGATCAGCAGGTTTTCGGTGCAGGTCAGGTCGGGGAAAGGGCGCGGGATCTGGAAGGTGCGCCCCAGTCCCTGCGCCAGCCGGTGATGCGCTGCTTCGCGTGTCACATCCCGGCCTTTCAGGCGGATCGTGCCTTCGGACGGGCGAACCGAGCCGGACAGAAGATCAAACATCGTGGTCTTGCCCGCGCCGTTCGGGCCGATCAGACCCAGGATTTCACCGGGGGCGATGGACAGTGACATGTCGCGCACCGCCGCGATGCCGCCGAACCTGCGGGTCAGGGACCGGGCTTCAAGAATGGGTGGGGTCACCTCTGCATCCATGATGTTTGATCTGTGATCACACTTGATCTGATCACAGTAGCGGCGTCTAATGGACCGGACAAGACGATTCGTTTTGGGTGCAGTCGTGGATACAGAGACATCGACCGTGGGCCTTGCGCCGGTGGGGCGCGAAACCGTTCAGGACCGGGTTTACGGCGAATTGCGGCGCGCCCTGATCGGCGGGCTGTTCGAACCCGGTCAGATGCTGACGATCCGCCAACTGGCCGATGCGCTGATGACCTCGACCATGCCGGTGCGCGAGGCGCTGGGGCGGTTGATCAGCGAACAGGCGCTGGAGGCGCTGCCCAACCGGCAGATCCGCGTGCCACCGATCACGCTGGACCGGCTGGCCGACCTTCTGCGCGCCCGCATCCTGATCGAGGGCGAGGCGATCGCGCTGGCCGCGCCGCGCATGACGCCCGAGGGGCTGGAGCGGGCGGCGAAGATCATGGCGGAGTGGGAGGCGCTGCGGCTGGGCGGCAATCCGCAGACGGTGGACCGCGAGGTTGCGCTGAACCAGGCCTTCCACTTCGAGATTTATCGCGCCTGCGGCTCCGAGGTTCTGATCCCGATGATCGAAAGCCTGTGGCTGCAATCCGGCCCCTGCACCCGCGCCGCGATCTTTGCCTTTTCCGACGCGGGCGAGACGGATGCCGCGCGGTATCACCACGCCATCCTGGAGGCGCTGCGCCGAGGGGATGCCGAGGCGGCGCGGCAGGCGCTGGTCGATGACATCAGCCGTCCCTTCGCCTTCCTGAAGGGCAAGCTTGAGGCAACCGGGGGGGAGGCGACGTGAGCCAGTTGATTTCCATTCGCGATGCGCGAAACGGGCTGGATGTGCGGGCCGCGCTTCTGGACGGCAAGGCCCCGGCCAATGCCGCCTTTCTGTGGGCCTGGGCGGAGCAGCCGCGTGTCGTGCCCTCGATCCATGCCATGTGGACGGGGCCCGAGATTTCCTGCCCGATCCCCTCGCCCCAGTTGGCGGAGCAGGATTGGGCCACGGCCCTGCCCCCGGAGAACGCCACGCTGCATCCGCAGCCGGGCGATGTGGTTCTGGCCTATGTTCCGGCGCGGATGTGGGGCGGCAATCCGGACCCGATCTTTGACGTGGGCCTGTTCTACGGGCCGGGCGCTCGGATGTTTTTCCCGATCGGTTGGCTGGCCGGTTCGGTTGTGGCGCAGGTCCTGCCCGAGGATCGCGCCGCGCTGGCCGAAGCCTGCGGGCGCATCCGACGGCAGGGCGCCACCGAGATCACCTTCGCGAGGGCGGAATGAGCGACGATTCCTTCGAGCTTTACGACCTGCGGGTCGAGATCGTCGCGCCGGAGGGGGCGAAGATCTATTGCGGGGCGCCGGGCGACTGGTTCGAGCTGCGGGGCGAGCAGCTGCACCTTCCGCCGGGGCAGAGTTTCTCGATCTATTCGCTGTCGGCGATCCTGCCGCTGTTGCCCGCCAAGCAGCGCCGGACCCATCCGCATGACTGGATGACTTCGGACGCCGAGATCGCCTGCCCCGACCCGAACTGCCCCTCGCGGCTGCGCATCACCCGGCTGGGCAAGCGCCGCTTCAGCCATGCCGAAACCACTGCCGTTCCCCTGCCGAAGGAGCCCACATGACCGCGCTGCCCCTGATCGAGCTGCGTCCGGGCTATTCCATTACCCGGGTGATCCGTGGCGGCTGGCAACTGGCGGGGGGCCATGGCCCGGTGGACCGCGCCGAGGCGGTGGCCGACATGATGGCCTTTGCCGAAGAGGGCATCCTGACCTTCGACTGTGCCGACATCTACACCGGGGTGGAAGAGCTGATCGGTGCGTTCCGCAGCGCCTATGCCGACAAGCACGGGCAGGCCGCACTGGCGGCGGTGCATGTGCATACCAAGCTGGTGCCCGACCTGACCATGCTGGCCACCTGCGACCGGGCCTATGTGGCCGGCATCGTGGAGACATCATTGAAGCGGCTGCGGCAGGAGCGGCTGGATCTGGTGCAGTTCCATTGGTGGGACTATGCCGTGCCGCGCTATCTGGACGTGCTGGGCTGGCTGAAGGAGCTGCAGGCCGAGGGCAAGATTGCGCAGATCGGCGCGACGAACTTCGATACGCAGCGGGTGGGCGAGATCTTCGACGCCGGCATCCCGCTGATGTCGATGCAGGTGCAGTATTCGCTCTTGGACCGCCGGCCCGAGCGCGCGCTGGTGCCGCTGGCGCTGGACCGGGGGCTGTGGCTGTTCTGCTATGGCACGGTGGCGGGCGGGTTCCTGGGCGACCGCTGGCTGGGCGCGGCCGAGCCGAAGGGGCCGCTCGAAAACCGGTCGCTGACGAAGTACAAGCTGATCATCGACGATTTCGGCGGGTGGGATCTGTTCCAGGCCCTGCTGCGCGTGCTGCGCGGCATTGCCGACCGGCATGGCGTGGACATCGCCACCGTCGCCTCGGCGGCGATGCTGGACCGGCCGGGCGTGGCCGCCGTCATCGTGGGCGCGCGCAACCGGGCGCATCTGGCGGGCAACGTGGCCGTGGCGCGGCTGCGGCTGACCGATGCCGACCGCGCAGAGATTGCCGCGATCCAGGCGCAGTCGCGCATTCCCGAAGGCGATGTCTATACGCTGGAGCGCGACCGCGACGGGCCGCATGGCCGGATCATGAAATACAATCTGAACGCGGCCAGCTGAGGCCGCCCACCGCCGGACCTGGCCCGGTCCGGCGCGAAAGACGGGAAAACCCAAGGGCGCAAAACAGATATCCACAGAGAGGATCCCATGAAGAAACTGCTTCTTGCCTCGGCCGCCGCGCTGGCCCTTGTGCCCGGCCTGGCCGCCGCCTGCGACATCACCGTCGGTGTCGTGCTGGAACTGACGGGACCTGCCGGCGAATATGGCCAGGCGGGCGCCAAGTCGATCGAGATGGCCTTCCGCGACCTGAACGATGCGGGCGGCGTGGCCGGCTGCACCATCAAGACCGACACCCGCGACAGCCAGACCCAGGCCAACATCGCCGTGGATGCGGCGACGCAGCTGGTGCAGGTGTCGAAGGTGCCGGCGATCATCGGCGGCATCATCAGCCCGATGTCGATCCCGATCCTGACCTCGGTCACGGCGCCGGCCAAGGTTCTGCAGGTTTCTCCCGCCTCGTCCTCGCCGACGCTGACCCAGCTGGGCCGCGACGGCAAGACAAACGGGGTGTTCTTCCGCACCATCACCTCGGACGCGCTGCAGGGCGTGGCTCTGGCGAAGTTCGCCGTCGACAACGGCATGAAGAAGATCGCCATCATCCACCAGAACAACGACTTCGGCGTCAACCTGGTGAAGGAGTTCTCCGATCCCTACGCGGCGCTGGGCGGCACGGTCGTTTCGGTCACGCCCTACAACGCCAAGCAGTCCTCTTACGCGGCCGAGGTCACGGCGGCGATGGCGGGCGAGCCGGACGCGCTGTTCCTGATCTCGGACCCGGTGGACGGCGCCACGATTGCGCGTACCTGGGTCAGCCAGGGCGGGGTGCAGAAGTTCCTGCTGAACGACGGGATGAACAGCGACGACTTCATCGCCGCGGTGGGCAAGGAATACCTGGCCAATGCCTTCGGCACCTCGTCGGGCACCGATCCGACCGCCTCGACCGAGTATTTCAACGCCAACTACAAGGCCTTTTCGGGCATCGACCCGGCGGCTCCGGCGGCGGATCGGTCCTATGACGCGGGGGCGCTGGTGGGTCTTGCCATCGCCATTGCCGGCGGCCCCGATGCGGCCAAGCTGCCCGACGCGCTGCGCAAGGCCGTCGATCCGGCGGGCGAGCCGATCTATGCCGGCAAGGACGAATTCGCCAAGGCGCTGAAGCTGATCTCGGAAGGCAAGCCGATCCGGTATGAAGGCGTCATCGGCCCGGTCAACTTTGACCAGTACGGCGACATCTCGGGCCCGTTCCGCCTGTGGCAGATCGTCGATGGCAAGGTGACGACGGTGGGCGAGATGACCACCGCCGATGTCGAAGCGATCAAGGCCAGCATGAAGTAGGCCGTTTGCGCCGGGGCAGGCGACTGCCCCGGTGCTCGTCAGGCCGCCGGGAACAGGTGAGCCTTGTCCGGGTCGAAGCTCAGGTTGACCGGCGTTCCAAGCGGGAAGATCGCGTCCTGCGACAGCGCCGCGATCAGCGGATTGCCGTCCTTCAGCGTCACTTCCACCACGGTTTCCGCGCCCAGTCGTTCTGTCAGGGCGACCGCGCCGTGCAGTCGCCCGGCGTCCTGCACCACGGAAAGATACTGCGGGCGCAGGCCCAGGATCGCACTGTCGCCCGGCTTGAACGGCCCGCGCTTGCCCGAAACCTCGACCGGGTCCAGCGCGGCGTTCGACACCAGAACCCGGTTGCCGTTCACGCCTTGCACCGTGACCTTGACGAAGTTCATCGAAGGGGCGCCCAGGAAACCCGCAACGAACAGGTTGGCCGGATCGTGATACAGGTCCATCGGCGCGCCGATCTGCATGACCTGGCCATCCTTCAGCACGACGATCTTGTCGGCCAGGGTCATTGCCTCGACCTGGTCATGGGTGACGTAGATCATCGTCGCGCCAAGCTGGTTGTGCAGCTTGCCGATCTCCATCCGCATGTCCATGCGCAGCGCGGCGTCCAGGTTCGAAAGCGGCTCGTCGAACAGGAAGACTTCCGGCTTGCGCACGATGGCGCGGCCGATGGCGACGCGCTGGCGCTGGCCGCCGGAAAGCTGGCTGGGCCGGCGGTCCAGCAGATGCTCCATCTGCAGGATGCGGGCGGCCTCGGCGACCTTGGCCTCTTTCTCCTCCTTGCTGGCCCCGGCGATTGTCAGGCCAAAGGCCACGTTTTCCCGCACGGTCATGTGCGGAAAGATGGCATAGGACTGGAACACCATCGCCACGCCGCGATCCTTGGGCGGAAGTTCGTTCACCACATTGGACCCGATGCGAAGTTCGCCCGAGGTGATGTCTTCCAGCCCGGCGATCATGCGCAGGAGGGTGGACTTGCCGCAGCCCGAGGGGCCGACGAAGACGCAGAATTCGCCGTCCTCGATCTCGATGTCGACGCCCTTGATGACATGGGCGTTGCCATAGCTCTTGCGGACGTTCTTGAGGGAAATGCCGGCCATCTGACTACTCCGCTGCAAGCGACATCGGGGTGACGGACAGAAGGCCGTCAGGTCCAACGGTCACGGGTTCGGGGTCCATGACATAGCCGCCGAACCGCGCCTTGCCGCCATCGGCAAAGCCCAGGATGAACAGGCCCTGCGGCGTTTCCACGATGCGCGCGGCATAGCGGCGGCAGGGTTCCGCGCCGTCCAGGAAGGGACCGGGCGCCACGCGCCAGGGGCCGCGCGGATGGTCGGCAATCAGGTAGTGCGTGCCGCTGACCGGGGCCTGGGGGTTGGTGGCGCGGTACTGGTTGGACCAGTGGATGCTGGCCGTGCAGAACAGGCAGTACCAATGGTCGCCCTGGGCGAACACCTGCGGCACCTCCAGCTGGCCGAAGCCGCCGGTGAAGACGGGGGGGCACAGCGTCCAGGTCATCAGGTCGGGCGAGGTGGCAAAGCCAACGGCCCCGCCGGCGTTCGGCTCGGGAATGCCGGGCGCGCGGGCGGTGAAGTACATCATCCAGCCGCCATCGGGGTTGCGCATCACCCAGGGGTCGCGCATGGCGCGGTCGTGCCAGTGGCCGACGATATGGTCGGTCTCGTAGCAGTCGGCATTCGGGCCGGTCAGGTCGAGGCAGAGCCCGTCGCCCACGCGGGTCCAGTTGTGCAGGTCGGTCGAGGTGGCATGGCCGATGCGCTGGTACATGCCGCGTTCGGCCTTTGTCGTACCGGTGTAGAACAGGTGCCACAGCCCGTCGTCGCCCTGCACCACCGAACCGGTCCAGGTGGTGTAGTCGTCCCAGGCCGGGCCGGCCGCGGGGGCGAAGGTGGTACCGTGATGCGTCCAGGTCTTCAGGTCGGTCGAGGTGGCGTGGCCTTGGCTCACGTTGAAGTGGCGCAGGTCGGGGTCGCCCAGGGCGCGGTCGGCCTGGAGGAAATAGCCGTGCCACTGCTTGCCGTCATGGGCGTACCAGCTGTCCCAGAGCCATTTTCCTTCGATTGCGATCGGCATAGGTCGGTTCCTTCGTTCAGGCAGTTGCGTCGCGGCCGGTGGCCGCATGTCGGTTGCACGCGGTGTCGCCGGGCGGTCAGCCCTTGACGCCGGTCGAGGCGATCGAGGCGATGAAGGCCTTTTGCAGATACAGGTAGAAGGCCAGCACCGGCACGGTGATCAGGCTGAGGTAGGCCATGATCTCGCCCCAGGCGCGGTTCAGCTGGAAGAAGTACTGCAGCCCCACCATGACCGGGCGATAGCCTTCTTCCTGCGTGACCATCAGCGGCCAGAGATACTGGTTGTACATGACCAGGAACTTCAGGATCGCGGCGGTGGCCAGCACCGGTCCGGACAGGGGCATGACGATGCGCCGGTAGATCTGGCCCCAGCTTGCGCCTTCGACCCGCGCCGCCTCGATCAGTTCCCCCGGCAGGTCCTTGAAGTACTGCACGAAGAGAAAGATCGTCAGGCCATCGGCGATGAAGGGCACGATCTGCACGCGGTAGCTGTTCAGCCAGCCCCAGGTCACGCCCTCGACCCCGATCCACGGCAGCTTGGACGCCACCAGCAGAAGCGGGATGGCGATGGTCTCGAAGGGCACGATCAGCGTCGCAAGGATCAGCGACAGCATCAGGTTGCGCCCCTTCCATTCGACAAAGACGAAGGCAAAGGCGGCGGCCGAACAGGCCAGCAGCGACAGGGCCACGGTGACGCCCGTCACGATGACCGAGTTCAGGATGAACAGGCCCACCGGCGCGCGATGGAAGGCGGCGAAGTAGTTGTCCAGCGACACGTCGCCCACCGGCAGGAAGGCGCGGAGCGATGCGGTGTCTTCCAGAAGCTGCTGGTCGGGCTTGAGGCTCGACATCAGCATGAAGACCAGCGGGAAGATGAAGATGACGGCGATCAGCCCCAGCACCAGATAGCGGGTGGCCAGGCGCAGGCCGCGGTTGTCGGCGGAAATCTGGGCCATCAGCTTTTCTCCCGCGTCAGCCAGCGTTGGATCAGGGAAATCGACAGCACGATCACGAACAGCACGACCGAGATGGTGGACCCGCCCGAGATGTCCTGCTTGCCGTAGCCGCGTTCGACCGCCTGGAAGACGATGGTCTGCGTGCTGTCCAGCGGGCCGCCCCCCGTCATCACGTCGATCTGGGCGAACAGCGCGAAGGCCTGCATGGTGATGACGATCAGCACCAGCACGGTGGTGTTCCGCAGGCCGGGCCAGGTGATGTAGCGGAAGGTCTGCCACTTCGACGCGCCCTCGATGGCGCCTGCCTCGTACAGCGTCGGCGAGATGGTCTGAAGGCCCGAAAGCCAGATCACCATGTAAAAGCCCACCGCCTGCCAGATCGACATGGCGATGATCGCGCCAAGCGCGGTCGAGGGGTTGCCCAGCCAGTCCACCTTGGGAATGGCGCCGAAGCTGAGCGCGCTGAGCAGGTTGTTCAGAAGCCCCGACTGCCCGTCGTAGATGAACCGCCACAACAGCGAGACCACGACGATCGAGACGACTACGGGCATGAAGTAGATGGTGCGGAAGACGTTGATCCCGCGCAGGCGCTGGTTGATGAGGAGCGCGAGGCCCAGGGCCAGGCCGCCCTGCACGGGGGCCACGACCAGCACGAAGATGAAGGTGTTGACCAGCGCTTTCATGAACACCACGTCGCGCGCCAGCACATAGGTCCGGCTGTCGCCATGGCCGAAGCTGAACCATTCGCGCATCCCGTTCAGGTCCGGCCGGTCGGGGTTGTTGCGCGTCAGGCTGCGGACCGAGGGGTACTTCGGTGCGCCGTCCTCCATCACCACGGCGCCGGCGGCGTCGCGTTCGGGTTCCACCGTCAGGGTCGTCACGTCCAGGAGCTGGCGATAGTTCGCGAAGCCCACGAACTCTGCCGCATTGGGCGAAACGAGCCGCTGGTTGGTGAAGCTGAACAGGATGGCGAACAGGAAGGGCAGGACGATGAAGCCGGCGATCAGCAGGATCGAGGGGCCTGCCATGAGCCAGCCCGTCCGGTTGGAGACGAGGAACTTCGATGCCATGTCGGCCTCAACGGATGCGGGGGAAAGGGGGGCCGGGGCGGGAGCGCGCCCCGGCCGTCGGCCCCCCGGGAGGAAGGGGGCCGGGCGGGGCGGCCTTAGTGGCCGTACCCGTTGTTCTTTTCGATGTCGGCGTTGATCTCGTCCGTCGCCGCATCCAGCGTGGCGGCCACGTCAGCACCGTTGGCAATGTCGGCGACGGCCTTTTCGAAGACCTTGGCCTGGACGACGTAGCCCGGGGTCACCGGACGGACGAGGCCCTGCTTGGCGGACAGGTCGAAGAACACCGCCAGCTTGCCGCCCGGCGCATAGTTCTCGGTCAGCGCGGCGGCCGAGGGGGTGGCCGGGATCAGGCCGATGCCGTTCGAGAAGGCGGCAAGGTACTTGTCCTGCAGCGCGAACTCGATGAAGGCGGCAGCGCCTTCGGGATGCTGCGACTTGGCCGAAACGCCGAACTGCCACGAGGCAGCGCCGATCTTCGGGCCGTTGCCGAGATCGGGTGCCGGCAGGAACAGCACGTCGTCAAAGGCGGCAAGCGAGCCAAGCGCCGCCCAGTTGCCGTTCCACGAGAAGCAGTACTTGCCGGAATTGAAGCCGCCGTCGCGGTCGGCCGGGTCCTGGGTCGCCTGGGCATAGCCGTCCTTGAACAGGCTCTGCCACCATTCGCCGAAGGCCATCGCGGCATCGCCGTTCAGCGCGCCTTCCGCGGTCTTGTAGGTGGAGCGGTCAACGATGTCGCCGCCGAAGCTTTGCAGGAAGGGCGAGAAGGCATAGGGGTACCATTCGCCAGTCCAGGCCATGCCGAGGTCGAGCGCGTATTCGCACTTGCCCGAGGCCTTGGCCTTGGCCAGCGCATCCATGAACTCGTCCTTGGTCCAGGGCTGGTCCAGCGTCGGGGTGCGCAGACCCAGGGCATCCAGCGTGGACTGGCGCGTCACCATGGCCACTGCTGCGTCCCACAGGCCGATGGAGTAGAGCTCACCGTTCCAGATGCCCTTGGTGCCGGGCAGGAATTCGGCGATCTTCGTCTCGTCGATCTTCAGGGGCTGCATGTAGCCGGCCCAGGCCCAGTTGGGCATGTTCGGGCCGTCCACGTCCAGAATGTCGGGCAGGTTGCCCGCCAGGGCGCCGGCCACGACGGAATCGTTGTAGGCGGCCTGCGGGAAGCTTTGCAGTTCGACCTTCCAGTCGGTCTGGCTGGCGTTGAAATCGGCGATCACTTCGCCGATGAGCTTCTGCTCCACGTCATTGCCGGCGCCATGATACCACATGGTCAGCGTCTGCTGGGCAAGCGCGGTGCCGCCCCAGGTGGTGGCCGCCAGAAGCGCGGCCGCAAGCTTCAGTTTCGTCATTTCCGTTTCTCCTCCCCAAGGGCAGTCAGTTTCACGACTTTCGGCTGGCGCAGTTCTGTCACCGAGCTGCGCCAGTGCACGGGCCCCGACACCAGGACGGGGTTCGTCTCGTCAGTGCCGGTCCCTCCGATAAGGGCCAGCAGCCTTTGCGCGGCGCGCGCGCCCATGGCCGTGTAGGCCAGTTCCACCGTTGTCAGCGGCGGATAGAGCGTTTCGGCGATCACGCGGTAATTGTCGAAACCGGCAACCGAGATGTTCTCGGGCACCTTGCGGCCCATCGACCGCAAGATGCCGTAGACCATCAGCGCCATCTGGTCGTTGCCGCAGCACAGCACGGTCGGCGGGTCGGGCAGGAGCAGCATCCGGTCGATGGCATCCCACAGAAGCTGCGGCCCGGCCTCGGGCACGTCGAAATCCACATGCGCCAGAAGCGCCGGGTCGAAGTCGATGCCGGCCTCGGCCAGCGCGTCGCGATAGCCCAGGGGGCGCAGTTGCCCGGCCACCATGGAGTCGCGCAGCGACAGGAAGCCGATGCGCCGGTGCCCGGCGGCGACAAGGCGGACCACGAGGTCATGCTGCAGGCGCCGGTCGTCGGGCAGGATGGACGGCGTGTCATGCGCGTCGAAGCAGTTGGCCAGGACAAGCGGTGTGTCCTCGGGCAGCTTCGGCAGGTTCACTTCCTGGTGGTATTCGGCGACATAGATCAGCCCTTCCACGCGGTGCGACAGGAAAGTGTCGATCAGATGCGGCACGCGGTCCTTGCGGCCCAGGGTATCGGCGATCATCACGGTCAGGCCCGATGATTCCAGCGCGCGCTGGATGCCCTGCACGATCAGAAGGTCGGGCAGGCCCTGCTGGGTGGGTGTCTGCTTGCTGGTCGAGATGGCGCCGGTGATCAGGCCGATGATCCCGGACTTCTGCGCCCGCATCATCCGGGCGGCGTTCGACCGCACATAGCCCAGTTCGCGCATCGCCGCTTCGACCGCCTGGCGGGTGCGTTCGCCCACCGGGCCGTCGGCGTTCAGCACCCGGCTGACCGTCTTTGGCGAAACGCCTGCCAGGCGCGCAACGTCGTAGATCGTCGACATCGAACCCTCCCCGCTCGACTCGATGACATTGATGTCATGACACCGATGTCATAACCGGGTGGCCCTTGTCAACAAGGTTGCGCACGGGGTCGTTTCAGCCGGGTTGCGGGGGGCAAGGATCTTCCCCGCGGGGAAGGTTCGTGGCCTTGGCCCGATGTCCCGGAAAGCGGAAACGCCGCGCGGGGGCGCGGCGTTCCAGGGTTCGCGATGGACTGCGCTACATGCCCAGCAGAGCGGGCAGGGCCAGCGAGATGGCCGGGACGTAGGTCACCAGCGCCAGGAAGGCCAGCATGGTCAGCAGCCAGGGCCAGACCGCGACGGTCAATTCCGTGATGCCCATGCGAGTGATGCCGCTGGCGACATAGAGGTTCAGGCCCACGGGCGGGTGGCACATACCGACCTCCATGTTGACCACGATCATGATGCCGAAGTGCACCGGGTCGATCCCAAGCCGCACGGCAACCGGGAACAGGATCGGCGCCATGATCAAGACGATGGACGACGGCTCCATGAAGTTGCCGGCGGCCAGCAGCAGGAGGTTCACGATGATGAGGAACATCCACCAGCTGAGCCCCGCATCCACCATCCAGTTGCCCAGGGTCTGGGGGATGTTCTCGGAGGTCATGAGGAAGCTGAACAGCACCGCGTTGGTGATGATGTACAGCAGCATCGCCGACATGTTGGCCGAGGACAGCAGCACGCGCGGCACATCGGCCAGCTTCATGTCCTTGTAGACGAAGACCGCCACCACGAAGGCATAAACGGCAGACATCGCGGCGGCTTCGGTGGGCGTGAAGATGCCGGTGTAGATGCCCCCGATCACCACGACGATCAGCAAAAGGCCCCAGATCGCCTCGCGGAAGGCTGTCCAGCGCTGCGCGAGGTTGGCCTTTGCCAGCCGCGGATAGCCGTACTTGCGGGCCCGGTACCAGGTGGTGAAGCCCAGGAAGCCGGCCAGCATCAGGCCCGGCACGACGCCGGCCATGAACAGCTCGCCCACGGAAGCGGCATCGACAATCTCGCCATCGGGGCCCTTCACCTGCATCCCGCTGGTGGCGACGGCATACATCACCATCACGATCGAGGGCGGGATGAGGATGCCAAGCGCGCCGCTGGTGGTGATGACCCCGGCGCCGAACTGGCGCGGGAAGCCCTGCGCCACCATGGCGGGCAGGATGACCGAGCCGATGGCGACCACCGTGGCCGGCGACGAGCCCGAGACGGCGGCGAACAGCGCGCAGGCGATGACGCCCGCCAGGCCAAGCCCGCCGTGCCAGTGCCCGACCATCGAGGTGGCGAAGTTGATCATCCGCTTGGCGACCCCGCCATGCGTCAGGAAGTTGCCGGCCAGGATGAAGAACGGGATCGCCATGATCTCGAACTTTTCGATGCCGGTGAACAACTTCAGCGCCACCGTGTCGATCGGCACGTCGGTCATGGTGAACAGGAAGCTCAGAACGGTCAGGCCAAGCGCGATGGATATCGGCATCCCGGTCAGCATGAGGGCCACGAGCAGCCCGAAGATGATGAGCGCGCTCATGTCACTTGTCCTTCTCGGTCAGGTCGCGGGGGGTCAGCGGCGAATGAAGGATGGCCTCGCCCACCTCTTCGACCCCGTCCTCCAGCCCATCGACATGGCCGTGGTCGTGGTGCGGCAGCTCGCCGGTGCGCAGGAAGCCAAGCGCCACCTGCAGGAAGCGGAAGCACATCAGGGCCGAGCCCAGGGGGATGGCAAGGTAGACGATCCACATCGGCAGCTCGAGGTCGGGCGAGGTGGCAGAGGCATGGGCCATGTGCCAGACGAAATTGGCCCCCAGTGCCGCGATGGTGCCGGTGAACAGCGCCCCGGCCAGAAGGCCGAACAGCACAAAGCCCTTGCGCTTCGCCGGCTCAAGCCGGTTGATGACCACGTCGATGCCGACATGGATGCCGGTCCGCACGCCATAGGCGGCGCCGAACTTGGCCATCCAGACGAACATGATGATCGTCAGTTCCTGCGCCCAGACGAGGTTGATCGAGCGCAATCCGAAATAGCCGGTCTTGGCGAGGGCCGAGAGCCCGTCGAACCCGTGCGACCGAAAGAAGGCCACGCCGTCGGCGACAAGGCCAAGCGCATAGCGGTGGGTGACGGACAGGAAGATGAGCAGGGTCGCCGCCGCGATCAGCGAGGCGATCAGCACTTCTTCCAGCCGGTCGAGCAGGCGCAACATGGCGCACCTCCTGGGCTGGGAATGTGGGGAAAGGGGGGTGGGCGCGGCGGTCAGGGCCGCGCCCGTGCCGGGTTTACGACCCGGAGGCGGACTTCACGGCTTCGATCACATCGGCGCCGATGCGGTCGGTCATCTCTTCGGTGACCGGCGCCAGCGCATCCTTCCAGGCCTGCAGCTCTTCGGGCGTCAGCTCGTAGAACTCGGTGGTGCCGGCGGCCTTCATCGCCGCCAGCGCCTTTTCGTTCTCTTCACGGGCGATCGAATTGGCGTAGTCGGTCGATTCCGCCATCGCCTGTTCCAGCCCGGCGCGCACCTCGGCGGGCAGGCCGTCCCAGAACTGCTTGTTCACGATGACAGCATAGCCCAGGTAGCCGTGGTTCGACACCGTGGCATGGGTCTGAACCTCGTTCATCTTCTGGGTGTACATGTTCGACGGCGGGTTTTCCGTGCCATCCACCACGCCGGTCTGAAGCGCCTGATAGACCTCCGAGAAGGCCATCACCTGCGGCACGGCGCCAAGGGCGTTCATCTCGGCCTCCAGCACCTTCGACGACTGGATGCGCATCTTCAGGCCCAGGAAGTCGTCTGTCGCGTGCAGGGGCGAATTGGCCGACATGATCTTGAAGCCGTTGTCCCAATAGGCCAGCCCCTTAATGCCCTTGTCTTCCAGCTTGGAGAACAGCATCTGCCCGACCTCGCCCTTGGTCACGCGATGCAGGGCGTCATAGTCCGAAAAGATGTAGGGCAGGTCGAAGACCTCGAAGGCCTGCACGCCCAGGGGGCCGAACTTGGCCAGCGAGGGGGCGAGCATCTGGACGGCGCCCAGTTGCAGCGCCTCCATCTCTTCCTTGTCCTTGTAGAGCTGGCTGTTGGGATAGACTTCCACGTCCACCGCGCCGTTGGTGTACTTCTCGGCCAGCTCCTCGAACTTGGCCGCGCCCTTGCCCTTGGGCGTGTCGGGCGCCACGACATGGCTGAACTTGATGACGATTTTGTCCTGCGCGGCGGCAGGGGCGGCGGCCGACAGGGCCAGCGCGGTGGCACCCAGAAGGGCGCAAAGGCTGCGACGGTTCAGCATGGTGATCTCCTCCGATTGACCGCTCCTCCGGGCGGAATGGACAGGGGATGCCGGAAAAGTGAAGCTGGCGCTATTGTGGCTTACCACAATGGACAGGACGCGCCCACCGGTGGCAAATGGGGCGTGTCCGTTGGGGAGGATAGGGCACGGCCGACGCGACATCACCATCCCCCGCCGCAGCGGGGCAGCCGGATTTCCGGGTCACCGAGAGCCTGATCCGCTCGCGGCGATGGGACGTGTTGTCGATCGTTCCGCTCGCAGCCATCGTGGCGCTTGTCGCCCTGGTGGGTGCCTTCGTCTGGGTGCTGGCCCGCGCCGATGCCGAGCGCGCACAGACCACGCTGGCCACCGATGCGCTGTGGGTCGAACAGAGCCTGCGCTTCCAGATGGCGGTGGACGAGGACATGCTGGTCCGTCTTGCGCTGGATGGCGCCAGCGGCACCGATGCCGAGACCCTGCGCAGCCGCGCCCGCGTCCATATCGCGGCCAACCCCGACATGCTGTCCGTCCAGTGGTTCGACCGCAGTGGCCGTCTGGTGGATTCGGTGCCGCAGGGGGTCGCGCCGTTGGGGCAGGCGCTGGTCGATACGCTGGTTGATGCCCCTGCCGGTCCCGCGCGGCCGGTCTATGGCCCCGCGCAAGATGGCATCGTGCCCATGGCGCTGCGCCAGTCCGATGCCGACGGCGGCGTTCTGGTCGCGGCCATCTCTCTGCCGCTTCTTCTTGAACGCCATATCCCCTGGTGGATCGCGGAACGCTATGCCGTGCGGATTTCGGACTCCACCGCCACGCTGGCCGACCGCAGCCGCCGCCCGCTGGCCGAAGGCGCGCCCTCGCACGGGATCAGCTTCGATCCGCCTCTTTCGGGCACGGTGCTGACGATCACCGCCTATGACCGCCCCCCCGCCTTTGGCAACACCGCGCTTCTGGCGGCGATCGTCGGGCTTGCGACCTTTTCGATCCTGTCTCTCCTCGTCCTGCAACGCAATGCCGCGCAGCGACGCCGGGCCGAGGCGCGGCTGAGCGCCGAGATGGCCTTTCGCAGCGCGATGGAGGAAAGCCTGACCGTGGGCCTGCGCGCCAAGGACCACGCGGGACGCATCCTTTACGTCAACTCGGCCTTCGCGAAGATGGTGGGGATGCCCGCCGAAACCCTGATGGGCCATGCCCCACCCATGCCCTATTGGGCGCCCGACAGGCTCGAGGAAACCATGGCGCGCCAGCGGGCGCTGGCCGGTGGCGCCGTTGCCCCGCAAAGTTTCGAGACCCGGTTCCGCCGCGCTGACGGGACCGAGATCGACGTGCAGGTCTATGAGGCGCCGCTGATCGACGCCGCGGGTCGCCACCAGGGCTGGATGGGGTCGATCATCGACATCACCGAAGCCAAGGCCGCGCTGAGGCTGGCTCGGGCGCAGGACGAAAGCCTTGCCCGGACCGGGCGGCTTGTCACCCTGGGCGAGATGGCCTCGACCCTTGCCCATGAACTGAACCAGCCGCTTGGCGCCATCGCCTCTTATGCCGCGGGAGGGCTGAACCTGATTGAGGCGGGGCAGGCGGATTCGCCCCAGGTGCGGACGGCCTTCGAAAAGCTCGCGGCGCAGGCGCGTCGGGCGGGGCTGATCATCCGCCGCATCCAGGATTTCGTGAAGAAGCGCGAGCCGCAGATGGTGGCCCTGGACCTGACCGAGGTTGCCGCGGATGCCATCGGCCTGATGACGGGCGAGGCGCGGGAACGGCAGATCCAGATCGGTCTTGATGCGCCCGATCCGCTGCCGCCCGTGCTGGCCGACCGCATCTTGGTGGAACAGGTCATGGTCAACCTGATCCGCAATGCGCTGGAAGCCATGGCCGAAGGCCCCCGCTCTGGCGACCGCCTGACCCTGCGCCTGCAAGCCGAGGGCGGCATGGCGCGGCTGGATGTGGTGGACCAGGGCCCCGGCATTCCCGAGGACGTGGCCACCCAGCTGTTCGACCCCTTCACCAGCACCAAGAGTCAGGGCATGGGCATGGGCCTGAACATCTGCCGCTCCATCGTCGAGCTTCTGCACGGCAGCCTTTCGCACGCGCCCAACCCCGGCGGCGGCACGGTGTTCACCGTCACCTTGCCCTTCGCGCCTTCCAGCTCCGCCCAAGGATCCGCCTCATGACCGCAGCTGCCGCGCTGGCCGTCCACATCGTCGATGACGAGGAACCGCTGCGCGACAGCCTCGGTTTCCTCTTTGCCTCGCGCGGCATCGCCACGCGGCTCTGGCCCTCGGGCGAGGCCTTCCTTGACGCCTGGCCGCAGCCCGACTGCGGCTGCATCATCCTGGATGTGCGCATGGGCGGCCTGTCCGGCCCGCAGGTCGCCGATGCGCTGCAACGGGCCGAGGGCGGCAGTGCCGCCCTGCCGCCGGTAATCTTCCTGACCGGCCATGCCGATGTGCCGCTGGCGGTGCAAAGCCTGAAGTCCGGCGCCTTCGACTTCTTGGAAAAGCCCTTCAACGACAATCAGATCGTCGATCTCGCCTTGCAGGCCATGGCGCTGCACCAAAGCCGGGCGGCCGAACACAGCAGCCGGGCCGAACTGGCCCAACGCTTTGCCACGCTTTCGGAACGTGAGGCCGACGTGATGCGGCTGATCCTGGAGGGCCAGCTGAACAAGCAGATCGCCGACAACCTTGGCATATCCATCCGCACGGTCGAGGTGCACCGCGCCCGCGTGCTGCAAAAGACCGGCGCGCGCAACTCGGTGGACCTGGCGCGGATGCGGGCGCTGATCGACTGAGGGAAGGCCGCTAGGCCCGCACCGGGAAGGCCGCGTCACGGTCCAGCGGCCAGACCGGGCGGCGCACGCGGACATAGGGGCGCAGATGGGCCTGCGGTGTGGCCAGCGCGCCGGTATCGCAGACAATGACCTTGCCCGCCACCGGCTCGAAGGCGGCGCGGAAATGCTGCATCGACTTGACCACCAGGAACCGCTGTTCTTCCGGTTCGATCCCGAAGGCGCGGACCTGCTGCAAATCCAGCATCTGCCCAGGCAGCGAAACGACGAGGATGTCGATGCCCTGCACCCGCAGCACCGCGGTCGGGCCGAAGCTGTGAGTGATGCCGCCCAGGATCGGGCCGTCGCCGGTGTAGGTGCCGTCCGACAGATGCCGGACCTCGCCGGTCAGCCGCAGCGGACCGCCGCCGAAGGTGGGGTCGCACTTGCCGCCAAGGTCCAGCGTGACCGTGTCGCCGACCGCATGGCGATGCAGGATCGCGGCCGCTTGCGCGTCGATCATCGGGGCAAAGGCGCCGGGTGCGGCTCCGGCCTCCATCAACGCGGACAGAAGCGCCGTTGCGTCGCCATAGGCGCCTGCGCCGGGGTTGTCGGCATAGTCGGCAATCACCAGCGGCCCCTTCGCCGGATTGAAGTCGCGCGCTTCGGCTGAGGCCTGTGCGGGGGTCAGGAAGGTGTTCGACACCTTGCCGCGCCCCTGCCAGATGCTGTCGGCCAGCCCCTCGGCGATGGCCTTTGCCCGCGCCTCGCGCCCCGCGTCGAAGGTCACCAGAACCGTCGGCCCCATCTCGGTGATGTCGGCCTCCGAAAAGCCCGCGTTGACAGAGACGGCCAGGATGCCCGGCTCGGCCTCGTGCGCCGCCGCGCGGGTGTAAAGCGCCGCCGTTTCCGGCACATCGGTGCGCCCTGCATTGGCCTCGTCCAGCATCGGCAGGTGGACGCGCAGGGTGCGGGGCCGGCTCTCGCCCTGCATCGCCGCGTCCAGCAACTGGCCGGCGTGGCGCCCGGTCTGGCGCATGTCGATATGCGGGTAGGTCTTGTAGCTGACGAAGATCTGCGCCCGTTCCACCATCGCCGGCGTCACCATCGCGTGCAGGTCCAGCGTCACGGCAATGGGCATGTCTGGTCCGACGATGGCGCGCAGGCGGCGCAGCAATTCGCCCTCGCCGTCCTCGCAGAACACCGGCACCATGGATCCGTGCAGGGCCAGCAGGATGCCGTCCAGCGTGTCGCGATTGGCCCGTGCCGCATCGCAGATGATCCCGGCGATGTGGTCGAACGCCTCTTGCGAGACGCAGGCGCCCGGCGTGGCATGGGCGCTGACGGTATGGGTTATGCGCCAGCCGGCGGTCCGGCCGGCATCCAGGAACCCCGCAAGCTCGTCGTTCACGTCGCCGAAGCGGTCGATGGCGGCCTGGCCGAGGTCCAGCACATCCTCGCGGAAGTCCTGCAGCGTGGTCTCGCCCTTCTTGAACGTGTTGCTTTCATGGACGAAGGCGCCGGTCAGAACGTGGAAGGGCATGGGGAAGGCCTTTCAAAGCGGATGGAAACAGGCAACGGGATGCGCCGGGTCGCCCGAAAGCGCCGGCACCTCGGCGCGGCAGCGGTCGGAAGCGCGCGGGCAGCGCCCGGCAAAGGCGCAGCCGGGCGGCAGCGCGAAGGGGCTGGGGATTTCGCCCGACAGGGGCTCGATCCGGCGGCGGTGAACCGGATCGGGCGCAAAGCCCGACTGCATCAGCGCGGCGGTATAGGGGTGGCGGGGCGCGGCCTGCGCCTGGGGCAGAATCTCGACCACCGCGCCCAGGTACATCACCACGATCCGGTCGCAGAAGTAGCGCACCAGCCCCAGGTCATGGCTGATGAACAGGTAGGTCAGCCCCAGCCTTTCGCGCAGGTCAGACAGCAGCGCGATGATCTGCGCCTGGATCGACACGTCCAGCGAGGCGGTGGGTTCGTCCAGCACCACGAAATCGGGGTGCAGCGCCAGGGCGCGGGCAATGCCGACCCGTTGGCGCTGGCCGCCGGACAACTGGTGCGGATGGCTGGTGGCCATCGCGGCGGGCAGGCCCACGGCTTCCAGCAGCTCCGCCACCTTCCCCGCGGGGAAGGTCTGGCCCTGCACCCGGAAGGGTTCGGCCAGAACGCTGGCCAGGGTGTAGCGCGGGTCCAGGCTGGAATAGGGGTCCTGGAACACCATCGCCATGCGCCGCCGCATCCGCCGCATGCCCCCGGCCGAAAGCGTGGTCAGGTCGGTGCCGTCAAACACCACGCGGCCCCCGGTCGGCTCGATCAGACGCAGCACCAGCCGCGCCAGGGTGGACTTGCCGCAGCCGCTTTCGCCCACCACGCCAAGGGCCTCGCCCCGGCCTACGGTCAGCGACACGTCGCGCACCGCCAGCATGGCGCGCGGCGCCGAGAACAGGCCGCCGCCCGACTGGAAGCGGCGGGACAGGTTCTCGATGCGGATCAAGGGATCGCTCATGCCGCGCCCCCCGCGTGATGGCAGGCGACCCGGCCCGCGCCGCGCGCCGCCAGCACGGGCACGGTGCTGGAGCACTCTGCCGTGGCACGCGGGCAGCGCGGATGGAACCGGCAGCCCGGCGGAAAGGCAGCCGCGGACGGCACCGCACCGGCAATCCCGCGCAGCGTGCCCTTCGCCATGCCCTCCTGCGGGATGCAGCCGATCAGCGCCGCGGTATAGGGATGCGCGGGCGCGGCAAAGATCGGCCCGACCGGCCCTTCTTCTGCCATCCGCCCCGCATAAAGCACCGCCACCCGGTCACAGACCTGCGCCACGACGCCCATGTCATGCGTGATCAGCAACAGCGCCAGCCCGCGGTCGCGCACCAGGCTGCCGAGGATCTGGATGATCTGCGCCTGCACCGTCACGTCCAGCGCCGTGGTCGGCTCGTCGGCGATGATCAGGTCAGGCTCGCCCGCCAGCGCCATGGCGATGACGATGCGCTGCTTCATGCCGCCCGAAAGCTGGTGCGGCCAGGCTTCCGCCACCGCCGCCGCCTCGGGGATGCGCAACTGCGTCAGCAGGTCCAGCGTGCGGGCGCGCGCCGCCGCCCTGGACAGGCCCAGATGCAGGCGGCTGACGATATCCACCTGCGCGCCGATGCGCTGCACTGGGTCCAGTGCCGTCATCGGGTTCTGCGTGACAAAGCCGATGCGCCCGCCGCGCAGGCCCCGGCGCTGCGAGTCCGTCATCGCCGCCATGTCCTGACCGTCAAACCGGACCGCCCCGCCGGTGACACGCCCGCCGATCAGCGGCAGCAGCCCCATCGCCGCCATGGCCGTCAGCGACTTGCCCGACCCGCTTTCGCCCACCAGCCCCAGGATCTGCCCACGCTCCACCGTCAGGCTGATCCGGTCCAGAAGGGCCGCGGTGCCGATGGCCACGCTCACCTCATCCATCTGCAACAGCGCGCTCATACGGCCCTCCGCAGCTTGGACCGGATGTCCAGTTCCGCGATCAGCGCATCGCCGTACAGGTTGATCGCCACCACGGTGATCGCC
>Ga0209368_1000583_pt1 | contig 27761 bp, 22 predicted proteins | sample EBPBio242008_DNA_FD_185862 | JGI IMG/M metagenome (GOLD analysis project Ga0209368, IMG submission 185862) | Wastewater treatment Type I Accumulibacter community from EBPR Bioreactor in Madison, WI, USA - Reactor 1_4/24/2008_ DNA (SPAdes)... | ecosystem: Engineered > Bioreactor > EBPR >...
GAGGGGCATGACCACGATCATGCCGAAGCGGCAGCCGGCGAGGAGGAGCACCATCACGACGGTACCGATCCCCATGCCTGGCTGGACCCGCAGAACGCCATCGTCTGGCTGGACCTGATTGCCGACGAGCTGTCGCGCCTCGACCCGGCCAATGCCGAGACCTATGCCGCCAATGCCGCGGCGGCCGAGGCAGAGATCGGGGCGCTGGATGTCCAGCTGACCACCCAGCTTGGCGCCGTTGCCGACCGGCCGTTCATCGCCTTCCACGATGCCTATGGTTACTACGTTGCCCATTACGGCCTGACGCTCGAGGGGACCGTGGCGCTTGGCGATGCCTCGGCGCCCGGTGCGGCGCGGCTGGCCGAGATCCGCGACCTGGCCGAGCATGGCGCCGTCTGCATCTTTCCCGAGGTGCAGCATGACCCGAAGATGGTGGAAACCATCGCGGCCGATACCGGCGTGAAGCAGGGCGGCGCCCTGGACCCCACGGGCTCGTCCATGGATCCGGGGCCGGACCTGTATCCGGCTGTGCTGTCCACCATGGCCGATACGCTGGTGGCCTGCCTGAAGCCCTGAGCCCCGGCTTGACCTTGCCGCCTGGGCCAGCCACCAAGGGCCGGATCAGGAGGTGACGCATGGGCATTGAGGTTTTCGGCACGACCGACAGCGGGATCGAAGTGCAGGCCGTCACGCTTTCGGCGGGCGACCTGACGGTGCGGGTGCTGACCCTGGGGGCGATCCTGCAATCGGTGCGGCTGGCCGGCGTGGCGCATGATCTGACGCTTGGGTCCGACAGGCTGGCCGATTACATCGGCCCGATGCGCAGCCATGGCTCGCTGATCGGGCCGGTTGTGAACCGCTTCACCAATGCGCAGGCGCCCATCGGCGGCAAGATGCACCGGTTCGAGGCCAATCTTCTGGGCAAGCACACCCAGCATTCCGGCGCCTGCTGCACGCGGGCAAAACATTGGACCATCGTTTCGGCGGACGAAAGCCACGTCACCCTGGCGGTGGATCTTCCCCGCGGGGAAGGTGGCTTTCCCGGCAACCGTCATGTGACCTGCCGTTTTTCGGTGGAGGCGCCCGCCCGCCTGCGGATGGAAGTGACGACCACCACCGACGAACTGACGCTGGTGAACTTTGCCAACCATTCCTACTGGAACCTGGACGGCGCCCCCAACTGGGCCGGCCACTCGCTGCGGGTCGCGGCCGACCGGCGCCTGCCGACCACCGATTTCTTCGCGCCCACCGGCGAGATCGCCGATGTGGCGGGCACCCCCTGGGACCTGCGCGAGGCTCGCGTCATTGCCCCCGGCGAGCCGCCGTTCGACACGAACTTCTGCCTGTCCGAGACCCGCACCGCGCTGCGCGATGTGCTGTGGCTGACCGGGCGCGACGGGGTCGCCATGACGGTGGCCACCACCGAGCCCGGCATCCAGGTCTATGACGCCCGCAGCGCCGCGCGCCCTGGCGGGCCATTCTACGAGGGCATCGCCATCGAAGCGCAGAACTGGCCGGACGCACCGAACCATGCGGGCTTTCCGTCCATCGAAGTCGGACCCGAGGCGCCCTGCATCCAGGTTACCGAATGGCGGTTTGCTAACGCTTGATTAACCTTCGACGCCGCCGACGCCCGCAGCACGGAACCATTTCACGATCTGGGCGCGTTCCTCGGGTTCGATGTAGCTGACATTGGCGGGCGGCATGGCGTGGGTGATGCCCGCCTGAAGGTAGATGCGCCGCGCCTCGGTAGCGATTTCTTCGGGCGTTTCCAGCCGCACGTCCTTGGGTGGCCAGTACATGCCTTCCCAGCCCGGCTCGGCGGCATGGCACATGGAACAGCGGCCCTGCACGATGCCCACCACGTCATCGAAGCCGGGTGCGGCGGCATAGACCAGCGCCTCGGGCGACAACTGCGCCTTGGCTTCCACATCGGGCTCGGCCCGCATCGGCGCGGTGGAAAGCCAGGCGCAGACCAGGAACAGGAGCACGGTGACGGCCCAGGTCCAGTGCGGGTTGCCCTTGCGCGCATGTTTGGTGTTGAACCAGTGCCGGATCGTCACGCCCATCAGGAAGACGAGGCTGGCGATGATCCAGTTGTACTCGGTCGCGAAGACCAGCGGATAGTGGTTCGACAGCATCAGGAACAGCACGGGCAGCGTGAGGTAGTTGTTGTGGGTGCTGCGCTGCTTGGCGATCTTGCCGTATTTCGGGTCGGGCTTTCGTCCGGCCTTCAGATCCTCGACCACGATCTTCTGGTTGGGAATGATGATCATGAAGACGTTGGCCGACATGATCGTGGCGGTGAAGGCCCCCAGGTGCAGCATCGCCGCGCGGCCGCTGAACACCTGCGTATAGCCCCAGGCCATGGCCACCAGCACGACAAACAGCGCCACCATCACGACGGTCTGGTTGGCGTTCACGAAGGTCTTGCAGATCTGGTTGTAGGCCAGCCAGCCGAAGGCGAGCGAGGCCACCGATATGGCAATCGCCTGCCATATCTTCAGGTCGGCGACGCCTGGATCGATCAGGTAAAGATCCGCACCCAGGTAATAGACCAGAACGAGCATGGTGAAGCCGGACAGCCAGGTGGCATAGCTTTCCCATTTGAACCAGGTCAGGTGGTCGGGCATCGAGGCCGGGGCGACAAGGTATTTCTGGATATGGTAGAACCCGCCGCCGTGGACCTGCCACTCCTCGCCATCGGCGCCGCTGGCCAGATTTCGGTCGCGGTACAGGCCAAGATCCAGCGCGATGAAGTAGAAGGACGATCCGATCCAGGCGATGGCGGTGATCACATGCGTCCAGCGCGCGGCGATTTCCACCCATTCCCAAAGCACGGCCCAGTCGTACATCGCGGCTCTCCTTCTTGCCGGCCAAGGCTATACCGGGGGTGATTGATCTGTTAATCCGGCAAATGCCGGATCACTTTCAAACAGCCCCGGAAGATCGCAGCGCGCGCCCATGTCTTACGTGAACAACATCAAGATGTTCGTGCGTGTCTATGAATTGGGCAGCATGAGTGCGGCGGCGCGCGACCAGCGCACCTCGCCCGCCGTGGCATCGGCCCGGATCTCGGAACTGGAAAAGCACCTGGGCGTGCGGCTGTTCAACCGCACCACCCGCACACTGCAGCCCACCGAGAACGGGCGGCTGTTCTATGACGGCGCGCGCCGCATCCTGGAATCCATCGACGAGGCCGAGGCCGCGGTGATGGATGTGACGCAGAACCCGCGCGGCACGGTCTTCGTGGCGGCGCCGCTTGGCATTGGCCGGCGGCTGATTGCCCCGGCGGTGCCGGCCTTCAAGGATGAATGGCCACAGATCGACCTGCGGCTGCGCCTGTCCGACCGCATCATCGACCTGGCGGCCGAGGGTCTGGACATGGCCTTCCACCTGGGGCTTCTGGAGGATTCGGCGCTGAAGGTGCGCCATGTGGCCGATTGCGCCCGGGTGCTGTGCGCCGCGCCGGCCTACATCGCGCAGCGCGGGATGCCCGAGGATGGGGCCGCGCTGGTGAACGGGCGGCACGATTGCCTGAACCTGCGCTTTCCCGGCGCGCGCGAATTCCAGTGGACTTTGGCCACCCCGGACGGGCCCCGCCGGTTCGACATCACCGGCCCCTTCGAATCGGATGACGGCGATGTGCTGACCGGATGGGCGCTGGACGGGCGCGGCATCGTGATGAAGCCGCTGTTCGAGGTGGCCGAGCATCTGGCGACTGGCGCGCTGGTGCCGGTGGCCACCGCCACGCCGCCCTTGCCCACGCAGCTTTCGGTGCTGACCCCGCACCGGCGGCTGAAGGATCCCAAGGTGCGGCTCTTCACCGATTTCGTCATCCCCCGCATCCGCGCAGAGATGGCCGCCCGTCTGGCCATTCTGCCCGCCTGATGGCCGCGACGTTGCGCGACCGGCTGGAGGTGCAGGCACGGGCCGAGGGCTTTGTGGCCATGGGCATCTGCGCCCCCGATGCCATTCCGCGGGCACCCGAGCGGCTGGCGCGCTGGCTGGAGGCCGGGCGGCATGGCCAGATGGCCTGGATGGCCGACCGCGCCCACTGGCGGGCCGACCCTGCCGCGCTGTGGCCGGAAGCGCGAAGCGTCATCATGCTGGCCGAAAGCTATGCGCCCGAAACCGACCCGCTGGCGGTGCTGGACCGGCCGGACCGGGCGGCGGTGTCGGTCTATGCGAGAGGAAAGGATTACCACGATCTGGTGAAGCGGCGGCTGAAGCGCCTGGGCCGCTGGCTGATCGACGAGGCCCGGCGAGAGGGCGAGGCGGCCGGGATCAAGGTCTTTGTCGATACCGCCCCGGTGATGGAGAAGCCGCTGGCCCAGGCGGCGGGGCTGGGTTGGCAGGGCAAGCACACCAACCTGTTGTCGCGGCAGTTCGGCAACTGGGTGTTCCTGGGCGCGATCTTCACCACGCTGGATCTGCCGAAGGATGCGCCCGAGGCTCAGCATTGCGGCAGCTGCACCGCCTGCCTGGACATCTGCCCCACCCGCGCCTTTCCCGCGCCGTTCCAGCTGGATGCCCGACGCTGCATCTCCTACCTGACCATCGAGCATCACGGGCCGGTGGAGCCGGAGTTACGGCGGCTGATGGGCAACCGCATCTATGGCTGCGACGATTGCCTGGCGGTCTGCCCCTGGAACAAGTTCGCGGTGGCCGCCAGCGACATCGGATATGCCGCGCGGGAACCGGAGGCGCCGGCGCTAGCGGAATTGGTCGCGCTGGACGATGCCGCCTTCCGCGCGCGCTTTGCCGGGTCGCCCATCAAGCGCATCGGGCGCAACCGGTTCGTGCGCAATGTGCTTTATGCCATCGGCAACTCGGGCCTGCCCGCCCTGGCCGAGGCGGCGCGGCCGCTGCTGGACGACCCCGATCCGGTGGTGGCCGAGGCGGCGGAATGGGCGCTGCGGCGGCTTGCCGCCGATACCTGACCCCGCTTTCGGCGGATCGTGCCAATGCAGCGTAACCGGGCGCTTCGCTTCGGGCCGATTCGGTGCCATGCTGCGGGCCCAACCGAGAGGAGGCCATGATGACCCGTCACCTCGCCGACCATCGCAGCCCATCCAGGGGCACGCGCGCGAAGGAGTTCCTGCGGATCGAGAGGGAGGAGCTGGGGCGGCTGTGGCAGCAGTTGTTCCGCCGCCCGGTGCCGGTGCCCGTGACTGGCCGCCGCACGGCCGAGTTCTGCCGCATCGACCGCGGCCGCAGCGCCTGAGGCGTTAACCAGGTCTTCACCAAGGCGGGGCAGGCTGGCGGCATGAGCCAGAACTCCGCCTTCCGCGAAGCCGCCCTTCCCCTGTTCCCCGCCGGGGACGAGGATGAGGCCGAAGCCGCGCCGCTGCCGGACCGGTTGCCTTCGTACATCAAGGACCACCGCGCCCGTCTGCGCGCCCGCTTCATGCAGGGTGGGGCGCAGGCGATGCCGGACTACGAACTGCTGGAGCTTCTCTTGTTCCGCACCATCCCCCGGCAGGACGTCAAGCCGCTGGCGCGCCTGCTGCTGGATACGTTCGGCGACCTGAACCGCGTCGTCACCGCCAGCCCCGCGCGCCTGTCGGCGGTCAAGGGCGTGGGCGAGGCGGTGGTGCAGGATCTGAAGATCCTGGAAGCCGTGGCGCAGCGCATGATGCGGGCGCGGGTGATGCACCGGCCGGTGCTGTCGTCCTGGGATGCGCTTCTGGACTATTGCCACACCGCCATGGCCCACCGCGAAACCGAACAGTTCCGCATCCTGTTCCTGGACCGCAAGAACGTGCTCATCGCCGACGAGGAACAGGCGAAGGGCACGGTGGACCACGTCCCCGTCTATCCGCGCGAGGTGGTCAAACGCGCGCTGGAGCTGAACGCCAGCGCGCTGATCCTGGTGCATAACCACCCCTCGGGCGACCCCACGCCCAGCCAGGCCGACATCTCGATGACCCTGCAGGTGCAGGAGGCGGCGCAGGTCCTGGGCATCACGCTGCACGACCACCTGGTCATCGGCAAATCGCGCGAGGTCAGCTTCCGAGCCGAAGGCTACTTCTGACCTTGCCGCTGCGCCAACTGCTTGCGGCGGCGCTGTTCGGCCACCGCGATCTTTTCCGCATCGGCCACGTCCAGCAGATCGGGCGTCAGCACCACCTTGCGTGCATCGAACGCTGCGGGCGCCACGAACCACCAGGACGGATACTTCGCGTAAGGTTCGTCCGTCACGTCGGAGGTCACGTTCAGCGTCACGCCAAGCTGCGCCACGAAATCATTGACCGCCCAGACGACCAGCGGCCAGTCTGCCAGCGAATAGTCGTCTCCCGCCATGATCCCGCCCGGCTTCAGCTTTGGCAGCCAGTCCACCAGGGTGCGGCCGCCTTCTTCGCCGGTATGGGCATAGCCGTCGACATAGATGAAATCGAAGTATCCATCGGGAAACAGGTCCAGCGCCTGGTCGAAGGTCATGCGCAGCAGGCGGAAGGGTGACAGAAGGCCCACGGCGGCAAGCGCCTTCTTGTATTCCCGCGTGTTGTGCAGGTCGCCATAGACATCGACGCCGAAATAATGGTCGAACCGGCCGGAAGCCACCATGCGCGCCGCAAAGCCGCCCGCCGCCACGCCCAGTTCGATGCCGATGTTACCCTGCGGGGGCAGGGCCTCGGCCACCGACCAACGTGTCTTGCCGGGGTGAACCACGGGAACCACCGGCGCCATCCGGGTCACGGCCAGCGCGCGCAGATCGTCCTTTCGGCTCACGGCACGTCCTCTCCTTCGGCGCCTTCGTCCAGCGCGGCCTTGGCCCAATCGCCAAGCGCGGGCTTCACCCACAGCTCGACGCGCCGGTTCAGGTGGCGGCCCGGCCCGGTCTTGTCGCAGGCCAGGGGCATCGCCTCGCCAAAGGCAAAGACGATGGGCAGGCGGTCATCCGGCAGATCGGGCGCCGCGGCGATCAGGGCCGAGCGCACCATCTCGGCCCGCTGGCGCGACAGTTCCTGGTTGGCCTCTGCCGCGCCTTCGCCATCGGAAAAGCCGGCCAGCACCAGCACCTCGTCGCGGAACGCCCCCGCGCCAAGAAGCCGGGCCAGATCAAGAACGTTTTCCTGGCTTTGCGCGTCAAGCTCGGTCGAGCCATCCTGGAAGCGGAAGGTCAGCGACACCCGGTCCGCCCCCGCCATCACGCCGACCAGCCGCTGCAGGTCGGCCAACGTGGTTTCCTCGCCCGCGCCCTCGATGGCATTGATCAGCCGAAAGCCGTCGGCGGTCATCGGCTGGCGTTCGGGCCTGCGGTCCACATAACCGGCATCCGCCACCGCGATCTGCGCTGCGGGCGTGCCCAGAAACTCCAGGAATTCGCGCGCCAGAAGCGGCAGGCGGTGGCGCGGGGTCAGGAACAGGATGGGCAGCGACAGCGGATAATCCTCGGCCTTCACCGCCAGACGCGAGGGCAGAAGGGGAAAGCCGCAGCTGTCGGTCATCGGCAACAGCTTGGCCGGCTCGACCGCCACGCGGCCAGTCACGGCAATGGCCCAGGGGTCCGCGGCCACGGCCAGCGCCAGCGAGGCCAGGTCGGGATGCGTCGTCGCGGCCTGCACCGGGCGGCCAAGCCGCGCGGTCAGCGCCCGGCTCAGGTCGGCCTCAGGCATCAGCGCGTGCAGCACCAGAGGCATGTCCGGCCCGCCGACCTGCGCCCAGTTGTCCACCTCGCCCGACAGCACCCGCGCGAGATCGGGGGTCGAGATCGACGGGGTGGGATTGTCGGGCGACACGATGGTGACCAGGGCATCCAGCGCCACAGCGCGGCTGGCAAGTCCCGGTTCCGGCCCGGCGGCCAGCACCAGTTCAGCCTCGCGCGCCTTCAGCGTGGCGCGGGCCATCTCGGCCGGCTGCGCCACAAAGCTGACGTCGGCCAGCACCTGCCCGCCCGCCCGGTCGATCAACTGCGCCGAAAAGCCGGGGCCTTCCCCGCGCTGGAAGTCATAGCCGCGCACCCGGGCGAATGCCTCGAACAGCGGCGGCACCAGCGCCGCCCCGGCATCGGCCACGCCCACCACGCGGATCGCCGCGCGCGGCGCCACAAGGTCGGGGCAGCCCGGCCCTTCGCAGATCACCCCTTCGGCATCCACGGTCAGGGGACCATAATCCGTGTCGATGCGATAGAACTCGCCATCGAAGCTTTGCAGGATACCCGCGATGGTCAGCCCGCCATCGCGCGCCACCAGCGTCACGTCCTGCGCCATGGCCGGGCGCGCAAGCAAAAGCGCGGCGAAAACCGCCGCGCGCGCCAAAGCCCGCCAAATGCCGGCACCCATTATTGCCTGCCCACCCCTCAGTTCGTGGCGGCGATCTTCACGGCGGGGGCAAGATTCTTCAACACCAGAATGTCACCCACGGCCGAACAGTCGGGCATGGCCAGCGTCAGATCTTCCGTTGTGGTGGTTCCTGCACTGGCGGTCAGCAGTTCACCCAGCATCTCGCGCCCGCAGGTCGATTCCATCACCGGGGCCTCGATCACGATCTCCGGGGCAGGGCCAGGGATGGAGGGGAAGGTATAGACCGCCGCCTGCAGGGGCAGGCCGACCGAGGCATCGCCCAGTACCATCATCCAGCCGCCGGTCGCGGGCTGGCCAGACACCGGCAGATGCGGCGCGCCGGCCCAGACATGGCCGGGATCGCCGTAGTCCGCGCCATTCTCGAAGGCATGAAGCTGGAACTCGTCCGGCCCCTGCCACTGCACGACAAAGCGGCGATAGGTGGCGGCATCGGGCAGGGCGACTGTGCCCGACGCCTGCGTGCCGTCCGCGAAGAGCACCGAGACGACGGCATCCGCCGCCATCCCCGGCAGGGCCATGGTCAGCTTGCCCTCGGCATTCGTCCGCGCGGTGACGGCCAGCCCGGCATGGCGCAGCACCACCCGTTGATCCGCGTCGCAGGGCGCGGACAGCGAAAGCCCGATGGTCGCCTGCGGCCCGGCGCGCAATTGCAACGCGCGGTCGCAAGCCGACGCCTGGCTGGGCATGTGCAGGTCGGGCACTATCAGAGCGGGCAGGGCGATCTCTGGCCCCGGCAGGGTGGCCTGAACCGCGTCGGCCCGCGTCGGTTCCGTGCCCTTGGGCGCAGGGCTCATGCCCGGAAGGGCGGGAAGGGAGACCGTCATCGCCAGATGCGGCATGTCCTCGGTGCCCGGCCCGGCCGCGACCGGCTGGACGTCGCGCGGCTTGGACAGGGCGCCCTGCCGCTGATCGGCACTGCGCGACTGCACCAACTGCCCCGCGACCGCGGCCACAGCAAGGATGGCAATCACGCGAACAAGTCGTCTGGCCCGATTCTGCATCTTCCCATCCCCCGATGGCGTCCGATGCCTGTGGAGCTAGGCCCTCAACCGGGCGGGCAGATGGCGAAATGGCGGAATGTTTCTTGCCTGCGGGGCGGGAATCGGGCGGGCGTGGCGCATCTCGGCCACGCCCGTCCCTTTCCCGACACAATCAGGCCAGCCGACCGTGGCAATGCTTGAACTTCTCGCCCGAACCGCAGGGGCAAAGGTCATTGCGACTCGGGTTGCCCCAGGTCGAGGGATCGCTTTCCACAAAGCCCGGCCGCGCCGTTTCCGCAGCGGCAACACTCGCAGCGGCGCCGGCGGCCACGGCCCCCGCCGTCTCAAGCTCCGGCTGCGGCGCCGGGGCGGCGGCCGGTGCTGCGGCGCGGGACTGTTGCGCCATGATCTGCGCCATCATCGCCTGCTGCTCTTCCTGCGTGATCGGGCGGATCAGCGACAGCTTCTGCGTCACGTCCTGACGCAGCGAGTTCAGCATGGATTCGAACAGCGCGAAGGCCTCGGTCTTGTATTCCGACAGCGGGTCACGCTGCGCATAGCCGCGGAAGCCCACGACCGACCGCAGGTGTTCCAGCCGCAGAAGGTGCTCGCGCCACTTGCCGTCGATCGACTGCAGCAGAAGCTGCTTCTCGATCTGGCGCATGGTCTCGGGCCCGAAGGCTTCCAGCTTTTCGGCGATCAGCTTGTCGCTGGCCTCGCGGATACGTTCTTCCATCACCGCCTGGTCCACGCCCTCTTCGGCGGCCCATTCGATGATCGGCAGGTCCAGGTTCAGCCGTTCGCGCACCGCGTCGCGCAGGGCTTCGGGCTTCCACTGGTCGGCATAGGTCTTGGGCGGCATGAACTGCGCCACAGCGTCCTCGACGACCTGGTGGCGCATGTCGCCGACGATCTCGGACAGATCCTCGGCCTCCATGATCTCCATGCGCTGGCTGAAGATCGCCTTGCGCTGGTCGTTCATCACGTCGTCGAACTTCAGAAGCTGCTTGCGGATGTCGAAGTTGCGGCCTTCCACCTTGGCCTGGGCGCGCTCCAGCGACTTGTTCACCCAAGGGTGAACGATGGACTCGCCTTCCTTCATCCCCAGCTTGGACAGCACCGAATCCAGCCGCTCCGATCCGAAGATGCGCATCAGGTCGTCTTCCAGGCTCAGGAAGAACGACGACCGCCCCGGATCGCCCTGGCGGCCGGACCGGCCGCGCAGCTGGTTGTCGATGCGCCGGCTTTCATGGCGCTCGGTGGCCAGGACGAACAGGCCGCCGGCCTGCTTGACCTGCTCCTTCTCCTGCGCGTGCTCGGCCTCGATGCGGGCGCGCACCTCGTCGGGGTGCAGTTGCGGGTCGGCGGCAACCGCCTCCAGCACCTTCATCTCGACCGAACCGCCCAACTGGATGTCGGTGCCGCGGCCCGCCATGTTGGTGGCGATGGTCACCGCGCCAAAGCGCCCGGCCTCGGCCACGATCTTGGCTTCCTGCTCGTGCTGGCGGGCGTTCAGCACATTGTGCGCGATGCCCTCCTTCTTCAGCAGGTCCGACAGGTATTCCGACTTCTCGATCGAGGTCGTCCCCACCAGGATCGGCTGGCCCTTGGCATTGGCCTCGCGGATGGTCTTGATGATGCCTTCGTACTTCTCCCGCGCGGTGCGGTAGACTTGGTCATGTTCGTCCTTGCGCGCGACCGGGCGGTTGGTCGGCACTTCCACAACCCCAAGGTTGTAGATTTCCATGAACTCCTCGGCCTCGGTCACCGCGGTGCCCGTCATGCCGGCCAGCTTTTCGTACAGGCGGAAGTAGTTCTGGAAGGTGACAGAGGCCAGCGTCACGTTCTCGGGCTGGATCTGCACGCCTTCCTTGGCCTCGATCGCCTGGTGCAGACCGTCCGAAAGTCGGCGGCCCCGCATCATGCGGCCGGTGAATTCGTCGATCAGCATGACCTCGCCGCCGCGCACGATGTACTGCTGGTCGCGGTGGAACAGCATATGCGCCTTCAGCGCCTGGGTGGCATGGTGCACCAGCGTCGTGGATTCCGGGTCGTAAAGCGTCTGTTCCCCGGTCAACAGGCCCGCATCGCGGAACAGCTGTTCGACGAACTCGTTGCCGGCCTCGGTGAAGGTGACGTTGCGCGCCTTTTCGTCCAGCTTGTAGTGGTCGGGAAGCAGGTTCACGATCAGCTTGTCGACCGTCGTGTACAGGTCGCTGCGGTCCTGGCTGGGGCCCGAGATGATCAGCGGCGTCCGCGCCTCGTCCACCAGGATCGAGTCGACCTCGTCCACGATGGCGAAGAAATGGCCGCGCTGCGCCATCTCCTCGATCGACATCTTCATGTTGTCGCGCAGGTAGTCGAAGCCCAGCTCGTTGTTGGTGGCATAGGTGATGTCGGCCCTGTAGGCCGCGCGCTTTTCCGCGTCGGGCTGATAAGGATAGACGACGCCGGTGGTCAGGCCCAGATGGGCATAGACCTTGCCCATCCAGTCCGCGTCGCGCTTGGCGAGGTAGTCGTTGACCGTCACGACATGCACGCCCTTGCCGGCCAGCGCGTTCAGATAGGCCGGGAAGGTGGCAACCAGCGTCTTGCCCTCACCGGTGCGCATTTCGGCGATATTGCCCTGGTGCAGGAAGATGCCGCCCATCAGCTGCACGTCAAAGGCCCGCAGGCCAAGCGCCCGCTTGGCCGCCTCGCGGCAGTTGGCAAAGGCTTCGGGCAGCAGGTCATCCAGGCTTTCGCCGCCCTGTGCCCGCTTCTGCAACTCCGCCGTCTTGGCCTTGATGCCGTCGTCCGTCAGCGCCGCGTATTCCGGTTCCAGCGCGTTGATCTTCGCGACCAGCGGGCGAGCAGATTTGATCTTGCGGTCATTCGGGGTCCCGAAGACCTTCCGCGCAAGCGATCCAAGACCCAGCATGTTTTCTCCGCCTGGTCGTTCCTGACATGATCGTGTGAGGCAGTGAACCAAGCGGCCTTGCCCGCTTTCGCCGCCTTCCATAGAAGAGCCGGGAAGGCGCCGGGCGCGCCCCGCTTCAGCGGCCGTCTCACGCGACTGCCGCGATGTAGTGGGAACACCCGGTCAAGTCAACGCCGCGCCGGGTCGCGGCCCGATCATGAGGAAGTGAGAATCATGAAACATGCCGGTCTTTGGGCGGCCCTGATGCTGTCGGCCGCCATTGCCGCGCCGGCCCTGGCCCAGGATGCCGCGCCGACTGCCGCCACCGTGGTGGCCAATGTCAACGGCACCGACATCACGCTTGGCCACATGATCGCCCTGCGCGAACGCCTGCCGGCACAGTACCAGTCGCTGCCCGACGACGTGCTTTTCAAGGGCATCCTCGACCAGCTCGTCCAGCAGGAAGTGCTGATGGAATCGGTGCAGGACAACATCACCCTGCGCGATGACCTGAACCTGCAGAACGACCGCCGCGGCTATCTTTCGCAACAGGCTCTGGTGCCCGTGGTGACCGCCGCCGTCACCGAAGAGGCGATCAAGGCCGAATACGATGCGCGAATCGCCGCCATTCCGCCCGCGACCGAATACCACGCAGCCCACATCCTGGTGGACAGCGAAGAAAAGGCAAAGGAACTGAAGGCCCAACTGGATGGTGGTGCCGATTTCGCCGAACTGGCCAAGGCCAATTCCACCGACACCGGCTCGGGCGCCCAGGGCGGCGACCTTGGCTGGTTCGGCACCGGCATGATGGTGAAGCCCTTCGAGGACGCGGTGATCGCGGCCGAGATCGGCAAGGTCACCGATCCGGTGCAGTCCGATTTCGGATGGCACCTGATCCTCGTGCAGGAAACCCGCCCGGCGACCCCGCCGGCGCTGGACGAACTGCGGGATGAAATCGCCCAGGATCTGGAGCAGAAGGCGATCGCGGCGAAGGTCGAGGAACTGACCAAGGCCGCCAAGATCGAAAAGCCCGGCGAGGGGCTTGACCCGGCGGTGTTGAAGAACACCGCGCTGATCGACCAGTAATCGCCTGCAACAACCGGGGCGCAAGGGAGGGACAGATGGCACAGACCGACTGGAAGGCCGAAGCCAAGAAGCTGAAGAAGAAGGTCGAGAAGCTGAAGTCCCGCCTGACGGAGGGGGCGACCGAACTGGTCGCCGCCGCCTCCGAGGCGGTGGCCAAGGCGGCCAAGCCTGTCTCTCCCCTTGCGCCCGCCGGCGGCTTCCCGGCGCTGCCCGCCATCTCCGGGGTGGAATTCGCCGCCGCCGAGGCCGGCGTGAAGTACAAGAACCGCACCGACGTGATGCTGGTGCGGCTGGTGCCCGGCACGGTGATTGCCGGGGCCTTCACCACATCGGCCACCCGTTCGGGCTGCGTGCGCGACTGCCAGGCCAAGCTCGCCGGCAAGCCGGACCTTTCGTCCGGGGCCGCGATCATCGTGAACTCGGGCAATTCCAATGCCTTCACCGGCAAGGTGGGGGACGAGGCGGTCGCCGCCGTCACCGGCGGCGTGGCCTCTGCGCTTGGCATCCCGGCCGCGCGCGTGTTCTCTTCCTCAACCGGCGTCATCGGCGAACCCTTGCCGCATGACCGCATCACCGCCTGCATCCCCGACCTGGTGGCCGGGCTCTCGGGCGATGGCATCGCCATGGCCGCCAAGGCGATCATGACGACCGACACCTTCCCCAAGGGCGCCTCGGCCGAAGTGGAAGGCGAGGGCGGCCCGATCCGCATCGCCGGCATCGCCAAGGGCTCGGGCATGATCGCGCCCGACATGGCCACGATGCTGGTCTATATCTTCACCGACGCGAAGATCTCGGCCACCACGCTGCAGAAGATGGTCTCTCGCAACGTGGGCGCGACCTTCAACTCGATCACCGTGGACAGCGACACCTCCACCTCCGACACGCTGCTTGTCGCCGCCACCGGCCAAAGCCCGGCGGCCGAGGTGAAGGGCGCTGTCGCCAAGTCCTTTGAAAAGGCGCTGGCCAGCGTGATGCGCGATCTGGCGCTTCAGGTCGTCCGCGACGGCGAGGGCGCGACAAAGCTGGTCGAGGTGCGCGTGACCGGCGCCGCCAGCGACGAAGACGCCGCCAAGGTCGCCTTCGCCATCGCCAATTCGCCGCTGGTCAAGACCGCCATCGCGGGCGAAGACCCGAACTGGGGCCGCATCGTCATGGCCGTGGGCAAATCCGGCGCCCAGGCCGACCGCGACCGCCTGACCATACGCCTGGGCGACATCGTCCTGGCCCGCAACGGATGGCGCGACCCGTCCTACACCGAAGAGGCGGGCGCGACCTACATGAAGCAGGCGGAACTGGTCATCGCCGTGGACCTGGGCCTGGGGAAGTCCAGCCGCACCGTCTGGACCTGCGACCTGACCCACGCCTACATCGAGATCAACGCCGACTACCGGTCGTGACCGGGCCATGAAGGTCGTCCTTGTCGCCGCCGTTGCGCTTGTCGATCCCGACGGCCGCGTGCTTCTGGCACAGCGGCCCGAGGGAAAGTCGCTGGCGGGCCTGTGGGAGTTTCCGGGCGGCAAGGTCGAACCGGGCGAGTCGCCCGAAACCGCGCTGATCCGCGAGCTGCAGGAAGAGCTGGGGATCGAAACGAAATCCAGCTGCCTCGCGCCCCTGACCTTCGCCAGCCACGGCTACGACGACTTCCACCTGCTGATGCCGTTGTTCGTCTGCCGCCGGTGGGAGGGAATCGCCCATGGCCGCGAGGGCCAGGCCCTGGCCTGGGTGCCCCCCAACCGCCTGCGGGACTATCCGATGCCCCCGGCCGACCTGCCGCTGATCCCGATCCTGCGTGACTGGCTCTGAGTCGCGCGCAGAACGCGAGTCAGAAATACACAATTGAGACAAAATGGTGATGGAATTCTGTCCAGCGCGAGATATTGTTAACCCTGTGTCAAAGGGGGGATTGACAGGTGCTCAGGACTATCACGCTTGGAAGTTGTGTGTCAGTGCAGGGATTGGTCGTCGGCCAGCTGGCCGATGGCAAGATCATCGTGCGTGTCGATGAACGCAATTTCGTCGGTTATCCGGTGCCAACACTCGCGCGGGCGAACTAAGGCCAGACGACCATCGGGGACGGAAAAAGGCCGGGCAATCGCCCGGCCTCTTCGTTTCTCGTGTCGTCCGCGTCAGGTCAGCTTGCGCTGGACCTCCTCGCGCTCGAAGATTTCGATGACATCGCCTTCGCGGACGTCTTCATAACGTTCGAAGGCCATGCCGCATTCCTGGCCCGAGATGACTTCCTTCACCTCGTCCTTGAACCGCTTCAGCGTCTTCAGCGTGCCCTCGTGGATCACGACGTTGTCGCGCAGCAGGCGCACGCCGGCTGACCGCCGCGCCACGCCCTCGGTGACCAGGCAGCCCGCGACATTGCCCACGCCGGTGATGCGGAAGACCTGAAGGATCTTCGCATAGCCGATGAAGTTCTCGCGCACCTCGGCCTTCAGAAGACCCGAGGCCGCCTGGCGGATGTCGTCGATCAGGTCGTAGATGATCGAGTAGTAGCGGATCTCCACGCCCTTCTGCTGGGCCGAGGCCCGGGCGGTGGCATTGGCCCGCACGTTGAAGCCGATGATCGGCGCGTTCGAGGCTTCCGCCAGGATCACATCCGAATCGGTGATCGCGCCCACGCCGGAATGCAGGATACGCACCCGCACCTCGTCGTTGCCGACCTTCTCCAGCGCCTGCACGATGGCTTCCGCCGAACCCTGCACGTCCGCCTTCACCAGAACGGGCAGTTCCGCCACGCTCAGGTCGGCCTTGGCCTTGGCCATCAGCTGTTCCAGCGTGGTCGCGGCGCCCGCCGCCGCGCGCTTGTCGCGCGTGGTCTTGACGCGATAGTCCACGATCTCGCGCGCCTGTGCTTCGGTCGCCACCACGTTCAGCGTGTCGCCCGCCTGCGGCGTGCCGGTCAGGCCCAGGACTTCCACCGGAACCGAAGGCCCGGCCTCGTCCACGCGCTCGCCCAGGTCGTTGACCAGAGCACGCACCTTGCCCCACTGCTCGCCCACGACGAAGATGTCGCCGCGCCGCAGGGTGCCGTTCTGCACCAGAACCGTCGCCACCGGGCCACGGCCCACGTCCAGCTTGGCCTCGATCACCGCGCCCTGCGCCGGACGATCCGGGTTGGCACGCAGTTCCAGGATTTCCGCCTGCAGCAGGATCGCTTCCAGCAGCTCGTCCAGGCCCTTGCCGGTCTTGGCCGAAACCTCGACATCCTGCACGTCGCCCGACATCGCCTCGACGACGATCTCGTGCTGCAGCAGGTCGGTCCGCACCTTCCGCGGGTTCGCATCCGGCTTGTCGACCTTGTTGATCGCGATGATCATCGGCACCTTGGCGGCCTTGGCGTGGTTGATCGCCTCCACCGTCTGCGGCATCACCGCGTCATCGGCGGCCACCACAAGGACCACGATATCCGTCACCTGCGCGCCACGGGCGCGCATCGAGGTAAAGGCCGCGTGGCCGGGCGTGTCCAGGAAGGTGATCTGCTGGCCAGCCGCCGTCGTCACCTGATAGGCGCCGATGTGCTGGGTGATCCCGCCGGCCTCGCCCGAAACCACGCTGGTCTTGCGGATCGCGTCCAGAAGGCTGGTCTTGCCGTGGTCGACGTGACCCATGATCGTCACGACCGGCGGCCGCGGCAGCAGATCCTCGTCCTTGTCGGCATCGGTCGCGATGACCTGTTCCACGTCGGAATCCGAAACGCGCACGGCACGGTGTCCGAATTCCTCGATCACCAGTTCCGCGGTGTCGGCGTCGATGGACTGGTTCATGGTGACCATCATGCCCATCTTCATGAGCACCTTCACCACGTCCGCAGCGCGTTCCGCCATGCGGTTCGCCAGTTCGCTGACGACGATCGTTTCGGGAAGCTGCACGTCGCGCACCTGCTTTTCGGCCTTCTGGCCGAAGCCAAGCGCTTTCTGGCGCGCCTTCTCCTGCTTGCGCTTCATCGCGGCAAGCGACCGCTGGCGGCCGCCCTCGTCCGAGATGGCGTCCGAAAGCGTCAGCTTGCCGGCGCGGCGGCCTTCGTCGCCGCGCTTGGACCCGCGGTCGCGTTCGGCGGCGCGGTCGTCACGCTCGCGGTCGGTCTTGCGCGGGCTCAGGCCCGGCCGAGCCGCTGCCGTGCGGTCCTCGCCCGGCACAGCCGCCGCCGGCTCTGCCGCCGCCGCCGGGGCGGCGCGGTCGGTCTTGCGGGCTGCGGGCTTGGCCACGGGCGCCTCGGGCTCGGGCGCGGCCGGCTGGCGGCGCTGCGTGCCCAGAACGTCGGCCTTGCGCGCGGCAGCCGCGGCAATCTTGGCCTCGGCGGCTTCACGCGCCGCGCGGGCCTCTTCCTCGGCCTTCAGCCGCAGAGCCTCTTCGCGGGCGCGCTCTTCGCGCTCCTTCGCCTCCATCTCCTCGCGGCGACGCTGGCGGTCTTCCTCGCGCTGGCGCTCTTCCTCGGCCCGGCGGGCGTTGTCTTCCTGCTCGCGCGCCTTGGCGGCGCGCAGGGCAGCCAGACGGCGCTCCATCTCGGCATCGGAAATGCCGGCGGGGCGACGCGACGGGTCGCCCGTGTTCGAAGACGAGGACGCCGCGCCACCCGCAGCCGGCTTGGCCGCAGGCACGACGACGCGCTTGCGCTTGGTTTCCACCACCACGGCATGGGTCCGGCCGTGGCTGAAGCTCTGCTTCACCTGGCCCGGACGGGCCGTGCCACCACCAAGGCCAAGGGGTTTCTTGCCGTCTTTGTCCGTCATGCGTCCTTCGTATCCTTCCCGGCGGTCCTGCCGCCGACGCGGCCGGGTTCCTGCGCCCTGCGCAGTCCGGCCAGCCGCGCCGCTTCCTCTACAACACGGACAGTGAGTCCGCCAGCGGCGAGCGCCGCGTGTATTGCACGTTCCCGTCCGAAGGACAAACCCAATTCCCGCGCGGTCATGCAGGCAATGAACGAGTCTTCATCCCCGGGGGGATGAAGCTTCGCCTTGCCGCGTTCAGACCCGTCGGAGGCCTGGATCAGGACGACAGCTTCGCCCTTCACCAGCCAGTCCTTCACCTTCTCGTATCCGCAGACCGCGCCACTGGCCTTGCGGGCCATCGACACCAGGTCCACCACCCGGCGGGCGAGGATATCCTCGACCAGATCGGCAAGCCCCTCGGGCGCCTTCACCGGCTGTCGCGCGGCCCGGGCAAACAGCCCCTTCGCCGCGGCCTTCTCGATCGCCGCCCGGTCGGCCGAGACATACATGCCCCGGCCCGGCAGGCGCCCCAGCACGTCAGGCACAACCATGCCGTCCGGGCCGATCACGAAACGGATCAGCCCGGCTTTCGGCCCGCTCGCGCCCGTGACGATGCACTTGCGCTCCGGCCCGTCGCGGTCATCGGTTGCGCCGCCGCGCGTCATGGGGCCATTCCAGGGCCATCAGGCCCCGGCCTCCTCTTCCTCTTCCGCGGCCTCTTCGGCCCCGGCTTCCATTTCTGTCGGATCGACCCAGCCCAGCATGACGCGCGCGGTCATGATCATGGTCTGCGCCTCGTCCAGGCTCACGTCGAACTTCTCCAGAAGACCCTCGTCCTTCTTGCGCTGGCCGTTTTCCGTGGTCCAGCCGCCGGCCAGCTCCCAGTCGGCGCAGGTGGCAAAGTCTTCCAGCGTCTTGATGCCGTCCTTGGCCAGCACCACCAGCATCGGCGGGGTCAGGCCCTCGAACTCGACCAGGCTTTCCTCGATGCCCAGGGCGCGCGCCTCTTCCAGCGCCTTGCGGTTCTGCTCGTCCAGATAGTCGCGGGCGCGGGCCTGCAGTTCCGCGGCCGTGCCCTCGTCGAAGCCGTCGATCGAAAGAAGCTCGTCCACATCGACATAGGCCACTTCTTCCAGGTTGGTGAACCCTTCCGAAACAAGCAGTTGCGCCATCATCTCGTCCACGTCCAGCGTGTCCATGAACAGCTGGGTGCGCTCGGCGAACTCGGCCTGGCGGCGCTGGCTTTCCTCGGCCTCGGTCATGATGTCGATGTCCAGCGCCGTAAGCTGGCTCGCCAGCCGCACGTTCTGGCCACGCCGGCCGATGGCCAGCGACAGCTGCTCGTCCGGCACCACCACCTCGATCTTGCCCGCCTCTTCGTCGAACACGACCTTCGACACTTCCGCCGGCTGCAGCGCGTTCACCAGGAACGTCGCGATGTCCTGGTTCCACGGGATGATGTCGATCTTCTCGCCCTGCAGCTCGTTCACCACGGCCTGCACGCGGCTGCCGCGCATACCGACGCAGGCGCCCACCGGGTCGATCGAGTTGTCATAGGAAATCACCGCGATCTTCGCGCGCGAGCCCGGATCACGGGCCACGGCCTTGATCTCGATGATGCCGTCATAGATTTCCGGCACTTCCATCTTGAACAGCTCGGCCATGAACTGCGGGTCGGTGCGCGACAGGAAGACCTGCGGCCCCCGCGCCTCGCGCCGGACATCCTTGATATAGCAGCGGATGCGGTCGCCGATGCGATAGCTTTCGCGCGGCAGCTTCTCGTTGCGGCGCAGGATGCCCTCGCCCCGGCCGATGTCGACGATGACGTTGCCGTATTCCTCGCGCTTGACCTGGCCGTTGATGATGCTGCCCTTGCGGTCCTTGAACTCGTCGTACTGACGGTCGCGTTCCGCCTCGCGCACCTTCTGCAGGATCACCTGCTTGGCCGACTGCGCCGCGATGCGGCCCAGGTCCACCGGCGGCACCTCGTCCACGATCTCGTCGCCGATCTGCGGGTCGGCAAGGTAGGCCTTCGCCTGCTTCACCGTCATCTGGGCGTGGTGATTCTCCACCGCCTCGTCCTCGACCACCGTGCGCACGCGGGCAAAGGTCGCCCGCCCGGTCTTGCGGTCGATCTTCACGCGGATGTCCATCTCGCTGCCGTAGCGGCTCTTTGCCGCGCGGGCGAGGCTGTCCTCCATCGCCTGGATCACCAGATCCGGGTCGATCATCTTTTCGCGCGCCACCGCTTCGGCGGTCTGCAGCAGCTCAAGCTGGTTGGCAGAGGTAATGGCCATCGGTCTCTCCCAGGCTCTCAGTGTTTGGTCGGGGCGGGTTCGTCCTCGCCGCCGTCTTCATCGTCTTCGATCTCGTCGAACTCGCCATCGGTGGGCTCGGCCACCTTCTTCTGGCGCAGCATCTCGGCGATCAGCTCGTCCGTCAGCACCAGCTTGGCGTCCGACAGCCACTCGAACTTCAGCCCGATGGTCACATCGGCGCCCTGATCCTCGATCTCGATCAGCACCTCGTCGCCCTCGACGCCCATCAGCCCGCCCTTGAACCGGCGGCGGCCATCGATCATCTCGCTGGTCTCGACCCTGGCTTCCCAGCCCTTCCAGATCTCGAAATCCTTCAGCCGGGTCAGAGGCCGGTCGATCCCCGGCGACGACACTTCCAGCGTGTAGTTTTCCTCGATCGGGTCCTCTACATCCAGCACGGCCGAAACCGCGGTGGAAATGTCGCCGCAATCGTCCACGCTGATGCCGCCCTCGGGCCGGTCGGCCATGATCTGCAGCACACGCGCCTTGCCGCCGCCGCCCATCAGGCGGATGCGGATCAATTCGAAACCCAGCCCCTCGATCACCGGGCCGACAATGCCGGCCAGGCGCTGATCGATGGCAGTCTTGGCGATGAGGTCGGACATGACACCCCGAAAACAAAAAAGCGGACCCACCGGCCCGCCTGTGCATCCCGGTCGTCTCGAGTTTGGACCCCGAAACCGCTGTTGACGGCCATATAGGCAGGCCGGGCCGAGTCTGCAAGGGAAAAGGGGCTACAGCATCGGCTACAGCACGGGCGCCCGGTCGATCCGCGACAGGGGCTCGTTCACCTCCAGCACCAGCCCGCGAATCCCGGTCACCCCGAAACCCGCCAGCCGGGCGCTGTGCATGGCCAGATAGGCCTCTGCCTCGGCGCGGCTGGCAAAGCCATAGATGCCCCCGGCGATGCCCTTCTCCCGGTCCTCGGTCCAGTACTTGAACAGGAACCCCGGCTCCTGCGCGATGGACATCGCCAGCCCCTCGAAGGCCGCCGCCATCTCGTCCCCCCAGGGCCCGGCATGAGGGAAATCCACCTGTACCAGCGTCACGGCCATGATCGCCTCCCCGTCTTTCCAAGGCAATCTTCGGTCAGGCGACAAGCAGGCGCAACCCGGGCGGTCAACGTTCTCGCAACCCAAAGAACTTGCATCTGGTGACAGTCTCACATGGGATGACGGTCTCGTTAACCGCGTCAGCATCGGATTCGGTACAACGAACCAGTACAACACGCTGAATGCCACGTTCAGCGGGCCGGTTTGGCGTATCCGCCACCTGAACTTCCACGAAAACACGTCCTTCGTCTTCAACGTGAACCTGACGGAGGAAGCGAAGACTCGAACTTAGGCGCGATCCGCGTCAAGGAAGCCACCAGCAATATCACGTTCCGCGCCGATGGCGATCTGATCAGCCTTGGCAGGTCCACCAGCACGGTGAGCCTGCTGGATGGCTTCTACGGAGCCATAACCTCCTGCTCCGGCACGAAAAGCATCACCGTCGGCGCGAACGCCAAGGTGCGCAGCGTCGGCTTCTCGTGCGGCGTCGATATCGTGACAGTCCGCGCAAGTGTCGAGCGGCCACAACGGTGAAACCGGGCGCAGACGGGGCGGGCTACATCCAGACGTCCAAGGGCAACGGCATCATCACCACCGGAACCGGGTCGGTGGATGGCATAACCACCTATTACGGCAACGACCGCGTGACGGCGGGGGCACCGACCGCGTGGCCGATCTCACGGTGGGCCAGGACCGGGTGGAACTGCGCGACGCCAATGCGCTGGCCGATCTGACCTTCACCCAGGTCGGCCCGTGCCCGGCCTGCGGCAGCGCGGGCCGGGCATTTCTTAAGTCCAAGTTAATGCGGCCTCGCAAGGCATTGATTTTATTGATTCGGGGCAAGCGTCCGAGCTCGGACGCCTCAGCCGCCCCGCAGGCCGTCCATGGTCTGGACCAGGGCCTCGCTGATGCCCGGCTCTGAAAGGGCATGGCCGGCCAGGGTGATGAACTTCAGGCTCGCCCTCGGCCACCCCTGCGCCAGCCGCCAGGCCGAGACCGGCGGGCAGATCAGGTCATACCGCCCCTGGACGATGGCCGCCGGGATATGCTCGATCCGCCCCCGGTTCTTCAGGATCCAGCCGTCCTCCTCCAGGAACCCCCCGTTCAGGAAGTAATGGTTCTCCAGCCGGGCAAAGGCGCGGGCATAATCCGCCGGGCTCTCGCCCCCGAACCCGTCATGATGGACCGAGGCCAGGGCATTCTCCCAGTTGGCCCAGACCCGGCCGAACCGCGCCTCCTCCATCAGGTTCCCCGAGAAGAGCCGCCGGTGATAGGCCGCGATCAGGTCGCCCCGCTCGCCCTCGGGCACCGCGCCCTCGAACCGCGCCCAGAGGTCCGGGTAGAACGCCCCCGCGCCCCCGCCATAGAACCAGTCCAGCTCGGCCTTCGTCATCAGGAAGACCCCGCGCAGCACCAGCTGCGCCACCCGATCAGGATGGCTGATCGCATAGATCAGCGCCAGCGTCGCCCCCCAGCTTCCACCAAAGCAGATCCAGCGGTCGATCCCGAACAGGGTCCGGATGGTCTCGATGTCCCGCACCAGGTGCCAGGTCGTGTTGGCCTCCACCTCGGCATGGGGCCGCGACCGCCCGCAGCCGCGCTGGTCGAACAGCACCACCCGATAGACCGAAGGATCGAAGTACCGCCGCATCGCAGGGCTGCACCCGCCGCCCGGCCCGCCATGCAGCACCAGAACCGGAATGCCGGAGGGGTTGCCCACCTGTTCGACATAGACCCTGTGCCCGTCGCCCACCTCGACCATCCGCTGGTCGAAGGGGTCGATCGGCGGGTAAAGGAACTCGACTGCGCGCTTTTGGCCTGATCTGTGATCCATCACGGTCCTATATAGCGAAGAAAGCCTGCGCCGACAGGGCCGGAGTTTCAAGGAGTACCACATGTCCGCGACCATGGAATCGACCGGAACCGCCACCGGAACCATCGACCCCGCCGAAGTGTCGAAGTTCGAGGCGATGGCGGCCGAGTGGTGGGATCCGAACGGCAAGTTCAAGCCGCTGCACATGCTGAACCCCTGCCGGCTTGACTACATCACCACGCAGATCGCTCTGGAGTTCGACCGGGACCTGCGCGCGCCCCGCCCGTTCAAGGGCCTGCGGCTTCTGGACATCGGCTGCGGCGGCGGGCTCTTGTCTGAACCCATGGCCCGCCTTGGCGCCGAGGTGGTGGGCGCCGATGCCGCCGCCCGCAACATCCCCGTGGCCCGCCTACATGCCGAACAGTCGGGGCTGGACATCGACTATCGCCACTCCGCCGCCGAGGATCTGGTCGCGCAGGGCGAGCGCTTCGACGTGGTCCTGAACATGGAGGTGGTGGAGCATGTCTCGGACCCGCTCGCCTACCTCACCGCCTGCCATGACCTGCTGAAGCCGGGCGGCCTGATGATCTGTTCGACCCTGAACCGCAACGCGAAGAGCTTTGGCATGGCGATCATCGGCGCCGAATGGGTGATGCGCTGGCTGCCCAAGGGCACGCATGACTGGTCCAAGTTCATCACTCCCGACGAGCTTTACGACCTGTTGCGCCGCAGCGGGCTGGAGCCGCTGGACCGCAAGGGCATGGTCTTCAACCCCCTGACCTGGAGCTGGAGCCTGTCGGCGCGCGACCTTTCCGTGAACTACGTCACCGCCAGCCGCCGCCCCGGCTGATCAGGCGCTTGCCCGCGCGGCGCTGCTCGTGCTTATCTTCCGCCGCTGATCCGGGGAGGGGATGATGCACCTGACACGCCGCGCCGCATTGGCGCTTTTCGCGGGACTGCCGGCCCTGCCAACCGTGCTGTCCGCACAGGAGGCTCCGCCGCCGGTCCTGCGTGATTGGTATCGTCTGATCCTGGAACTGGTACGCCATACCGCGACTTATTCTCCGCCCGTCGCCAGCCGCGCGTTCGCCTATGTCGGCGTGACGGCCTTCGAGGCGGTGGCGGGCGGCGATCCGTCGCTGAACTCGCTGGCCGGCCAGTTGAACGGCCTGACCCCGCTGCCGGCCCGTGATCCGGCTTTGTCCTATGACGAGGCGCTGGTGCTGAACGCGGCGCTGGAACAGGCGGTGACTTCCTTCTTTGGCAATACGGGCCCGTCCGGCCAGCAGGCCATGAAGCGAATGGCGGACCGCAAGCGGCAACGCCTGTCGGACGGCAAGGACGCCGACCTTGTCGCCCGCAGTGTCGCCCAGGGCAAAGCGGTGGCCGACCATATCCTGGCCTGGTCGCAATCGGACGGTGGCGCCGTCATCGAGAACATGGGCTTTCCCTACGAATACACGCCCAAACCGGGGCCCCAATACTGGGTGCCGACCAGCGCCATCCGCCAGCAGCAAGCGCCGCTTCTGCCGAACTGGGGCAACAACCGCACCTTTGCCATGCCGAACGGCGCCACCTGCGCGCTGACCGCCCCGCCCGAATACAGCGAAGATCCCGGCTCGGATTTCTATGCCGAGGCGATGGAAGTCTACGAAACCGTGAAATCCGTCACGCCGGAACAGAAGGCCATCGCGCGATTCTGGTCGGATGACCCGATGCTGTCGCCCACGCCGCCCGGTCACTGGGTCTCGATTGCCTGCCAGATTCTGGAAGCCCAGGGACAACCCGAATCGCGCTGCGCCGAGGTTCTGGCACTGGTCGGCATTTCGGTGGCCGACGGCTTCATCGGCTGCTGGCAGGCCAAGTACGAATACGATCTTGTCCGGCCGGTGACCTATATCAAGCGGGTGATCGACCCGAACTGGGAGCCATTGCTGATCACCCCGCCCTTCCCGGAATACCCAAGCGGCCACAGCACGCAGTCGGGCGCTGCGGCCGAGGTGCTGACCGCGGTGTTCGGCCCCGGGTTTGCCTTCTCGGATGCCACCCATGTCGACGATGGCATCCCGGCGCGTGACTTCCCCGATTTCTGGGCGGCGGCGGACGAGGCGGCGATGTCCCGGCTGTATGGCGGCATTCACTACCGTGCCGCCATCGAGCGCGGGCTGGAGCAGGGGCGCTGCATTGGCGCTTACACGGCCGCCTTGAAGACCCGGGTAGCGTGATGCGGGGGATCTTTGCCGCTGTAGCGCTGGCCGCCTCGCCCGCGCTGGCCGATGGGCCGGTTGTGCCGCGTTTCATCGAGGAGACCGCCAGCTCGGGGCTGGAGTCGGTCTACGAGGGCGAGTGGGAATACATGGTCGGCGGCGGCGTGGCGGCCTTCGACTGTTCGGGCGACGGGCTGCCGGAACTGTTCACGGCGGGAGGCGCCTCGAAGGCTGCGCTGTTCCTGAACCGCAGCGAAAAGGGCGGTGCCTTGCGGTTCGAGAAGGCCGAGGCGGGTGTCGAGACCGAGGGGGCAACCGGGGCCTATCCGCTGGACGTCGACGGCGACGGGATCACCGACCTTGCCATCCTGCGGGTGGGCGAGAACCTGTTGATGCGGGGGCTTGGCGACTGCCGGTTCGAGCGGGCGAACGAGGCCTGGGGTCTTTACGGCGGCGATGCCTGGCACACGGCCTTTTCTGCGACCTGGGAGAAGGGTGCGGACTGGCCCACGCTGGCGGTCGGGACCTACATCGACCGGACCCAGGAGGACTTTCCCTGGGGCAACTGCACGACCAACTGGCTGATCCGGCCCGAGCCGGGTGAACGGCGCTTTGCGGCGGGCGAGGCGCTGGAGCCGGGGTTCTGCGCGCTGTCCATGCTCTTCACCGACTGGAACCGGTCGGGGGCGCAGGCGCTGCGGGTGACCAATGACCGGGAGTATTACAAGGGCGGGCAGGAGCAGCTGTGGCAGGTCCTGCCCGGTGCGCCGGCCAAGCTGTTCACCGAGGCCGATGGCTGGGCGCGGCTGAGGGTCTGGGGCATGGGGATCGCTTCGGCGGATCTGGATGGCGATACCTACCCCGAGTATTTCCTGACCTCGATGGCCGACAGCAAGCTTCAGGTGCTGAAGGCGGGGCCGGGCAAGCCCACCTATGCCGACGTGGCCTTCAAGCGGGGGGTGACGGCGCACCGGCCCTATACGGGCGGGGACCTGCGGCCCTCGACCGGGTGGCACGCCCAGTTCGAGGACGTGAACAACGACTGCCGGGCCGATCTGTTCGTGGCCAAGGGGAATGTCTGGGAGATGCCGGACTTTGCCGCGGAGGACCCGAACAACCTGCTTCTCCAGCGGGAGGACGGGAGTTTCGAGGAGGCCGGTGACCGGGCGGGGGTGGCGAGCCTTCTGACCGGGCGCGGTGGGGCGGTGGTGGACCTGAACGCCGACGGGGCGCTGGACCTGGTGGTGGTGAACCGCTTTGCCCCGGCCCAGGTCTGGCGGAACACGGGCGAGGGGCTGGGGCATTGGGTGGCGCTGAAGCCGGTGATGCCGGGGGCCAACCGGGATGCCATCGGGGCCTGGATCGAGGTCAGGGCCGGGGAGATGGTGACCCGCCGCGAGCTGACCGTGGGGGGCGGCCATGTCAGCGGGCAGCTGGTGCCCTGGCATTTCGGGCTGGCCGGCCATGAGGAGGCCGAGGTCCGGGTTCTCTGGCCGGACGGGACCGAGGGGCCCTGGCAGAAGGTGGCGGCCGATGGGGTCTGGGTTCTGAGCCCCGGCGCGGAGCCGGTGGCGTGGCGGCCCTGAGCGTCCGAGCTCGGACGCTACCTGAGGTATAATGAAATCAATGGGTTGCTGGCGCGGATTAACTTGGACTTAAGGATTGTCCGGGGGAATGCCACGGTCGCACGGGTTTGTGAGCCGGGGTGAACCCCGGCCTGCGGTGTTCGCGTGCTTTGGCAGTTGTGGCCGTGAGGCGCCCCACGCATGACAAGGCCCCGGCTGGTGCCGGGGCCAGGTGGGGAAGGCCGAGGCCCCGGCCTGCGCCGGGGCGTTGGGGGGTCAGGCCTGCGCCGGGACCGGGCTGGCCTGCGGTGCGGCGGGTTGGGGGACGCGCTGGTTCAGGAGGCCCCAGAGGAAGCCGTTGGTCACCGATTGCACGCCGAGCGTGGCAAGGACCACGGCGAGGGCGGCGGGGCGGGCGATGGTGCCGGCATCGAGGTCGCCGAAGCCGGCCCGCGCCCAGGCGGTGACGGCGGCCAGCGCCACGGTGACACCGAGGATCAGGAAGGCAGCGCCGTAGCGGCAGGCGACATCGACCGTAAGCCAGTTGCGGAGACGTTCAAACCGGGCCGAGGTCGGCAGAAGTTCGAACCGGACGGCGAAGAGCCGGGCGAGGACGTGGAACCAGACAAGCTGGAAGCCGGTCAGCACGAGGGCCGAGGCGAGGATGAGCGAGGCGGTGTCGAAGCGCGCGCCGAACAGTGTGACCGGGCCGGTCAGCAGCGCGGCGAAGGCGGCGAGGCCCGCGCCCAGAAGGGCAAGGCCGGGGAAGAGGAAGAGCGAGAAGGGCGCGAAGGTCAGGAGAAGCTTCAGGTGG